>Ga0265296_1005063_pt1 | contig 11070 bp, 8 predicted proteins | sample MunlanPumphouse1_FD_189073 | JGI IMG/M metagenome (GOLD analysis project Ga0265296, IMG submission 189073) | Groundwater microbial communities from a municipal landfill in Southern Ontario, Canada - Pumphouse #1 | ecosystem: Environmental > Aquatic > Deep subsurface > Groundwater | place: Canada...
GCGCCTGCACAAATGTCAGGAGAAAGGCCCCCAGGGCCAGTGCGCCAATCCAGATCAGCATGGTCGGTCTTCCCCTCGCCGACACGGTCCCCCCGTCGGCCTCTCGCGTTACAGTCGTCGGTCGTCGGCGGGCGGCGGTGTCAGCGCGCCCGCGTCCAGGTCTGGGTCCGGCACAGCATCCGGGCGATGCAGCCTCGCACCGCCAGCCGATCGGGCTCCACCAAGGTCAGCGTCCCCGTCGCCGCCCTTTGGCCGCTGTCGGGGTCGTAGAGCGGTCCGGCGCTCCAGACCCGAGGCCCGCCCGAGGCGGCCTGCACCACTGTCAGCGCCTTGACCGGGCGCGACCGCAGAGCCGGGTCGCGATTTCGCACGTCGCGCTGATCCGGGTTGGCGCGCAGGGCGGCGGCGTCCACCACCTTGGCGCACAGGGCCGCGCCGCAACGCTCGATGGCGACTACGCCGTTCTGGGCCGGCGTGCGCCAGCGCCCCAGCAGGGCCTCGTCCTGCGCCGTCACCGGCGAAGCGACGCCAGCGACGAGAGCAGCAGCCAGAACCCGCGCGCGCGCCCTCATCCCTTGCCGCCCTGATAGGCGTTGCGAACCGAGGGCGGCACGCGCTGATAGATGGTCGGCGTCGGGATCTTCAGGCGACGACGGGCGACGTCCAGCGGCTCAGCGAACAGGCGCTCATAGTCCTCGGCCGGCAGCCAGGCGGCACGGCGACCGTCACGCCAGGCCTGAAAAACGGCCCGCGCGCAGGGGTATCCGGTGCGGGCGCGCATGAACTGCACCGCTATGCCCGAGGCGATCAGGCCGAAGCCGGCGCTGCGCGTCTGCGGCAGCGAAAACGCCACCACACAGGCCTCGCCCAGGGCATCGGCCTGATAGCCGGTCAGGACGTGCCAGATGTCATGCACGTCGCGCATTCGGCGCGCGAACCAGGCGCGCGGGTGGGCCGCCTCGATCTCGCTGTCGGCGATCTTGCGGCTCTCTTCGGCCAGGCCATAGGCCGAGAAGTTCTGCGCGTCGATGAAGTCGCGATAGGCCGCGCCGACCGTTCCCGGCGCGAACTGCGCCAGCCAGGCCCGGTCCTGCAATCGGTCCGCCAGCTCAAGCCGACGATAGGCCTGGGCCCCGCCTTCCGGTGTTTCCAGCAGCCGGCTGTAGCCCCAGTCGGGCGAACGCCCCGACAGGGCGTTCATGATTTCAAACACCTGTTCGGTGTCGTCCTTGTCCGCCACCAAGCGGCGCATGGCACGCAGCGCACGGAGGGGTTGCACACGGGAAGCCGTCAGTTGTGACGGCCGACGCGTCACGTCGAATGAGGGGTCGAAAGCAGAAAGAGTCGATGCGGCTTGCACTTGCGGGTTCCTTTGCGGAAGCCTAGAACGAGTAACTATCTACATGAATGTCATTTACACATATGTCAATTGTCGCTCTTGAAAAACCGCGCCGCCGCCGCCGCTCGCCGGATGAGGCCAGACGAGAAGCCGTAGTTTCCGCTCGGGCTCTCCTGCTCTCTGGCGGTCCGACGGCGGTAACCTTGTCTGCGGTAGCGTCTGATATCGGCGTGACCCACGCCAATCTGATCCACCACTTCGGGTCCGCCGCCGGTCTGCAGTCGGCGCTGATGGGGTCAATGGTGGCGGACCTGAACCAGGCGCTCGACACCGCCGTCACGAGGCTGCGCACCGACGAAGGGGCGCCGCTCGAACTGGTCAACGCGGTTTTCGACGCCTTTTCCGAAGGGGGCGCCGGTAGGTTGGCGGCTTGGATCGCTATGTCGGGAGACCTGTCGCATCTGGAGCCCGTCCGAGCCGCCGTCAGGGATCTGGTTCAAGCGATCGCCGAGAAAATGGGCGACGATGGTGAGGCGCGCGAACGGATCGGGTCAGCCGTCCTCTTCATCGCCCTGAGTGCATTTGGCGAGGCGCTCATTGGCCCTCCCCTGCGAGACATGCTGGATCAGCCTGACGACGCCGGGCGCAAGGTGGTCGCCAACCTCCTGCCCAACTTCCTTGTTCGCAACGATCCGGGCTGAACTGGCTCTTCAAAGTCGGGAAGGTACGTTCACAACTTGGGAGTCTCACCCCGCGTTTTGCTTGGTCAGGCAGGCCAATGTTCAAAAGCGGCGTTGCAGGCCGAGACTGACTGTTCTGCCGATTGGGTCCTGGATATCCCGCCCAAAACCCGGCGCCGGCGAACCGTCGCCCAGATTCGCCTCGGGACGGGCGTCGGTCAGATTCTGGATTTCCAGGACCAGTTGAAGCCCGCCGCCCCGCCTTCGCTTCGAGTCTTCGGGCTGAGCGCCCGCGGATGACGAAGCCATTTGGAAACTGAATTTCAAGTCCACGGCTGCGAACGACGCCCTGATTAGATCTCTCGAATCGTCGCGACCACTGGCTTTTCGGGTACGATAGCCGCTCTGCCAGCGGACCGAAGCGTTACCGCCCCAACGCCCGCGGCGAGCATCGACCATGATCCTCGCGTTATGCCTGGACAGGCCGCCGCCGTCGCCCTTTAAACGATCGAGTTCAGGTCCTCCAGGCAGCAGAACCACCGAATTCTTCAACCGCAGGCTATGGCTGAGCGCCACCCGAAGGATCATCGCCTCATGCGCAACCGGACCTGTCGGGCGGGGCAGGTTGAAATTGAGGTTGGTGGTCAGACCTTCGGTCAGGCTGGAACCAAGGTTCAGCGGTCGATAGTCGATGCTTATCAGACGCCCCGCAGCGTCCCTTTGAAAACGATCAGGAAACGCTGCCTCGACGTCCTCGGTCAACTCCGGCAGGGAACCGATCCCGTTGGTCGAGTCCATCCTCTGATAGCCAAGGTTTCCGGACACGTTCCATGATGTGAACGGTCCCAGGGCCGCCGTCACAGACCGTCGCTCTGACCGCGGCGGCCGCAAGTCCGGATTTCCGCCCAGGATCGGCAAGATCTCGACCGCTTCGCCCGTCTTGAAGTCAAACACGGCCGTCGGCGTCCCGCGATAGATCGACTCGAATCGTTGCGCATCCGAAACGCTGTCGGTCGAGATGGACCAGGCCCCGTGAAGCGACACGCCTCTGCGCGGGGTCCAGGCCAGAGCGCCGTTGATCTCATCGCCATCGCCCGCACTGGTGGCCCGAACGCTGCCGCCGACGGTCGCCAGGAGGTCGCCGATCCACCGGCCCCTTGCCGACCCTGTATTCGCCTTCGAAAGGGGGACCGCAAGCGAACCTCGCGCCTCCCGCGTATGGAAACGCGTGTTAGCCCGCCCCTCCCCCCGGTCAATGACGGACCGGTTCTCCGTGAAGTTGGCGGCCAGATTAGCGACGACCGGGCCCGCCGGCAGATCGAGCAGGGTCCTGCCGGCCGAACCATTCAGAGCCATGGTCTGGCTCACATTCTGGCTATCGGCGAAGCCGCCTTCTCGAGACACGGACGCCATGGCGTTCAGGTTGGCTTGCAGCGCCCAACCCGCCGCAGCGCCGCTCAGGCCCGCCGCCCCTCCCACGCTCTCGCTCTGACGACGGCTCTCCGCGACACCCAGGCCAAGACGCACGACCGAACGGGCGTCGCGCGCCTGTCCGTCCAGGCTGAAGACCCCGGACCAATCCCCCATCGAGCGCGTCAAGGTGGCGTTGGCGGAAACCGCATCGGCATGAGGGCGCAGGGTGATCGCCCCCGCCTCCGGACCGTCGCCGGGCAAGTCACGGTCGCGCTCCTCCGCTCGCAGGGCGGTGTCGCGTGAGGTCCGCAATCCGATCTGATGGGTGTTCTCGCCCGAGATGGCCGAGCGGCGCAGGTCGCCCGACAGCGAGGATGTGCCGCCCTGGGTCGGCCGGGACGCGGCCACGCGGGCGTCATGACTGGAAAAGCGCCGCTGCAAGACCAGGTTGACGACCCTTTGACCCGGCGCGCCGCCGTAGAGGGCCGCCGCACCGGGCGGCAAAACCTCCGCCCGCACCAGGGCGTCAGGCGGAAAACCCGAAAACACGGATGAATTGGCCACCCGCCTGCCATTAACGATCACCATGGGCGTTTCGCCGACACCAAGCGTCTCGCTCATGCGTTGCAGCACCTCGCCGATGTCCCAGGCGCCCAGAGCGTCGATTTCGGCGCCGCTCAACTCCGTCTCCGGCGGCACGCGGGCGGCCCCGCGACGACCGCGCACATCGACATCGTCCACCGTCACCGGATCGTCGAGGTTCTGCGTCGCCGCCTGACCCGCAGCGCGGCTCAGGAACCGGTCGACGCCCGCAACCTCGCCCTGCCCCATGGCGACCAGACTGACGAGCGGCAGCCATAGCATTGGGTACTCCGTCGTATTGCGACGCTTTACCTGCGACCGGGTCGCCTTGCCGATCCCGCCAGCAAGCCGCCGCCGCTAACGGGACATCAAGAGCCATTCCGAAGCAAGAAGTACGGGGAGCCCAAGGACCCCCCGCAAGGTTAGGGATGGACCAGTCGATAGGTGCAGAAGATATACCAAGGTCAGAGCCGCCGAGACCTGCTCTTCAACGGGGTTCAGAGCCGTTCGGAGCCTGGCGTTCGCCAACCCGAAAACGTCTGGATGGTAAAAGAAGGCACCTTGCGGCGCCCTCTCCTAGTCGTAAGGCAGTTCCGGCGGATCAGGAGGCGAACAGCAGCGCCTCGTTGATCGTACAGTTGCTGGGCGTGCCGGGCACGACCTGATTGACGATGACGATGTCGTGTCCCGAGCCGTTGTCGGTCACGCTGGCGGTGATATTACCGAGGCAGTTGCCCCCGAGCACAGTCGTGGCGCCGACACCGGTGATGGTGACCGTGGTGCTGGGGTGCGAGGCCGCCCCCACAGCAATCCAGGGGCCGCTGTTAGGATTGACGACGCTGCCGCAGAGGAAGCTGGCGCCGCCGCCGCCGCTGAAGGTCATGCCCGTCAGGTGAACATCGCTGCCGACGACCGTGGCGGTCGCCGAGAAGTTGCAATCAATGTTGATCGACTGGCTGAAGTTGATGACGCCCGTTACGGTTCCCGAGGAAGGAAAGGGCGAGGCCATGGCTGGAGCGGCTGAAAGAGAAGCCAGAGCAATGGCCGACATCAGAGCAGTCAAACGAAAGGTTTTCACGTTAATTTCCTCCATGTTTTCGGCAAATGCATTATTGCAGACGCCGTTAATCAACAAAGGCACTCACGTCTAGACAGACTCAACCTAACATAGAAACTATACAACTCAAAATTTAAAATTTCTTGGTGACGCTGAAGGCGAACAACCGGGGATCCAGTGTAAAGACGTTGGCGGTCAGGCCGGTATCGTCGCTGTTTGTGAACATGTCGGTGATCGGGGTCTTGTCGAAGACATTTTTGACATAGGCCGAAAACACCAGGTCCTGCGCTTCATTTTCCAGGGAGACAGAGATGTTGGCGTTGTCCCACGCCTTGAGCTGGTCGTACTCAGTATTAAAGATCCGCGCGTAGCTGCGGTCTTGCCAGTAATAGTCTCCGCGGACTGTCAGGTCCCACCCACCGACGAGGAAGGTGTACTGCGCCCCGAAGTTCACCGTCCAGTTGGGCGAGTTCGGCAGCTCATTCCCACCCAGATCCGCCATGAACCCGCGCCCGCCGTTGGGCGCCTCGGTCAGTCCGTCATATGTGAAGCCATAGTAGTTATATAGCGGCAGGAATGTTTCGAATGCCGGATTGAAGGAGCCGTACCGCTTTGATCCTGCACAAAGACCTTGAAGTGCAGTCATAGTGAATTCTTCACCAAGGTTTCTATTGAGAATAGTCTCAACATATTTTGTCGGAGCGATACAGTTGGAGGGCACCTGTATCCAGGGACGCAAGACCGTCCAATCGGCATTCCCCTGAGTGCGGTTCATCACGTCGATTGAACCCTCGCCGTCGGCGATACGCGTATTCAGGTAACCAATGTTGGAATCGATGCGGAAGCGGTCGGTCACATGGAAGATTCCTTCCAGTTCCACCCCCCATATTTTCGCATCGAAATTCTCGTTCAGAGAGATTCGGTCGACGATCTGAGAGACCTGGTAGTCCTTGTAGTCATAATAGAACCCGGTAGCGTTCAGCCGGACACGACCGTCGTAAAATGTATTCTTGGTTCCAATCTCAAAGGCGTTGACGTATTCTGGATCGAAATCCTCGGCCAAGGGCTGGTACTGGATCACCGTGGGATTGATATCCACGCGCGGCGGGTTGGTGCCGCCGCCCTTATAGCCGCGAGCATAGGAGGCGTAGATCAGCGTGTCGTCGGTGAAGGCCAGGTCTGGCTTCCAGTCCAGGACGAAGCGGCCCGTCATCGCCCCCCACGACTGTTTGACGTCGGGCTGAGCCGGATAGCCCCGGCTGACATAGCCCCCGGACCCGCTCCCCGGCGTGCCGTCAGGGTTGGCCCCCAGCAGCAACTGGCTGGGATAGGGTGTCGTGACCTTCTGGTCATCCGTGTAGCGCAGGCCGATGGTCATCCGCAGATCCGGGCGAAGGTTCCAATAACCTTCGCCGAACAGCGCCCACGACCGCACCTTCACCACATTCTTGCTACGGAAGTAGTTGTGCCCGTCGCCAGCCAGATTGCTGAGCGGCGTCGGATCGACATAGACGCACTCTTTCGTAGGCGTGGCCTTAGAGTCGCAGATCTGGCCCTGCAAGCCCTGCGTTGTAAACACCAAGGGATTTTGATTGTAGAAATACTCAGCCAGTAGCGTAAAAATGTTATTGAAGACGTAGTAGTTATCTTCTGTTTTGAAGTCCTGATAGTTGGCCCCAAGGCTGAAATTGAACGGGCCATCGTAACTCGATTGCAAACGCAATTCATGAGACCACTGCCGGTTATCAGAAACACTCAGATCAGCACTGATCATGCGATTAGAAGTACCCAGCTGCGGGTCCGTATAGAACCCACCTGGCGTCGCCGGCGATCCGGGCGCGGGTCTCCCCAACAGGTTGACAAAGGGCTGAGTAGAGTCACTGAAAATAGGATTACTGACAAATCGATTGTAATCCTGCGTCGACCAGAAATCGTCCTTGGCGTAGGCTGTTTGAGAAATCAGAGACAGGCTATTCGAAAGCTGGAACTCGAAGTTCAGTTGAACTACGTCATTCGTCGCCCGAAATTTTGGATCATATGCACTGGATATTTCACGAAGATCACGCGACTGGGTTACACCCGCGTAGGGGTCGATTTTATTGTCAATCGCCTTGATGCTGATCCGTCTATCTGATGCTGCTCTTCCATACAGAAGTTCGCCTGCCAGCAGGATGTGGCCAAAGGCGCCGCCGTTGGGTGAATCATAGGCCGCGTCGCTGAACAGGGTGCGGGGCAGACATCCCTGGCTCAGTCGATTCCGAATAAGGCTGGATGTGATCGTTGCACTGCCGACCCTGGTCGGTCCGGGATCCTTGGTGCAGAGCTGTTTGCCAGTGCGCGACCGCTCGTCGTCCTCGCCGAAATGCTCCCAGATCAGATTGGCGTTGAAGCGGTCGCTCGGCTCCCACGCCGCCGAAAGGCGGGTGGTGAACAGGTCGCGGTTGTTCACATGTCGCTCGGTGAAGGTGTTGTAGTCGAAGCCGTCCCGCTTGGTCACGCTGGCCGCGCCGCGCACCCAGAAGGTCTCCGTCAGCGGGATGTTGACCATCATCTGGCCGCGCATGGTGCCATAGTTGCCGGTCTCGGCCTTCATCATGGCGTCGAAGTCGGGTCCCGGCAGGTTGGGGATCATGTTGACCACGCCGCCGGTGGCGTTGCGGCCATACAGGGTGCCCTGCGGTCCGCGCAGCACCTCGACCCGGTTCACATCCAGGTATTCCTGCTCGAACAGTCGGTTCCTGGTCAGGGGGGTGTTGTTGAAGCTGACCGCCACCGCCGGATCTGACGAGGCCGAGATGGCCTTGGTCCCGATCCCGCGGATCGAGAAGTTGTACATGCTGAAATTGGACTTGGAGAAGCTGACGTTCGGGATGGCGCGCATCAGCTCCGACCCACCCTCGATCTTCAGGGCATCCAGATTTTCGGCCGAGAAGGCCGAGACGGCGATCGGCACGTCCTGGATGGATTCCTCGCGCTTCTGGGCCGTGACGATGATGTCGTCGACCGCAGTAGCGGCGCTCTCGGGTGCGGTCTGAGCCAAGGCCGGCGCGGCGATGGTCAGTGCAAGGATGGATACGGTCGCGGCCAGGCGCGCTTGAACGGCGGATATCGCCATAAATAAACCCCTCCCCAGGGTGCGGCCCGTTCCCCAACGGGTTCCGCAGCATTTCCTCGCCGCCATGTCATTCCACTGGCCGGGGCGGCGCCGGCAGCGGTTGAACCCAGACCACCACGCTACTCACCCACCTGTCAATACATATTGACAGACATGTTGGTCAAGGAAACGCTCGTTTCATATTGACACCTATGTTAGCGATTATGCGGGGCAGCGAGGGTAGAAGATGGACGCGGACGTCATCGTGGTGGGCGGGGGGTTGGCCGGACTGGTCGCCGCCAATGAATTGATCCAGGCCGGCAAGCGCGTCGCCCTGATCGATCAGGAGAACCCGGCCAACCTGGGCGGCCAGGCCTTCTGGTCCTTTGGCGGACTGTTCCTGGTCAATTCGCCAGAGCAGCGGAGACTGGGGGTGCGCGACAGCTTTGATCTGGCCTGGCGCGACTGGCGCGGCAGCGCGGGGTGGGACCGGCTGGATGGACCGCTGGCCGAGGACGAATGGGCGGTGCAGTGGGCGCGCGCCTATGTCGAATTCGCCGCTGGCGAGAAGCGCGCCTGGCTGAAACAGCACGACATCCGCCTGACGCCCATGGTCGGCTGGGCCGAGCGCGGCGGCGGTCAGGCCTTTGGTCACGGCAATTCCGTCCCGCGCTTCCACGTCGCCTGGGGCACGGGGACGGGGGTGTCAGAGCCCTTCGCCGACCGCGCGAGACAGGCCGCGAAGGACGGACGCCTGACCTTCCACCACCGCCGCCGGGTCGATCAGCTTCTGGTCGAGGGCGGGCGCGTCACGGGCGTATCGGGCGCGATCCTGGCCCCGGACGACGCCCCGCGCGGCGCACCCTCCAACCGCGATGTGGTCGGCGACTTTACCCTGAGGGCGGACGCCGTCATCCTGGCCTCGGGCGGCATCGGCGGCGACCATGACAAGGTGCGCCGTTTCTGGCCCGCGCGGCTGGGCGGCCCGCCCAAGTCGATGATCACCGGCGTCCCCGCCTATGTCGACGGCCGCATGCTGGACATCGCCGGCGAGGCTGGCGGTCGGCTCGTGAACCGCGACCGCATGTGGCACTATGTCGAGGGGGTGCAGAACTGGGCTACCGTGTGGCCGAACCACGCCATCCGCATCCTGCCCGGCCCGTCGCCGCTTTGGCTGGACGCCCTGGGGCGGCGGCTGCCCGCCCCCGCCCTGCCCGGCCACGACACCATGGCCACGCTGAAATACCTGCGCACGACGCCTGACCTAGCCGAGCACGACCACTCCTGGTTCATAGTCACCCAGAAGATCATCGAGAAGGAGTTCGCCCTGTCGGGGTCCGAGCAGAACCTCGACATCACCGAGCGCAAGTTGCTGAAGGTATTGGCCTCGCGGCTGGGCAAGGGCGCGCCGCCCGCCATCGACGCCTTCAAACACAGGGGCGCGGACTTCGTCTTCGCCGACGATCTGGAGACCCTTGTGGGCCGGATGAACGGCCTGACCGAAACGCCCCTGCTGGACCCGGCCCTGGTCCGGCGTCAGGTCGAGGACCGCGACGCCCAGATGGACAACCCCTACACCAAGGATGTCCAGATCATGAGCATCCACAACAGTCGCCGCTACCTGGGCGACCGTCTGGCGCGCACGGCGACGCCGCACCGGCTGCTGGACCCCAGGTCCGGGCCGCTGATCGGGGTCAGACTGCACGTCCTGACGCGCAAGTCGCTGGGCGGGCTTCAGACCGATCTGTCCAGCCAGGTGCTGAAGGCCGACGGCACGCCGTTCGAGGGGCTTTACGCTGCGGGCGAGGCTGCGGGCTTCGGCGGCGGTGGCTTACATGGTTACAATGCGCTGGAAGGCACCTTCCTGGGCGGGTGCATCTTCTCGGGCCGGGCGGCGGGGCGCGCTCTCGCCGGCCGGGTCTGAGGTTTCTCGGGGGAGAATGACGTCATGGATTCCACAATGGCCATGATCGGTTTGCCGGTCGCGCTGGGCATCATCATGTTCGGCCTGGGGCTGGACCTGACGCCCGGCGACTTCGCCCGCATCGGCAAGCGGCCCAAGGCGGTCAGCATCGCCCTGATCTGCCAATTGCTCGTGCTGCCCGCCATCTGTTTCGGCCTGGTGCTGCTGTTTCGCCTGCCGCCGGTGCTGGCGGTCGGGATGATGCTGCTGGCGGCCTCGCCCGGCGGGACCACGGCCAATCTCTACAGCCACCTGTTCCGGGGGGACGTGGCGCTGAACATCAGCCTGACCGCCATCAACTCGGTCATCGCGGTGCTGACCCTGCCCCTGATCGTCAATCTGTCGATCGCTTGGTTCCAGCCGGGCGACATGACGGTAGGCCTGCAACTGAAGAAGACGATCGAGGTCTTCATGATCGTGCTGGCCCCCGTCTGTCTGGGCATGCTGGTGCGCGGGCTCAGGCCCGGCTTCGCCCGCGCCATGGACAAGCCGGTGAGGCTTGCCTCCATCGTCATCCTGACCCTGGTCATCGCCGGCGCAGTCGTGTCGAACTATGCGGCGCTGAAAGAGGACTTCCTGGCCTTGGCCGGGATCGTGATCAGCTTCTGCGTCCTCAGCCTGGGCATAGGCTTCATCGTCCCGCGCCTGTTCCGCATCAACCGCGAACAGTCGATCGCCAGCGCCTTCGAGGTCGGCCTGCACAACGCCACCCTGGCCATCGTCATCGCCCAGTCGGTGCTGATGATCCCGGACATGTCCCTGCCTGCTGCGGTCTATGGCGTCTTGATGTTCCCCATGGCGGCCATCTTCGGGATCATGATAAGCGCAACCCGCTCATCGTCGGTCTCCCTCGAATAGGGAACCATTAGCGTGCCCCGCCTTCTGAAGAAGCCAAAGGCTCCACGCGCGCCACGCCATCGGCGCCCTTGGTCAGGCGGAAGG
>Ga0265296_1005064_pt1 | contig 11070 bp, 13 predicted proteins | sample MunlanPumphouse1_FD_189073 | JGI IMG/M metagenome (GOLD analysis project Ga0265296, IMG submission 189073) | Groundwater microbial communities from a municipal landfill in Southern Ontario, Canada - Pumphouse #1 | ecosystem: Environmental > Aquatic > Deep subsurface > Groundwater | place...
CATTTTCGGCGTCAGCGATTTCTTGTAGTGTTGCAACTTTTGCGTATTTTTCAATGTCTTTGAATTCGTCAAAGGCATTCCAGATTTTTTCGAGGTCTGAATCGCGCAAAAAGTTTTGGGCCTTGCCCTCTTCAAAATCATTAGCAGCGTAAATGAACAAAACCTTGTCTTTGCGTTTGGCTTCTTTTGCTCTGTTAATAATCAAAATGCAGCCCGGTGAAGGCGTATTATAAAAAAGATTTGCTGGCAAGGAAATGACTGCTTCAATGAAGTCTTTTTCCAAAAACTTTTGGCGAATTGCGCCTTCCTGACCGCCGCGGAATAGCACTCCATTATCTAAGACAATTCCGAGTTTGCCGTTGTCTTTTAATGTTGCAAACATATGTTGAATCCAAGCCCAGTCAGCTGTTTTTTGCGGCGGCAAACCAAAAGAAAAGCGGCCATAAGGATCGCCTTTAATCAGCTCGTCTCTACCCCATTCGTCCTGGTTCCACATCGGATTGGCAATAACTCTGTCAAAGAGCATTAGTTGTCTGTCTTCAAGCAGTTTTGGGGTTAGCAAAGTGTCGCCTTTTTCTATTTTTGCGTCAAGCACACCGTGGAGCAGCAAATTCATTTTGCAGATTGCCCATGTATTCAAATTTTTTTCTTGACCATAAAGTGAAATGTTGCGCGGGTTCTTTTTGTGTTCTCGCAAATAGTGCACTGTTTCAATTAGCATTCCGCCGGAACCACAACAAGGATCACAGACGCGCATGCCTTCACCTGGCTTTTGTAAGTGAACGATAAGCTGGACAACTTTTTGAGGGGTGTAAAATTCTCCGCCTTTTTTTCCGGCATCATCAGCGAATTGCTTGATTAAGTATTCGTAAGCGCGCCCCAAAAGGTCTGGTTCTGACAAGTCTGTGCTTCGCAGACGGTATGTGCTGAAGTGCAGAATGAGTTTTGATAGTACGCGGTCTGGCAATCGGTCTTTGTTGTTGAAGTCTGTTACTGCCAAAACTCCTTCGAGCAAAGGGTTTTGTTCTTCAAGTGCTTCATTGGCCTTGTTTATTGCCGCGCCAATGTCGCTTGTTGCTTTGCGTAATTCTTCCCAACGAGCTCGTGGTGGAACAAAAAACTGGTGTTCGTCGGGGTCTTCCCAAGCTGCTTTTTTGTTGCTTGTTTCTTTTTCGATTTTTTCAGCTTCCTCTTCGAACACGTCGTTAAGGCGTTTGAGGAAAAGCATTCCAAAAATATAATTTTTGTAATCTGAGGAATCAATGCTGCCGCGCAAAATATCCGCGGCCTTCCATAAATGCGTTTCAAGCTCTTGTTGAGTCAGCTTTGAAGAAACCTTTTCCTTTGGAAAAAACAGGTTCTGGCCGCCAACCTTTTGAAGCTCAATAAGCCCCTCTTCTGTTAATTCCTGCAAATAGCTTTGGGCGGTATTCCATGAAACATTGAGTGTTTGCCCTATTTCTTGGGGGGTTATTGGTTTGCCGTGCTTCTTAATTAAATCTAAAATTGCAGCTTTCCGTTCATCGCTCTTAGCCATAATTATCAATAGATTAGTTATGGGACGTCATAGTATTTAAACATATTCTTTTTATGGCAGAGGGCTTTCCGCTGAATTTTTTCACAAAACCTATTTAAGCGTCGGGAACAGGGTTCTGTTTGAGGTGGTTGTTGTGGATGGTGTTCAGACTACTTTGCAGGTTGGTAGTGCTCCGCGGCTTGAGGAGTTTAAGAAGGAGAATGCCGGGCCTTTGGCATACCTTTTAGAGAAGTATAAGCAGTGGAAAGAGCTGAAGGAAAGGGAAAAGGGCAAGGGAAGCGATGTTGTGCATGCGTTATCAAAGCTTGCAGCACTTTGAACGAGTGCATGGCAAGGCGTTCGTGTTTGCTTTGCAGCAGCTTGAAAAGATTTTGGAGGGAAAGGATGAGGGACTTGACAAGAAAGGGTTATAGCACTAATTCGCCTGAGCGCAGTTATTACAATTTGAGCGAACGTATCGAAAATCTTGAAAGCAAGTTGAATAGGATTGAGCAAGGATTGATTGATGCGTTGGTGAGGCTAAACAACCAATAGTTTATACATAATCGTTAGTTTAATATACTTCTGTTTTCAATAATATTCATGTGGGTAAGTCCAAGGGGCTTTGTGTACCTTGAGGTGCACGTTGAAAGAAGGTTTCTTGGGTCCGCGTTTATTGTAGAAATGGTGGTTTTGTATTTATGGGTAATGGGGTTTGTTTTGGTGTGAAGCCTTATTCTAAGGGGCAGATTGCGGAGATTAGGGGGCTTTTTTCTATTCTTAAGAGGGCTCGTTACTCGAAGAGTGTTGAGTCTTATACCAAGAAGCTTATGGCCGGTCTCAAGGCTTAAACCAGTTTTTCTATTGAAATAAATTTTGGTGTTTCCAGGCTGTTTTTGTCGTTAACTTTTTCGTATGCCTGTCTTGCGGGTTTTGATTTCATTGTTCTGTCGTCTTCTGAAACGATTATGTCCAGCCTGTGCAGGGTTGCAACGGCTACTATGAGAAAGTCTGGCAGCATTTTTCTTTTTGGTACGCCGCCTTTGTAAGATTTCCAGTAATCTTCAGCCAATGCTTCAGCAACACTTTCAACGGAATAACTGTGATCTTTTGTAAGTTTATCATAAATTGAAAGCAATAGCCCCTTGTAGCTTTTCCCGTCAACTTTGACATTTTTGGGTATTTCGCGTAGTTCGTCCCTTATTACCCTGCACCCGTAGACTATGAGCTTGTCTGATTCAATGAGGCGCAAGATTCTGGAAAACTCGCTCTGGTATAGAACCTCGTAAGTGTTGGTGTCCAGCATTGCCCGCGTAGGTTGTTTCATATTATTCTCAGGTGAAGAAAGATAATAAAAGAGGGTCATTTTGCCTCGCCTCTTTTCAATTCCAGCAAATCTCTTATTTCTTTCAGCAGCTCATTCTGTTCTTTGAGCAACTTGTTTGTTTCTACCAATTGGTTTTTGGTTTTGTTTTGCTGTAGGAATGTTCCTACGTCCATGTCAATACCTCCCTGTGTTGTTTTGTTGTAGGATTATTAGTGCCTGCCTTACTTTTTCCGGGTTGTTGCCGGCCAGTTCCAATAGTTTCATTAGGCTGATTAGTCCTTCTTGGTCTTTTTCTTCTGTTTCTTTCATTTCTCTTGTGGCTTCTATGGTGAGTGGTAGCCAGCATTGTTGGCAATGGCTGCTGTTTACTTCGTTTAGGTGTTTGCATCTTGGGCAGGGTTCTCTTTGGAGGATGTCTTTTTGTTCTTCTTTCTTTTTGAGGCCGCACATTGTTAGGATTGCGTCGTCTACTTGTTTTCCGGATAGGTGGACGTAGCGTGCTGCCATTTTGCTGTCTTGGCCCCAGCCGAAGTATTCTTTCATTTGGGCGTCTGTCAAAAATTGGGCTGTGTAGGTTGCCCTGCTGTGCCTGAATTGGTGGGGGTTGATGGGTTTTTGTATTCCTGCCCTGGCTTTTGCCGTGCGCAGTATTTTTACTATGGAGTTGTAGCCTATTTTGTCGCATTGTTTTTGATTTGTGCAAATCCATAGGGGTGCGTCAATGTTTTTGCTGTAGGGGTGTTCGTTGAACCAGTCTAAGAGGTATGGTGCGCTATGGACAATGCGGACTTTTCTCATTCCTGTTTTGCCGTTTAGGAATACTCTTGCGCCGAAGTCGTCAAAGGAAATGTCTTTTATTCGTGCGTTGCCTATTTCGCCTACTCTGGCGCCGGTTTCCCATAGCATTGAAATGAGGGCTTTGTCTCTTTTGTTGTCTGCCGCTTTGATGAGGTTTTTGATGTCTTCTTGTGATAGCAATTGTTCCGGCAGTATTTTGTTTTGCAGTTTTTTGTTTTTGAACCAGGCAATGCAATCTGGTTTTGTGCCGTTGTTGAGCCATTTGTGGAAAACGGACAGAATGTTTTTGTAGGTCCAGATGCTGCCCTCTTTGTAGTTTTCTTGTCGCATCCAGGCAAGGAAAGCAACGTAGTCGTCTTTTGTGAGTGCCTTGAAATCCTTTTTCATTTGGCACGCGGTTTTTCTTAGCACGCTGGTTTGCCTTTCCATTCTTGGCATGCTGATGCCTTGGGCAAGATTGTGCTGGTGAAACTTCAGAATCAGCTCTTTGTTTGATTCCAGAATTTGTGATTCTTTTACTCTTTCTATTTCCCTTGCGAGGTTGTGCTCGTAAGGATGAATGTATTCTTTCATACGTTTCATTCTCCCCAACCGAAACCAATTTAAATATGGCTGGTGGGGGCGATTGAAAATGAGGAGAACGCCCTGGGTAGGACTTGAACCTACGACCATCCGATTAACAGTCGGGCGCTCTACCTGCTGAGCTACCAGGGCCTGTATTTTTCTGTGCCTGCAAAAAAGTTTTTTTCCTTGCTGCAATAAGAAAGAAAGCGCTAAATTTAATAAAAAGATTGTTGAAAACCCGCTTTTTTGTTGCTGAAAAATGAGCAGGAATTCAGAATGATTTAACGCCTTAGATTCCTTCAATTTAAAAAATAACCCTATATAACGCTTTTTTTAGTGTTTTGCCCTTTGTTAAGCTGGTTTCTGGCTTGTATTGCGTTATTGTGCTGAAAGCAAGCCTTTTAAGCCGTTATTTGTGTATACATAACTGTATTATTGTTATTATTGCCCTTTTGACAAAATGAACCCAAATACGGGGTTTATACATAAAAGTAAACCTATATTAAGGAGTTTAGGGGTATTATAATTGGCAACCTTTCTTGCCTAAAAAAACAAAAAAATTTTCCTTTTGGAGGGGTGATAGTTTGAAGTCAATTGTTGAAAATGCCGTGACTAAGACGGCTAAAATGGAAGACGATAAGCTTGAGGAATTTGGAACTCCCAAGATAATGGTAATTGGCGCCGGGGGCGCGGGATGCAATGCTGTGAACAGGCTTGCGGGAATGGGCATTTCCGGGGCTCAGCTTGTTGCTGTGAACACCGACAAGCAGCATCTTGCCATTGTTAACGACGAGTTGACAAAAATCCTTATTGGCAAAAGCGTAACCAGGGGTCTTGGTGCCGGCGGCTACCCTGAAATCGGGGCAAAGGCTGCAGAGGTTTCAAGGTCTGCTTTGGAAGAGATAATGAGCGACGTTGACATGCTGTTCATTTCAGCCGGAATGGGCGGCGGAACAGGAACAGGTTCTGCTCCGATTATTGCGGAAATCGCAAAAGAGCAGGGTGCAATAGTCATAGCAATAGTGACCTATCCTTTTGCCCTGGAAAAGGCGCGCCTTATCAAGGCAGAGGAAGGAATAGAGGCCCTGAGACAGGTTACGGACACGGTTGTCGTAATTGACAACAACAGGCTTGTTGAGCTTGTGCCAAACCTGCCAATTCAGGACGCATTCAAGGTTGCGGACGAGGTCATTGCAAGGACAGTTAGGGGCATTACGGAGACAATCACGCAGCCAAGCCTCATTAACCTTGACTATGCCGACGTAAGAAGCGTCATGAGCAGCAAGGGCCTGAGTGTCATTGCTGTCGGCGAAAGCAAGAGCGTTGACAAGGTCAACGAGGTTGTTGAGGACACCTTGAGGAACGCGTTGCTTGACGTTGACATCGGCGGGGCAACAGGCGCATTGATTCACATAACAGGCGGCCCTGACCTGACTTTGGGCGAAGCAAACGCGGTCGGCGAAATGCTGACAGACAGGATTGACCCCAAGGCAACAGTCATCTGGGGCGCAAGGGTTGACCCAACCTTTGAGAACAAGATAGAAGTAATAACAATCTTCACAGGCGTCCACAGCCCTTACATCAAGGGCCCAGGACAAGAGACTTCATCCCGCAGGTCTTCAGGCAAGGGCGACCTTGACATAGACTATTTGAGGTAAAATTCGCATTTGGGAGGCAAAACCTCCCAATTCTTTTTCTTTTTTTTTTCCTTTGAAGAGCATGAAATCTTCTTAAATCGAAAAATGCTGGGCAATAATATTTTTGCAGGCAGGAATAAACAACCCTTCAAAACGAGTTATGCCCACAATTTTCTATGCGAATAACCTTTTTTCCTGAGTTCAATGTAAAGTGGTACAAGAATTTTATCAACAAAGTATACATTTCCAGGGTCGCCATTAAACCTGTCAAAAAATTCTTGCTCAGTAATGCGCCATTTATGTAAATAATTCCTATAATACCAAACAACTCTTTTCTGGCATGCGCTCATTCTTTTTTGGTCTATTCTTAATTTGCGTACTGCAATTTGCATATCAATTCCAAGTGATGTGCCAGCATAAGTGGGGTGGAAACCTCCGAAAGGGATCTTAAGGTAAAAATTATTGAGTTTTAGAAATTTTTGATATGGGGTTAGACCAGAAAATCTAGCCCTGATTATGCGCCCTATTTTCGGAGGCACTGAACGACCTTGACGCAAAGTCCTCTTACCTTTTACTTTAGTTGCTTTTTTCATAATTTTACAGGAACAGCGGCAGCGCGTTTAGCAGCAGCAGGCCAAGCACTATCCATAGCATCAGCCTGCCGATGAATTTTTCCGTTTCTTTCCTGCTCATTTTGAGGAATGAAAAGTATGGGAGCATTACTATTTTTGCCATTTTTCCGCCGTCAAACGGGTCCATGGGAAGGAAATTTATCATTGCAAGGGCAAAGCTCAGCAGTAGCAGCCAGTTGAAAAAGGTTGAAATCGAGTTAAGCGAGGTGGCCAGGCCAAGGTATTCCTGTGTTGGCTCTTTTCCTTCAACATAGCTGATTTCGGTTTCGATTCCTATTTCGCCCCTTGAATTCTTTTCAATTGTTTTTTTGGCAAGTTCCCCTGTTTCTGTTTCAAAAACTATTGAAACATTCTGATCCTGTAGCAGGGATGCAACCCTGAAGTCGTAAAGCGTGTTGAGGTCTACGCCGTTGAATTTCCTGATTACCCAGCCTTCTTTTACTATGCCGTATGCCGGCGCATCAATAGTGTTTCCGCACAGGTCGTAGTCTTCAAGCACGTTTGTTACCACAATCGCGTTAATGTCAATGTTTTTTTCCATTGCCTCGATTTTTGGCGAAAGCACAGGGCTTACTGCCATGGCCACGGCAAAGAAGACGAGAATGAATATCGCCATTGAGTATATGTTTGAGGCCGGGCCGATTGCGAAAATCCTGAGCTGTTCCACTGCCCGTCTTTTCTTAAGCTGCTTTTCATCCGGCTCCACAAATGCGCCAATCGGCAAAAGCCCTGCCAGCAAAATGCCGACTGATTTGATTTTCACTTTTGCCCTTCGCATGAGCGCGCCATGCGAGAACTCGTGGACCACAAGAATGATGAGGAATGCGCCCCAGACATAAACAGGCGGCGTGAGGAAAGCAGGAATGTTCGGCATTTGCACGCCTGGAATTATGGGTGCAATGCCTGGGCAGGGCATTTTTCCCGCCAGGAGCTTTGCAAAGATGTCAACTGCCTGCCATGCCAATGAAACAATCGTGAAAAGCATCAGGCCGCCAAATGCAAAGCCGAGGGAGAACAGGGCAAGGAGTGGGAAAAGCGCCGGGTTTTTTGAGGCAAAAAATATTCCGAACAAAAAGAAGAAAACCGCAAAAAGAAGCGCGGCTGAAACAAGGTCTATTACGATTCTTTTTGCCCAGCCCTTTTTTCTGCCGAATTTGTAGTCAACTGCGAGCATGCCAAATCCTATTATGAGACCAAAGTCTGCAAGCAAATCCCACAATTTTGGCTTTGAAATTCCTTCAATAAATTGCGCAAGGCGCCTTGTTTTCAGTATTGAAATTATGTAAAACGTTTCAAAGCGCGTGAATTTTTTTATCGCGTATGTCGGAACAAGCAGGAATCCCGCTATTGCAAATGCCATCAGCAGAATTGGCGGTATTGCGCCGGGAAACGCGATTGCGGCTATGGCCAATGCCGCGCCGAAAACAGTGAATGCCGCAAGCATTTTCAGGAAGGTGTCCATTCAATCACAATTAGCCTGTTTTCTTTTTTTAATTGTATGCCAACAGCCTTTTAACAAAAGGCTGGCGAAAAGATTTTTTCCCAAGCAGCCTTTTAACAAAATCGAGTGCCCTGCAGGGTACGAGGCCCGCAAAGCCATGCTTTGCTTGGGGCTGGCGAAAAGGCTTCCGAAGGATTTTCCCAAGGCTTTTTGCATTGGCAAAAAGGCTTTTGCGCGAAGCGCAGTTTTCCCAAGGCTTTTTTCCCGTAGGAAAAAAGGCTTTACTCTGTTTTCTTTTTTAGTTCTATGCCAAGCTGCTTCTCAAGTTTTCCAATGATGGCATCGGAGGGCTTGATGCCCTGGTTTTCAATCCTGTGGAGCAATGATTCTTTTTCAAAAATTTTCATGGCAAGCTCTTTTGTGGTCAGGCCTTTTGCCTGCCTTGCCTGCGTCACCATTTTTCCAAAATCCGGCACAATTTCAAGGCCGAGGTCAAACTCCTGTTCTGCCAGATGCTTTGGAATGGCAATCCTCTGCATTAGGGCTTTGGATTCCTGCTCTTCCGCAACAGGCATTTCTTTTCCAAACAAAGCGCATTCCTCGCACACGAAAAGCGTGTTGCCGTCCACCATTGCCTGCTTGAGTTTTGAAATTCGCCTGCCGCATATTTCGCAGTCCATTCAAAAGAAAATAACGCCAGAACCTGTTAAAAAGCCTTTTAATTACTTTTGGCGCTTATTGCCTTTTATGGGCACTGCGATTGGCGACCTTTTGGAAAAAGAGGAAATTGACCTTGATTTCCTTGCTTCGCGCAGGGTAGGCGTTGACAGCTTTAACGTGATGTACCAGTTCCTTTCAATCATAAGGGGCATTGACGGCTCTCCCTTGATGGACGGCAAGGGAAGGATAACTTCGCACCTTGCAGGCCTGTTTTACCGCACCATTAATCTGCTTGAGCGCGACATAAAGCCCGTGTTTGTTTTTGACGGCAAGCCGCACGAGCTCAAAAGCAAGACGAGGGAAGAGCGCAACAGGATTAGGACTCAGGCCGAAAAGAAATTTGAAAAGGCGAGAAAGGAAGGCGATTTCAGGGAAGCGAAGAAATACGCCCAGCAGGCAGTGCGTCTCACGGGCGAAATGGTTGAGCAGGCAAAAACCCTTGTTTCCATAATGGGGCTGCCTGTTGTACAGGCGCCAAGCGAAGGCGAGGCTCAGGTTGCGCAGATGGTTGCCAGGGGTGATTTATACGGCTGCATTTCGCAGGATTACGATGCATTGCTCTTTGGCGCAAAGAGGCTTTTGCGCAACATAACAGTTTCGGGAAAGAGAAAAGTGCCGGGCAAGGACTATTATTATGACGTGAAGCCTGAAATGATTGAGCTTGACAAAACCCTTAATGTGCTGGGCATTGACAGGAAAAAGCTGGTGTGGCTTGGGATACTCGTGGGCACTGACTTTAATGAAAAGTTTCCAAAGGTCGGCCCGAAAACAGCCCTGCGCCTCGTGCAGGAGCACGAAAGCTTTGAAGAAATCGTGAAAGAAACAGGGCACGAGCCGGACTTTGATTACCGCGAGGTTGAGGGCATTTTCCTGAATCCTTCTTTCACAAAAGATTATGCAATAAAGTTTGGCCTGCCGGACAAGGCAAAGGCAAAAGAGTTTTTGTGCGAAGAGTTCGGCTTTTCCGTCCAGCGCGTTGAATCCGCCTTGGAAAAGCTTGACGAAAAGCTCAGGGAAAAAGGCCAGCAAAGCAGGCTGAACCAGTGGGGCTAAAATTTTCCTTTCAGCGGCACAAACACGAAGCAGCACCTGCTTTCCTTTTCAGCAACTTCACCTTTTTCTTTTTGAAGAAGCACAAGCTCCTGCGAAAGGCTTGCGCCAATCGGCGCAACCAGCCAGCCGCCTTCTTTTAACTGTTCAATTAACGGATTTGGAACAGAGGCGCATGCCGCGCTTATGAGAATACGGTCAAAGGGCGCGTTTTCTTTCCAGCCAAGGGTGCCGTCGCCGCATTTCAGGAAAAAGTTGTTGTATCCGAGTTCAAGCAATGCCCTTGTTGCCTTCTGGTGCAGCTCATGAACAAGCTCAACTCCAAAAACCGTTCCCCTGCTGCCTGCGAGCTCTGAAAGCAGTGCCATAACATATCCTGAGCCTGCCCCGACTTCAAGCACAGTGTTTCCTTTTTCAACCGCAAGCATTTCAAGCATTGCCGCAATTGTGCTCGGCTGGCTTATTGTCTGGCCAAGCCCTATCGGAAAAGCGGTGTCTTCATATGCGTGGCTTCTCATGCTTTCAGGAAAAAAAAGTTCGCGTTTTATTGAAAGGAAAGCCTGTTCAATGGCCTTGTTTTTCAGGCGCATTTTGTCCACAAGACTTTTCCTTTGCTCTTCAAAGTTTTCTGCCATCAGCCCTTTCCTTCCCTTTCCTTTATTAGCTTCATCAAATCCTTGAATTTTGACAGGCTATCAAGCTCTTCTTCGGCAACAACCGGAATTTCCGCAACGTGCCTGAATTTGAACTCCTTGGAAATAATCAAAGGCTGGCCCTGCAGGGCTTCCTTTGCCCTGGAAAGCTCTTTCGCCTTTTTCTGGATGCCCTGCGCCGCAACAGCCTTGCCTATGAGCACAGAATCGCCCGGGCTTGTGTAAGCCTTGAACGGCGCGTGCCTGAAGACAGCGACCTTTACGCCCAAATCATGGACTTTTCCAAGGGTTTCGTCCTCAAAGCTTTCCTCAAAAAGCCCTTCTTCCTTTTCCCTTAAAAGCGCCTGTTCCTCAAACAGGTTTATTTTTGTCACAAGGCTTGCGGAAAGCGCGTCCTCAAGCTTTTCCGCGGCATTAAGCGAGGCGCTTGCGCCTTTTTCATAGCGGTGCACCGACTCAACAGTGCTTTCTATTTTGTCGGCAAGCTCCTGCAATGTAAGGCCAAGTTGTTTGCGCCTTTCCCTGAGCTTTTTTGAGTCAAGCTCAACAATGCTTTTTCCCTTGAAATACTTCACCGAGGGGAACTGCTCATCCAAAAGCTCTTTGAGGCTTGCAAGGTTCATTGAGACAAGGCCAAGCCTTTCGTACAGCACGCCTTTTTTCAGGGAAAAAGCCTTTGTCTTTTCACCCACAACAAGGACTGTTGCGTTGAACAATGCCGCAATTTTCCTG
>Ga0265296_1005065_pt1 | contig 11069 bp, 8 predicted proteins | sample MunlanPumphouse1_FD_189073 | JGI IMG/M metagenome (GOLD analysis project Ga0265296, IMG submission 189073) | Groundwater microbial communities from a municipal landfill in Southern Ontario, Canada - Pumphouse #1 | ecosystem: Environmental > Aquatic > Deep subsurface > Groundwater | place: Canada...
GCAAACCCGTTTCGTTTTGAAAAAATCTCTTGAGTTAGGCTTAAAACCGATTGTGGTGATAAATAAAATTGATAAGCAAGCGGCCGACCCGGCGCGATGCGAAGAGGAGGTGCTTGAACTTTTTTTGGAACTCGGAGCAAAGGATGATCAGGCAAATTTTCCCGTTGTTTATGCGAACGGCAGGGCCGGGATCGCGAAATTAAAACTTGATGACGAATCAAATGATTTATCGCCGCTCCTTGATGTAATTCTTTCCCACATTCCCTCTGCTTCGGCTCCGGAATTACTTGAGAAGCCGTTAAGAATGCAGCCGTTTAATTTGGGATATGACAATTTTTTAGGACGTCTTGCTATTGGAAGGATTTATGAAGGCATTTTAAGGGCCGGTGAAAACGTATTCGTCAAAAAACAGGGAGGAGATATTTATTCAGGAAAAATTACCAAAATTTTTACATTTCTGGGACTTGAAAAAATCGAATCCACCGAGGCGTTTGCCGGAGACATAGTTCTCGTGGCGGGACTTCCGGATATTGATATTGGCGAGACAGTAACTATTGACGAGAACGCGGAAGTTTTGCCCGCGATCGCGGTTGATGAACCAACCATTACACTTTCATTTTTGGTCAATAATTCTCCGTTTGCCGGCCGGGAAGGGAAGTATGTCACCTCTCGAGAAATTCGCGAGTATCTTTTGCGAGAACTTGAGGTAAATGTCGGTTTGCGAGTTGATTTCGGATCTTCTGATGGCTTTCGGGTATTTGGCAGAGGAGAACTTCATATAGCGATTCTGCTTGAAAATATGCGAAGAGCGGGATACGAGCTTCAAGTTTCTCAACCGCAAATAATTATTCATGAAGAAAACGGCCAGAAACTTGAGCCATTTGAAGAGGCCGTTATTGATGCGCCTGCCGAATATCGGGGTGTTGTAATTGAACGTCTCGGATCCCGCGCTTTTATTTTAAAAAACATGGTCAGCAAAGGCGATGCGGCGCGCATGTATTTTGAGGGGCCGACTCGCGGAATTCTCGGATATAGAAATCAGTTTATTATAGACACCAAAGGAGAGGGTATTCTTGCGTGTCGTGTCATCGGCTTTAGACCGTATGCGGGAGATATACGAAAACGCGCGGTCGGCTCTATGATTTCAATGATTAAAGGAATTGCCATGAGTTATGCGTTGTGGGGATTACAAGAGCGTGGCACACTTTATATAGGCCCTCAAACTGAAATATATGAAGGGATGATAATCGGCAATACGTCTAAGGGAGATGAAATGAATGTTAATCCCACGAAGGGAAAACAACTCACGAATGTGCGCGCCGCCGCATCGGATGAAGCTATTAATCTTACGCCTCCGTTTAAACTTACGATTGAGCGCGGGCTTGAAATCATGGCCGAGGATGAATATCTGGAAATTACCCCGCAAAGCGTTCGTCTTCGCAAGATGTATTTGACGGAAATTGAAAGAAGCAAGGCCCGCCGAAATAAATTAATATAATGCAGCAGAATAACGACAGAAATAAAAAAACAGGTTTTTATGGACTTGGAATTGCCCCGGGTATTTTACAGATTCTTGAACAGCTTCATTTTGAAAACCCGACTCCTATCCAGCAACAGGCGATCCCCATTGCGATAGAGGGAAAGGATGTGATAGGCGTCGCGCAAACCGGTACCGGCAAAACGCTGGCCTTTGGCATTCCGATGATTCAGGCCATTGCTCAAAAAAAGGGGCAAGGCCTGGTTATTTTGCCCACGCGCGAATTGGCGCTGCAAGTGGATGATGCGCTTCAAAAAATAGGCCGGCCCTTCGGCCTCAAAACCGCAGTGCTCATAGGCGGACTTTCTTTAAAGCCGCAGATAAATTCCATTGCTAAAAACCCGCATATTATAATTTCAACGCCCGGACGTTTAATTGACCATCTTATGCAAAAGACAATCAAGCTTGAACGAGTGAATATTCTTGTTCTTGATGAGGCCGACCGGATGCTTGATATGGGTTTTCAGCCGCAAATCAAACGCATTTTACAAGCGGTGCCCAAGAATCGCCAGACCATGCTTTTTTCGGCAACGATCCCGCCCGAAATCATATCAATCGCGTCGTCCCACATGAAATTGCCGGTAAGTATTGAGGTTGCGCCTTCGGGAACAACGATTGAGAGTGTTTTGCAGGAAATTTTTATCGTAGAAAGGGCCGCAAAACTCCGCCTGCTCGCAGTTTTGCTAAAAGAGCATCGCGGATCAACTTTGATTTTTACGAAAACGAAATTCGGCGCAAAGCGGGTTACCAAGCATCTTCGTGATTTGGGCGAGAGAGTCGCGGAAATACATTCCAATAGATCGCTTTCCCAACGAAGAGGCGCTCTGGAGGGTTTTCGTTCCGGGCGTTTTCGCGTGCTTGTCGCAACGGATATCGCTTCGCGCGGTATTGATGTGAAGGGGATTGAGACGGTAATCAACTATGATTTGCCGTCGCAGGCAGGGGATTATGTTCATCGCATCGGCCGAACAGGACGCGCGGGTATGGAAGGGCGCGCAATTTCTTTTGCCATGCCCGAAGAGCGAAACGAGGTTCGGAGCATTGAACGTCTTATCCGAAAAGATATTCTCGTATCGCCGTCTCCTGCAGGTTTTTCCGGGGAGCAGGGAGTCCGCGTTGGGTTTAATCCGCCTCGTCCGGTTCACTATCCCGGTCGAAGACGCCGCCGATTTTAAGATTATTTGTATCCGGAATTAGGACTTGTGCGTTTTTGGATATATAATGTATACTAATTTATATGGCTACTCAAATTGCGACAATACCTAAAAAAATAAGCGGCGGACACGAATTAGTTGTGGTTAAGAGAGAGGACTACCAATTATTTCAGAAGTGGCAAGCGGAAATTAATGACGCGCTTACGAAGATTAGGCGCGGACGCGAGGAGCACAGAAACAAGAGAACTGTTATAGTTTCTTCATCGAGGAAATTACGTTAATTTCGTATGGCAGAAACCGCTTGTATTTACTATACTTCAGATTTCCGGAAAGCATATAAGAAATTGCCGCGAAATATCCAGGATATTGTTGATCGGAAAGATAAACTTTTCCGTAAAAACATTTTTCATTCAAGTCTCCGGACACATAAACTTCACGGTTTGTTAGATAACCTCTGGTCATTTTGGATAACGCGGGATTACCGCGTTCTTTTTGAGTTCGTAAAAAACGGCGTAATTTTCTACGATGTCGGAACCCACGAAATTTATAAATAATAACCGCTATCTTTAATATTAGCATGTTAAATATCCGTCCAATTAGAAAAGAAGATCTCGCTGTCCTAGGAGAGATATTCGCAAAAGTATATGAGGTTTTTGATGTAGGCGAAAGATGGAATAAAGAATCCGCAACGAAATTAATGGAATATTGGTTTAATAAACAGCCCGATTTAGCTTTTTTAGCAGAATGGGATAGCAAGATTGCCGGCGGATTTTTCTCTGGCATCAAGCCTTGGTGGGACGGTAATCATTTATTTGATGGTGAGATATTTGTACATCCCGAATTCCAGAATAAAGGAATTGGTAAAGAGCTTTTTAAAAAGATGTTTAAGGAAGCAGTAGATAAATATGATGCCAAAATATTTGACGCCTTTACGTTCAATGGTTCGGAATATCCGTTGAGTTGGTATAAAAAGATCGGGTTTCACGAAGTTAATGAGTGGACCATATTTTCCGGAGACATTAAAGAAGTGCTAAAGAATCTGGAAAAATAGTCTCTACATTATGGAACAAGAAATTCTAAAAAAACTTGAGGAGATTGAGAAAAAGCTTGAGGAAAATATAAAGATGGTCCGGCAGATGCGGCAATACTTTTTCTGGACGCTTATTATCTCCCTCGCGGTGATAGTCCTCCCTCTTATCGGGCTCTTTTTTCTCCTCCCTCAATTTATCAATACCTACGGCAATCTGGGGATTTAATTTTTTATTAATCGATACAGAGGAGTTTAGATGTGGCTCCTTAACGGATTTTTAAATGGTTGTGCATAAAAGCTATTGACAAAGAATTGACGGCGAGTATAATGTAATTACTATGATCACTACCCCTGCTTCGGCAAGGGTAGTTTTGTTTTTCTGCGATATTTACGCTATAATAGGCGTATGTTTGGAAAAGAAAAGGTAGCCGTTTATATAGACGGCAGCAATTTCTATCATTATTTAAAGGACGAGGAAATATCTTTTCCAAAAGGTGTTAAATTTGATTTTAAGGCATTTGTTGATTTTTTGGTGAACAATAGGAACTGCATTTCGAAGCGTTACTATACGGGGATATTTAGAAATGTAGATAATAGTACAAAAAGTCAGGATCTCGTTAAGGGACAGCAGAAATTTTTGTCAGAAATAGAAAAAGACGGCTTTATTGTAAAACGCGGAAGGATTATGTATGACAGTGGAAAAACAAGAGAGAAGGGCACAGATGTAAAAATCGCAACAGATTTAATAATCGGGGCGGTTGATGGTTTATATGATACTGCAATTTTAGTTAGTTCCGATACCGACCTCGTCCCGGCGATAAAATACATAAGATATAAAAAGAAAAAATTAGAGTATGTCGGCTTTTCTCACGTGCCATCTTTCGGTATCCAAAAGTATGCAAATCTATCAAGATTACTTTTGCCGTCCGATATAGAAAAATTTAAAGTCAAATAACCCCCATTGAGATTCCCGTCTCCGTTTTGCCGTCGCTTCCATCTCTGTTAGAACTCGGGGGGCTTGAGAAAAAGCGGACTCTTTTTTATCCGCCCTCAATTTATCAGCACCTACGGCAATCTGGGGATTTAATTTTTTTATTGATCCTTGCGGATACCCACCGAGACGGGTTAATGTGATGTAATTATAAATAAGTCAAATTATCGTATGTTTACTACAATTCTTGGTTTGATGGTCGTTGGCTTCTTTATTTGGGGTTTTCACAAAGATGGTATTTTAGATAAGTTGCAACACAAAAAACTTAAGGATTTAACGGTTAATGATTTTGTTACGCTCGCTCTCGGCCTTACTTTGGTCATCGCTTTCTTAAAATTTCTTTCAGATTTATTTTAGATGACTATGTTTGAGATAGGTTCGTAGTACGGAGAATATAGATAATACATTTATGAAAAAGAAGCAAAAAGAACCTTGGCAAATTGCGGCAGCTCGATACTGCGTAGAAAATTCTGAAAAAGGTTTTGCCTTCGAAGATTTAAAAAAATATATTCAATCCATTTATTCCGTAAACGAAGGTCATATATATCAGTTTTTCGAAGAGGAACTACAGTGGCCAGCCGGTAGAAAATTTTCAAGAAACGAAAGAGGTGGTTCTTGGATACCACCTCTTGATTTGGTATCTAAGGTCACAGATTATGATGAGCTAAAGGAGGCTCGTAAAAATGCAAAACACGCTTTCTGGTTTTCAATAATCGCAATAATTGTTTCCGCCTTTACGTTATTTGTTACTATAAAACAAACCAATCTAACGGAAATTCAGAGCGCATCGGAGCGTATAAAACAAATCAGGATTACTCAAAGCGTTATAGCACTTTGTCAGTATTCTCCCGAACTTGAACAGTCAGGTTTATTTGAATCTTCAACCGGGAAACAAATTCCTTGCAAAAAGGTTCTCGAAGACTATAAAGGAGATACACCTTTAGAAAAGATAAGAAATATATTATTTTAAGTGCTCAAGACCCTTCGAAATGATAAAATAAAAATATGAAAAAATTTACTACAAAACAGGTTTTTGTTCTAGTACTTGCTATCGTTATGGGTATTGCTTTCATAGAAACATCTTCGCCTGTATGGACTCTATTATTCTGGCGAGAGTTTTTATTAAAGCTTATGGTTTATGGACTAGTTTCAGAGTTCATAGTGGTTGCTTTAAGTTCGTCAATAAAAGTCACGGAGTAATATTTATAATGCCCAATCCCCGTCGAAATGATAAAATAAAATTAGTTAAAAAGATATTGCGGGGCTTGGTCGTATAAAGTCCAAACTCGAGATGGTCAGCCATTTAGGACAAGACTATGAAAAACAGTAAAAAGAGAATTTATCAGGCCGCATTATTGATAGTTGTCGCGGCGGTTTTGGTTTTTCTGCACGTCTATTATTTTTCAGGAAGAAAAGAGCCGTTGCCTGAAAACCAAATTACAAAATCTTCAGAACGTGTTGTTGCCGTTATGAAGACAAATTTCGGCGACATAACTTTGGAGCTTTTTCCAAAAGCCGCTCTTCGCGCGGTTGAAAATTTCGTAAAGCTGTCAAAAGACGGTTTTTACAACGGCGTTAAGTTTCATCGCGTCATAAAAGGATTTATGATTCAGAGCGGCGACCCCAAAAGCAAGGATAATGACTGGTTGGATGACGGAACCGGCGGGCCCGGTTATGCGTTTCCGGATGAAATTAACGAATATAAGCTTGTTCGGGGGACGCTTGCGATGGCAAACGCCGGCCCCAATACCAACGGCAGCCAATTTTTTATTGTTACTGCCGAATCAACTCCGTGGCTTGACGGCCGCCATACTGTTTTTGGCCGTGTTGTTGGGGGAATGGATGTTGTTTCAAAAATTGAGAATGTTGCGACTGACAAATCGCGCGGAGATCATCCCATGGAAGATGTTATTATTGAATTAATAGAAATTAAGTAATTCAGCCGTTGCTCTGTTAACAGCCCGGAATTTCCGGGCTGTTAATTTGTTTGGAAAATGGTAAAAATAAAGGTATGTCCAAGGTAGAAGTGGTAATCCCCACCTATAACGAAAAGGACAATATAGGGCTTTTGCTTGAACAAATTTTCAGTTTGGGAATTTCGGATTTGTCGGTTCTGGTGGTGGACGACAATTCTCCTGACGGCACGGCTGAAGTCGCGGAAGAATACGGTCGGAAATTTCCAATCAGGGTTTTAAGGCGTCCGAAAAAACAAGGAATCGGCAAGGCCTACGCGGAGGGTTTTAAAAAAGTTCTGCTTGAGAAGCCGGATTTCATAATCCAAATGGACGCGGATTTTTCGCATGACCCGAGAGTCATTCCGCGATTTTTGGAGAAAATAAAGAACTGCGATTTGGTTCTTGGTTCGCGCTACATTCCGGGCGGCGGGATAGAAAACTGGAATTGGTTGCGCAGATTCATAAGTTATTCAGGCAATCTTTACGCGCGTTTGATTCTGGGAGTTAAAATTAAAGATTTAACCGGAGGTTTTAAATGTTTCCGTAGGGAAGTTTTGGAAAAAATAAATTTGAAAGATTTAAATTCCGTGGGTTATTGCTTTCAGATAGAAACTACGTACAAAATTTTGAAAAAAGGATTTAGGGTCTGCGAAATTCCAATCACTTTTACCGAACGGAGAATTGGCGCGTCCAAATTCAATCTGGGGATTATTCTGGAGAGTTTCATTAAAGTTTTTTTGATGAGATTCCATGGATAAAAAATGGATTTTACTCATACTTCTGATTGCGTCCCTTCTGCGTTTATATGGTTTGAATCAAGGAGACACGGTTAACGACGAAGTATTCACGGCTTTTCGGGCCGTCAGTCTTGTGGATTTTAATGAAGCGGAATTTCAAACCACTCCATGGGAATGGTTTGACCCGCATATTCCGGGCTGGGCCAAGCTTTCTTTTCACGACCACCCGCCTTTAGTCTTTTGGGTTCAGCATTTTTTCATCAAGATATTCGGAGAAAACAATTTTGCCTTCCGCTTCCCCTCGGCTATTTTGGGAATTTTGTCGGTTTGGCTTTTGTATTTGCTCGGACGAAAAATGTTTTCCCAAAAAGTCGGCCTTTTGTCCGCGGCTGTTCTGGCCGCGACCCTGAACCACGTTTATATTTCCCGGGTCGGCATGCAGGAATCCTACGTGATTTTTTTCATTTTGCTTGCCTCGTATTTTTTTCTCAAAGCCGTGGAGCGGGAAAAATATTTTTTATGGACGGGTTTGGCGCTCGGCCTTGGTTTTTTGACTAAATACACCGCTTTTGTCTTAATTCCGATTTTTCTGGTTTACCTTGTTTTGTTCAACCGCGGGGCGTTTAGAAAAAAGTTTTTTTGGCTTGGTATTTTGCTGGTTACGGCGATTTTCAGTCCGGTCATAATCTACAACTTAAAAATGTATCAGGCGGTCGGGCATTTTGATTTTCAGTTTTCTTATGTTTTTAATCAGCCGCATCCGGAATGGAATTTGCAGCCGGGCAAGGAAATCGGCTCTCTGGCCGAGCGGCTGGAAAATTTTGTTCCGCGCACGATAGCTTCAAATTCCTGGTCGTTTTTATTTTTGGCCGGTTTGGCCTTGTTATCGGGATTAATTCTCTTTATAAAAGAGCCCAAAAAAAGTTTGCTCAAATACGGATTTCTGGCAATTTCTCTGGTTTTTCTTTTTTTACTTTTACTGAAAATCGGCCCTTCATACAGGTTTTTGACCATGCTTGCGCCGTTTTTGGCCCTGACCGTCGGGATATTTTTAAATTTTCTGGCCGGAAAAACAAAAAAATATTTTTTGATTCCGCTTATTCTGATTTTAGGTTTTGAGGTTTTTTATTCAATTAACAACCAAATTTTTTACTATCCGAAGGGGATTTCTCCATGGTTTTCTTCCAAAGTGCGCTATGAAAATTATAATTGGGGCTATAACGAATTGGACAAATATCTGAAGCAGGAATTCAAGGGCCAGATGCCGGCCCTGACTTTTGAAGTTAAGTACCGCTTCTTGGAAGAATTGCGCGACAAAGCTTTGCGGGAAGGCTTGGCGCAAAAACTTGTTTTAAATCCGTTTTTGATAGTTTACGGAGGGAATTTTGACGATGGAGCCAAGTTGTGGGTTATGGAGCGGCGGTTTGTTTACCACGCTTGGCCGGTTTTGCGCGCGGAAGATTATCTGCGCTATTTGCGGGAAGAAGGCGAGGATTATTACGACAGGTCGGGTTTTTCGCGCCAATATTTTGTTATGCCGGCAAATTTTGTTCCTTTGCCGGAGATTAATAAAAAATTAGCCGGAGTCGTTCCTTTGGCTATTAAAAATCCAAGAGGGGATATTGTTTTTCTGGTTTTTAAATTTAGTAAAGAAATAAATTAACCCCGCTCTTGCAAGCAAGGGCGGGGTTTCAATCACTCAATTTTATTCCATGCCATGAGGCCATGACCCGTAGATATTCTTCTTCGTCTCCATAGAATTTTTCCGCGATTACCATACATGGATAAAGATCGTCACAGGCCATATTTTTATAAATAACGTCGTATATTTTTTGCTTTTCTTCGAGTGTCAAGGGTCGTTTTAAGGGCGGTGATTCGGAATGGTCCATTTTATTCAAAACCTCCTTTTGAGAGCAGTTTTCAGGATTACCATTATATATAGGCATCCGACGCTCTCTTATAATAAATATAACAATGCATGGTTAAAGATTGGTTACTACTTAAACGACCATTTGACTGGTTGGCCAATTATGCCATGCTTTTACTAAGGTCTTTGCAAATTAAACAAGGGAGTGGAAAATGCGAAAAAAAGCGTTTTTTGTCTGTTTGATTACTTTGTTTTTGATGATTATTCCCGTTGCGGCTTTTGGCGTTTTTGAAGATATTATGCCGTTGAGCGAAGTTAAGCCCGGTATGCCCGCTTATGGCATGACCGTTTTTAAAGGATGGGAGTCGGAGCGTTTTAATGCGGAAGTCGTGGGAATTTCCAATGATCCATTCTTGGGGCCCATGATTGTTGTTAATATTTCCGGCGGCCCGCCCGACCAACCAATAGAAAAAACAGGCATTGTCGGCGGAATGAGCGGCAGCCCCATTTTTATTGACGGCAAAAATATCGGATGCATTTCCTATTTATTATCGGAAAACGATACTAAATGTTACGTTACGCCCATAGAAGACCAGATTAAGGTTGTAACTGATCAAGTGCTAAAAGCGGTGGTTTATAATCGATGCGATGCGCTTTTTGGTTCAAACACCGTTTTTGGAAGCAGAGAGCGGCAGCAGACAGTTTACGGCGCCGGGAGTATAAATCGCGTTTTGATGCAGTGGAGGAATGATTATTCTATGAAGCCGGCGATTCACATAAGCGCTGGCGTTTCCACTTCGCAGCAGGTTGTTGATAAAAAGCCCCAGTTTAAACCGGGGTCAAGTATCACTATTTTTTATACCATTGGCGATGTGGAAGTCAGGGCAATCGGAACCGTTTCTTACGTCAAAGGGAATGTAATTTTTGCTTTTGGACACGCCTTTGAGCTTTTCGGCGAAACCGATCTTCCTTTCGCGCAAAACGAGGTGTTGGGATTCGTTAAGGCCGGTTTTGGGGAAATGGGTTATAAGTTGGAAGGAAGACACACAGTCATCGCCGGGACTATTACAAAAGACGGCCATAAAGCTATTGCGGGCGTGCTCGGTCAGCAGCCGCGTCTGACTCCCGTTAAACTGAACCTGTCGCTTGACGGCAAGAAAACCGAAGTGAATTTTGGCATTATTAACGCGACCATGGCGCCATCCCTGATTTCTCTCGTGTTTAATCAGAAAATTGATGAGTTGGTGGTGGGTCGGCACAGAAGCGGCTATTTGAGATTGAAAGGCGGAGTGGCTGTTGAGGGCGCGTCGGAAATTAAGATTGACAATATCTTTGAAATCGGGGAAATAAAAGACATCGCGCGATTACTGGAAGACAATTATCTTGCCCCGCTTTATTGGAGCAGATTCGTCTTTAAAATTAAAAAGATTGAGTTGGCCGCGGATATAGATTTGTCACAGGACAAAGTTTTATGGGTGGAATCGGCGGTTCTGGAGAAGGAAAAGGTTGGGGAGAAAGTAAAATTAAAAATTGTTTTACGGACTCCAGATGCCAAAGAAAAGAAAAAGGCGACAGTAAGCGTGAATATTCCCAAGGGTGTCAAAGCAACAATTGTTTTATTTGATGCCGCGTCATTTAGAAAAGGAGTTGAGGACGGTCAGAGTTATTTCAGAATGTTTATTCAAAAACTTCCTTCCGCGACTATCCAAGAATTAGTTGACAGGTTGAATAATCAACCTCTTGAAAATAACAAATTGTATGTGGCCGTTGTATTGGAGAGCGGAGAGGTTTTTATTCT
>Ga0265296_1005066_pt1 | contig 11068 bp, 9 predicted proteins | sample MunlanPumphouse1_FD_189073 | JGI IMG/M metagenome (GOLD analysis project Ga0265296, IMG submission 189073) | Groundwater microbial communities from a municipal landfill in Southern Ontario, Canada - Pumphouse #1 | ecosystem: Environmental > Aquatic > Deep subsurface > Groundwater | place: Canada...
TAACGCCGGGATGTTTTTGAATAACCTCTGATACTTTTAATAATTTCTCCGGCAACCATAAATCATCCGAATCCAGAAAGGCGATCCATTCCCCTGAGGCTTCCATGATCCCAGTGTTCCGGGTTGGTGCCACACCTCGATGCGGGTTCCTGAGGAAGCGGGTTGGCAATGTCGCTTTGTTGTTAATCAAGAACCTTTCTATCTTGTCCAGGGTATCATCAGTAGAGCCGTCATCCGATACAACTAACTCGGCAGGCAGCAGCAATTGATCCACCACTGTTTGTATGGTATCGACAATAAAATCCGCGGAATTATAGGTGGGGCAGACTACCGAGATCCGAGGAAGGGTATTTAAAGCAGGGTCCCGCATTTATCAACCAAAGGGAATAGGGACCGGCACCATTTATCCATGGCGTGGCGATCAGGTCGATCCCATGTTGGGCATTATCCCAAATTTAATCAGTAGCACCAGAAATCTAGCAGTATTAAACGGACTCTACCACGTCAATTCCAGAAGTTTCAAGGTCAATCTGCAGGTTCCCGCTAGCCGGCAGCCTTGGCCACCGCGGCACCAAATAATTTTTGGAATTATCTCACCGCCGGCAACCGCGACAAGATTCCTTTTTTGCCGCCCAATCAAGGACTCCAGGCCAACTCCGCTATTTTGAGGTGGCGCCTAGCTCCTGCCGGACCCGAGAGGCCAGCACCCGCAGGCCAAACGCGGGCAGGCCCAACAGGTAGCGCCGCCAGGTGCTTGGCTCCTGCCAGAGGCGATAGACCCATTCCCAGCCGCGCTGCCGCCATTTGTGGGGCACGCGCTCCAATTCCCGGGAAACAATCTTAAACATGCCGCCGCAGGTAAGGACCAACCGGGCCCGCAAATGTTGGCGCCAGGCCTCAACCCAGAGCGCCTGCCGGGGTTCCCCCATCCCCACCCACAGGATGTGGGGCTCAGCGGCATTGATCAGGTCAACCGGGCCGGGATCGTGCAAGTCAAAGTAGCCATGATGGGTGCCCACGATCTGCAGTCCGGGATATTCCGCCAAGGCCTGGTCCCTGGCCCTGTCGGCCAATCCGGGTTCGCCCCCCAGAAAAAAGAAACGGTAACCCCGGGCCACCGCCAAAGGGCAAAGCCGGGGCCAGATGTCCGTGGTGGTCAGCTTCTCCGGTAGATATCCCCCCAGAACGCGGGCCGCCAAGAGCAGGGAAGCTCCGTCCGCATAGACCAGGTCCGCGGCTAATAAGGCTTTCAGGAAGTCCGGGTAGCGGCAGGCCAGATTCAAGGAATGGGCGTTAACCCCGTAAGCCGCGGCACAGCCGGGCGCGGCCATCATTTCCTCTAAACGCGCCATCAGGGAGTCCATGTCCTTGACGGCCACCGGCACCCCCAGGATGTCAATCTTCTCATTCACCGTTGCGGCCATTGAGCATTGTTTTTACTCTAGTATTGAATAATCGGCAAGGAAAACAAGAAACAATCGGGAGCCGACTCCGGGAGAGAAGGATAAGCCACGGTCAAACCGGATAAGGGTCTCTCCTGGCTAAGGTTTTAGAGATTTGACAATTTTTTCTGATTTGTTACCATAGCAAATATATAATTTTAAGAATTTCATATTTTCTTAATTTATGATTATTTGAAACCAGCAACCAGGAGGGAGTCCGGGAGGCCGATATGGAAATGGTGCGAGTTAAAAGAAACTATCAAATCACTATACCCCAAAGCTTGAGGAAATTCTTGCGACTTGCCGTGGGGGATTTCCTGGAAGTGGAAATCCAAGAAGAAACCTTGGTTATCAGGCCGGTAAAATTGGTCCACCCTGACCAAGAATATTTTTTCACCAAAGAATGGCAGGCAAAAGAAGGGGAAGCGGACCAGGACCTAGTCGAGGGCAAGATTGCGGGTCCCTTTGGAAATGTTAAGGAAACTTTAAAGGCCTTAAAGACCACTAAGGTATGAAGCTCTTTTTCACCCACAGTTTCATCAGGGATTACCAAGCCCTGCCCGAGCATTTGCAAAAAACGGTGGACCAAAAACTCAAGCTTTTCCTGGGCGACCCGCGCCATCTGTCTTTAAATATCAAAAAGATGCAAGACCCGCGAGGCATCTGGGAAGGAAGGATTACCAAGGGCTACCGGTTTACCTGGCAGATGGAAGGCGATACTTGCATCCTCAGACGGCTTGGCACCCATGACGTTTTGAGGACCCCGTGAATGGCCGCGAAGCTTGCCTTATACGGCGCCGCAGTTCTGGCGTTGCTCCTTGGCGCCTCCCCGGCCCGGGCTCAGTCCCCCCCGCCGCCCCCGCAAAAACCGGCCTTCACCCTCAGCACCGAAGAGATGGCCCGGGAGCTTGCCGGTCTGGTCGAGGAATGCCTCAGGGACAAGAAATATGAAAAAGCCTTCAAGCTCTTAAAGCAGCTGATCTTTCTTAAGCCCGAAGACGCCACCCGCCAATTGCAGCTGGGCCAGGTCTGCCTCAAGCTGGGCCGTTTCCCGGAAGCGGTCAAGGCCTTTAAGCAGGCAATTCTCTTTAAGGCCGATTATCCTGAAGCCCACTTCGCTCTGGGGGGAGCTTATATCTTGCTGGACAAACCTGAGGACGCCGTGGAGGTGTTGAATCGCGGCCTGCGCCTGCAAGCCAAGAGTGATGAGGGATTCCTCCTTTTAGGAGCCGCCCATTTCCTGCTCAATCATTACTCCGAGGCTGCGGCCGCCTACCGGCAGGCAGTGCAGCTCAATTCCCAATCCGCCGCGGCCCATCTGGGGCTGGGCCAGGCCTATAGCTGGCTGGGCCAATACCAGGACGCGGTGGAGGCCCTAAACCAGACCCTGCGCCTTAATCCCAAAAATGCCGGGGCTTATCTGGAACTGGCCGCGGCTTACAGCAATTTGGGCCAATATGAAAAGGGCCTGGAGGCCTGCCGCCAGGCCCTTAGCCTGGAACCGGCCTGGAGCGAGGTCCACTACGGCTTGGGCGAGCTTTATGCCGGTCTGGGCCAATATGGAGAGGCGTTAACGGCCTATAAACTGGCCGTGCGTCTGCAACCGGACTCCTACCAGGCCCTAACCGGGCTGGGAGAAGCCCTGGCCCGGTTGGACCACTATGACGAAGCGGTGGACTCCTTTAAAAGCGCGATCCGGCTCAAGCAGAATTATGCCCGGGCCCATTTCTCCCTGGGGATGGCCTACCTCGACAAAGGCTTCAAGATGGGGGCCCTGGAGGAATACGAAACCCTGCGCACCATGGACCTCCAGCTGGCCCGCACCCTTTTACCATACATCGTGCAGGAATTTTCTTTCGACTGGAAATTGAGAGAGCGGAGTAAAACAAGATAAAGGAGTTTGATCCCGCGCCGCAGTTGCGGGTGGAACCGGCTGCTGCCAATCAGCAATCAAAAAAGATTAACTGCCGGGGCGAACCTTTTTCCCCTTGCCTGGAGGGCTAACACCAGGTGCGGCCCACGAAAAAAGGCCTGTTTGCTGAAGAATCGGCCTGGGGTTCATAGACCGGAATCACTGGGTGTCTTTTTGCCGCGGGCGCGGCATGCCCAGATTCTGAAAATTAAATAAATTGACGTACCCGGAAATTATGAACTATCATGTCTCCCACGAGCAGGGTTCCTGAGAAAAGGTGGGGGGGCGGGTTCAAAAATCGATAAAATGGTCCCCAACTACCGATTTTGAACAGATAAAGCAAAGGATGCCGCATAATCCCGATTATTTCCCAAGTTATTCCGCCTTGGATTGCGTTCTCGCCAATTCCCGGTTTTTCTAAGGTAGATTCATCTTCCACCCTGTTTAGGGGAAGATAAGGTTTATTCATGGCTATGATGAAGAATGATAGTATCCAACGCAGCAATTACTTTATTGGATGCTTGATATTAAACAAAGAGTTTATTCTTACTGCAACTATTGCTACTGTTCTGGCGTTTTATTTCATCTTCGACGGGTTCATATTAGGAGATTCCATCCGTTATGCCTTGGGAGTTAAGGCTATAGAAGATAATAATTATAAATTATTGCCTTCAGTCTTCAACTTTGAGATGTCATTTGGCTATTATATAGTAATCATCTGGCTGAAAACTATTCTGGGTTTCCACGGGGAATTAAGCCGGTTAATGAACGGGGTAAGCGCCGGCGCCTCCGTTTTGATGACCTGCTTCCTTTTTATGTTTGTCCAATCCTTGTTTAACCGGAAAATAGCTTTCTTTACCTGCCTAGCGGTATTATTATCTCCTACGATGTGGATGCTTAGCCACTATGGCAATCCCAACATCCTGGGGATGTCATTTTTCATCGGGTCGTTATTCTTTTTTGATAAAATCATCTCCTGCACTTCTGATAGTTATTTAAAAAGTGCCTACTGGGTTTTATTTATCCTGTTAGTATTTACTGCGGTTACCGTCAGGGTGGATATGGCCCTGGGATTCGGCGCATATTTGGGTCTAATTTATTTTAGACGGGCCATGCTCAAGCCAAATTTAATCAAATTAATAGGGGCGCTGGCGCTGGCGTTGTTATTAACTTATGGGTTGCGTTACTATATTTGGGGCAATTTTCTCGACCAATTTCGCGGCGCGCTTGACTATCATCTGGCCAGCAGGCTCCCAGCAGCTCAAATTTTTTCTAGTATCATCAGAAACCTGGCTCTCTGGGTGATTGGCGCGAATATTTTCGTCTCCATTCTGGCGCTGCTAGGTCTGCGCCGATTCGGCCTGAAATCGGGGATATTTGTCCTCTGCTTTCTTTGGGTGCTGCCTTTTTTGATCTATATCCCCTTTCAGGGTATGGATACCCCGCGTTTGGTGGCGCCGACCATACCGGCTATTTGCCTGGTGGCGATGGCTTATCTGAACCATAACTTTGCATGGGTAAAAAAGAAGACCCTCTTCATGTTGTTGGTTTTGGTTTTGGCGCAAGTGGCCCCTGCGGCTTTCTATTATCCGGCTGAGAAGCTCTACTACCGGTATGCCGGCATCAAGGGGGAACCCCTGCCTGCTTACCCCATGGGATTTATTCCCCTGGACCATTTTCGCCTCCAGCGGTCTATGCGCGCCCAAGATGATATTGCCAAGCGGATTGCCGGCGAGAGAAATGGCAACGTCTTGATTATTGATTTTTCAGCGGGTGTTATGTATTATATTTACCAAATTATGGCATCTCGGACGGTATGTTCCCAGGAATTAGTGTGGTGCGATAATGTAATGCTGAAGAAATATATGACGAAAGAAAATACATTCTTTGTGATGGGTAAGGAAATTAATCATCAACTAAGGTCGCCCATTTCTACAGCTCTGCAATGCTCGAAAGTATCCTTGAATAAAATTCACGTAAGTCCATTCTCAGGTGAGTTGCCTTTTAATGAGGAAAATCTATACTTAGGAGACGAAGAATTGAAGTCGCTGCTTGAAAATGAGACATCTTTATTTCAACATATGCGAGAGATTGTCAGGTAATATTACCGCTGATTAATAGTCTGTTTGTACTTAATATTATCAGCTCAAATCTTGATCATTACCCTTAATCCAATGAAGAAAGACCTTCCCGGATCGCGTACTTGGTGAGTTCCGCGACGTTAAAAATCTGCAGCTTATGCATAATCTGCATCCGGTGGGTCTCCACCGTTTTGATGCTGATGTTGAGTTGGTCGGCGATTTGCCGGGAGCTCTTACCCTCGGCCATGAGCTGCAACACTTCCCGTTCCCGGGGTGTTAGCACCGAAAAGACCGACTCATCCCCCCCACCCTGGAGATAGTCCTTGACCACGACATTGGCGATCTCGGTGCTCAGATAGATCTTGTTATTCAGCACCATGCGGATGGCGGTGGCCAATTCCTCGAAGGCCGAATCCTTCAGCAAATAGCCGGATGCTCCGGCCTTGAGCATGTTCATGACAAAGCGCCGGTCGGAGTGCATGGACAGGGCGATGACCTTGACTCCGGGCGACTCCGCCTGGACCTGGCGGGTGGCTTCGATGCCGTTTAAGTCGGGCATGCCCACATCCATAATGATCACCTGGGGAGAGAGTTCCCGGGCCAGGCGCACGGCCATGCGGCCGTCATCCGCCTCGCCTATCACCTCGATGTCGGATTCCTGCTCCAGGAGGGTGCGGAGCCCTTGCCGGACAATCTTGTGGTCATCTGCCAGGATGATCTTGATGGTCACTTTAGGATACCTGTAATTTCTGGTCTTCCTCCCAGAGGGGAATTACCAGGGAGATCCGGGTGCCCTGGCCCGGCGCGGATTCCACTTCCAGGCGTCCGCCCAGGTGTTGGAGGCGCTCCCGGATGCTGAAGAGGCCGAAACCGCCCGTCTTTTTAATTTCCGCCTCCGAAGCGGGAGTAGTGAAACCGACACCGTCGTCAGCCACCTCGATGGTCAGATTATGTTTTGCCCGGCCCAGAACCACCCGGAGGTTCTTGGCCTGTCCATGCTTCACGGAGTTGAGCATCAACTCCCGGGCCACCTTGAAGACCAGCACCCTGGTCTCGTTGTTCAGGGGCTTGGACTCCGCGTCACTCCGCACCTCCACCAGGAGGCCGTGTTGCTCTTGCAGGTGCTCGCCGAACCATTCCAAGGCCGCTTCCAACCCCAGATCGTAGAGAATGGGGGGGCTGAGTTCAAAGGTCAGGGAGCGGGTGGACTTGATGACCTGTTCCACCAGGTCCCGCACCTCGTTCACCGGTGCTTCCAGGTTGGTGCCTTTGGCTTTATTCCGCAAGCCTCCCAGCTTGATCTGCGTCAGCGCCAGGATCTGCCCGATGTGGTCATGGAGCTCCGTCGCCAAAATGCGCCTCTCCCGCTCCTCGGTCAGGGAGAGTTGTGAGGCCAGGGAGCGGAGCTGCTCCTGATAGCTGCGGATTTTCTCCTCGGCTTCCCGTTGAGGCGTCAGGTTCTCCACCATGGCCACGGCAAACTGGGTTTCTCCGGTATGGGCCTTCACCAGGGAAACCGTAAACCGCGCCCAGACCAGGTGGCCGTGGCGAGGGATCAGGCGGCCGTCAAGACTAAACTCGGTGCGCAAGCCCTCCACTAATTGTTGAAGGAGTTCCTCGTAAGCCGCGGCTTCATCGGGATGCAGCACCATGGGGAAAGACAGGTTGCGCATCTCCTCCCGGCTAAATCCCAACATCTCCTGCAGGGCCGGATTGCTCTCCACCAGACGTCCGTGCAAGTCCAACAAGGCTATGCCCATGGTGGCCCCTTCAAAAATGGCGCGAGAGCGGGCCTCGCTCTCCCGGAGAGCCATAATATACTCTTTGATCACCAAATCAGACACTCCTGCACCGAGGTAGGTTCTGTTGGCCGTTACTTCGCGCACTGCCAGGGCCAGTTCCTCAAAAACGCAGTCTTTTAAAAGAAAGGCGGAAGCGCCGGCCTTTAACATATCCAAAGCAAAACGCCGGTCGGCATGGGTGGACAGGGCCACAATCTTGACCCCGGGTGCATTGGCCAGAAGGCGGCGGGTAATCTCAATGCTGCTAACATCGGGCATGGTCACATCCATGACCACCACGTGGGGAGAAAGTTTCCGGGCCAGGCTCACAGTGGTCTGCCCGTCCTCCGTCTCCGCCACCACTTCCATGTCGTTCTCCCCTGCCAGCAAAGCATAGAGGCCTTGACGAACCATGCCATGAGGATCAGCCAGGAGAATTTCAATTGCCATATAAATCCCTTGACTGGCAGCCTTGGCCCCGGCCGCGGCATTTGCCGGCGTCAGGCCCATAACTGCCATTACATTAATAAGATATTCGGAGCCCAGCGTCCATCAAATTTCTGCACCGGCTCCGGCAACCAGCCTTGCCGCCGATAAGGATATTTCTTGGCACGGCGGCTTCGGGCCGGGGGGACCGGGCCCGGGCTCAACCGCCCCGGGCCTGGCGCTCCTCTAAAACAGGGTGTAGATAAAGGGGGCGATGGCCGAACCGCTGCTCAGGACTATCACAGTCCCGAAGAATACCAAGGTAATAGTGAGAGGGAGCAGCCAGTATTTTTTGCGCACCCTCATGAAACCCCACAAGTCTTGGAGAAGGTAGTTCCAGGTCTGGCCGGAGGCCGAGGGCAGCACGGTGTCCGGTCTGCCGCCGGCCTCAGCGGTTAAAAGTCTGCCCGCGTCTTTCATCATTGCCATTAGTGCTCACCTCTTTGAGTATCCTTTTCAGGCCTAAGTGTTCAGGCCTTGGCGACCGCTTCAGCCCAGCCGGTCTCCGGCCGGATCTGGCGCCTTCCTTTTATTCCTCCAAATCCCAGGGGATTTCCGCCAGGTTGCTGTCGCCCGGCTCCCCGGCAGGGATATTTTTCCAGGCCTTCTTCAACGTTCCTTCCTTGGCGGAGATTTCCAGATAGAGATTGTACCCCGCGTCATCCAGGGTTTCATAATGCATGAAGGTCTTATCCGGGACCTGGTTAACGGTATGCCCGGGGAGAACAATATTTTTTTCCTGGGTGACGGGCCCCAGGACAAACTTACCGTTGTCCACGCTCCTGGCGTAAATCTTGATTTGCACATTATGCCAGGCATGATTATTTAAATTAGTAATCCGGTATTCCCGCCTGACTCTGGGCTTTCTGGCGTAGGCCCCCTCATAAGTGAACCCCGCAGCCAGGGAAGGCGCTGGCGCCTCCGGGGGCGTTACCTCTGCGGGCGGGGCCGCCGCCCGGGGGGAGGGTGGAGTCTCGCACACTTCCTCCTGGCGTTTGACCGCTCTTTTCCTGGCTTTCTTGGCTTTGGCCACGGGCGGCGGGGGCATCGCGGCCACCACGGTAAAGGGGTAGAATGGGTGCTCACCGGTATAGTAACGGGGGCCATCCAGACTGATGGTGTTGATGGAGTAATTCCCCGGAGTCAGTTGCTCCCTGGGGACCAGGCGAACCCATCCCGGTTTCTTGGGCACTTCGGTGATCTGCAAGGGAATATTCTCTGCGAAACACCACATGTTAATGGGGATAGCCGCGTTAGCTTCCATTTTATAGGTCTTCTGGAAAAACTCCGGGTCCAGCTTGGTGGGGTTCAGATCAAAACTGGCAGCCGGATTAGTTTCCACGTATCCCAGTTTGGCCAGATGCACCTTCTCACCCATGGTTTCCGGATCAAAAATGATGATCTCCAACGGGTGCGTCTCCACCTTAATGACCGGTTCCTTGAGAATTCCATACCTGCCCACTTGGGCGTCTCCCCCCAGCACCAGAGCCGTCCGGAAGGTAAGCTCCCCTTTGCTCAGGTTAATGCTCTTTTTTCCTTGCTGGATATAGAGTTTCCCAGACAAGGAACTCTTTTTCTTCTTTTTCACCGCCTTGGCGGCATATCCCTCAAGGGTGAACACCGTCAAAACCATCACCGCCATTATTAAGCCGGCCCAAAAGATCTTCCTAGTCGTGGTTTGCATGGCTCGATTCCCCAGTCTAACGATCTTGTCCCAGACCCGCGGCAGGCCGCGGCTCTGGTCCTAGCCGAAGAGCTTTTGCGCCAGATTGACATCCAGCTGTTTCAGCGTGGTATATTCCTCCACCGCGGCGCCGAAGTCGCCGCTGGAGAGATAGGTCACGGCCAATTGATAATGTCCCAGGGCATGCCGGGGATTGTTCTGGATTAAGGCCTGGAAAGTATTGATGGCCTCGGCATAGCAGCCCAGACCGAGATAGGTCAGGCCCAGTTGATAACGGGTCTCGTCATTCTGGGGATCGGTCTTCAGCCCCCGCTGCAAGAAGACTACCCGGTCCTGAGACGCGGTCAAAGAACCGGCCTCCAGGAGCAGTCTGGTAGTTAATTGCGGCACCTCCGGCTTGAGATTGATGGCCTGCCGCAAGATATCCAGGGCTTCCTTGTAATAGTTGAAAACGCCGGCATCCTCATTCTGGTCCCGGGCCGTTCCCTGCTTTCCGACCCTGGCGCGCACCACGTTGGCAAAAGCCACCGCCGCCTCTTGCCAGCGGCCCATCTGGCCATAGACCAGACCCAGGAGATATTGGGCTTCACCCAGTTCGGGATTGAAGCGGAGCGCGGTTTTCAGGTTTTCCGCCACTTCTTCCCAACGGCCGGAGAAGGAGGGAGCCAGGCTGGCATACTTGGCCGCTTCCGCGTCGCCCCCCAGCAGGATGGCCTGTTGGAAAGCCGCGGCTGCTTCCTGCCATTGCCCCAACTGGCCATAGGTGACCCCCAGGGCCTGATGGGACGTGGCATTGCCGGGCTTGGCCTCCACCGCCCTTTTAAAGGCCTGAACCGCTTCCTGCCAGTTAACGACCTGGGCGAACATCCCCCCCAGGTTGAGATAGGCCTCAACGTTTTCAGGTTTAATCAGGACCTCTTGTTGGAAGCATCTTACCGCCTCTTTCCAATTGCCCATCTGATTGCAGGCGATCCCCAGGTGGCGGAAAGCAGGAGCATGATCGGGCCTGAGAACGAGGACCTGCTGGAAGGCCTTGACCGCTTCCGGCCAGCGCCCCAGGTAGCAGTAAGACAGCCCCAGATCATAGGTGACTTCGGGATCACCAGGTCTGCTTTGCAAAACCTCTTGGAAAGCCGCCACCGCCTCCAACCAGCGCCCCAGACGGCTGTAAGCCACGCCCAGGCGAGTCAGCACTTCCGCATCCTGATTGATTTCCAGGGCATGTTGGAAAGAGGCTGCGGCCTCCTGCCAATTGCCCAAAGCGGCCTGCACTTCCGCCAGGTTACAGGCGGTCTTGACCAGATCGGGCTTCAGCTTTAGGGCCTGCTTGAGATAGATCAGGGCTTCCTCAAGCTGTCCCTGCCGGCTGTAGGCGACCCCCAGGTTGCCATAGGCCTCGGCCAAATCCGGCTTGAATTTAATGGCCTTCCGGTAGCTGGCGATGGCCTCGGACCAATTGCCGCTTTCGCTGAGGGCCAGACCCAGGAGATGATGGGCTTCCGCCTCGTAGGGCTTAACTTCCCTGGTGATGGTGTCCGGCGCCTGGCCCCCGGGGAATTCCTCAAACTGTGGCCGGACCTCGAAGGTGGGGACCGCGGCCGGCGTTGAGAAGAAAAATGCCGGGGGTGGTTGCGCGGCTGCCGGTTCTTGCGCCGCTGCCGGGACCGCCTCCGGGGTCGGGA
>Ga0265296_1005067_pt1 | contig 11067 bp, 12 predicted proteins | sample MunlanPumphouse1_FD_189073 | JGI IMG/M metagenome (GOLD analysis project Ga0265296, IMG submission 189073) | Groundwater microbial communities from a municipal landfill in Southern Ontario, Canada - Pumphouse #1 | ecosystem: Environmental > Aquatic > Deep subsurface > Groundwater | place...
AAAGCGCACCAGCCGCGGCCGCGTAGCCACAAAACTTACCTTTGACCACTTCGGCCTGAAATACAGCAGAGAGCAGCAAGAAGAATTATTTGGAAAGTAGGGTCTGTCCCCGCAGGAGGCGGGGCACCGGCCCATCCGATAGGGCCGGGTGCCTGGCTACATATTAACTTTGCTGTGGGTTTGCTCGCGCACTGGAAATTTTTGCCGTGCACTACGGTTTACTCGTCGCTTTCGGGTTATACTCACGCCTTTGCGCCGCTTTCGCTCCTCGTAAATCCTTGTGCACCTTTGCCAAAAATCTCCTAATGTGCGCTCACAAACCCTCCGCAAAATTATCAACCAACTGTATAATAGATTTTTAGCGGGTGGGACCCGCTAAAAACGAATATGGAATTATTACTCCATACCTGCTGTGCGCCGTGCTTAATTTACCCTTTAGAGCGGCTGAGAAGCAAAGGATTTGAAGTAACAGGGCTATTCTACAATCCTAATATTCACCCCCAAGCCGAATACGAAAGACGGAGGGCAGCGGTTGAGGATTTTAGTAAGCCAATAGCAGCAGAAGTCCTGTATCCGCAGTATTTCCCTTCCGAGTTTTTCTGGGCTGTGCATTCCAAAGAAAATAGCCCAGAGAGGTGTTTTATCTGTTGGCGCCTGCGCCTGGAGCAGACAGCCAGAAAGGCCAAGCATTGCGGCTGCCAATATTTTAGCACAACACTTTTAGTCAGCCCCTATCAAAACCAGGAATTGTTGGCCAAGATTGGGGAGGATGTGGCGAAACAAGAGGGCGTAGAATTCTACTACGAGGATTTCAGGCCTGGATTTAAAGACGCGCATAATAAAGCCAGGGACCAGGGGATTTACTGCCAGAAATACTGCGGGTGTATTTATTCGGAGTTAGAGCGGTCTAGAAAAAAGGGACAGTCCCCGTCGCCTGCAGGGTCTGTCCCCGCAGTTTAACGGTACTCGAAACCAAGGGGACTGACCCTAAAATAATGGGTGAGGGGATAGTCCTTTGTGAGGAATCATGCAGGAAATCGCAAGGATATTAATTATTTTTGGTATTATCTTAATCGGTATCGGCCTAATTTTAACTTTTGCCGGAAAAATTCCTTATCTTGGAAAACTCCCCGGAGATATCTATGTGCAGCGTAAGCATTTTACCTTCTTTTTTCCCTTAACCACCTCCATCTTAATCAGCATCATCCTGCCTTTGGTCTTTTGGCTATGGCCCCGTCGTTAATTCGCAAATTTAAAATTATACTTATTCTTTTTGCCATATGCCATATGCCATATGCCATATGCCATGCCGAGACACAGCCGTTTATCCGCGTGGCCATAATACAGGATACTAGCTCCTTGCGCCTTAAGATTAATGGCTTCTACGAAATAGTGGATTTAGGGAATAATCGGGTCATTTACAGAGGCAAAGGCTTAAATACTACTGTAACCGCTTACCTTGGCGGAATGTTATTGGGGAATGTAAAATCAAAAAGCAGGTCAGTTTTGATTAAATCTCCTGACCCCTCTGCCATTAGTATAGACGGCAGGCTTTTCCGCGGGAATATAGAATTAATCAAAAAGGACAATCTGCATTTATTAGTCATAAACTGGATCGGCCTGGAAGATTATGTAAAAGGCATTTTATACCATGAGGCATCGCATTACTGGCCAAAAGATGCATTGCAGGCGCAGGCTGTTATCTGCCGCACTTACGCGCTATACCAGATGCAGGAAAATAGCGGCAAAGATTACGATGTAACTTCGGATGTATATTCCCAGGTCTACGGGGGGAAGACCTCTGAGCGTTACCGTACTAACAAAGTAGTGGATGAAACTTCCGGGTTAGCGCTTGCTTACAATGGCAAAATATTTCCTACATATTATCATGCTACCTGCGCCGGCCGCACTGAGGATGCAGAGCGGTTATGGAATATAGATATACCTCCCTTAAAAGGCGTTGCCTGTCCTTATTGCAGGGAATCTCCGCATTTTAACTGGCATTATGTGGCCACTATTGATGAAGCAAAAAATAAACTGATTGCTGCCGGTTATAAAATTAAAGATATTAGCTCTATTTGGGTAACTGGCAGGGATCCTTCCAGGAGAATCACGGAACTTGAAATATCTTCTCCCGGCAAAATAATAAAGATACCTGCTAAGGATTTCCGTCAATTAATCGGTCCGGATGTAATCAGAAGTACTAACTTTGAAGTAAGCGTAAAGGAAAGCGATATCGTATTTGAAGGCTTTGGCTGGGGCCACGGCGTAGGCCTTTGCCAATGGGGCGCTTATTTTATGGCTAAAAAAGGTTACAATTATAAGCAAATCCTTAAATTTTATTACCCCGGCTCAGAATTAACTTCAAGTGAGACTATCCGATTTTGATTACCAATTACCCGATAGACTGATTGCCCAGTATCCTCTTAGAGAGCGGGATAAAGCAAGGCTTTTAGTAGTCAAGCGCAAGGACAATACATTAGAGCACCGTGCATTTTTTGATATTGTGGATTATCTTAAGCCCGGAGAACTTCTTTTGCTTAATGATACCCAGGTCCTGCCAGCCCGCCTTATCGGCAGAAGGATTACCGGAGGCAGGGTTGAAGCGCTGCTTATTAATAGGAAAAAGGACTTAAGTTTTGAGGCCTGGCTTAAGCCCGGGCGTTTAAAGCTCGGGGAGGAGATAAATTTCCAGGGTTCAAGCGTAAAAGCAGTAATAAGCGCTAAAGACGAAATCACCTTTAAGGCAAAAAACGAAGATGCGGTTTATAGGCTTGGAGTAATGCCCTTGCCGCCGTATATCAAGAGGCCTGCGCAAGACTTGGATGATGTTTATTACCAGACGGTTTATGCCAAAAATAAAGGCGCGATTGCTTCTCCCACTGCCGGACTGCATTTTACCGATAAGTTACTCAAGAAAATAGAGGCGAAAGGATCGCATGTCGCTTATATCACTTTACATATAAGTTACGCTACCTTTAAGCCGCTGAAGGCAGAAGATATTACCCAACATAAAATGGGGAAGGAATATTTTAAAATCGCAGCGCCGACAAGGGCCTTGATACAAGAGGCGCGCAAGAGTAAATCCAGGATAATTGCCACAGGCACTACTACCTGCCGCGCGCTTGAGTCTTATGCACGCGGTAGAAGAGAAGGCTATACTGATTTATTCATCTACCCGGGCTTTAAATTTAGATTGACGGATTGCCTGTTGACTAACTTTCACCTTCCCAAAACTACACTTTTTATGCTGGTATGCGCGTTCGCCGGCAAGAATTTGATAAAAAGGGCATACCGGGAGGCAATAGATAAACATTACCGGTTTTACAGTTACGGGGATGCTATGTTGATAATATAGGGACTGTCCCCGCAGTTGAGATTTAAGCTTGAGGCTAAAGGGGACTGTCCCTTAAGGTTGCAATGTTTGAACTAATCAAAACAGATAAGAATACTAAGGCGCGTTTAGCAAAGATTACAACCGGGCACGGAGAAATTAATACGCCTTGTTTTATGCCTGTAGGCACGCAAGGCACGGTTAAGGGTATTTCGCCGCAGGATTTAAAGGATTGTGGGGCTGAAATAATTATCTCTAATGCCTATCATTTATTTTTGCGCCCCGGGATAGAGGTAATTAAGGAAACGGGGGGTTTGCATAAATTTATGGGTTGGCCAAAGGCAGTGCTTACTGACAGCGGCGGGTATCAGATATTTAGCCTGGCATTATTAAGGAAGATAAGCGACAAAGGCGTAGAATTCCAGTCGCACATTGACGGAATGAAGCATTTGCTTACGCCTGAGGAGGTAGTGCATATGCAGCAGGATTTGGGCTCGGATATCATTATGCCTTTAGATGAATGCGTGCGCTACCCAAGCTCTTTTGACCAGGCTGAGGTGGCGATGAAGAGGACGATTGAGTGGGCGAAACGCTCTAAAGCTGCCGTGTGTCATGTATCAAGTGTCATGTGTCAAAAAGAACAATTGTTATTTGGGATTGTACAAGGCGCGACCTATGATGATTTGCGCAAAGAGTGCGCAGAGCGTATTGTAGCAATAGGTTTTGACGGATACGCCATCGGCGGAGTTTCAGTTGGCGAGCCGAAAAATTTAATATATAATATAGCGCAGATTGTTTCTGCTTGTCTACCGCAAAGCTCTCCCCGTTACCTGATGGGCGTGGGCCTGCCACAGGATTTACTTGAGGCTGTTGAGATAGGCATAGATATGTTTGATTGTGTGGTACCTACGCGATACGGTAGAAACGGCGCTGCCTTTACTAGCCAGGGCAAGTTAATCATCAGGAATGCCACCTTTGCGCGGGACCCAAAGCCCCTGGATGAACAATGTTCCTGCTATACCTGCAAGCATTTTACCCGCGCATACCTGCGCCACCTTTTTAATAGCGAGGAGATGTTGGGGCCGCGCTTAGTATCGCTGCATAATATAAATTTCTACTTAGAATTAATGCGTAAAATTAGGGAAGCTTTACATGAAGATAGGTTTAGCGAATTCAAAAAAGAATTCTTGTCCACCTACGAGGTGTAACAGTGGTATGCAATTTCTTCACCTCGTAGGTGGAACTAATTACAACCTATTTTTAAGATGCGTATAGACATAATCACCATATTTCCTAAGATGTTAGCGCCAGTATTGAATGAGTCTATTATTAAGAGGGCGCAGGCTAAGGGTAGAGTCAAAATCTCGGTGCACGATTTAAGGGATTACACCCTGGATAAACACCGTAAAGTAGATGACCGGACTTTTGGCGGCGGCTCAGGTATGGTGATGAGCCCGGAGCCAATTTTTAGGGCAGTAGAGAGTATAATTAAAATTAAAGATGCTAAAACAAAGATTATATTACTTACGCCTCAAGGTAAAACTTTAACCCAAGAACTCGCCAAGAGGTTATCAGGGTATAAACATCTGATTCTAATTTGCGGGCATTATGAGGGTATTGATGAGAGGGTCAGGCAATATCTGGCGGATGAGGAGATCTCTATCGGCGATTATGTCTTGACCGGAGGGGAAATTCCGGCCATGGTTCTGGTGGATGCCGTAGTGCGGCTTCTGCCTGGTGTCCTGGGAGATAAAAATTCCTTGAATTTTGAGTCTTTTGAAGGTAATCTATTAGAATACCCGCAGTATACCAGGCCAGCAAACTACAAGGGGCGCCAGGTTCCCGCAATTCTCTTATCGGGTAACCACAAAGGAATTGAAGGATGGAGAAAGAAAGAGGCTGTAAAGAGAACTAAGCTAAAAAGGCCGGATTTAATAAAAAAATGCACCAACCTTAAATGCACCTTGGCATAAAATGCACCTTTGCCTATTGGATGGCAAAGGTGCGCCTCTTGCGAGGCGATTGCCAAGTGCGCCCCTTCTGGGGCGATTAACTATAAGCACCCAAACATATAGGATTGTTTGGTGTCCTTAACTATAGGCACCCAACCTTAAATGATAGGTTGGTGCCCATTAACTATGGGAGTAAAAAAGATGGATATAATTAAATTAGTGGAACAGCAGTATTTGAGAAAAGATATCGCTAAGTTTGGCGTAGGGGATACTATAAGAGTCCTGGTTAAGATCCCCGAAGGGCCGGACAGGACGCGCTTACACCCTTTTGAAGGCGTTGTAATTTCTAAGGGCGGCAGCGGCACAAAAGAGAGATTTACCGTTAGGAAGGTATCGTATGGCGAGGGGATTGAACGTGTTTTTCCTTTAAATTCGCCCAGCATTGAGCGTGTTGAGGTCTTGCGGAAGGGCAAGGTAGAGCGGGCAAAACTATACTATCTTCGTGGGAAGATAGGCAAACGAGCCACTAAAATTGAAGGCGTAAAGGCCCCTTAAGATTTAATTATAAATAGTTGAATTAGTGTATTAGGCCTGTGCTATATTACGAGCGGAAATTTAAGAGGTTAGGATACGATTTAATTATCGGGGTAGATGAGGTAGGCCGCGGGCCACTAGCAGGGCCGGTTGTGGCGGCAGCAGTGAGTTTAAGGCGAGCAAGGCTTAAAAACCGCATAGACGATTCCAAGAAATTAAGCCCCCAGTCCAGAGAAAGAGCTTTTCCTGAGATTACAAGCAAGGCATTTTTTGGTTTAGGTTTAGTAAGCGAAAAAATTATTGACCGCCTGAATATTGAAGTAGCCACTTCATTGGCTATGGAAAAGGCAATAGCGCAGCTCCTCCGGAAATTAAAATCCATAAAATTCAAACGTATCCGAGTGCTTGTTGACGGAAGGGTTAAACTTAACATAAGGCACCCCTGCACAAATATCATAAAGGGCGACTCTAAATCCAAGAGTATAGCTTGCGCATCTATCTTGGCCAAAGTCGTCAGAGATAGGATTATGTCTGTTTATGACAGGATATATCCGCAATACGGATTTCTAGAGCATAAAGGTTACCCTACGTTCCGGCACCGGGCTATTCTCAGGAAAATCGGGCCATCCTTGATACACAGGGCGACTTTTCATTATGTCTAAGGCGCATCTGGTTTTTGGCTCTCGGGGTGAAGATGTCGCCGCAGATTTCTTGAAAAAAGAAGGCTATAAAATCCTGGCTAGAAATTACCGTACAAAAATGGGCGAGATTGATATAGTTGCCCGCGATAACGATACCTTGGCCTTTGTTGAGGTAAAAACAAGGCATAGCGATAAGTTCCAAGACGCCTATGAGGCAGTGGGAAAACGTAAACAGCGGCAAATTGGTAAGGCGGCATTGGCATTCTTAAAAGAACGCAAACTTTTTGATAAAAAAGCAAGGTTTGATGTGGTCGCGTTATGCTATGGAGATAGCTCAACGCCCAGGCCGGATTTAATTAAGAATGCCTTTGAATTAGACGAAAGGTTTAGCCCTTAGAATGCTTTCTGATATTAAAATTGCCCAGCAGGCAAAAAAAGAACCCATTGAAAAGATAGCGGCAAAGGTAAAGATTTCCAAAAACTATCTTATACCCTACGGCAGATATATTGCTAAGATTGACCTGGCAATTCTTGATAAAATTAAAAATAGAAAACCCGGTAAATACATTTTGGTTACCGCCATCACACCTACCCCCCTGGGGGAGGGAAAGACCGTAACCACCATCGGCCTTTCTATGGCCTTAAACAGATTAGGGAAACTTGCATCCGCCTGTATAAGGCAGCCATCCTTAGGCCCGGTCTTTGGCATAAAGGGTGGAGCAGCCGGAGGCGGGTATTCTCAGGTTTTGCCTATGGAGGATTTTAACCTCCATTTTACCGGAGATGTGCATGCCGTGTCCTTAGCGCATAATCTGACAGCGGCATTTCTGGACAATTCTGTATTAAAGGGGAACAGGCTTAATATAGACCCGCAAAAGATATATTGGCGGCGCGTAGTTGATGTAAGCGACAGGTTCTTAAGGAACATAACGATTGGCCTAGGCGGCATAGAAAACGGCATTCCCCGCGATACCGGCTTTGATATAAGCGTGGCTTCTGAATTAATGGCCATATTGGCTTTAAGTAATGGGCTAAAAGATTTGCGCAAGCGCTTGGGCAGGATTGTTTTGGCGGATAGAGTTAATGGTAGCCCTGTAACTACCGAAGACATAAAGGTTGCCGGCAGCATAGCTGTCCTCTTAAGGGATGCCATAAAGCCGAACCTTATTCAGACTATTGACAATACGCCCTGCTTTGTGCATGCCGGGCCATTTGCCAATATCGCCCACGGGAACAGCTCTATATTAGCGGACAGATTAGCGCTCTCTCTTTCGGATTACGTAGTTACTGAGGCAGGTTTCGGAGCGGATTGCGGAGCAGAGAAGTTCTTTGATATTAAATGCCGCGCAAGCGGGCTAAAGGCCGATGCCGCGGTGATAGTTTGTTCAATAAGGGCGCTTAAGGCGCATAGCGGAAGGTTTAAGATTGTAGCAGGTATGCCTTTAGATACGTGCCTTAAGATCGAGGATATCCGCGCAATTGATGAAGGTATTTGCAATTTAGAGAAGCATATTGAAAATGTAAAGAGCTTTGGCGTCCCGGCAGTGGTAGCCATAAACAGGTTCGCCTGCGATACGGATAAAGAGATAGAATTTGTAAGAAAGAAGGCGCGCGAGTTCGGCGCCTATGACTGCTGCGTAAGCGAAGTCTTTAGCAAAGGCTCTAAGGGCGGGGTAGAATTAGCAGAGGCAGTTATTAGCGCAGGCAGCCAAAAGAATAATTTTAAGTTTTTATACCCCCTGGGTATTCCCATAAAAGAAAAAATCAAGGCCATTGCCGTTAAAATCTATGGCGCCAAGGATGTAGAATATGCGTCCTTAGCAGAAGAGAAAATCAAACTTTATACAGAAAGAGGCTACGATAAATTACCTATATGTATGGCTAAGACGCATTTGTCTCTTTCGCATGACCAAAATCTTAAAGGAAGGCCTCGGGATTTTATCCTGCCTATCAGGGATATCCGCGCCTCGGTTGGCGCAGGGTTTTTATACCCTCTTTGCGGCAAGATGCAGACCATGCCAGGGCTGCCCAGCCACCCAGTAGGCGAGAATATTGATATTGACGAAAAAGGAAATATAATAGGGTTGTCGTAAGTTATGAGTTATAAAAATAAAACTTTAAAACGATATCTGGATGATTTGGCGGCAAAACTTCCTGCCCCCGGAGGCGGGTCGGCTGCTGCAATGTCGGCGGCGCTGGGTGTTTCTTTAGTTAGCATGGTGGTTAATTTTACCTTAGGCAAGCCTCGGTATGCAAAATATGAGCCTGAGTTAAAGAAGATTTTAGATAAATCAGAAAAAATAAGGTCGCAGTTACTGGGCCTGGTAGATTTGGATGTGGCGGCTTATAAAAGCAAGAATATCCGTGACTGCCTAAATGTCCCCTTTATGGTTGCCCGGCTCTGTTTTGAGGCCGCAAGGCTATGCCCAGAACTTATAAAAAAAGGAAATATAAACTTAATCAGCGATGTGGCAGTTGCAGTAGCGCTCTTGGAGTCGGGTTTTTCCGCCGCCTATTGCAATGTGGAGGTCAATTTAAAATCCACCGGGGATAAAAACTTAACCCAGGGCATAAGAAAAGAATTGATGCACAAGAAAACCGTGGTAAAAAATATTAGAATAGAAACGGAGGCAAAAATTGGCAAAATTATTAGAGGGTAAACCTATTGCGGAGATAATCAAGGTTCAACTGCAGGAGGAAATTAAAGGCCTGAAGGACAAGTTTAATATTACGCCTGCCTTAGCCACCATCCAGGTGGGAGAGAATCCTCAGGCGGCAATTTATCTGAAATCTCAAAAGAGATTAGCCAAAGAATTAGGAATAGAATTTCAGGAACACAATCTTGCCTCCTCCACTAGCGAAACCGCCCTTATAGATTATATCAAAAAGTTAAATCAGGACAAATCAGTTTCCGGGATACTCCTGCAGCTTCCTCTGCCGGCGCAAATAAATTACAAAAATATCCCTATACATATAGCGCCACAGAAGGATGTAGAGGGGATGCATCCTGAGAATGTCGGCCAGGCCCTGTTTGGCAAGATGAGGATTGGCTCCTGTACTGCCCTGGCAGTAATGGAATTAATAGCTTCTACGGGCATAGATTTATACGGAAAAGAGGCAGTGATTGTCGGCCATAGCGAAATAGTAGGAAAGCCGGTAAGTTTGCTTTTATTAGACAAATTTGTCACCACTACCATCTGTCATATCGCCACAGGGCAGAGAGGTTATTTACCCACCCATGTAAAAAGGGCGGAGATTTTGGTGGTAGCCGTGGGAAAACCCGGGATTATCCAGGGGGAATGGGTTAAGGAAGGGGCAATTGTCATTGATGTGGGTATAAATAGAGTTGAAGGCAAGATTGTGGGAGATGTAGAATTTGACAAGGCTTTTGAAAGGGCAAGTTATATCACGCCCGTTCCAGGAGGTGTTGGCCCGGTAACTGTGATGATGTTGATGCGCAACCTCGTTGAGGCAGCCAAGCTGCAACAGGGGGATTAGCAGTTATGCCTTTCTTTTTTGCTTTCGCTATACTTCTTGTTATTGCGGCCGTCTTCTTAAAGTTTCTTTTATTTGACCCTGCGCGCGTCAAAAAACTCTTTGCGGAATTGAAATTAAGAGGTTATTACGATATAGACCCCAAGGACTCCGACCTTAATTCAAAAATACGCAGGTTGTTTTGGAAAACTAGCGAGTCCGATAGCTTAACTGTCTTACAGGCAATAGCGCATAGACAGGATAACTCTTGTATATACCTATGCGATATACATTATTTTTATTCAGTGGCAGATGAGGGGCGCAATCAGTATTACACGATGCTTGCAGTAAGCAAGCCAGTGGATATTAAAACGGATACCTATATCCATAGAAGACTCCCAGCCTTTGTACAGAATATATTCAATCTTTTTACTATAAAAGATAGACTGGTTAAGATAACTGAAGGCCTTAACAATGATTTTAGCGAGCGGTTTTTTGTTTTTGCAAAAAGAGGAAGTAATATCGTCCTCTCTGGGGCTCTTCAGGGCGAGTTACTGAATTGCTCTTTTCATTTTCCTTTGAATAGGACCACAGGAAATTTAGCGATGATTCATATATCCCCCGAAGGCTGGAGTCTTATTTACCCAAGGGTTGGTGACAAAGGACATTTAGATATGTTACTTAAGACTGCTGAAGCTATTTCCAGAGCGTTATAGGCTTTAATAAGAAAAAAATAACATAAATAGGAAATGACATTTAAGGAGAAGATACAGTCAGGAAAGTTTTTGCTGACCTCAGAGATCGGGCCGCCGAAAGGCATAGAAACTAAAGTGCTTTTGGAGGATGCTGAACTTATCCGGGGCCGCGTGGATGCCATTAATGTTACGGATTTGCAGAGTTCGGTTATGCGCCTGGGGTCTTTGGCAGTCTCAAGCCTCTTAAAGCAAAAGGGCTTTGAGCCGATATTTCAAATGACCTGCCGGGACAGAAACCGCCTGGCCCTGCAATCGGATTTACTTTCCGCAGCTTGCCTGGGTATAGAAAATGCCTTAATCCTTACCGGAGACCACACTACATTGGGTGATCATCCGGATGCCAAACCGGTGTTTGACTTGGATTCAGTGCAGTTATT
>Ga0265296_1005068_pt1 | contig 11065 bp, 14 predicted proteins | sample MunlanPumphouse1_FD_189073 | JGI IMG/M metagenome (GOLD analysis project Ga0265296, IMG submission 189073) | Groundwater microbial communities from a municipal landfill in Southern Ontario, Canada - Pumphouse #1 | ecosystem: Environmental > Aquatic > Deep subsurface > Groundwater | place...
ATCCATGCCGCCCTCACCGGCCACTTGGTTTTTTCTTCTCTGCATACTAATGACGCTGCCGGGGCAGTGACCCGCCTGATGGATATGGGGGTGGAGCCGTATTTGATTTCTTCTTCTTTGATCGCGGTTTTAGCGCAGAGGTTAGTGCGCAACATCTGCCCGGACTGCCGGGAAGAATATCTTTCCGAAGGCCAGAAGTTTTTCCGCGGCAAGGGCTGCGTTAAGTGCCTGCAGAGCGGGTATAAAGGAAGGATTGGGATATATGAATTTTTGCCGATCGATGACGCGATAAAAGAACTAATTACCGCTAAGGCCCCGATGGCAGAAATTAAAAAGCTTGCTACCTCTTTAGGGATGCTAAGTTTATATCAGGACGGCCTGCAGAAAGCCAAAGAGGGCAAGACTACATTAGAGGAAGTCCTGCGGGTGACGCAGGAGATCTAAGCGATGCCAATTTATCTTTACAAAGCGCGCGATGCTACTGCCAAGCCGGTTAAGGGCACAATGGAGGCTGCCAGCAAAGAAGAGCTGACTGATAAGCTTTATAAAATGGGTTATGCCGTCACCCAGATTAGCGAAGCTGCCTCGGGTTTTGACTGGGATAGGCTGTTGGAAAAACTATTCCAGCGCATAAATAGCGAGCAGTTGATTTTATTTTATATCCAGCTTTCCAACATGCTTAGCGCTAACATGAGCCTGTTGAACTGCCTGCGCAATATCCAGGAGCGTTTAGAAAATAAGCAGTTCAAAGAAATTATTAACAGCATTGCCCGCAGTATTGAAGCGGGGAGTAATTTCTCCGAGGCAGTAACGCAATATCCGCGTATATTCCCTAAGCTGTTTTTACATTTAGCCAAGGCAGGAGAGGCAAGCGGTAAATTAGGGCTTTATCTGTCCCGTTACGCGGATTACAGCCAGCAGCAGGAAGAGCTGCAGCGCAAAATTAAGTCAGCGCTGCTTTATCCGGTGATACTCTTGTGCGCCGGTATCGCGGTCACGCTTTTTATTATTACTTTTTTGGTGCCGCAATTTGCCGAAATATACCTTAGAGCGGGGATTAGATTGCCAATGCCTACCATGATACTTTATCAGGTAGGCATAGGGATTAAGCAGTTTTGGTATGCCGGAATTTTTATTTTCATTGCCGCGTACTTTGCTCTCAATTATTACAAGGGCACTAAGGCTGGGAGGTTAAAGGTTGACCGAATAAAGCTAAATTTACCTGTTGTGGGTGAGCTTTACCGCAAGAGTGCGATTTCCAGGTTCGCCAAGACTTTATCCACTCTTGTGTCAAGCGGCGTGCCGATATTAGAGGCTTTGATTATCGTAAAGGAGGTGGTGGGAAATGAAGTTTTAGCCAGAGTGATTGCCACGGCGCGCAGCTCTGTGGAAAGAGGGGAAGGCATTGCCGCAAGCCTGAAAGTCAGCACGGAGTTTCCCGCGGATGTGGTGCAAATGATTGCCGCCGGTGAGGAGACCGGAGAAATCCCCAGCTTATTAAATAAAATTGCGGAGTTCTATGATTTATCTTTGGACTACAGCATTAGGAAGTTGACCACGCTTATTGAACCGGTTTTACTGGTAGTTACCGGCTCAATGGTCGGTTTTATTATGGCCTCTATGCTTTTACCGATGTTTGATATGATTAAGGTGTTGAGGCACTGAGCAAATGAGATTGTTGAGAAGTGTCATTGCGAGCGAAGCTGTTGCGTGTGTCATTGCGAGGAACGAAGTGACGAAGCAATCTATTAAAAGATTGCTTCGCTTCGCTCGCAATGACACAAGCAGCTCGCTCCTCACTTTTGACACTCAAAGGAGGAGGACAGATGCGTAACAGAGGTTTTACCATTATCGAGCTGCTTATTGTCATCGCGGTGATTACTATTCTGGTCGGCCTGGCCCTGCCGCGTTTTAAGGGCATGCAGGATGAAGGAAATATTGTCAAGGCCAAAGGCGAATTAAGGACACTGCAGTCCGCCGTAGAAAGCTGCTATATCCATAGCGGCAATACTTATCCGCCAGCATTGTCTAATCTTACTTCTCAAACCCCACAGTTAGTGGCAACCTTGCCCACGGATCCTTTTAACGTCGGCAGCGATTACGGCTATGCTGTTACCACAAACGGGAAGTATTATGTGATTTATTCGGTTGGCCCTGCCGGCGGCGGCAGCGCGACGATAGCTGCTAGCGGCACCATTACCGAAACTAATGGCACAAGCTGTATCTATGCTTCTAATGCCGGCTCAGATTCCCAGCCGTAATTATTCCAGGCGGGGTTTTACCCTGCTGGAGGTTTTACTTACTACGGTATTAATCTCGGTAGGAGTTTTAGCGATTGCCCGGGCTTTTAGCGCCGGGCTGTTAGCTTATAGCGATACGCAGGCAGTTGCGCGGGCAGTGGATATCGCTTCCGCTAAAATGGAAGAGGCCAGGGCTGGAAATTTTAGCAGTATCACCAGCAGCGGCCCTGTTGCGGATGCGAATTTTACTGATTATCTGGTAACGGTAAACGCCGCAACCGGGCAAAATCCGATGCCGATTAACGTTACGGTGAACTGGGAGGTTCAGGGAGGGCAGATTGGTTTTACCCTGGCAACAATGATCGCGAATTATACTGCTACGTAGTTAATGTTGAAAAACCTCCTTGTTCATACCATACATCGTAGTTGCCTGATTTATCGGGCCCAATAAATTGGGCAACTACAGGAGTTTTTCAGTAATAACTACTTAAATAAAATGAAAAAAGGGATGACTCTGATCGAGGTAATTATCGCCAGTTTAATGTTAGTAGTTTTAGCCGGGGTGATTGCCTATGTCTTTCGCGCGGTAATCTTAAGCTGGTCCAGCGAAGAGACCAGGACAGGCATAGATGTGGTTTTGCGCCGGGGCGCAGAAGAGCTATCGCGCGATTTAAGGAAAGCCAGGGCGGTTCAGTCTTCTAATGATGAAATACGTTTTACTCAGAATTTGAGCAGCTATTATATATATTATCTTTATAATGCAGGAGATGCTTATCCGCCTGCTTTTAATCAAAGTACCTATGAACTACGCAAGGCAGAGCTTAGCGGCGGAATAAACGGGGCCTTTGCCTACGGCTCGGGGTTAGTGCTCCTCGGCGATGTCTTGCCGCCGCCTGCAACGGATATGTCCTTCGTAAATAATCTTGTTACCCTGGATTTAAGCGCAAAAAGAAAAGATGAAACTATTCGCTTAAGAGCTCGCGTAAGGCCAAGAAACCTATAATTGTTTATTCCATGTGTAGTTGCCCAATTTATTGGGCAAAATACAAATCCGCCCGTTGCCCGATAAATCGGGCAACTACGATGGGCCCGATAAATCGGGCAACTACGATGTATGGTATGAACAAAGAGGTTTTTTAGCAGTAACTAACAGGCAAGCGCAAAAAAGTATGCGGGATTTATTGGATAAGAATGGGATAGTGCTGATATTGGCCTTTATAGTTATGGTAACTCTTATTGTGCTGACAGCTGTTTTCTTGTATATGATTTCTTTTCAGACAAAAGCCGGCGCATATCAGATGGCCGAAGCTAAGGCGTTGTGGCTGGCTGAAGCCGGCCTGCAGCAGGCTTTCTATACATTGAAAAACAATGCGACTTACCAGGATAATCCTACGCCAATAAGCGGTTCTTTGGGGGAAGGGGCCTACTCCGTAATAGTAAGCAAAAACGCAAATAGCTATACTTTTACTTCACTTGGCACTGCAGGAGGGATGAATAGAAAAATCGCGCAAGGTATGAGCCTGACTTCATCTACTTTAGTCCGCGCCATACACGCCGACGGCAGCACCCTTGATTTTCAGAACTCTACGGGAGTGATAAACGGCAATCTGAGCTGTAATGTGCAGATAAAAAATTATTCCGGCATGACTATCAACGGCAGCATAACCCAGGGTTTCCCGATGATCAGGCCTACTTTAGATTTTGATTACTACAAGGCTCTCGCTCAGGCTGCCGGCCAGTATGATAATAACGCCAAAACCTTTGCAAACGGGACCTATAATGGGTTATGGTATATCGGAGGAAAAGTTACTATAGGCAGTAACGTTATAATCAATGGTTCGATTATTGGCGATAGCAGCATCGAGTTTGCAAAGGCCGCCACTAACGTGCAAATAACCCCCAGCCCGCTCACCAATTACCCTGCCTTAGCCGCTAAACAAGGCATTTCCACCAGCGCTTCAGGTACCGGCGGCGACAAGATAGGCTTGCAGAATAGCACCATAAACGGTTTAATTTTAGCCCAGGCCAATATAACTTTTGACTGGATAGTAAACAGCACTATAAACGGCACTATCTTAGCCGGAAATAATATAACCATGTCAAACGGCACCGGCATTACTCTTAATTATAATGAAAATATCTTTGCGCCTATGCCTGCCGGTTTTACTTATACCGCCGGAGGAAGCACTGCTATTATATCGCAGAAAGACTGGAATGAGATTGTTCCGCCTGTTTAGTTAATACTGAAAAACCTCTTTGTTCATACTAGGTATTGTAGTTGCCCGATTTATCGGGCCCAATAAATTGGGCAACTACAGGGGTTTTTAGTGATAACTAACTATTCAGTTATTACGCATATGGGATTATTCTCTAAAGATTACATTATCGGTTTAGATATCGGCTCTTCCTCGGTGAAGATGGCGGTATTCGCCAAAAAAGAAAGCGGCATGGTTTTAAAAAGGGCGGCGGTGGAAGAATTCAGGATGGCCGCGGCGGATGAGACCCTGTATCAGAAACAGGTGTCAGAGGCCTTAAAAAAACTGTTGCAGGGCTTTAATCCCAGTCGTTGCAAATTTGTGGCGGTGATTAACTGCCCGCGCACCGCGGTAAAGAGTGTTATCCTGCCGAGTATGCCGCAGCAGGAATTAGGTGAAAGCATAAGATTAAGCGCGAAAAACTATTTTCCTTTTCCGCTGGTAGATGCGCTCTTTGATTTTAAGCTGCAACAGGAAGCGCTGGATAACGGGGTGAAGAAATACCAGCTTCTGGTTGCTACTACCAGTAAGGCCACGATAGATAGATACCTGTCTTTATTAGGGGAGGCCGGGGTTAAGCCGGCGGCAATGATCCCTGTATATTGCGCCCTGCAAGAACTTAAAATGGTGGCTTTTGCCGAAGAAAAACGCAATGCCTGCTTCCTGGATTTAGGCAGCCGTTTCAGCGAGTTAGTCATCTTTTCCGGAAAAAATATTGCCTTTGCCCGCAAGATTCCGCTTTCCGGGATGGATTTTACCCGCGCGCTTACCGGCAGTTTAATCTCCGATAGGGGAAAAACCGAGCTTACCCTTCTTGAGGCAGAAAAGATTAAAAAAGAAATCGGTATTCCTACTGAAACCAGCTTGGTGCCTCCTGAATATAAAATTTCCGCCGGGCAGATGCTTGCCATGATGCGGCCTGTTTTAGAGCAGTTGTCAGGGGAGATTGATCGCTGTTTTGATTATTACCGGGAGGAATCTAAGGGTGCTAGGATTGACGCGCTCTATCTATTTGGCGGCACAGCCTGTCTTAAGGGTTTAAGCGGGTTTCTGGCGGAATGGCTGGGTATCGAGGTTAAAGAGCAAAGCCCATGGCAGGAAGGTAAGTTAGTGATGCCGGCGCAATTAGCCTGCGCTGTGGGAGCGGCCTTGACTCAGGCCGAGGGGATTAATCTTCTGCCCCCGGAAATCAAAGAACACAAAAAACGCACCTTTAAAAGGGCTGGCTGGGAGGTATTTTTCGCTGTCACAGCCACGGTTTTAACTTTTCTCTATATAGGTATGAAAATAAATTTAAGTAATTTAGAGAAAAAAATCTCTTCCGCTAAGTTTGAGCTGCGCAGTTTCCTGCCGCAGTTAGAGGAGGGTAATGCGCAGCATTTCTCGCGCGAGATTGTTTTCCGCCAGCCGCTCTGGGAGGATGTCTTTAAGGAGATCAGTAATATTATTCCCCAGGGGGTGGTTTTGCAGGAGGTTTCCTGGCAGGGTAAGCAGCTAGTCTTGCAGGGGAAGGCAGTTTCCCCGGAGCAACAAAAAGCAGCTGCGGCGTTTTCCTCGGCTTTAAACAAAGATATGTTTAAGCAGGTAAAATTAATTCAAACTGACAACGGCTTTGAGCTGAGGTGCAGTTTAGATTAGTTAACGTTGAAAAACCTCTTTGTTCATGCTATGTATTGTAGTTGCCCGATTTATCGGGCCTGAATAAATTGGGCAACTACAGGAGTTTTTCAGTAAGGACTAAATTAATATGGAAAGAAATAAAATTACTATAATTCTCGGAGCGGCTTTGGCGCTGGCAGCTTTTGTTTTGTATTTTTTTCTCTACAGTCCGATGGCAAAAAGAATAAGCTCGGCCCACCGACAATATCAGCAGATCGCAGAGAATATTACGCAGGCTAGAATTACGATTGCTTCCCTGCAGGAAATTCAGATAGGAAAACGCCGCCCAATCAGCGAAAAAAACATGAAGTCAGTAATCGACCAAATCGCGGCAATGGCTAAGCAAAAGGGGGTTGTTATAATTTCCCTTGTTCCTTCTGAAATAGAGCCGGCAGAACACGGCTACAAAATTTGCCCCTTGGAGATAGAAGCCGAGTGCGGCTATAAAGCTTTTGGCGTGTTCTTAGGCCAGTTGGAGAAGTTGGATTACGCGCCGATTGAAGTAAAAAGTTTTAGCCTAAGCAATAGTCAGAATATTACTTCGCGGCTTAAACTTAAATTGGCAATAAACCTTTACCTGGCAGAAAACTAAATGCGCGATAAAAAAATTATAATTTTAGCTGTCTTAAGCATAGCCGCGGTTTTAAGCCTTGTCCACGGTATCTTTAAAGCTAATGTTACGGCAAAGAAGGAATTCGTGGCTCTTCCTGCGGCATCCTTGCCTAAACTTGAGCTGAGCCCCGGCCTTTTTACTAAGGAATTCCAGCTACGCCCAAGGCAAAAGACTCTATTCTCCTCTTGGGGGAGAAACCCATTTTCCCTGCACAATAGCGCGGATAGGGATTTTTCCTTAAGCGGGATATTTCAGGACCAGGATAACCCCAGCGCGATTATTAACGAAAAAATCGTCGTTGCCGGCGATAAAATTGAAGGCTGCCACGTATCGGCGATTAAAGAAAAAAGCGTGATCCTCAATGACGGCAGTAATGATTTTGAGCTTCGCTTAGGCGAAGATTAACCTTCCCCTTATGTGGCTATTCTATGACTTGCTGTTCTTTTTCCTGCTCTTGTTCTTTATTCCGCTCTACCTGTTAAAAGGTAAATTCCATCCCGGTATTTTACGGCGTTTTAGCTGCCTGCCGCAAGCCCCATTCTTAGATCACCCTATCTGGGTGCATGCGGTTAGCGTCGGGGAAGCCAATGCCGTGCGCCGCCTGCTGACAGAATTAAGGAGCGCCTACCCTAAGAAGCGGATGGTGATTTCTACGGTAACCGCTACCGGCAATAAGGTTGCGCTTGGTTTGGCGCGGCCGGGGGATTTTGTTACCTACCTGCCGTTGGATTTCAGTTTTACGCTTAAAGCCGCTTTAGATAAGATCTCGCCAAGCCTATTTATTATCGTCGAAACAGAAATCTGGCCGAACCTGATTTATTACCTGTCTAAAAATAGAATCCCTATAGCTTTGGTTAACGCGCGCATTTCCGATAAATCTTTTGTTGGTTACCGGGCAGCCAAGTTTTTCTTTAAGCCGGTGTTGCAGCGGATTAACCTGTTTTGCGCGCAAACAGCAGCTGATGCCGAAAGGCTAACTTATTTGGGCGCTAAAGAAGATGCGGTGCGCTTAACCGGCAATATCAAATTTGACAATTATGATTACGCGGGCCTAAAAGAAGATGGCGCGGATTATAAAGAAAAGCTAGGATTAACCGCGCAGGAAAAGCTGCTGGTTGCCGGCTCAACGCATCCGGGCGAAGAGGGGGTTATTCTGGGGGTTTATCGGGAATTATTGAAGACTTATCCCAATTTACGGCTGTTCTTAGCCCCGCGCCATCCGCAGAGGGCAAAAGAAGTAGCAAAGCTGGTAGAGAAATTAGGATTTCCCTTTAAGCTTAGCTCAAATTTAGGGCGCTTAAATGCTGATTCTGGGCTTCCGGCTGTAGTTATTATTGATGCCATCGGAGAGCTGTTGAAATATTACGCGTCAGCGGATATTGTTTTTGTCGGCGGCAGCCTGGTAAAAAAGGGCGGGCAGAATATTTTAGAGCCGGCTGCTTTGGGCAAAGCGGTGATATTCGGGCCGTATATGCATAATTTCCGCGGCATCGCGGAGTTATTTTTAAAGCAAAATGCCGCGCTTATGGTGTATAATAATCTGCAGCTTAAGCAGTCGATCGCGGATTTATTAAATAACCCCGGAAAGGCAGAGGAGCTTGGCCGGAAGGCGAAAATTTTAGTGGAGCAAAATAAAGGTGCTACCGGCTTAAGCATGAAGTATATAAGCAGGTTAATCTCAATGTAGCTAGTCTAAGTCTGTTTTCGACGTGTCATTGCGAGGAGGCCGAAGGCCGACGAAGCAATCTTATTGAGTGTTAAAAAGATTGCTTCGCTTCGCTCGCAATGACACTGGAACTGGGGATTCTTCTGAATATGGAAATTAAGGCAAGGCAGGCAGGCGATATCGTAATTATGGATTTATCCGGCAGGATTGATGCGGATTCGGCTAATTTAATTGAAGCTATTGGCCAGTGCGTGCACGACGGCTACGTAGATATATTGATTAATTTTGAAGAGGTGGATTATATTGATTATCTGGGGCTTTCCGCGGTGGTATTGGCCTATAAAGAAGTAACCAACAACCACGGCAGGATGAAGTTTGTCAATGTGGCGGCCCAGATAAGAAATTCCCTTACCGTGGCCGGGATTGACCGGGTAATTGAGATTTACGCCCGGGAGGAGTTAGCCGTAAACAGTTTCAAAGAAGATAAGGCCATCGAGAAGATCAAAAAAATGCAGCTGCGCCGGCGTTTTAAGCGTTTGCCGCTGGATTTAAAGATTGAGCTGAAAGTTAAGCAGGCAAAAGCCTCTTCTTGCCTGAAGGCGGATATCCTTAATCTTTCGGCAATCGGGGCGTTTATCTTCGGCTGTGAAAATTTCAAGCTGGGCGATGAAGTAAGCTTAAAATTCAAGCTGCCGCCTAAGCAGGAAGAGCTGGAGTTGGAGGCAAAAGTGGTCTGGCTGGCGGATAAGCAGGTCCAGCCGCATTTTTACCCGGGTATTGGTATCGAATTCGAGCGCCTTTCCGGCGTTGCCCAGCAGAAGCTCTTAAGCTTTATCGAAAGAAACCTTTCCTCCATATCCTCGGACTAATTTTGCCTATCCTCTTGTATCCTATAGGTTTTTTGGCCGGAGATAAAGTAAATATTTTGGTTCTTTCGTTAATAACTTGATAATCTTGAGTTTAAAAGTCCATAGTGTTTATCGTAACCTATTGGTTTGCTTTCGCTTGAGCTATGAAAGGCTCAGCTCAAGCAAGCCAATTCTTAATAAATCAGTTAGAAATGTCATTTTACCATTTCTTATTATGTATCAAAGGGTTACAGAAAAAGCTTCAAGTTATTCACGAATGACTCTAAATTATCTATCTGCTGCTGCGCATCCGGCTCCTGATCATTTTTACGAATAAAAATGTCCGCAATATTATCATGGAGCTGTTTTTTCCACTTGGTGATCATGTTGCTGTGGACTTCGTACTCAGAACTCAGTTCAGCAATCGTCTTGACTTCCTTGAGTGCCTCCAATGCCACGCGCGCCTTGAACTCTTTCGGATACAGCTTTCGCTTCTTCATCCTGGCCTCATGGCTGAGGGGTTTATTATACCCCAATTGGACACCTTAACCAGTGGTCTGAATTCAGGGAAGCATTATCAAGCGGCGGGCTATTATTTTGCTTCCGAGAGCTGAACTATTACGCAGAATTTGTTTAGAAAAAACTTGACAAAGTGTCTATATTTGTGTATACTTATAGCAGAAGGAGGGATTTACTATGAGTGTAATCGTAAGAAAGTTATTTAGACATGGCGGCAGTTACGCGCTGGATATCCCAATGGATTTTGTTAGAAGCATTGGTACTACTGAAGTTATTTTGGAAAGTACACCAGAGAGATTAAGCATCCGTCCCAAAACAGAATTAGACAATATCGAATCAGACCCGCTGTTTGCTGAATTTATTAATGCGTTGGCAGTTGATGCTATGAAACATCCGGAAAAACTTCACGAAGCAAAAAAGGTCTGGGATAAGGAATGGGATGTGCTTCTCAAGGGAGTTACTATTGATGAAGAGTAACTATCTTTTGAAGTACCACGATTTCTACTTCCAGCGGATAGCAAAACTAAAAGAGCAGGTAAAAGAGTTGCATGGCAAACTTAGTGATGAAGAATTCAGGCAGCACGAAATTGTAAAGCTTGCTTATCGCATCCGCGAAGCTGATCAAGAAATTATTCCCCGGGATCCAAACCGGCCGGAATATCGCCTAACCGGCAACCTTAAAAAATATCGTCGTTATAAACAAGGTCTGCAACGTTATAGGTTATTCTTTTGTTTTTCTAACCAACCTAAGATTATTTTATATCTATACCTGAATGACGAAAGGCATCTGCGCAAGGCCGGGGGTAGGAATGATCCCTATGAAGAGTTTAAAAGCCTTGTAGTTAAGGGATACTTCTCACACAACACAGATGACCCCAAAATTCAGAAGTGGATAAAAAATTATCATCCGTAAATGAAAAAGAGAAAAGTTAAAACCTATATGGACACGCGCAGTTTTTTTGCCAAATTGACCTCAAGCCCGTCTTCGACACTTTGGAGGCATTTCTGGGGTTTCCTCGACGGACAGGTGTATTGGACAGGCCAAATGTAGTGCCAGAAAAATCGAGGGCTCTGTTGGTTGAGCTCGTCGAGGAAAATTTTCCCCAATGCCAAAATCGAGCAAACTGTTGAAGTTGGGTCAAGCGGGCTGCATGACTACTTCTGAAGCTGCTGAAAATAGCAAAGAACGTCCTGCTTTCCAGGCAGTATAGCGCAGCATACGGGCTGCCGCAAGATTTTGTTTTCGCTTATTTAAGATCACCTCC
>Ga0265296_1005069_pt1 | contig 11063 bp, 13 predicted proteins | sample MunlanPumphouse1_FD_189073 | JGI IMG/M metagenome (GOLD analysis project Ga0265296, IMG submission 189073) | Groundwater microbial communities from a municipal landfill in Southern Ontario, Canada - Pumphouse #1 | ecosystem: Environmental > Aquatic > Deep subsurface > Groundwater | place...
GGATTGAACTTGCGACCCCTGCGATGTCAACACAGTGCTCTACCACTGAGCTACACGCCCATCCCTTGGGGTGACGGCCCCCTAATATCCCCGGCCACGCTTGGCAAGCCCTTCGCGGCGCATGACGTCGTTATTGTTGGCTCGACCGGTCGGCGCGCCCGAACAGATTGTCGACTTCGCGGACCAGATCTTTCAGGTGGAACGGCTTGGACAGCAGCTTTGCCTGCGGCACATTCTCTTCGGCGCGCAACGACACGGCGGCGAAACCGGTGATGAACATCACCTGCGTCTGCGGCGCGACCTTGGCGGTATGCTGTGCCAGTTCGATGCCGTCCATTTCGGGCATGACGATGTCCGACAGCAGCAGGTCAAAGGTTCCCGAATCGATATAGGGGACCGCCGCGGTGCCGCGATCGACCGCGGTGACATGATAACCGGCACTGGTCAGCGCGCGCGCCAGATATTCACGCATCACGTCATCATCTTCGGCCAGAAGAATGCGAATCATATTGAAATCAATCCCCTGATCCCTCGACGCGGCCGTTCCGGTCGGTGGCATGCTTAATGCGAAATCCGCCATAGCGTCAGAGATTTAACAAATTGACTTGGCAGTGCTGGATTCACCGCGGTTTTTTTGCCACCCATGATCCATGCGATCCCGCACCATCCCGCCCGCCGCCATCGCTGTCAACCGGCCTGCGGCGATCAGTCCGGTGGTCGTATCGGTGCCGCACGCGGGAAGGCTGTATCCGCCCGAGATTTTGGCAGCGGCCCGGGTCGGGCGGGAGGAGCTCGAGCGACTCGAGGACAGCTGGTGCGATTTGATCGCAGCGGGCGCAGTGGGCGCCGGGGCAACCGTCGTGCAGGGCCTGTGGGCCCGCGCGGTCGCGGACTGCAATCGCGGTGAGGGGCAGATGGCGCCGGGCGAGGTCGCGATGCCGCTGCGCACGCAATTTTCGGCACCGGGGCGCAAGGAGCGCGCCGGACTGGGCGTGGTCCCCACGCGGCTGGCGGATTGCGGGCCGCTATGGAAACGACCGATCGACCAGGCCGCGCTGCAATGGCGGCTTGAATCCTTTCACCGGCCTTATCATGCGGCATTGGCCGACGCCCTGGCGGCGGCGCGCGACCGGTTCGGTTACGCGATCCTGCTCGATCTCCATTCGATGCCGTCGATCCCGGTTGGGCAGTCCGGTCATGGCGCGCGGATCGTCATCGGCGATCATTTCGGCGTGACGTCGGGCGAGTGGATGGTCGATCTCGTGCTGGCCGCGGCGAACCGCTTGCACGAGCCGGTCTCGCGCAACCAGCCCTATGCCGGTGGCCATATCATCCGCGCCCACGGCAATCCGGGGCAAGCGGTTCATGCCGTGCAAATCGAGATCGACCGGCGCCTCTATCTGACCGCCGAGCGTCTGCCCGATTCTCATCGCATTGCCGTCATGTCACGGTGGTTTGCCGATCTGGTCAGCGAGGCCGCCCGAGCGCGCCCGGCTCCTGAAATCATGGTTCAGGCTGCCGAATAAAAAACCACCCCGTACCGAAGTACGAGGTGGCCAGGGTCCAGGGAGGACGCGCCCGCGTCAAGGTGACGGGGCACTCACCGCGATGGAAAGGGGGAAAACCATGGCGGCGTAGAACAAATCTAGGATGTTGTTCGCCGACTTACAAGAAGCGACGGTGCAGAATCTGCAATATGCAGGAAATTGGTCGGGGAGAGAGGATTCGAACCTCCGGCCCCTGCCTCCCGAAAACCCCGGTCGGTGGCTTTTCCGCCGTTTTTTCCCGCGCGTTCCGGCTTTGTTGCCGTGAACATGTCGTGAATTGACGGACGTAGCACGGACATAACTCGGACGTTCATGCCATTCTCCTATCTGCCGCGTTGCGGGCTTCTTCCATAAAATCGGGGTGGTGGTGCGCGTAGAGCTGAGTCGTGCGCGCATCCGAATGGCCCAGCCATCCACCTATCTTGTCGAGCGGGACGCCTCGCTGAGCCATCCAGGTGCCGCACGTATGGCGCAGGGTATGGGGCGTCACATCGTTTAGGCCAGCGTCCGCGCACGCGCTGTTGAATGCTCGTTTCATGCTATCCAGGCGCACGCCATCGCGGTGTATGACGTGGCCAAGGTCGGTCCCGCGCCGCCGCGCCAGCTTTAGGAACGTCAAGAGACGCTTGGGGATCGGCAGGTGCGCGCGGCCCTTGCTGGTGCGCTTTCGCCCAGCTTCGTTGAAGTTGATCCGCTCGGCCACGAGGTCAATCTGAGGCCAGCGAAGCGACAGAATCGCCCCCTTGCGCGCGCCAGTATAGAGCGCAATCAGGACGAACAGGGGCAAGTAGGGGCGGGTGCTCGCATGGCCGTTGCGTGCCGCGTTGAGCAGCGCCGCAGCCTCGCCACGCCGCAACCAGCGGTCCTTGCCGTCCGGCTTGGGTGGAAGGTGGACAGTCGGCACATAGGTAAGCTGGCCTTCGTCCTTTGCGTAGTTGAGCGCCGCCCTCAGGGTCGCCAGCTCGCGCCGGATCGTGCCGGGGGCTTTACCTCGCTCGCGAACGTAGGCGCGGCAGGTTTCGCGGGTTATGTCGCCAGCCATGCGCTCGCCCCAAAACGGCACCAGCGCGGCAATAGCGTAGCCAATCCGTTGCGGGTCGGCCGCCTGGGGCGCGTGCTCGGTGCCGTAGAGGGTGAGGGCGTCCGCTATGGGAAACGCCCCCGGATCACGCGGCCCTCGTGGTCGATCGGCGCGTTTCCGCTCTTGGATAAACAGGGCGAGGGCGTCTTGAGCTTCTGAGCTATCGCCAGTGCCTGTGCTGAGCTGCCGCGTGCGTCCGGCTTCGCTCCATTGGATATACCAGCGCCCCCGGCTTTTGACGTAATTGAGATACGGTCCTCGATTGGGGCGCGGCATTTTACTTCCTTCCGGCTTTGAATGAATGCCTCAACGTCGCTCTTGTCGAACAGATAACACTTGCCCAGGCGAACAGCAGGCAGGCCATCGGCACGCATCGTGCGGACAGTCCGCGCCGATGGAATGCCGAATGTCTCCGCCACCTGTTCCGCAGTGAGCAAGCGTCCCGTCATACCTCTTCCGCCTTCGAAGCGGGTCGAGCATTCCAGCCCTCGATCTGGCGCACCTCATCCGCGTCTAGCACGTTCGTTTCGATCGCGATTTTATGCGCTGCCCAGCGGGTTTCGGGATCGCCGCGCAGGAAGCCCGACAGGTCAAACTCCAGCTCATAGGGACCGTTGACCGGAAACACCGACCGGGCAAACTCCGCCTCGATCTTGCGCGCCCATGGGGCAAGGCAGAAGGTTGCAAACCACCGGCCCGCCGTCTCGCTATTCGTGAAGGTGTTGTGCGTGTAATCGCCAATGATCGGGGGCGGAACCGCAAACAGCCGTGCGATTTCCTCGACGCCAAAACGCCGCGTTTCGAGCAGCTCGGCATCCTCGGGGCTGATCTGCGAAGCTCTCCAGGTCATGCCGCCGTCCAGGATTAGCGTCTTGCCTGCATTGCCCGCGCCGCCGTGGCGTGACTGGAAACTATCGCGCAGCGTTTCTCGCTGTTCGGATTTCAATGTGCCCGGCACCTCCACAATGCCGCTGGGGCTTGCGCCTTGTTGTAGGAAGGCCGTGGCATGGGTGTTGGCCGCCGACACGCCCGCGACTGTCTCAGCGGCCCGGCTCAGGCGCGAACGGCCTATCTTGCCATCGTCGGTGCGGTCGCGAAGGTGTAGCACCTCCCCCTCCAGATAGCGGCGGCTGTTGCCGCGCGCGTCCGACACGTCAAAGGCGAGGCGTCCGCTGGAAAGCTCGGCAACCGTCACCATACCCCAAGGGATATAGCGAAGGCCGGAAAGCTGGCTGTTACCGCTGCGATCGACCACGGCAAGGCCGTTGCCGGTCAACAATGTGCTGGCAATCCAGTGCTCCAGAAAATCTGGCCACGTCATTTGCGGATTGGCGCCGCCGCGAACAATCTTGCCCAGCGGGTGCGTCGTTACCTCGATCCGGTTGCCATCGGCATCGCGGCGGTAAATCAGCGCAGGGACATAGGCCAGTGCGGTCGCGATTGCGCTGGTGCAGGCCAGCACGGTCGAGAGGTTTTCGGCCGCGCGCGCCGACACGCCAGCCATATACCCGATGCCGGGGGCGAGTGCTGACCAGCTCGGATCTTCGCCCGCGCGTTTCTCATAGCCCATGCGGGCCGCAATGCGCTCGATCATGCCCATATCGAAGCCTCCGCAATGGCGAGGCGGCGCCGCCGCACAATGTCGCGGGGGGTCGGCAAAGCCAGCCACGCATCGCGGGAGGACCGCAGCGCAACTTCCGTATCGGGATAAGCGGGCCAGGCCTGCACGATCGAAACCTCGCGCAAGTCAATCTGGTGCAGCGTGCGTTTTTCGCCCTGCCAGCTTTCGCCGCCTTTCGGCACCTTGAAACCGAAGCTCATACCGCCAAGGTCGCCGCGCTCTGCTAGCGCCTGCACGTCGCGCCCCGCCATCGTGTCGGGAAGGTCGAGAGAGAACGCCAAGCCGCGGCTATCCTCGCTCAGCCGCAGCGTGCCCGATCGGGTCCGGCCCAGCACCTTGCCGGCGTCGTGGTCGAGCAAGGCGAGCACGTCGCCGCCCAATGTTGAACGGAAGGCGCCGGGGGCGATCGTCTCGACGAAACCGCCCAGGCGCGCCTCGCTCCCAAAGGTGGCGGCATATCCCTCGATACGCCGCCCCTGAGCGCGAACCTCAATGAAGCTGCGATGCTCCATATCGCCCCCGGCCGCCATTAGACTACTGCCTCAGGCATCGCGAGGATCGCGGTCGTCACGTCCTCGATCGAAACGAAAGCCTTGGGGTGGCGCACCGCGCAATCGACCGTCGCCATCGCGCGGATCGAGACGTTGCCTTTGCTGTAGGCGGTCGATTCAAACGGATTGACCAGAATGTCGATTTCCGACCAAACCCCGATCAGCAGCTCCGACCAGTCGCCGTAGATCATACCGTGCTCGGTTCCCGGCGAGCCTGCCAGCGTCTTTGGCACCTGGTTGCTGAACGTGGTTGCGACGCCGTGAAATACCTTGTCGACGCCCAGCGGCTGACCGTTCAGGTCAAGCGCAAGAGCGGCGATTTTCCGCATTTCCGGCGTGGTCAGCAGCGCGCGGCTTGCGCCGACATTTTCGGTGTCCGCTTTCGCCACCGCGTCCGCCACCGCTTCGAAAATGGAGCCGGGCGACGTGACTGTCTGAATGCCGACCGTTTCCAGCACGCCGTCAGGTTCGTTGGCGCCACCGCCGCGGATTGCCGCGCGGTCGATCGTCAGGGCAATGTTGCGTGCGAGCATCTGGCGCAGCAGGGTTTCAACGTCCGGCGATGCCTGGAGCAGCATGTTGCGCGACCATTCGCTGAGCGCGCCCGCATGTTTCGGGCTGAGCGTGATGCTGTCAAAGTTGGCATCGTCGCTCGACAGCGCCGCATTCTCGGCAACCCAACCGATTGCGGGGCTGTCCGTCTCGCGAGGGATGCTCAGGTTGCCGGTGAGGCCCGACAGGACGCGGGCGCCAAGGCCGCGAACGACGCTCGCCGCTGTCAGCGCCGAAATATATTGGTCGGGACGGTGCTCGGTCGGGACCAATTCGGAGCCGGTCGAAGTCGTCAGCACGCGGGTTTCGAAAACCTCGGTCGGAATATAGATGCCCTCGGCAGGCTTGCCAGCGCGCTTCGCAAGTTCCGTCTGCACCTCGCGCTCGAAACCCCAATCGACGCCCAGCCCGGCCGCACCGGCAAGGGCGCGGGTCAGGCTGAAACGCGACCGGATTTCCCGGTCGAGCTTGCCGTCGCCATTGATCGGCGTTCCCGGCTCAGCACGATCGGCCGCGTCGATCTTGCGCTGGCGATCCAGCTTGCCGTCGAGATTCCGCAGCTCGGTTTCCGCGGTTTCAAAGGCGGCGTTGTCGTCCGCCTTGTGAGCGTCATTCATGCGAGCGACGATCGCCGCCCGCTGTTCGATCAAGTCACTCGTTTTCATTGGGTAGTCCTTCATTCTGGCCGGGGACCGAAGCCCCCGGCGCGGTGAAATCCGACGCTTCACAGCGTGGGCATATCGCCCCCATGCGGGGGAACGATTCGAGAGCCTTGAACCGTCTGGGTTCAAAGTAATAAGGCGAGTTTGTTACCGCGGCTGGCGCGACCTTCGCAGCGGGGAGCGACAAGCTCATCATTTCGGATCGCTCGGAATGCCCTTTAGGGTGGTTAGCAAGTCTTGAAGCGCGGCAACCGTGTCAGGATTGTCCCAGACATCATCGTCGCTGGCGTCGCTGCCTTCTGCCGCGCGTTCGAAGGCGGTTCGCAGCGTGTGTTCGGGCTTCAAAACGATTGCAGCCTCGGGCGCGTCGTCGGGGAAGGGCTGCCACATATCCCAAATGCGAATGTTCCACTGATCGTCTGCCGCGGGATAGATAAGAACGGCGCGGTTGACCCAAAACATAGAAAAGCCGATCGCATCGTTGAGGTAGGTATCGCGCTCCAACCAATCCACGCCCTGCAATTCGATCAGGATCGTCCGGGCCATGCGGCTCGCGGTTTCGACGCGAATGCCAAAATCGACAAGGCGACGAACCAGCGCGAGCACGGCGACATCGCCCTTGCTAAATTGCTGCCACGTTCCGTCCGAACGCTCGCTGATGATTTCGACTTGCTCGCGCTGGAGCCAATTACGCAGCGCCTTGGGGCTGGTGTCGATCGCATAAACGACATCCGAAAACCGCAATTTTCGCTCTAGAAGGGGCGCCATGTAAAGATACTCCGCTGGGTCCGTTTGTTGGAATATGCCCAGCGGAGCACATTTGCAAGAAAAAAGTGCTCAGTTGAGCAATTCCATCGCCCCCCGGGGGCATTTGCTCAATAACCGTCTTCCTGCTCGCGATCGTCGTCATTATCGCAAGGCTGGTCGTCCACGGCATAGTCAGGATCGGTCACGATGCAGCCGGGGCCATTCGCATATGCAAGTGCGTCCACCGTTAGACCCTCATCCTCGGCGTCGGTCGCATCCTCAATGTCGGGGTCGCCATCCATCGCATCGGCAAGGTCTAGCGCCACCTCAATGAACCCGTGAAGCTGATCGCGACCAAACTTCGATAGGATGCGAGCGACGGCGGGCATGGGTGGAAATTGATTCGGCAGGGTGACGGCGGAAAGACTCCGCCCTATGGTATTTGTAGCCATGATGATCTCCTATAGCGATCGTTGCGGTTAGAGCTGGCGTAAGGGGCCTAATCCTTACGTCGGCTCGACCGTCACTAACGGCTTGCATTTTGAATGTCAAATCGTTACTAACGCCTATGGCTATGTCACCATCTGAGCGCCAAGCGCGCTATCGCGAACGCAAAGCAGCGGAATCGAAGCTCGAACCTTATGAGATAGAGGTTCTTCGAAACCAGATTGCAGCGTTAGAAAAAGCTGTAAACGAAGTGCGCGGGCATGTTGGGCTTTCGAAAGTTCAACTGCCTAAATCAGCATACAATCCCCATAGGCAAACCCCAGGAGAGTGAAATGAGCGAATTTGCAGTCGGTGACTCAGTAGAGTTGAAATCTTCCGGACCGGTGATGACCGTAGTCGCTGGACCTGAGGGTGAGGCGAAGCATTATTGGTGCACTTGGTTTGCAGGTAAAAAGAGTGAAAGGGCACGATTCCCGGCCGCGGCATTACAAAAGGCAGTCGAGAGCGAATGACCCCGCTAGATGCGGCAACGTGGATGCTTGCTACTGTCAAGTCGCAGGGTGAGCTATACCAAGAAGCAGTCGCCAATGAGTTAATTGGTCACGGAGATGAAGCGCTGGCCTATTATGATGATAGCGGCAATGTTTGCGTCGGTAAAAAGGTTCTGAGCGAATTCAAAAAGATTAGCCCCGATATTGTGTGGAGCAAATCGGGAAAATACTGGCGTCAGCGAGAATCGGATGACGAGCCGGGCCGAATGCAGGCTTAAACCCACATAGGTCCGGCCCCGCGATAGACGGCCTCCCCCTCGTCTGTCGCGGCAAGGCCGCACGCCATGATTGCCGACACGATGCCGTCGATCCGGTCCAGGCTCTTATTCTTGGCGGGCTTTCGGTTCGCCGCGGCGTCGGCTTCGACAATCACATTGCCCGCCTGCCATCGCAGCAGCGGATTGTTGTTGTGCTGGATCTTACGGCTCAGCAGCGCGCGCTCGAACGCATCGACGGCGGCGGCATAGCTTTTGAAGCCAGGCACAAATTCGCGCATCGGTAGCTCTATCCCTTCATCGCTGAGCAGCTTGTTGAGCCGTGCGATCTGCCAGCGGTCGAAGGCGATGCCTTGCACGTCATACCGGCTGCGAATGTCGGCAAGCTGGAGAGCAATGGCGAGGTCGTCGCGCGCATTGCCGACCGTCACCTCGGCCCAGCCATCGGCGGCCCAGCGATCATATGGCACGCGGTCGCGCTCGACTCGCGCGGCGATCGTGTCTTTCGGCAGCCAATGCCAGGCGAGCAGCTTGCCGTGGTCGGGGAAATAGAGCGCCAGTGCGGTGAGGTCGCGGGTGCTCGAAAGGTCAAGCCCGCCATAGCAGCGCGCACCTTCCAGCTCGATCGGGTCGAAAGGATCGCCATTGGCATCCCAATCGGCCTGCTCAATGAATCGCCCCTCAGCGGCAATTCGCTGATTGAGATTTAGCAGGCGAAAAGCCGGGGCGAATGAAGGCGAGCGCATTGCCATTGCCGCAGCGTCGGCAAATTCATCCTCGTTCAAAAACGCACCCAGCGCCGGGTTTGCCGCCTTCCACGCTTCGCGATCGTCCAAAGCGCAATCATCGGGCGCGGCGTGGAGCTGCACGTAGGCGCTCGGCATCGGCTCAGCGTCCAGCATCTCGCTCCAGAAATGCAAATCATCTGCCGCCTGGGTGCTGATCGTGACGCCCAGCGCGTGCTTGCGCTTCGCCATGCCGGTGCGGAGATTGTCCCAAAGCTCGCGGCTGCGCCATTGCGCCACCTCGTCAGCAATCCAGAACGACGGCGCGAGGCCGTGCGCCTTTCGCGCGTCGGACGTGAGCGCCCGCCATATCGAGCCGGATTCGTGGTCGGTGATCTCCTTTGTCTGGTCGCGGATATTCACCCGGCCCGCCATCCACGGCGTTTCGTAAATATAGGCGCACGTCATGCGATAGAGCACGCCCGCCTGTTCCCGATCGAGCGCGGCGGCGTAGCATTCGCCATATGGCTCGATCATCGGCCCGAACAGGTGCGCCAGTCCCAAGCCAGCCAGCAATCCGCTCTTGCCGTTGCCGCGTGCGACGGACAGCCCGGCGAGCCGCACCCGCCGTTCGCCATCGGTTAAGGCATAGACGCCGCGCACGAAACGCTCCTGAAAATCGAGCACCTCCATTTTCTCGCCAGCGCGAAGGCCAGACACGATCGGCAACGTGCCCAGGAACGCGAGCACCTTGTCGGTATCCGGCATCCCGTCCTTTTCCCAAGGATGATTGGCAATCGCTGGAGCGCGAGCCGCAACGGCTTTGAGCTTGCCAGCACCCGGCCCCCTAGCGCCCATTTCGGATGTCCTTTGAAACTAACTGATTCTGTGTGTTCAACGGCGGTCTTACGGCGTCAGCCCTGAGCGATTTTTTCCACGGATGATCGGGATCGAGCGGGTTGCCGTTCGCATCGCAGCCGCGCCGGGGCTTGTTCGATCGCACCGCACCTGCCTCTGCACCCCGTGCCGTCTTGCGACTGTGGCAGGGGTGGCAGTAGCTGGCGAGGCCATCGTGACCGGGGAAGGCAGGCCCGCCCTCACTGATCGCGACAACGTGGTCCACAGTGTTTGCGACAACCAGGCGGGGCGAGCATCCGCGACACAATGGTTCAATGGCAAGGTGAGCGAGGCGCAGCCGCTTCCATGCGCCAGTGTTGTATGGCCAGTCAGCCATGCTCCGGCCCCATCAACGCGATGATATGCAGCGGCTCGACGCATTTGCTCAGTATCTTGCGCTGAGTGCGTGAGACGCCTTTGCCGATCATCATCACCTCGATCTCGCGCACCGTGAGGGGGCGGCTGATCGCGTCCAAGACAGCAATCGCTCCCTCGCGCTGTTCGTCCGTCATTGCTTCGACAATTGCTGTGAGGGTCATTGCGCGGTCCTTTCCAGTTCGCGAGCGAGGCGCTGCAAGGCGCGCTCTATCTCGCTCCGATTTTCGAAATAGCGTTCAGGGTTTCCCCAGTCCGGCCGCAAGCGCGCGAGGTCGCGTGCAAGTTGGCGAGCAGCATGGGAAGGTGTCATGCCCGCCCCCTTTCGAGGGGGGGCGGGCTGTCCTCGCAAATCGGCGCGGCGGCCCCATTGGCCGCGCCGGTTATATCTTTAGATATATGGGGGGTTGCCGCACGCAACTCGCCGCAAGTGTTTTCAATGACTTGGCTAGGGGGTGCCCGCAGGTCGCCGCAGGGGGTTGCCGCAGGGGGGTTCCCGCACTTTTCGACAGCTTTGATGCCCTGTTTCCAGTGCCGGTGCGTGTCCTGCCAAAGCGGGGCATCCAGCTCGATCTTACCCAGATGCAACAGGCGTTCGAAGGCCCGTTCATATGCCGCGCGACTGAGCCTTTTGCCCTCGGTCATCTTCGAAAAGACAGCCGGAGCATAGTTGACGCCGGGGTTATGAGACACGGCCCGTTTGCTCGCCGTCGCCGCTGCCAGGCACCGCATAAATGCTTCGTTCTCAGCGTTCGCTTTGATGACCTCACTAAGCTCAGCGCGGGTGTCGGGCGGTAAATCATCCTCGCGGACGAACGCCCATTTATGCCAGCGGAACGCGATGCTTTCGCCATTGCGCGCATAGTTGGCCTTGCCGCGCACAAGGGTGCGAGCGTCGGGATCGAGGGCATTGCCTTCGTCGTCTTTCGGCACCTCCATAAAGAGCCGCGAGCGCACTTGGTTTTCCCAGGCGGTCGAGCCGGAAAAGTCCTGCCCGGCCTTGTTCGGGTGGCCAAGGAACAGCACGCTTCCGTCAATCTCGGCGGCAAGGCTGTTGAGCATCCCGACGAACACCGCGACGTGATTGCGGAT
>Ga0265296_1005070_pt1 | contig 11060 bp, 7 predicted proteins | sample MunlanPumphouse1_FD_189073 | JGI IMG/M metagenome (GOLD analysis project Ga0265296, IMG submission 189073) | Groundwater microbial communities from a municipal landfill in Southern Ontario, Canada - Pumphouse #1 | ecosystem: Environmental > Aquatic > Deep subsurface > Groundwater | place: Canada...
GGCGCAGTCGGTTTCGCGGTGCGCGTCATGGTCGAACCAGCCCTTTTGCAGGTAGCGCGCGGTCTGGTTCACCGCCGCCACGCGCCAGTTGTTCCCGGCCTGCGGGGCAAAGATCGTGTGGCAATCATAACAGGCGCCGCCTTTCGAGAACACCGCGCGCACCGCGTCCTGCGCCCGGCTCGGCCGCACCGCCACCTCGTTGAAGTAGATGCTGTACACCTGCCCCTCGGCATAGGCGCCGGGCCGCCGTCGCTGCATCCCGCCGAGTTGCAGCGGGCGGGCGGGCGGGGTCGAGCGGTAATAGGCGGTCAGGTCCGCGGCGACCTGATCGGGCTCGCCATGGCGCAGCGTGCGCGTCGTACCGCCGACCGTCTCGAACGCCAGACTGTGGCACATCGCGCAGTCGCGCTCCATTTCGACCGGCTTGACGCGCACCCCGTCGGCCTCGACGCGGTGGCAATTTTCGCACTCCAGCTTTTGCCCGAAATCATAACGCCCGCGGAAACTCGCCGCCATGCGCGCGACCCCGCCGGTCGCTTGCAGGTGAACATCGTGCGGGAATTTCAGGCCGTTATAATCGACCGTGCCCTTGCCGGGCGCCGCGCGCGCCAGCTTTGCACCGGGCGCGGCGCGGGTCAGCGGACGGAATTCGGGATGCCCGGTCCCGAAATCACTGGCATCGGCCAGCATCGTCGGATGCCCCGCCGTCTTCAGCCTGCCCTGCATCCCGTCGTGGCAACCGGCGCAGAATTTTTGCGGCGTCGCGGGCATCGGCCCGGCGCCCTCATGCTCGGTATGACAATCGACGCAGCGCCCCTGCGGCCGGTTGAACACCTCGCCGACATTCGCCAGCAATTTGTCGAAGCCGCCCTCGGGCGCGCGCGCGGCGAGCAACATCGCGGTCGGCGCCCCGGCGTGGGCGGTGCTCATCGCCTTATGCTCGCCGGTGTGACAGCTGACGCACGCGGTGTCGGTCACCGCTACAAAGGGTTCGACATGGCACGACTGGCAATCGTCTTTGAGGCTGGCGTGCGCGCTCGACAGCGGTCCCGACAGCCATGTGCTGTCGGCATGAAACCCCTCGGGGCGCTCATTGACGCTCTTGTAGCTGTACCAGGCCCAGATCGGCCCGACCAGAAAGGCAAGCAGCATCAGCACGCCGAACGCCCACGCCCCGATGCGCTTGCCGAACATCACGCTTTGCAGCGAAAACGCCTTGGCTTCGTCGACATCTTTCGACGATTGCGACAGCTCGTCGATCCGTTCGACGAGCAGGATGACATTCTCCCCCTCGCGCGCGATCGTCAGCCGGTGGCCGCCAAAACGCAGCTCGCCGCCCGACCCGCTGTCGATGTCGGCGACGGTTTCGCTGCGTCCGTTGAGGTCGAATCCCAGCCCCTCGCTTGCCGCAACGCGAACGTGGCGCCCGTCGCCGCTGCTGATCGTTGCATGGTGCGGGTTCACCGCCAAGTCGGCGACGTGGATCGTGTTCGAACTGTCGCGGCCCAGCGTGATCGTGTCGCCCGGCAGCGGCTGATCGCGGACAATCTGCTTGCCCGTCTTGGTCGTCGAGATGCGGCGCAGGATGAAGCTCATTGTCCCCGCCTCACCAGTAAAAGAAGACGCTGATGATGTGCGCCGATAGCGCTGCGATCAGCGCAAAGGTCAGCGGCACATGCACATAGAGCCAGATTTCGAGCAAGGCGCGCAGCCGCAGATGCGCGCGTAGCCGCGCCAGCGCCGCCACCTTCTGCTTCAGCAGCCCGACGACCTTCTCGCGCGCCGCCGCATCGCTGCTGTGCGACGCCGCCAGCGTGCGCAGCGCCGCCGCGGTCGCGCAGTTCGGATAGCGCCCGCTCAGCCGCGCACCGATGCCGCCCGCGAACGGATCTTCGTCGAGCGCCGCCAGCACCGGTGCGGTGTCGGCGGGGGTCAGCGGCTGCGCCGCGCTGTGCAGCTGACGGTCAAAGGCGCGGATCGCCTCGAGCATCTGCATCTGCGTCATCTCGTCGCGGTTGTTCGACAGCGCCGCGGGCAAGGTCGCATAGACGATCACCCCGTACAGCCCCGACAGGATCACCAGCATCATCAGCGCCCACGCCAGCGTATGGACGTTCCAGCCAAGCTGGAACCCGGTGTGCCAGGTGCCAATGACGATCAGGCTGAGCCCCAGATAGACATGCGCCGACGTCCAGGCCTTGAGCGACCAATAATCGTTCGTCATCTTGCGCTTGCGATAGCCGAGCGCGGTGAGCCACAGGATCAGCCCCGCGCCGATCGTCCCCAGCGTATAGCCGTACCAGCTGCCGCCATTGTGCCGCGGCGTGACATCGACCAGCGCGTAAGAAATGATGATCAGCAGACACAGCCCGCCCGAAATCTTCGCCCAGCGGAAGCCCGCGTAGCGCAGGAATCCCTCATGCTTGCGCTCGCGCACCCGCTCGGTCTGCGTCGCCTTGTTGCGACGTCGCTGAAAGAGCGAGGCCATCAGTCGGTCCCCTCTTCCAGCCGCGCGATCGACAGGAATTCCTCGGGCGACACGCGGATCGCGGCGCCGGTCGGACACGCGCGTACGCACGCCGGGCCGCCCGAAATGCCTTTGCACATGTCGCATTTGACCGCGATCTTCTTGGGCTTCTCGTCGCCCAATTGCTTCTTGGTCCATTTGGGCGACGGCTCGCCCGGACCGGGTCCGAAACCGGTCAGCAGCCAGCGCAGCAGGCTGGGCTTTTCGGGCGGCGCCGCTTCCATGCGGATCACGCCATAGGGACAGTTGCGCATGCAATTGCCGCAACCGATGCACCCCGGCTCCATGAACACTTCGCCGTCGGGGCCGCGGTGGATGACGTTCGGCGGGCAGTCGGCCATGCAGTGCGGATGCTCGCAGTGGCGGCAGCTCGTCGGCACGTGCAGATGGGCAAAGGTCTTGCCCGCCTCGCGGTCGAGCCGCGACAGGCCTTCATGGCTGTCGGCGCACGCCTTTTCGCAATTGTCGCAGCCGACGCACAGATTTTCGTCGATCAGCAGCGCGTCGGTCGCCTCGCCCAGCCCCTCCTTCATGATGAAACTGGCGGTGTCCGAATAGAGGTCGACCGCGCTCGAATAGCTCGCCTTGCGCGATTCGATGAAGTCGTTCATCGCCGCGCGCTCGGCGACCGCCGCCTCGGTCGCGGCGCGCACCTGCGGGCGTGACGCAAGCATCTTGCGGAAGCTTTCGCCGGTCAGCTTGATCAATTCGGCGCCGACCGCCGCCTTGACCGTCGCATTGCGGGGCTGCCCGCTCAGCACCCCCATTTCGCCGAAAAAACTGCCCGCGGGCAAATAGCGCAGGAAGATCGGTTTGCCGCCGATATCCTTCTCGACCACCATCGACCCCGAGCGGATCACATAAACATCGTCGCCCTGCTCGCCCTCGGTCAGCACGACCTTGCCCGCGGGCACGCGCTCGACCTCGGCGGTATCGACCACGGGCGCCAAGTCCTCGACCGTCAACCCGCCTTTGAAAATCTGGAGCAACTGGCGTTCGAGCGAGATGCGGTTGATCACGCGCTTGGCGCCCGGCACCGCCGCCATCAGCTTGAGCGCCGCGGTGCGCGACACTTCGACAAAGATACTGTCCTCGCCGGCGCGGATCGTTGCGCCGCGCTTGCGGCCCGAAATCAGCCCGACCTCGCCAAAGATCGACCCCTGCTCGATCGACACCGTGAAATCGGGGCCGACCTCGACCTCGGCAAAGCCGTCGGCAATCGCGAACAGCGACGATCCCGGATCGCCCTTTTCGAACACCGCCTCGCCCTTGCGATAAAAGGCGACCTTGGAATCGAGCATGAACTCGCGCATCTGCAGCGGCGACACATCGGCAAAGATGCTGACCCGCGATCGCAGATATTCCAGCCAATCGCTGACCGATTTCCGCTGTGGCAGGTCGGCAAAGATCGCCGCCAGATCCTTTTCGTCGGCAGGCGTCAGCCCCGCGTTGCCGTTCAGGAACTCGACGACGTCATAGCCCTGGTTCATGCAATGCTTGATCAGCGGATAGCCCGCGAGCGCGCCGATGACATAGATACCGGGGACCGTCGTCTCGAACGTCGGCGACAGCTTCGGAAACGCCTCGCGGTCGGGGCCGGTAAACTCGATCCCCATCGATTCGACAAAGCCGCGCGGTGCGACCGAACCTAGCCGCGCGACGATCACGTCGCACTGGATCTTCTCATCGCCGTTGGGCGTCTCCAGCGTCAGCCAGCCGGGCTCGACCAGCTTGGGCTGCGTTTCGGTGCGGATCGACATAAAGCCGTTCTCGCCCGCTTCCATCATGTCGGAGACATTCTTCGCCTTGGCGCGCGCAAAATCCTTCGATCGGTTCAGGATCGTGACGGTGTTTTCCAGCGCCTCTTCGGCCACCCCCAGCGCGTTTTCGATCCCCGCGTCGCCCGACCCCACGACGGTGATATGCTTGTCCTTGAAATCCTCGGGATCGTCGACCTGATAGATGATGTGCGGCAGGTCGGCGCCGCCGCAGCGCATCCGGTTCGGATTGCCCTGCGTGCCGATCGCCAGCACGATATTCTCGGCGTGATAGATGTCGCCCTTCGCTGTCTTGATCGCGAAAGCACCCTTTTCGCCGGTCACTTCGGCGACCTCGGCGTGATACGCCACATTCACCTTGTTGTTCGCGGCATCCTCATCCCAATTGCCCAGGATATATTCGCGCGCGCCCTCGGCAAAACGGCAGTCGGAGCGCAGGTCGAGCCGCTCGGGCGTCGCGAGCACGCGCTTGCCCTTCTGATATTTGAAGATGGTGTCCGACAGATGGTCGGTCTTTTCGAGCAATATGTGGCTGAGCCCCAGCTGCGCGGCGCGCGACGCGGCGCTCAGCCCCGCTGGCCCCGACCCGATGATCGCAACCTTGACCGGCTCGCTCATGCGCGCGCCAAGTCGCGGCGAAAACCGCTCTTACCGTCGCTGGCCGTGATGCTGACGAACGCGCGCACGGGCATCCTTCCCCCCTCTCGCCAGCCCCCCGGCGAATACATAACGGATGCGACCCGGACTGTATGTCCTGGACGCAAAGCTATGCCCTTGAAAGCGGGGAAAGGTCAACCGGTAGCGGTGGACAATCGTGGCACGGTCTGCCGTGCAGCGTTTGCCGAACTTGGCAACCGATTGCTATCGCCGCGCACGGAAATCAGGCGATGACCGTCATCCGGCGTCATCGACGACTTGCAGGCGCGGCGTTGCAGCATCGTAGGTGGCGATGACCTTGCAGGGCTTGGCGAGGCATAGCCGCTCGACACGGGCCGTGACCGACGCCGGGTCGATCTTGGGCTTCTTCCTCCTGTAGCTCCCGAGTGGCTCAATCACTCTTTTCGTCACCGCGCTCGTCCAGCCCGCTTTTCCATTCGCATCTACGAACCGAACCAGCACGCCGTTCGCGACATAGGCATCGATTGCGCAAGATACGCCTGAGTCCGCACGGCAGCGATCGAGTACTGCTTTGCGTGCCTCCGCGGAATTCTGGCTTCCGCTCATCAACCAGGCCTTGTTTTGCGAGGCCGCAGGCGCAGTGCCTTCCGGTCTGGCAAGCAACGCCCAATGGTGCCGCTTCACCCCGTAAAGGGGAAAATTATCGGTGACGAAATTGGTCGGCGGCACGGCGTCTTCCGGTATCGCCCCTTGCCATATGACTTCTTCGAACTCGCAGCCGAATGAACTTTTCAGGCACTGCATAGCAAGTGCTTGGTATCGGATCGATTCCGGTGTGCCTTTGGGAACATCCGCGCCAGATTTAATCCAGCGCAGACCCATCGCATCGATCATCACACCGAACGGGCCATATCCATATACCGTTTCGTTGAGAACACATCCGTCACCCATCGCCGCCTTGCACGCCGCAAGCGCCCGTTTATTGGCTGAATCCGCCGTCCAGTGCGCGCGCGAAACCCAATAGGAAGACGTATCAATATGCGTCACCGCCGCCATGTAGCTGGGCTGGATCGGCGTACTGTATATAGTAGGAACTCTCGATGACGAAGAATCATCGCCGCTACTATCGCTGCCTTGGTCATAGCCCGGGATTGGTGCGCAGGCGATAAAATCCCGCGACCCGGTTTGGAACATTCCGGGCGGGCAGCCCCAAGCGGCATTGGGAAGCAAACAAAATGTGATTGCCAGTAGGCAGGGCAGAAGAAAACGCGCCGCGCATATGCGAAAAAGCGTCATTGTAAATCCTCACTATGCCGCAGAGCGAAGTGAACGGTCATTTACCCGGCGCCTGCAACAATCCGCTGCAAGCTTCGCTCGTGCTCGCGCCGCCCCATCCGGGCGCATTGCTGTCGACACCGATCCGGACGTCGGCCACGCGGCGCACCCCATTTTTGTCGGGGATGGTGACGAATTGTACGTCGCACGCCATATAAGTGCCTTCGACCCAAGTTGCGCCGCTGGTGCTGCCGACCAGCACGCGATTGTCAGATTGCTGGCCATAAGACAGGACACGCAGGTTCCCGGATTCCGAGACAAGAGGCCGCCCCATCTTGGCGACGACATCTTCTTCCGGCTTTGCCTGCCAGACCATAAGAAGCTGGGCTTCGATGCCGCGAGGTTTGCGGTCGCCGCGCAGCTTTGCGGCGGCTTCGTCGAATTCGAACCCGGCGGCCAAATTTTTGGTGCTCTGCTCATATTTGCCGCGAATCTCTGCCGTCAAGGTTTCCAGTTCCTTGGTGAGGGCGGCCATTTTCGCCGTGGCCGCAGCGCGCTCTGCGTCGGTGGCGGGTCGGCTGAACTTACCGGTTGGGTCTGGCCGCTTGCTGCCGCGCCAGAGCCGCGACCAGGTGAGTTCAATCTGTTCCGGCCCCGTTGTTTCGGCCAGGACCATGACGCTTTCGGTAAACCCAAGCGGCTTCAGCTTCGCGTTGAACGCAGCCATGTCGAAACGCTGGTTGCGATAGGATTCGAACATCGCCGTTTTGATATCGGCTTCATAGCAGGCAAGTTTTCGCGCCTTGAGCATTGCCGGATCGCTGGTCGTTGCCCACGATCCCGGCGGAATGTCTTCATTCTGCAAATCGCGGCGTAACTTCACGCTGCCTTCACCGATCCGCATCCTGACAGAGGTCGATTTCGGAAGGACCTTGTCCGCTTTGCCGGTCGCCAATGCGAACATGCTTGGGCATTCGAACTGCAACCGCAGCATGGTCCATTCGGGCTTTGCCGCATTTTCATGAATGATGGTCACGTCGAGCTGTTTGATCTCGATCGGGCCCAGCGCCTCGCTGGGCGGTGTGCGGTTCATGACCAGCGTCTGCGAATAATAGGCCTGACGGTCGCCCAGTTCGCCATCGACATGGAAAAACAGCGCCTGCGCCGAAGCGGCTGTCGGGACGAAGCTGACGCCGATGCCAATCAGCATGGCGATATGCGGCGCACGAGATCGATTTGTCATGATCTTAGCTCGCCTTGCGTTTGTTGACGCAATTTTCAAGCTGCTTGCGCGCCGCAAGGCCATCATTCCAGTCGATCTTCAACACCGACTTGCCTTCGACCAGCACGTCGAAGCCCCATGTTTCCTTCATTTCCGCCAATGCCGCCTCGATTGTCGGCACGGCAAAGGCGATGGAGGCATAGACTTCGCCGGGAAGCTTGTAATTAAAGGCCTGGACCGACTGCGAGGTGCCGTCGCTTTGATCGAGCGTCACCTTCAGTTTTTTCACCTCCGGCGATCCGGTGATGCCCGGCCCCGAAAATGTCAGAAGGGCGCCGTCATAATCTTTGCCGGGGCCCGATATGCGGACCATGGCTTCGCCCTTCATATATAGGGCCGAGCAATATTCGCCGGGCTTCGGGTTGTTGCTGTCCTGAAAAAAATCCCAGCCGCCATTTTGGTAACGATCATACGCCGCCTTGAACTCCGGGTCTTTCATACGCTGTTGAAGCTCGCCGCCGAACGCCGACGATGCTTCGCCGATGCCGGAAATCTCGGCCATCGCCTGTGCCATCGGATCGCGGGGCCGCCCACCCGCCGGACCGCCATCGTCATATGGGCCATTGTCGTTCTGCTGCGGTGTCGCCGCGATGTCGTTCATTTGTTGGTAGTGTTGCGCCTGAGCGGCGCAAATATTGGGCAAATCGGAACAAGCCTGGGCGGGCGCGGAAAGCTGGAAGGCCAAAATGGTGGCCGCGCCAAGCAGGGCGGGTCGGAAATATTGCATTTTCATCACTCCAAAATCATCTTTCGCGCCGTCACTTCACATCCTCGATCACCTGCATCCGCGGCGTCGCGGCGTCATAGGTGGCGATGACGCGGCACGACGATGGCGGGCAAATCCGGTCGATGCGTTCCTGCACCGTCACCGGATCGCGGTAGGTTGGTAGCGGACCGCCAAGGGGCGATTTCTTCTTCTTTTTCTTCACCGGCGCCGACAGTGCAGTCGTCCAGCGGTTCTTGCCGCGGCCGTCGACAAAATGAACCAGCAGGGCGTTTGTATCGATCCAGGCGTATTCGGTGATCTTTTTGCCAAAGATGGCGTAAGCCGAAATGGCGCACGGCACCCCGGCATCGGCCTGACAGCGATCGAGAATTTCCTTGCGCGTCGCGGCGGAATTTTCCTTGCCGCTAATCAGCCAGCTTTTGCCATGTGCGGCCGTCGTCGGCTTCTCCGGCCGCGCGACCATCGCCCAGCGATTATGGTTCAGCTGGCCCTTGGGAAAATAGTCCGTGGACTGATCAAGATCGGGTTCGACGTCGAGGTAGATGTCGCCCGGCTCATATCCGTTCAGCGAGTCGCAGCCGAACGATTTGCTCAAACATTCCCGCATGGCCACGTCGGGATCGAGCAGCAAATCCTGGCCAGTCGCATCCCTGACCCAGAACTGCCCCATGCCGTCTTGGGCAAGAAAGACCTGGCTAAAGGTTTTTTCGGCCCCGCCCCCCACGGCCGCTGCGATATAGCATCCACCGCCGGTTGCGGCGTTGCATCCCGCCAGCGCGCGCTGCTTGGCGCCATCGAAGGTTTTGTGGGCAACCGATGCCCAAATCGAGCCCGTGTCGACATGATAAGCGACCGCCACAAAGCCGCGCCTGTGGGGGCGCGGCGGAAGTGTGGCTGATGGCATCTCATAAGGTTTCGCGGCGGGTCCCCCGTCCCCACCCTGCGGCGGGGTCGCAGCAATATCGTTCATATCGCGGGCATGCTGCCCGGCCGATTGGGCATGTACTGTTCCAGGCAGCATCGCCGTCAGACTCAACGCGGCAGAAATTTTCAGAATTTCGAACAACTTCATATATTTATATTCCATTGCAAGCACACTGGACAAACTTCTTCACCCATAGGTTTAGGAGCATTGCGATATGCCGTCATCGCCGCACATGACCCGGGTCATTGCTACCTGGCGCGGCAAAATATTGTGAAAAGTCCGTGCGATATGATGTCCGGTTGCAACGCATGCGACCGGCGTAAGCCGCGCGTCACGCGGCCACTGTGACCAAAATCACAACTAGTACACCGCCGTCGGCAGCGGGCGTTCAGGCGAGTTCGAACATCGCCGCAAGACCGGTCGACGCGGTCGGTTCGAAGCGCGACCAGCCGTCGGGGCCAAGGCGCTCGATCGGGCGGAAGCGTGCCTTATACGCCATGCGCGCCGATCCTTCGATCCAATAGCCCAGATAGACATAGGGCAGCCCCGCGCGCGCCGCGCGCTGGACATGGTCGGCGATAATATAAGTGCCCAGCCCCTCGCGGAGCGGATGCGCGGCATCGAAAAAGCTGTAGATCATCGACAGCCCGTCGCCCTGCCGGTCGGTCAGGCAACAGCCGATCAGGCGGCCCTTGCTGCCGTCGGTCGTCGGCTCGCGATATTCGATCATATAGCTGTCGACCGGGGTCTGTTCGACCATGTCGGCAAAATCCTGCTCGTCCATGTCGGCCATGCCGCCATTGGGATGGCGCGAACCGAGATAGGACCGCAGCAGGCTATATTGTTCCTCGGTCGCCCATGGCTTGCACGCGGTCGCAACCAGATCGCCGTTGCGGCGGATGGTGCGTTTCTGCGAACTGCTCGGGACAAATTCGCTCGCGCAGACGCGCACCGACACGCACGCCGAACAATCGGCGCAGCTCGGGCGATAGGCGACCGACTGGCTGCGCCGGAATCCGATCCGGCCGAGCGCGTCGTTCAGCTCGTTCGCCGTATTGCCGCTGAGTTCGGTGAACACCTTGCGTTCGGTCTTGCCCGCCAGATAGGGGCAAGGCGCCGGACTGGTGACGAAAAAGCGCGGAAAACGGAACGGTGCGGACACGCGGATGGACCTCCAGACAGGCGATGCGGAATCCCCCCGACGCGGGCCCGACGCTCACCACCCACCAACTATGGCGCGCGGCGTCAATGGTGCAAAGTCCGTTTACCATTTTTAGTCGTGCCGTTCTGACTCAGGTCGAAAATTATCTGAATCGCGCGGTAAGGATTGTGCCGTTTTGAATCGACTACGCCGGGAATTGATCCTCCCTGTCGCGAAGCGATGGGGAGGTGGCAGCGCGAAGCGCTGACGGAGGGGCGATGGCGCCGAGGTGGCCGCCCCTCCACCATCCGCTGCGCGGATGGTCCCCCTCCCCATGGCTGCGCCACAGGGAGGATTCATTACTCAGCTATACCCGCGCAGCTCGTCGCCGGTCAGTGTCGCCACATGCAGCACGTTGGTCGAACCCGGGGTACCGAACGGCACCCCCGCCATCATTACCAGCTTCGCGCCCGCCTTGCCGATGCCATGGCGCAGCGCCATCCGCTTGCCCTTGGCGATCATCTCTTCAAAGCTGCCGATGTCCTTGGTCGGCACCGCATGCGCGCCCCACAGCAGACCAAGCCGCCGCGCCGCTTCCTTTTTCGGGGTCAGCACCAGCAACGGCGCGTTCGGCCGCTCGCGCGCGACGCGCCGCGCGGTCGATCCCGATGCGGTGAAGCAGATGATCGCATCGGCGGCGATCGTCGCGATGATGCTGCCCGCGGCCTCGGCCAGCGCATCGGCGGTCGTCGCGTCGGGCAGCGTCTCGGTGAAATGCAGGCGGCGG
>Ga0265296_1005071_pt1 | contig 11059 bp, 15 predicted proteins | sample MunlanPumphouse1_FD_189073 | JGI IMG/M metagenome (GOLD analysis project Ga0265296, IMG submission 189073) | Groundwater microbial communities from a municipal landfill in Southern Ontario, Canada - Pumphouse #1 | ecosystem: Environmental > Aquatic > Deep subsurface > Groundwater | place...
TAATAATGGGACAGGAACTTCTTTTAAATTATACCCGATATCAATACCTATAAATAATATCAGAATGCCCGCTCCAATTAACAAAATTTCTCTTGAAACAAATTTTGCCATAAATTATTCTATCAATTTTCTCGCCCCGCCTGCCCCGAGGCAATAAACTCGCAACATACAACTTGGCTCGCTTTACAGGACGACTTTCGAACTTTAAGCTGGGTTAAAGATATTAAGTATCCGGAACTTTTGTTAAAGCAAACCCAAAAATTGTTGCAAGCTTATGCGTAAATTTGCAAACTCAAAAATTTGCCTGTGAATCGCCTAAACAAACCTGATACTTTAGATTGTGGTATAGCCGACTAGCAACTTTTGTATTATATTCCGTCAAAGAACTAGCTATCAATGTTAGTAAATTCTCTTTATACATCTTTTGCGACTTTTTATAAGCCTTTCCTGTTGTATCTCCCCTTATCAAGGCTAAGATTGCTTCAAATGCAGGCCTTAAAAAAAATTTAGCAACAGGATCATTCAACATCTCTTGCTTTGTTTGTTTATTTAGATAAGTTAATTTAAACTCTTCGCTGTAGCCGATATAAGATAATGTGCCTATTTTGATACATTTTTTACCTAGTTCTTTGCCTGAATTGCATGACATTGAATGGATAATTTTTTCTTTGAGTAGGTGTTCGTTATCATCACATCTAATTAATATTTTTTGCTTAAAACCCATTATACAACTATCGTTCCCGTGTCCGTTAAACACAACTAATTGTGGCTTTTCTCTTTGGATAATCTTTGTTAATTCTTGTTTGTTTGCCTGCTCATTTTTTAATTCAAAAATTAATGTGTCCTTTTGTTCTTTAGCTGTTTTTATAATCAGTTCCGACCACGCATCTAGATACCTTATGGCGGCATCATTGTCATCAGCTGGATTGGTTACGAGTATGATTCTTGACATAGATTATTAATCGTTAGTGTCTATCAACATTTTTTTTAGAGATCCATCTTTAATAGCTCTTAAGAACTCAAATTCGGTTGCTACAAATTCTTTACCGATTTTAGTTTTATTTTTTATCTGCTTTATCATTTCATCTCTAGAAAAACCTTGAAACCTACTCCCACTAGTAAAATGAAGCTCTGGCGATACAACTTCTAGGCGCAAAATAATTATATCCATTTGTTCTTGAGAGGGTTGTTTTTTTGTGTCAGGCATTTTTTTAAATTAAATCTAATTTTTTCAATTTTTTCAATATTTCTTTGCTTGCTTCAGTATTTGCTCGCACCTCATAATAAGCTACATCCCAAGTAATTGGCTTTTTTTCATTTCCAAATACCAAGATGATCTCATCTCGCAAATTAAGCGGAGTATTGGCATAAACTCTTAAAAATTGTTCTCTCAGTCCTGTTTTCATATATTTGAAAGTTAATGATTTTTATCTATTGTCATTATATTCTTTTTTTTGAAAATATGAATAGTCAAAACAAGCAATATTGATTATTTCTTCTCAAACCTCCAGCTCCAAAATTTATTATCGCCAATAATTAAAAAGTCAATAAAGTTTATTTCCATTATCTTGGCTTGTTTTTGGAGCTTTTTGATTATTTCTTGGTCTTGTGTTGATGGAGCTGGGTCGCCTGAAGGGTGGTTGTGGACTAGGATAAAGCCTGTTGAGTTAGTTAATAATACTCCCTTAAAAACATCTTTGGCTGATATTAAAGCTAAATCAACGCCGCCAATGCTTAATACTTCAAAACAATTAGGGATTTGTCTTGCGTTAAGATGCAATGAGATTACTTTTTCTTTATCTTCTTTTTCTAAGTCTTTGAATAACTTATAAATAGCTTCTGGCTCTTGGATTTGCTGTTTTAAGGGATTTTTTGTTTTTGTCTTGATATATTGGATTTTGAGTTGTTTTAAGTAGTTCATTAAAAGAATGATAGCATAAAAATTTATCAGATGCAAAATAAAATATTAAAACGCATTTAAACAATCCAAGTAAAACTTGCTATATTCTTGCTGTAATTTAGTTTCTATCTGCTGGATAATCTCATCAAGTTCTTTTTCTTTTTGCTCTAAGTCCTTCTCTAATCTTGCCTTGCTGTCCAAATAATGATTACATTGTGATTCCCGAAATTCAATAATTTGAGACGGACTTAATTGAAGCTTAATAATATCATCTGGCAAAGGTTCATACATGCATTTTGAATAATGTATTTCGCTATCTAATATAGCGTTTTTCCAGTTCTTTAAGGCATCTTCTCCTTTTAATCGCATTTCGTCCATCTTGACTTTCATTTTGTCAATTTTTAGCTGAACCAAAGCTTTGCATTTTTCTATGTTAAGTTCTATATCGTCTTCCCGTATGCACTTTGCATCACCAGAATTCGGGCAATGAAATTGTCCGTTTTTGCAAGGTTTCCAACATTTATTATTACAAAGAACCAAGCCCGAAGCACAGACCACTGGACTATCTTGCGACTCTTCATTGAGCTTTCTCTTTTCTTCTTGAAGTCGTGCTAGTTTCTGCTCAAGCTCTTCTTGCTCTTCTTGCTCTCGCAATATTTTCTGCTGTCGCAACTCTTCTTGTTTTCTGGTTTCTTCCTGCTGTTTTCTTAAAACTTCTGTTTCTCGTCTGGCTATCTCTGCTTCCTGTCTTGCTTTTTCAGCTTCGCGTTTTGCCTGTTCTAACTCTTTTTTAGATTCGTCTCTTTGCTCTGCATTTTCTTTGTGTTCTTCGGCGTCTTCCTGAATTACATTACTTTCTTCTCGTATTGACGAGTCAAATACCGAGATATCTTTTTCAGACTTTTGGAATATACTAGAAACACTAGCTGTAATTTTAGACAACCTGCCCTGCTTGTACAAAACGATTCCAGTAGTTGCACTGGAAACAATTGTAAAAACAACAATGGCTATAAGTAGCGGAATTTGAATAAAAGCTTTTGAAGTTTTAATCTTTTTTATCATAATTCTTCCAAGCATAAATTATAAATCCCAACATAGCAAGACCACCTAGCCAATAAAGCCAAGTCCAGTTGCGTGATGTGTTCTCTGGCATTGCTTGAGCGGCAATGGGAGCGTTTTCGTTGCCTAAAACGGGCTCATTTGGAACTTGATAAAACTGATAAGTATTGTTTTGATGTTCTTTTGGGGCTGGCTCTTTGACTTCAACTTGAGGCGCTTGACAACTAGAATAATAAGGAGCGCAAGTCGCTGATAAAGCAGTGCCATCACAACAACGACAGCCACAGACGCCTCCATGATGCGAGCAACAGCCTTGCCGCGCCATTGTATTAGCCGCAGGCAATAACAGACAATAAGCGCAAAGTATAATAGAGGCGATGATTGTTTTAGATTTCATAATTTAGATTATTAGCTTATTTTTATTTAGCAATTCCTCAATCGTAATCAGCTTTATTTCTAGGCCTTCTTTGTTTTTTATTCTAGCTACTTCCTCATAAGCGCCTTTGCTAAAACTAAAAGCTACAATATAACCTTTTTTATAATCTGCTCTTTTAAGAGCTGTTTCAAAATTATCAACAACATTGCGGCCGACTTTATCGGATTGTTTGACTTGAATGCCAGCCGGTTCGGTTAAAATGCTTTTAATATAATAGCCATCTAAACCCATATCGCCTACTTTCTGTCTGCTCAAATGAGCTCTCATTTTATCTATCACTACCCAGTTTTGAAACTCAAAAGGCTCTAGTTTTTTGACCTCTTCTGTTGTGGTCGGCATACCAACTACCTCATAATTGATACCCTCTATTACTCCAAGCCATTGCTTTAATCGTCTTTGTATCACTTTAATTGCCGTTGGCGATATGTCTATACCTATCCAATGCCTGCCTAACTTTTGTGCTACCGCTAAAGAAGTGCCACACCCGCAAAAGGCGTCTAATACTATATCGCCTTTATTTGAAGATGCTTTTATTATTCGCTCTAAAAGTGCTTCTGGCTTTTGGGTTGGATAGCCTACTCGTTCCTTTGAAACATTGATAACCGCCGGTATATCCCAAACATCAACAGGCAAAACATCAGCATACCATCGTCCCTCTTTGTCTTGTTGAGGATTGAAAAAAGGTTTTTCATAATAAATCCTTTCTTTTTGGACATTAAAAATGTATTTATCTGACTTTGTATAAAAATAAATATTGTCGTGTTTTCTGCTCCACCTCTTTTTTGTTGCCCCGCCCGTTCTATAAGCCCATATTATCTCGTTTTGAAAATCCTCCTCGCCAAAAATCTCATCTAACATAATCCTTATGTGGGCATTAGCGTGCCAGTCGCAATGAATATAAAAAGAGCCAGTTGGTTTTAAAACTTCATACATCAACTGAACTCTTGGCTTTAGCCACCCAATAAAATGCTCTATCCCGCCTTCCCATCTGTCTTTATAGCTTCTCTTCTCTGCTTCATCGCCCCATACAACCTCATATTGCTTATGAGTAAAAAATGGCGGATCAATATAAATTAAATCAATGCTTTCTTTAGGGATTTTTGGAAGTTCGTCCAAATTATCACCGCAAATAAGCTGATTAGTTTTCCAAAGCTTGTTTTGGTTTTTCATATTTGTCGCAGTGGATTTTTTTGAGCATTGCCGTTAACAGAAAAGGCCTCCTGCTCACCGGTAGTCCTCGCGGAACTACCCACTACCCTTTCGGATAGCGACCACTGCGACGTGATGGCAAGACAGAAGGCCATCTCTACATCGCAGTGGTTTTTGATGCCATGCCAGCAAGCTGGTTTAGGCACGACTTTATAGTCTAATTTTCAAATCAATTTTAATATAACACTAAAACAGAAAAATGCAAAGTTATCCACAAGAATCTCTTGCTAAACTTTTTTAAACTGATATAATGTTTATAAACGAGGCCATGATAAAGGCCTTTTTATTAAAATTAAAACTAATACTACAATGAAAAAATCAAAAATAAATAAAAAGAAAGTTAAAGGTGTTTATAAGCGTTATCTAACATCAGATGTTGTTAAATCAGGATATATCAATAGGTTGCAAGAAGGACTCGGAGTTTCTGAGAGAGAATTTAATGCTCCGCCGCTAGGATTATTGGGAACATTAGATGCTAATCGTTTATCAGGGGGTGCTTTCGTAGCTAAAACAAACTTATCAAACGCTATGGCGTTAGATGCTGGCGTTGGTAGATTTAATGAATCAATGCAGTTGCAACCGAATGTCATAAACAACATCAGTGACCTTAATGCTCATGTCGCATCGCTTGATAATATGGGTTTTCAGCCAATAACCGATAGAGCAAATTTTGGATTAGGTCTTGACCATATGATGGAACCACTAGGATATTACGATTCGATGAAAATGATAAAACCCGAAGAAGAAAAATTTGATAAAAAAGAAGCGGAAAAACTTATAAAAGAAATAATTGAATCGCAAAATAAAGACAGGCTGACCCCAGGAGAGATTAGAGCTCTAATTGACGAAAGAGTAATGCCAATAGAAGACAGACAAGAAGTTAGTAAAATTGGGTTGCGGATTATTCGCCAAAAATTAGCGATGGGAGGGCGCGAAGTGTGGCGTTGCCCAAAATGCAGAGAAGTCATTGAAATATTTGAAGGAATTGAAGCGTTCGAAAAGATAAAAAAATATGTAGAGAATTTCTCAATAGGCAAATTAAAAGCTTGCCCAAAAACTTCCAAACATCTGAATTGGTTTGATATAAAAGACGATGGAATGGTTTGGGCAATTAAAACATTATATGATTGTGAATTCAGAATAAAACACTTGACATAATTTTGATTTTTGCTATCATATAATTAGAACTTGATAAATTACAAAGCTTTATTGACACCTTCTGTTAGGAGCAATGAAGCAAATTATCTGACTATCACTAACACCTTCTGTCAGGAGTAGTGGGCGAGCCGAGATAATAAATTAGCAGACCGTTTTCTTAGCGGATTCTGGTGATTTGTTATTTCGGCTTTTTAAGTCAAACTATCAAAAACCAGTATCCAAAAACGGCTACTGGTTTTTTTGATTATTAATCAATAACAAATTAAATGGAAAACATTGAAAATATGGACATAAACTTTATAAACAATACATTAAGACAGGCTCGGGATTGTGACTGGAGCACAATAGCCAAATTCATCGCTCTTGTTATTTTTAAGCTTATTGCTTTGGCAGGATTTATGTGGGTCGTCAGGCATTTTTGACTTGTCAATGTCACAAAAACTGCCTTTTTGGGCGGTTTGGGTAGAAATGCTCCGAACGCTGAACGAAATCCGAACTTTTTTTAGCGAAAATCCGAACGCAGAATTTTGAAAAACTTTTAAGCTCGGGCGGGCAAAAAGGAAGGGGGTTGGGGGGAAGGAATTTTTGCCCGCCCTCGCTTTTCCGCCGCCGCCGAATTTCGTGCCAGTTGAAAACTGGCGCGCCGCCTATTGTTTTTTGTCTGTTGTTAATTCGGGAAGTCCTATCCGCGATAAATAATTTGAAAATCTTTGAGAAAGCTCTTCTCGAAATATTTCATTCAAACTTGCGATATATTTATTTTTCTTCTCCTTGTATAAAAAATCCCTTGGCAAACTAAAAAAATGTTTAAAATCTATTACTAACTCAGGAACAGAAAAAGACGGCTCGCCACTTAAATAATGATACCTCTTGAGAGAATCGTTATTTTTTATTTTATCAATTTGTCCATCGTTAAACGTGTTCATTTTCCAATCTCCGAGATGTTCTCCCTTAGCAAAATTTTCCAAAATGAAAGCTGGACTTACTAATAAGGATAATAGAAACTTATCTTGATTCTCGTTTGTTTTTCTACAATTAAAATCAAATTGTAAATCACAATCCTGACTTAATACCACAGCATAAGGTAATGAGATTATATCTTTTTCAGTTGCCGTCTCCGGATCACCAGTCACAAATTTTATATCCTTGAATATGTCCCCTTGATATATTCTTGTATTGTTTTTCTTTCTATAAAGGCTCTTTATTTTACTTTTGAACATATTTAATTTTTCCAAAAGTCATTTTTCTTACAGAATAATCGCTTTTTTCAAAAGCATTATGGCTGTTGTCTTCTTTTTTGGTCTTTTCCAAATGATAAAATTTATCAACTTCAATATAGGAAGATTTATCTGAATCACTGGAGGTCGTATTTGAGTATGATTGCTTGTCTTTATTCATAATTTACATTTTAAAAATTTTCCTTAAATCTTCCTTGATTGAGCTTTCAAATAGATTCTCAATTTTTTTATTATATTCCTTAACAATATCGGATAAGTTCAGACTTTCAACATCAAGAGGGAATTTTGAATACCCGTCATAATCTAAGACAAATATTTTTTCATTCACTTCATTAGGATAATTTGAGTTCCAGATACCATAATTAAAATTTATATTACTATTTTCTTCTTTAAAAACTATCTGTCCCATTGCTCTCGCTATACTTTTTTTCTTATCGATTGCGAATTTCAGTGAGCCCAGCAAATGATCGTTAATATAATTATTCCAGTTCAAAAAATCTTTATTTTCGAGTTTTATTTCATTGATATAGCGAAGACCCAATCTATTGATAGTTTTTATTTCAAAAATTTTTATTAAATCTGAAATTAAATTTATGTCTTTTAACAATTCCGTTGAATTTTTGTATTTTAAATACTCTATGAATAAAAATCGGGGGTGAATCTTAATTTTCTTTGTGCGATTTTTATTAAATAAATTCCAAGATATTATTGGACTAGATGACTGCTTGATTGCTTTAGTTGCGAAGTCAAAATTAACCATACCCTCCTCTCCTCGTTCTTCTTCGCTTATTGGAAATTCCTTTTTAAATTTTTCTGTAAATAATTTCAATTGACCAAGCTTGGCTTGCTCAAAATCAATCCTAAAAATAACTTTAGTCAAAAAATTCTTTTTATACTGAATTTTCATAATTTTATTCTATCTTTAATTCTTTTTGCTTAACCCATTTTGGCCCATCCGGCATTAAAACCAAAACATCAATCGGACCACCAACGCCCGGAATATCACCAGGATCTGCTTGAATCCCGTCTGAAAATCTTTGAATTGCGGAAGTGGTTTGAATTGCTAAAACAGTAAAATCAATTGCGTCTTGTAGAGGCATAGCACCCCAATTGATAGCGTATTCTAAGCTGTTTAATTGTTTCTCGATTTCCCCTTGGCTTTTTTGTTGAATAGCTTCATTAACAAAGGTGGCATTGAAAATCCTCGGATCCCAACCTTTTATAATTCTTGAAACTACATCGGTTTGACCGATCCAGTTCGCACCATATTCCATGCCCTTTTGATTACTGTCACGTCTTTTCATAATTTCACCTGGAATATAAACATTATAAACTTCGTGCGAACCATCAGAGTTATATCCAGCGACAAAAAGAACTAAACCATCTATTCCGCCGACTCCATCTTTGATATTTCCTGCCTTGTCCTTAATTTTGAATTTAACATTATACTGCTCTTTTTTCACTTCAATTACTTCAAAACCTTGTTTTGTAAAATTATCTTTTATTTGATCTGGCAATTTATCTAACTGCTCTTGCCAGTTCAGTTTTTTATCAAAAAGAAAATGAAGCTTATCAGCAACTTCTTTAACTGATAGTTTTTCAACCTCAACTTCTCTTTTGAATTGTTCAATAAATTTGCTGATATTTTTGGGTATGCCGTTTTCTTGCAAAAAGGCAAGGCCGGTAACGGCTACGCCGATTCTATTGTTGATTAAGAAAAGTTTTGAAGCCGAATCAGAGCCAATTCTGGAAACTCCTTTTTGGTTTCTATAAGATTGGCGACTATCGGCCGCTAAAACGATCCCCTCTGGTGTTGTTGTATTTATTGCTAAGCTCATATTTTTGATAATTATTTAACTTTTGATTTGATTGTTTCGACCAATTAAATTCTAACTTCTGTTTCCCTTTTTAATATTGCAAGGACGGCATCGTAATTCAGCGTTTGAAAGTTCGGTTCTACCGCCCTTACTCCACGGGTCTACATGATCCATTGTTAATTCCTCGGCATAAAAATACTTTTTGCAGTCCGCACATTGATATTTATTCTCTTTATTCGGCTTCTTCTTTCTTAAAAATTCTTTTTTGTCGTCGCTCGAAAATAATCTTTTATCGTCAACGCTGATATTATTAACAATGGCTTGAATAATATCTTCTATTTCTTTTGCCTTGTCCGTCAGTTTAGCGTCGTCGCTCTTTAAATATCTTTTGACGCGAGAATTGATTTCGTCTTTATTTTGTTTCCATATAACCGCGTCCTTAAAATATTTTCTTGCCAAGTTAAAATAAATATCTAATTGGCCGTAATCATCAAAAATTTCCCGAACGAATTTAATATATTTGCCAATTTCTCTTTGATCGTCGGCAAAGGATTTTTTCTGATTTGAATTTACATAATCGTTTATGCTCTGCGCGTCTTTTGGCAAATTCTTTAATTCCATCAATAATTGCAGGATCCTATATTGATTTTTGCCTCGGCTGTTAGCGTTTAGGACCTTTAGCGCATCTCTGTCTTGTCCGACATAAACGGTCAAACCTCTTAAATACTCGCCATGAAAAAGGCCATTCAAAACTTCGTACGGAGAAAGCGGCACGCCTAAAGTGTTGATTCTTCTAAATATTTCTCTCTTTAATTGTTCTTTGCCTCCGCAAACAATGATAGAAAGTTCGGCATTATTGATTATGTCTTGGATTTTCTTGTCCGTTTGTTTCCATAATTTGTCTTGATATTGAATATCGTTTTCAATAAATTTTTTAATGGCTTCTATTCTTTGTTTACCATCCAATACTTCCAAAATTCCATCGTCGTTTTTCCAAAAATAAAAAGCTGGTAAAGGAATCCCGTTAACAATACTATCTATAACCAACATTTGTTTTTCGGTATCATAAACAATCTCTCGTTGGAGTTCTATGTCGCTGATAATTTTTCCGTCCCTAAGTTGTTCGTATAAAGTTTTAATATTCATATTATTTTTCATTTTTAATTAACTCTCTATTTTTAATTAAAATTCTTTCAAAAGGTGCTCTGAATGGCTTTCCGTCCTTTTCAATCCAAAGAGTTGCCTTATCACCTTTGAATCTTACCGTCTTTTCGACCTGAACCCCTTTTCCTACAATCCTAAACTGCTGTGGGTTATACTTTGTTAAAAAAGTAACTGGAACCCCCATAATACCATCGAAATCAGAAGGTATTTTTTTTGTTTTTTCTACATTCACGCCGTCATAGTTGTAATATTTTGGGTATTTTTCGGGGCTATAGTTCTCCGTCAAAATCATCCTATCGTGCCTATAGGCAACATCCAAATTCGTGTACCATTTACAAGCACGAGGCACTGATCCTTCGGGATTTTTTGAAAGAACGAGAGTGCCATCAGCTAATCGAAATCCGGATAATTGTTTTGCGTAACCAAGCCACATTTCATTGTCTTTTATATGACTGAAAATTTCCTTGTATGTTATGGCTGTAATTGGTCCGACGACCAAAAACTCCATATTATTTTTAAACATCGTATCAATGAAATCCCGAAACTGACTAAACGGCGGATTGGTAATAACCAGATCATATTTTGAATAATCAACATCTTGGAATTTAACACCTTTACCTTTTGCCGGATTATATCCGCTAACAGAAATTGACTTTATGCCATAAGCATCAGCATGAGCAACTAAAAATTTAACAAAATTACACTTAATCAAAGCTAACGGTTTTTCAATTTTTTTCTTAGACGCTTTTATATCTATTTTTTTAATTGTTCCGCCTTTGTCCAATAAATTGGATGGACCAATAAATCCTTCTTCCTTGAAAACAATCTCTTCGTTATAACTTTCATCCCAATCGCAGGGGCATATAATTTTTTTCCCTTTCAGTTGTTTTTTATAAAGCGAAACTTCGTTAGCAACATCCTCGTAAAGAGTAAAGAACTCGTCGTCTTTAATCTTGTGCGCTTTATATAATGATTTTTTTGTTCCCATAGTGTTTATTTCATTAAATCATCAAGCGAAACGCCAAGCGCGTCCGCAATTTTTTTAACTGTATCAATGGTGGGGTTAGGAGTAGAGCCA
>Ga0265296_1005073_pt1 | contig 11053 bp, 13 predicted proteins | sample MunlanPumphouse1_FD_189073 | JGI IMG/M metagenome (GOLD analysis project Ga0265296, IMG submission 189073) | Groundwater microbial communities from a municipal landfill in Southern Ontario, Canada - Pumphouse #1 | ecosystem: Environmental > Aquatic > Deep subsurface > Groundwater | place...
TTCCTCAAACCTGACCACGCAGTGGGAAGCCGCCGTGCAGCTGATCACTATATCGGAGGTTTCCATGTGTTTATACAGCTCATTAAATTTGACCGCCCTGCCCCCGAATTGTGCCGCCAGTATCTCAGCCCGCTCAAATGAACGGTTTGACACAATAACTCCTGAAATACCACTATCCACCAGATGCTTCGCGGTTAATTCGCTCATTTGGCCGGCGCCTATGATCAGCACGGAACGTCCCTCGAGGCTGCCCAAGTGCTGCCTGGCCAGCTCAACTGCGGCGTAGCTGATGGAAACGGCGTTTTGGTCTATTCCTGTCTCATTGCGAACTCTCTTGCCCACGGTAAGAGCCAGCTGAAAAAGCGTATTCATAACCCGGTTTGTTGATTCATATTCCACTGCCAGCTGGTACGCTGTCCTTACCTGGCCCAGAATCTGGGTTTCTCCCAGCAGCATCGAGTCTAGCCCGGATGCGACACGAAAAATATGGCGTATGGTGTCATAAAGGGTGTGACAGTAAGTAAAGTTCTTTATTTCACATATATCCACCCCGGACCAGCGGGAAAGAAAATCCCAGATAGCGTTCAGACCCTCGTCCAAATCCAGCGAAGCGGCATATATCTCGGTCCTGTTGCAGGTTGACAGGATCACGCAACCTTCAATTACCGGATATGCTTCTAAGCGTTTTAGTGCTACTTTCAGAGTTTGACCGGTAAAAGATAATTTTTCCCTGACCTCGATGGGGGCTGTCCTGTGGTTAAGACCCACTACCGCGATAAGCACTAAGTAACATCTCCTTTACCAAGTCCATATGTCCTTCTTTTAACAGGCCGAGAACTCTATCGTCAACAAGGCTTTCCAGGATCCTTTTTTTCTTTTCCGGGTCAGCGACATTCTGAATAATGTCCTTTCTGAGGCCGCCCAGCATGTCCAGGAATTCTCCATACTGCGCGCCGTAGGTTCTTTCTAGCTCCTCCCTGATCTTCCTGGCCAGCAGCGGACTTTTACCACCTGTAGACACGGCAATTTCAAGTGAACCCCGCCTGAATGTGGCCGGAACGAAAAAGTTGCCTTTTGCGGGGTCGTCAACAATATTGACTATAAGATTGCGTGCCAAACAGTCGGCCGCGACTTGCCTGTTAACATCCTCCCGGCCGCTGGCGCCGATAACGAGAAATACATCCGCCAGATCAGAGCTGCTGTAGCAGCCCTTTCTATAAAATATTATGTCATCTTGGACCATTGACTCAAGCAGGGGCGTAACATCCGGGCTGACCAGGCAGACAGAGGCGCCGCACTCCAGCAGTGTTTGCGCTTTTCGCTCAGCAACACTGCCCCCTCCTACAATCAGGCACCTTTTATTGTTCAGATCCAGGGAAACAAGGTATCGTCCTGACATATCATCGCCCTTGCTTTAATTAATTATAGATTTAGAAACAAGACTAGAACTTTCTTATACCCACAAAGTCCGCTGCCATACTGAGTGTTATCCTGGTTGGGATATCGGGCAGCGCTTTTAATTCTGCCTTTGCTTTCATGATAAATTTCCTGGCAATTTCAAAAGAGTAATCGATAGCGCCGCAGTTCCTAACAATATCAAGCGCTTCCTTGACCTCATCTTCACTTTTATCGACCTTGCACACAAGTTCAATCAGCCGGTCTTGTTTTTCACAACAGGCCAGAGCATAAATCACAGGCAGGGTGATGATTCCCTGACGCAGGTCACCCCCGATTGGCTTTCCAAGTTGACTTTGCTCAGCCACCATATCAAGAATATCGTCAGTAATCTGGAAGGCCATACCTATGTTATACCCGTAGCGGCGAAGCGGCAAGTAGATCTGCCTGGGCGCTCCGCAGGCAACCGCACCGAGTTGCGCGCTGGCGGCTATAAGCAGGGCTGTCTTCCGTTTAATCCGGTAAAAATAATTTTTCAGGCTCTGGTGAATATCAAATGAAAACGATATTTGCTGGATCTCACCCTCACACATTTTCACGCTTGTATCGGATAAAACTTCAGAGATAAGTGGAGTTTCTTTATATCCCGCAAGAAGCATCAGTGATTTGGCAAAAAGGTAGGAGCCGATATGGGTTGAAATACTGTTGCCCCATATCGCTTTAACAGTAGGAATACCCCTGCGGGTCATGGAGGCGTCCACCACATCATCGTGTACGAGTGAAGCCATGTGGATCAATTCCAGTGCAACTGCCAGGGGTAAAACCTTTTCTAATTCAAAATTATAAAATTTTGCGCTGAATAAGACCAGAGCCGGCCTGAGTCGCTTCCCCCCGGCTTTCAGGAGGTGAGTGGACGTCTCTGTCAGAAGTTGGGACTTTGCCTGAACCACTTCCCTTAAATCATTTTCTACTGCCCTTAGTTCATCTCTTATATCATGAAAAAGTTCCAACATATTACTATTTCACCTGCTTGTGCATTTAAGGGAACCATTATAAAAACGAATAATAATTACGGTAAAGCAAGTGCATAAATATTTTAATAGAGCTTCGCTTGCTTTGCGGGATATTCCTTTAAAGTATAATATAATTTTAAAAAAAAGCAAGAAAACAAAGTTATGCGGCATTTCGACGACTGTTCCATGACTGTTGCGCATAATAGACTTTCTTGCCTGAAAGCAGGCGTTAGTGTTATAATATTTTTTGCGTAAGTATTTGTACATTCTACGGGGGTGGATGGTGCCTGGTGGTGCCCCTAGTCTTCAAAACTAGTCGTTGGGCTGATGAGGTCCATGGTGGGTTCGATTCCCACACACTCCCGCCACAGTAATATCATGGCTTCCGGAGATCGGAGGCCTTTGTTTTTATCCAACACTTTTAGAAAAAATAAAATTAGCCCCACTCCGGAGAGCAGGGCTAATTTTATTAGTATTATATGGCTTTTGCGTTCTCAAACATATTAGTGGAACACTCACTGCAAACTATCTTCCCGTGAAAACGCTGAACATTGTTTTTATTGCCACAGAAAACACAGGCAGGCTCGTACCTCTTTAGGATAACATGTTCACCATCAACGAGAATCTCAATGGGATCTTTATTATCGATACCCATTGTACGCCTCAATTCAACGGGTATAACAATACGCCCAAGCTCATCAATCTTTCTAACTATACCTGTTGCTTTCATACATATCCCCCCTTCGTCGACAACATTCTACAAATTACTATCATAATACCAATAATTTATATAAGTGTAAATGATTATTTTAATTTGCCGCCACTTTACCAGTCCAGCCTTCTTCTCCTATAAGCGGCACAAAAAACACCATGCCAATATTTTCACTGTAAATTTCACCGGCCCCATTTTTTTTCACCAGAAGCAATTTCTGGTAACTTCTCGGACCCGCGGGAATTACCATGCGACCCCCCGGCTTCATCTGTTTGATCAAAGAGTCAGGAATACCTGGTGAGCCAGCTGTCACCAAAATTCCGTCAAAAGGCGCTTCCTCTGGCCAACCTTTGCTCCCGTCACCAACGCGAATCCTGATATTGTCATATTTTCAATATATTCTTATTGATACATTACCATATAATATAAGCTAATGTACAAACTTTTAATTAAAAAATGGTAATATAAAGAATATAAATATAAAATTCCGGCTAAAATAAAACAAACTTAGTGGAGGTGAATTCATTGCCGAATATTAAATGTTCAGTATCCGAGTGCAAATGGAATAACGCCGTAGAGTGCCACGCGCCTATGATCCAGGTGGATAGAAATGGCTCCGGGACGGCAGATAACTCCGACCAGACCAAGTGCGAAACATTTAAAATTAAGTCGTAAAAAAAGAAAGACTGGTTGAAAAACCAGTCTTTCTTTACTATGATTGATAGAAGCGAATGCATTATCTGGAGGAATATAATGATTGACCCTGTGGCTTTTCAAATAGGACCTGTAGCCATCCACTGGTACGGGATCATTATCGACGCTGCTTTTATCATCGGGACTTTACTGGCTTACCACCATGCTGTAAAAAGCGGTGTCAGCACAGATCATTTGCTGAATCTGATCATTCTAATAATTCCCTCTGCACTGATCGGGGCAAGGTTGTATTATGTTATCTTCAACTGGCAGGATTACCTTTACAACCCTCTGGAAGCCCTGGCCATTTGGCATGGTGGTCTGGCCATTCACGGAGGACTGCTTGGCAGTATCCTTGCCGGATACATCTACATAAAAAAACATAAGCTTGATTTTTGGCAGTATGCTGATGTTTTTGCACCCAGCGTAATCCTGGGGCAGGCCATCGGGCGCTGGGGCAACTTCATTAACCAGGAAGCCTATGGGGTTCCTGTCGCCAGGGATTTTATCAGCCATTTTCCCGCCTTTATTCAAAAACAGATGTTTATACAGGGGCAATACCGCCATCCCACATTTTTGTATGAGTCCGCCTGGGACTTACTTGTTCTTTTATTTTTGATATTTTTCTTCAGACGAAAACATTTCCCCGGCCAAATCATGCTCTTTTATCTGGCTTTATATTCTTTAGGCAGGTTTTTTATTGAAGGGTTGCGAACCGACAGTGAGATGCTGGGGCCAATCAGATTAGCCCAACTGGTAAGCCTGATCCTGATTGCCCTGTCCGCTTTTATTTACTATAAAAAAGCTGCGGCAAAAAGCCAGACATAATTTAAAATATCCTGCGCATACTTTAAAATGCTTGACACTATCAAGAACGAGGTGATCTTATGCCACTTTTTGCGGGACTGTTTGAACACCGTGGCAGTGAAATGTTGGTGCGCGAGCAAGCTTCTTTCTATATCCGGGAGACGCAAAACGAAATGGTGGAAATGGGTAAACTGCTGCAGAATATTGCACAGGCCGGGCACCCCGATACTTCACATGAGTGCTTACGCCTCCAGCAGATCTGCACGCAAGTGGGCAAAACTCTTGAACAGGTGCAAACATCTCTCAGGTAACACCAGGACCAAATAGTCCTGGTGTTCTTTTTTCAAGATTGGCCCCGCGTTGGCAGACTATCTGTAACACAGCACTGCAACAAATCATATTATACAAAAATAAATGTTTAACAAGGAGGTAAATTACATGGCTTTTGGTACTGGCGGTGGTGCTGCTGGCGGCGTTTCGGGGGGCTTTTCAAGTGCTTTTTCAGGTCACTTTTCCTTCTTCTTCACCTTTTTCTTCTTTATTTTCATCGTCTTCTTCTTATTTGTATTCATCTAAGCAATAATTTCCCAAAGGGCCGGTTTATTAACGCCGGCCCTTTTATTTTTTGGGATAATTTTGATATAGTACAGGAAAGGTTATTTTTTCACCAAAAGGGAGGTTTGCTGTTATGTATAAAAGAATTTTAGTCCCGGTTGACGGATCAGAAAAAGCGGCAACAGCGGCTATACACGGTGCGGAACTTGCCTCAAAGCTCGGCTCGGAACTGCTCCTGTTCCATGTGGTGCCTTCGCTCCCCCCCTATGTGGACCCATCCCCTGACCGCCTGAGTAACATCCAGCAGGTGATCATCGACGAGTTTAGCAAGCACGGCAGGGAAATCATGGACAAGGTTAAAGATGATCTTGAACCATACGGGCTAAATATTACAACCGACATTGCCGTGGGGCATCCCGCCGAAGAAATAGTGAAGAAAGCGAAAGTGATGGAATGCGATCTGGTAGTTATGGGCAGCAGGGGTTTAGGCGAAATTAAGGGCTACCTGCTGGGAAGCGTGAGCAACAGGGTAACCCGTCATGCCGCCTGCCCTGTGCTGGTAGTAAGATAAAAAAAACGATTTTTTCGACTATTCTTTATCCTGGTAAAACACCTTTGAGCTTTTAAGAGAACAGGGGGGAGAACTTACAGATCCCCCCTCTTTAAGCTGATCATCTTCCGGTGGCTGCTCGCAGGGAGCAGTTAGCGAATTGGAACGCAAGAGTGAAAAAAATTCATCCCCTGTATTTAAAATTCCGATTTCGCAATTGTAAGGCAAGCCGGGCTGTATGTTTTCAAAATAATGGCTCTTTTTAAAAAGGTCAATATCGCAGGTTTGACTAATGCCGTCACCTTCAATGTTCAGCCTGATCTGAATCCTCTTTTTTTCACTTAAAGTGTTCTTTAAACCCGGCGACAACTCCCAATAGGCGTACAGCACTCTGGGGCTTTGCACCAGTAAAAACAGCGCGTTTTCCTGATAGTCAGGCGGCAAGGATTTTGGGATATTATAGTCTTCCACGCTTATCACTCCTCGTATAGACTATTTGACGCCGGCTGTGGTTTTCCTCCTAAATATAGTTAAATAATTCCATAGAGAACAGCAATTGCTTTAAGGCGATTGCTCCAGGTGCTTTACCGCGTTTAACGCGGCAACCTGCCCCTCGCCCACCGCCTTAGCCAGTTGGTAAGGCTTGCCGGTACAGTCACCGGCCGCGTAGAGACCCTTGATATTGGTCCCCAAACCCCGGTCGACCTGGATGTGATTGTCCTTTACCGTTAAACCGGGCACGAGACGATCCGGCAGATAAGTCTCCCTGTAAATAAAAACTCCGTCTACCGCCAATATACTTCCGTCAAGCTTAACTCCGGCAACAAAACCGTTGCCTGTAATCCCCTGTACTACCTTAGCTTCGATAACTTCAACTTCCGGTTTTAAACCCTCAGCCGGCAGTTCACCCCCGGGAATTAAATAGACCCTGCGACAAATCCCGGCTAAAAAATTGGCATCTTCAATCCCTTCCGCTGTATAAGCGATTACAGCCACGTTTTTTCCCCGGTAAAGCGGACCGTCACAGGTGGCGCAGTAACCCAATCCCTTCCCGGCAAATTCTTTTTCCCCTTCTATTAAATTAAGAACAGTTACACCGGTGGCAAGGACAACAGCCCTGGCTTCAAATGCCCTGTCACCGGCCGACACCGTGAATCCACCTTCTCCGTTCCCCTGAACTGAAGTGACCCTGACCTGGTGCATGGGTATACCGGCTTTTCGCGTATGTTCCAAAAACTTATCCCGCAAATCCCGCCCGTTTATTTCAGGCATACCCAGGTAGTTATTTACCAGTGTGGACTGTTGCAATTTTGGGGCACAGATTTCTCCTCCCAAAAGAGTAACAGACGCCCTTCTGATTCCGGCGTTTACTGCGGCGGAAAGCCCTGCCGGCCCGCAGCCGATAATGGCGATATCCAATCTTTCCATCTCCGGGAGCCTCCTCTTTTCCGGCTATTTCAAAATCCATTATGTGCCGGATATTTTCTTTATTTAACATTATTCCCGGCACGCTGTTCTTCACGCTGGAATAAAATAAAGCAAAGGGAGGAAGCGGCTATATATATAAATATTTTAAAAATGAGATTACAGCTAGGGATTTTGCGTTGGCGGATAAAAAGATTGCTGAGATTCGCTCCTTTATTTTACAGTACCTTAAACTGGAAGATGATTTTAAGAAAGATTCTACAGAGGATTTAAAAAGCGCTGTGTTTTTTTCACAGCGCCTGTCCTTTATGGTATCACCTTTTTCAGGGGGTACTCAATTATATCCTGCGCGCCCGCCTTCTTTAGGGCGGGAATAAGATCCCGCACCTGTTTTTCATCAAGGATCACCTCAACCGCGACCCAGTCGCTGTGGACCAATTGTGAAACTGTAGGCTGCTTCATGGCTGGTAAAACATCAAGGATTATATCCAGTTTATCCCCGGGCACATTCATCTTCAGGCCAACCTTAGACCTGGCTCTGAGCGCTCCCTGCAGAAGAACCGCCATGTTCTGCATTTTTTCCTTTTTCCATGGGTCTGCCCATGCAGCCTTATTGGCATGAAACCTGGTGGTGGATTCCAGAATGGTGGCAATAATGCGCAGGTTGTTCGCTTTTATTGAACTGCCGGTTTCTGTTATGTCCGCTATGGCGTCAACCAAATCAGGCACCTTTACTTCAGTAGCTCCGTAGGAAAATTCCACAGAGGCGTCAACACCGTTGTCTTTAAGGTATTTTTGGGTCACCTTAACCAGTTCAGTGGCAATTCTTTTTCCTTTAAGGTCTGCTACCTCCATAAAATTACTGTCTTTGGCCACGGCAATTACCAGACGAATGGGATTAGATGTGCTTTTAGCGTAGACCAGGTCGGCAACCTCGATCACATCCGCTTCGTTCTCGAGAATCCAATCCAGGCCGCTTATACCGGCGTCAAGCACCCCCTCATTGACATAACGGGGGATTTCCTGCGCCCGCATAAGAACCACTTCCAGTTCAGGATCGTTTACAGCGGGAAAGTAAGAACGCGAACGTATGGTAAAATCAAAACCGGCCTGTTTAAATAGACTAAAAGTGGCTTCCTGAAGGCTTCCTTTAGGCAAGCCCAACCGCAACTTCAAAATTCATTACCTCCTCTGCCAGATTCACTGGGTCATGCTTACAATTTTAAAGTATACCCGCAGGTTTTCCGGGTGTCAATACAAGTGTCAAGGTTGAGACATCACTAAATTTCATACCGTCCCGGTGAGCAACCACACCTGAACTCCTCCGTCAGCAGTACCAAATCCCAATAGCCCATCAGTATTCAAAGCCATACTGTTAACCGGGCGGACTACCCTGACAGCCCAGTTGGGAGAACTACTTTCAACGGGAGCTGTGAAACCGAAAAGATAACCCTCCGGAGTGCCTGCTATCAGTGTATCGGTTGTCTCTCCCGCCAGGTTGCCGGCTGTTAAAGCGGGGATGCCGCTCCCTAAATTGTCCGTGGTCACCAGTGTCGTTAGCTCCCTGACCTCCACTATTCTCACCGAACCGTCCCCTCCTCCCCAGGCCAGTTCTTCTCCCGGTTCCCTGCTCAGATCTCCTGTTGCCAGAGAAGTTACAGGCGCGGGCAAGCTCGATAGTACAGGTCCTTCCGCTAATCCCCTTTCTGTATAAGTCAGCGTGAGCAGACCTGACGTGCTGTCATTTTTATAAGCTGCCACGATAAGCGGCAGCATCCCTGCACTACCCGGCACAGTGATTACTTTCTGGGCCGGACCCGGCAGAACCCTGATCGCCAGGATTTCAAGCTGTGGCATCCCGGCTGTTACTTCAACCAGCCTGTATATAAAAAGGGAGTCCCTGCCTTCCGACGCGGCAATCACTTCTTGCCTGCCATCACCGTCTATATCTGCCAGATAGAGGTCAACAAAACGGGCGCCAGGTTCCGGCCCGGTCTCCCATAATTCGGTCAGAACGCCCTGTCTTATACCATAAACAACCAACCTGTCATCAAGGCCGACCACAATATATTGCGGCGGCGCAGCAGCCAATCCCACGGCCAGGCTCAGAACCTGCGACCTGACCTCAACTGTCTGGCTGAGAACATATCCCGCACCGGAAGTAGTGAAAAGATAAAGATTTTGAGCAGCCGCTGCCGCCAAATCCGGTTTTTCACCCAGTAAATTTCCCCAGCCGATCAATACAAGGCCATCCAGACCTTCCCAAAACCATACTATTTCTACGACAGACAGTGGCATCTTAGATCATTCCTTTTTATTTTAATGTATACTACTGTCTGACCGATTTAAAAACGAAATATTTATTGATCAGACAAACGAATTCCCAGCTAAATAATGATAATTTAGTTTATAGGTTTTATAAAGTAGGTGATATATAACTTGAAATATTCTTCACACACCTTTCCAACAACAAAAAAACCCGGTTTGTTCAATTTTCAACCGGGTATTTTACTGTATTTTTTTGTTTAAGGGCAAATCCGGTACAGCAGCCGGGGAAATGGGATCGCCTCGCGCACATGGTCAATACCTGTGATCCAGGCCAGGAGCCTTTCCAGACCCAGACCAAATCCTGAATGGGGAACACCACCGTATCGCCTCAGGTCCAGGTACCATTGAAAAGTTTCCTCCGGCAGTTTATGATGGGCTAATCTCTCCCGTAACAGTTCAAGATTCTCTATCCTCTGACCGCCTCCGATAATTTCACCGTAACCTTCCGGCGCCAGCAGATCCGCGCCCAGGACCACGTCAGGATTGGCCGGGTCAGGCTTCATGTAAAAAGCCTTAATCTCTGTAGGGAAGCGGTGGATAAACACCGGCAGTTCAAAGCTCTGGGAGATTATATTTTCGTCCGGCGCCCCGAAATCATTTCCCCATGCAAAATCCACACCATTACTATTCAGCAGCTCAACCGCCTCGCTGTAACTGATTCTAGGGAACGGAGGAAGCACCCTGGCCAGCGAGGCTGTATCACGCTCCAGTGTTTCCAAATCCTTCTTATTGTTTTCTAAAACCCTCTGCACCAGGTAGCTGACCAGGTCTTCCTGAATTTTCATATTGTCTTCGAATTCAAGGAAGGCCGCCTCCGCTTCGACCATCCAGAACTCCATCAAATGGCGCCGAGTTTTTGATTTTTCAGCCCGGAAGGTTGGGCCAAAACAATATACTCTCCCCAGGGCCATGGCTGTGGCTTCATTATATAGCTGCCCGCTCTGGGAAAGATAAGCTTTTTCGCCGTGGTAATCTATTTCAAACAGGTTGGTGGTCCCTTCACAGGCCGCGGGAGTTATTATCGGAGCGTCAGCCAGGATAAAATCACGTTCCTGGAAAAAAATCCTGCAGGCTATTTCCAGTTCCGATCTTATCCTTAATATCGCTGATTGCCGGGGCGTTCTGATCCAGAGATGCCTGTGCTCAGCAAGGAAATCAACCCCGTGTTCTTTCAGGCTAACCGGGTAGGGTTGTGCCACTTGAATAACCTCAAGACCGGTGACCTGGATTTCAAAGCCACCCGGCGCGCGAGGTTCTTCCCTGGCCACACCGCGGAGCTCCAGAGAGCTTTCCTGGGTTAAATCACGGGCGGTGGCGAAAATTTCCTCGCCCGTTTCCTTTTTAACCACTACCCCCTGCGCCAGGCCAGTCCCATCACGGATGATTAAAAAAATTATTTTCCCGGAGGAGCGTTTGTTGTAGAGCCACCCGCGTATTAGCACTTCCCTGCCTTGATGGCTCCCCAGGTGCTTGATTAAAACTGCTTCCATAAAACCACCTCAAAATATTTAGTGACTGTCTTTTTATAATACTCAGACCTGTTAAACCTATACCTTGCACATGAAAATTAAACCA
>Ga0265296_1005074_pt1 | contig 11052 bp, 14 predicted proteins | sample MunlanPumphouse1_FD_189073 | JGI IMG/M metagenome (GOLD analysis project Ga0265296, IMG submission 189073) | Groundwater microbial communities from a municipal landfill in Southern Ontario, Canada - Pumphouse #1 | ecosystem: Environmental > Aquatic > Deep subsurface > Groundwater | place...
TATGTGGCTAATAAATGCGATGCCCTAACTCCTAGGGACATCGCCAGATAAAAAAGGCCTATAACCGCTTGTGCGATCATAGGCCTTAAACTCTCCAATACTACGAGGAGAATGATATTACTGGGGTGGCTGACGGGGATCGAACCCGCAAAACCTCTAGAGCCACAGTCTAGCGCTCTGACCAGTTGAGCTACAGCCACCAAAACTATTTATTATGCATGCAGGATAGCATGACAATTACAACATATTCTTTCTAAATTATCAATATTATTATTTCTTCTATTCCCATCTTTATGATGAACAACCAATACTCTTTTATCAAAAATCCCACATTTAGCGCATTTAAATGGAATATTATATCTACGCATTAAATCGCGATAAGCAGTTTCACCAGAAATCCAATTTGGAGCATTAATGCCATAACGGACATTCTTGTTCTCCCAAGAACAATGGCAAGCTACGCTGCAAAAAAACTTATTTCTTTTTGACCTCCTAAAATCTTTAGGCGTTCTCCAAATCTTTTTACCGCAGTGGTCACATTCAACCCATCTACCTGTAAACTGAGCTTTAGTACGACATTTTATAGAACAATATTTACCCCAACCTTTTTTCGCATGAAAAGGTTTTACATAGAACTCCCTGCGGCAAATTTTACATTTTTGATTTGGCATAATGAAATTCTATCAAAGAACGGTATAAATGTCAATATAATTAACCAGTTCACAGTCTAACGCTCTAACCAATTGAGTTATAGCCACCATTATTCTAATATTCTAAAAAGAGCTAATTTTCCGGGTTTTGCTTATTCATGGCATCTTCAAAAACTTTTTTTAAACCATTGCCTAAGGCAAATACGCCGTCAATTACAGCCTTGGATAAATCCGCGCCGCTTTTAAGCCCACTCTGCAGCATTTTTCCAGGGAAGAGCAGTAGATCCTGGGTTCTTAACCCTGCGCTGGTCCTGGCCTGCATAAGCTTGCCCTCGAATGCCGATTTGATGTTCTCAAAACCAAACTGCGGACGATCCATCTTTGTATGCAAGGTAAAATCCAAAACCACCCTGCCCTGGTCCATGGATTTAAACATATCAAGCACCGCATCGGTAAGCCTTTCAGCCTTCTGCTGCGGCTCTTCGGGAGCCCGCACCTTGCGCACGATATCCGCTAATTCCAAATGGCACTGCGCGGATATATCATTATCTTTTCCCTGGATCTTGCTGCTAAAGTTCAGTTTAGCTTTTTCAATACGCGCCTTCTCCAGGTCCACCCAGGTTGAAAAATAGGGGTAGAAAGCAATAGCATCAATATGCTCGACCTTCAGGCTGGCAAGCAAATCCTTTTTATAGGAGTTTAACCAACCTTCCAAATAGATCTTCCCGTCGGGCTCACCTGACTGCCAGGGCAACCTGCCGCTTAGTTGGAAATCAGTAACCATATCAACAGGATAAGTATATAAATTCTTCAGGTAAAAGTTTATATCCTTAATGATAACCGTAACGCTTTTTGAATCTGTAACGTGGTCAATAAAATATATCTCCCCGGACCTGATCTTCAGGCTTTTGATAACCAGCTGCAAGCTGCTTTTTGCTGCCGGAGACACGGCTTCTTTTGGCAGATCCAATTTTGGCGCATCCGTAACAGGAAAGCTCTCAGTTGCCGCCTGCTTTGGAGGCAAGACCCTTTCGCAGGTTATCCTGGGGCGTATGATCCTTACTTTATTCAGGGCAAGCTTACCGGTCAAAAGATACGAGATGCTGAGCGAGATATAAACATGATCTACCCGGGCTAAACTCGCGATATCTAAATCTTTTATCTCCAGATTAAACGGGGGCTTAAGTATCAGCTGGCCTATGCTTACCTTGCGGCCAAGCAGGGCCTGGAGCTTACCGGCGAGCATGAATCTGCCGCTAAAAAGTAAAAAAGCATAAACACAGGTTAAGATGCTTACGGAAACCGCTATGACTCTAAAAATATTCTTCCAATTCTTCATAAAGATTCTACGCGTATTTTAGATTTATCACGCGCCTGGGCCGAATCGAACGGCCAACCACCGGCTTAGCTTACCGCACCGAATTACTCCGGCCAAATAAAATGTTGCGGTCTGGACTATGTCTTCACCTTTACAGGTGTGTGGCGTATAGTCTCTGAGGACTCTCGTTTTATTACCTGATAATCATCTGCCCATTTTACATTTTTACCCTGATTATTCAGAGTTTTTTCAAAGCGGATAATTTTAGGACTATTTGAGCTATTTGGAACATACAAAACTTTATCTTTCTCAGGACAATAAATCGCGTAAAAATCAAAATCATCCTTGTTATAATGTTTTGTATGTGAGCCATGTTTATCAGCCCAACTCGTCCTAAACTTTATTTCAACTACTCCATCTTTAAGTGTAGCATACTTTACTTGTAGCTTAATTACCGGACCATTATCCAAAACTGCTACAATGTCATAAGGTTGATGTTCCGATAAAGGGATACAAGGAACATACCCCTTACTAACAAGATCAGCAATACATTTTGCTACACCTATATCTGCTTTGAATTTCGTGTGATGCAATTTTACCTCCTTTCATGGGGCATTTAATTACCTGTAATTTAACGGTTGCCTGCAAATTATCCTTAAAAAATTTAAGGATTTCCTTGCATACAGCCACATGCACTCTATGAGTTTTAATTCCCCATAGAGGCTCCTTTGGAAGGCAGGTGCTCTATCCATTTGAGCTACAGGCGCATATAAGTTTTCAATGTCGGGGAGGTGAGACTTGAACTCACGACCTCTTGCTCCCAAAGCAAGCGCTCTAGCCAAACTGAGCCACTCCCCGTTTTACGATCTATAACGAAAGATTAATTATATCAATTCCCTACTTGCTTAACAATATATTTCTGAATTATTCGTTTAGCCTTCTTTAACGCGTAATACCGATGGCTCATTTTATGCTTAATTTTTTCTCCCAGCTGAGCAAAAGTCTTTTTATATTTAGAGATATAAAATAAAGGATCATAACCAAAACCCGCACTGCCTTTAGGCTCAAAAACAATTAAACCAGAACAATTTCCCTCAACCACCCCAATTAACCCGCCTCTATCAGCTAAAGCCACGGCGCAAACATAGTGCGCTTTTCTTTCTGCCGCAGGTACACCTCTTAATAATCTCAATAATTTAAGGTTATTCTTAATGTCGCTCTTACTCCTGCCTGAGAAACGCGCTGAATAAATCCCCGGCGCGCCACCTAAAACATCAACACATAACCCTGAATCCTCACCTAAACAAAACTGGCCGGTAAAACGCGCTAACTTCACTGCTTTTTTTATGGCATTTTCTTGAAAAGTTTTGCCATTTTCAACTACCCGCGGGACATCTTTATAGGCATCCAGAGTAATCAGCTTTAAATTCAGACCTTTTAAAATAGTTTTTATCTCAGATAACTTTTTTTTATTTTTTGTGGCCACTACCAGCTGCTTCATTATAACAATATATCCCCGACCAATTTTCTTTGAATGGCGAAAAGCTCTTGAATCCCTTTTTTGGCTAAATCCAGCATTGTATCCAGTTTTTCTTTAGAAAAAGGCTTACGCTCCGCGGTCCCCTGAATCTCAATAAATTCTTCTGCTCCGGTCATAATCACATTCATGTCAACTTCCGCCTTGGAATCTTCCCCGTAACACAAATCTAAAATCATTGTATCGTTCAAAATACCTACGCTGGTAGCAGCAATATAATCCTGAATGGGAATCTTATTGATCTTGCCGTCTTTTTTAAGTTTCTGCAAAGCATCAACTAAAGCAATAAAACTTCCGGTAATCGCAGCTGTGCGCGTGCCTCCGTCGCCCTGAATAACATCGCAATCAATCCAAATCGTGCGTTCACCGATTTGCTTCATATCGGTAACTGACCTAAGAGATCTACCAATTAAACGCTGAATCTCATAAGTGCGTCCGGAATCCTTGCCGCGGGGAATACGCGTTCCGCATGAGCGAGGCAGCATGCCATACTCGGCAGTAACCCAACCGGTACCAGAATTTCTTAAAAACTGTGGGACACTCTCTTCAACCGATGCCGTGCAAATTACTTTGGTATTGCCTAATTCAATAAGACAGGAACCTTCGGGATATTTAATATAATTCCTGGTAATGGTAACTTTTCTGATTTTATCATTGCCGCGCCCATCAATCCTCTCCATAAACATTACCTCCATTAACATCAATCGCTACAATCAAAGGGAAATTTTCTACTTCCAATTTTAAGATTGCCTCCGGTCCCAGATCGCCATAGGCAACTTCTTTTACGCTCTTCACATATTTGTTTAAAAGGGCTCCGCATCCGGCATAAGTGATAAAATAAATCCCTTTATATTTTCTAATCCCATTCCTTACTTCTTCAGAGCGATTGCCTTTACCAATCATTCCCCTTAATCCTTTAGCAAGCAAAAGATTAGTAAATGTATCCATCCGCGAGCTGGTCGTCGGGCCGCAAGAACCGATAACTTTGCCTTTAGGCCTTTGCGTAGGGCCGCAATAATAAATAACGGTATTCTTAAGTTCTAGCGGCAGGCACCTGCCTTTTTTTATTGCCTCTGCCAATCTCTTGTGCGCCTGATCCCGGGCAGTATAAATTGTCCCGCTTAATAAAAGCTCCTCTCCTGCTTTTAAGAATTTAATTTTATTTAGATCCAACGGTGTATTTATTTTTTTCATAAAACTACTGACGCGCTTCTTAACGCGTGGCAGCTGATATTTACGCTAACCGGCAATCCGGCAATGTGCGTGGGATGCGTCTGGACATGCACTGCCAAAGCAGTATGCACGCCACCCAAACCCATTGGCCCAATCCTGGTTTTGTTTATTTGCCTTAATAAATCTTTCTCTAATTGCGAGCTCCTACCGGATATTTCTCTTAGCAATGCCTTTTTCGCCATAACGCCGGCGTAATCCGCAGTTGCGCCGATACCCACGCCTACAACATACGGAGGACAGGCATCAGGACCGGCATCCTTTACCGCTTCAACAATAAATTTCTTAATCTCTTCAATACTAGCAGTGGGCTTAAACATTTTTAATTGTGATTTATTCTCACAGCCAAAACCTTTTGGCAAGAGGGTCAGCTTGATCTTATTTCCTTTGACTATATCCGTATGGATTACGCAGGGGGAAAATCCGGATCTTCCCCTGGATAACGGGTTGCTGACAATGGAATTCCTTAAGCAAAACTTTTTATATCCCTCTTCAATGCCTTTATTTATTGCTGCTTTTAAATCCCCGGAGATAATTACTCCCTGGCCGATCTGCGTGAAAACTACCGGCATGCCGGTGTCCTGGCAGATGGCCAACTTTTCCTTCCTGGCAATAGCGGCGTTATCCAATATTGCCTTAAGGATCTTTTTCGCCCGCTTATTTTTTTCTGCAACGTAGGCCTTACGCAAAGCAGTCAGAACATCCCTGCGCAGGAAAAAATTGGCGCGTCCGGCTAAAGCTGCAGCCGCCTCCTTTATTTTTAAGGCGCTTATCCGTCTCATCTGGCTTTATACTCCCGCAAAACTGTAGTAGCAATACCTCCGCGGGGATTAAAAACCCCGGTGATCTTTACCCGGCGCGGCTTAACCGCCTGCACAAAATCTTCAAGCATCTTATTGATCAGATGCTCATGGAAGATACCCACGTTGCGAAAAAATATGGTGTACATTTTAAAGGATTTCAATTCCACGCAAGACCTGGCGGGAGAATATTCAATGCGAATGGTCGCAAAATCCGGTAACCCGGTCTTAGGACAAATACAGGTAAATTCCGGAATATCCAGATTAATCGTATAAACCTTATCCGGATACTGATTCTGCCAAACCTCTATTGCCGGGGTTTCAAGCCCGCGGATATTCTTCTGTAATCCTTCGTAACTTGATCTTTTCATTTATTTTAACCCCGTTAACTTGTGGATCTGCGGTATGACGCAGGCAATAACGCTAGCCTGCCTGCAGATCTCTTTGAACTTAGAAAGCTTCTCCTGCAAAACACCGTTATTCTCATGGCTGTTCGGCTGCAAAACCAGGACGCTGGAGGGGCTTACCTCTTTGATCAGCTTTATCGCCTCCCTCAGGTCATCCTCCTGAGTTCCCTGGCAGATGATTGCCTTTAAAAATACCTCTTTTTGGCTGGCGATCTCTAAAAACTTCTTGTGCGTATCCCAAAGGTTACCCATGCCGCTTGAGCTGGGGAATTTTAAATCCATAGCCACAAAATCTATGTGTTCAATAAGCTCTTCCAACTCAGGGACCAGGGTACCGTTTGTTTCCAGGTAATGCTTGTGGCCGAATTTCGCGGTAAGTTTTAATACCTCTTTCAGGAAATCCTTACACAAAAGCGGCTCTCCGCCGGTAAAAGAGATAGAGTGGTACTTGTCGCGGTAAAGCTCGATCTCCTCAACAAGCTCATGCGGCTCATATTCCATGAACCGGTCAAGCTTGGTATCGCAGTAAACGCAGCTTAAGTTGCAGCCGAAGAAGCGCACAAATATCTGCTTCTCCCCCAGATACAGGCCTTCCCCCTGCACGCTGTCAAAAACTTCCGCGATCCTGGCTTTACTCATTTTATTAAAGGGTCAACCGCCCCTGCTTTTTTAAAACCCTTGGCGCGGTAACGGCAGCTGTCGCATTTTCCGCAAGGGAATTTTCCCCCGCGGTAACATGACCAGGTCAGACCAAACGGCACGTCAAGTTTTTGCCCCATCAGAATGATCTGAGACTTATTTTTGCGCAGTAGCGGCGCTAAAACACCGGCTGCCTTAAGAGTCCCAACCTCAGCCATCCCGCGAAAAGCCGCGAAGAACTCCGGGCGGCAGTCCGGATAACCGGAATAATCCTGGCTGTGCGCGCCGATAAAGATCGCCCGGGCCTTAAGTGTTTCGGCAAAGGACAAAGCAAAGCTTAAAAATATGATATTGCGTGCCGGCACATAAGTAACAGGAACACCCTTAGCAATCCTTTCGGGAACCTTGATTTTCTTATCTAAAAGAGCTGAGCCTTTCCAGGGAAAATCTATTTTTAAGATCTTGTAAGCGCATGCGGCTACTTTAGCGATCTTTCGCGCCTGAAGCGCTTCTTTCTTGTGCCTCTGGCCGTAGTCAAAGATCAAGCAGTGACATTTATACCCTTTTGCTTTAGCGTAATACAAAACTACAGCTGAATCCAGGCCTCCGGATAAAAGCACTACCGCCTGTTTGAGCTTTCTACTCTTCATAAATGGCGGCACTTGTGCTATTCTCCCAGACGGTTACGGAATTAAGTAAAGGGATCCGGGGCTTAAGCTGATCATAAACATATTTCGCGATATTCTCGGATGTGGGATTGATTCTCTTAAAAAAAGCCAGCTTATTCAAATACTTGTGATCCATCGTTTCAAGAACAACGTTCAATTTCTTTTTCAGGTATTTAAAATCCAGGAGCATCCCGATATCATCCAGCTCCGTAGACTGCGCGGATATCTCAACACGCCAGTTATGGCCGTGGAGATCTTCGCATTTTCCCTTATAGCCCCGTAAATTGTGCGCCGAGCTAAAAGACCCTTCGATTTTTAAGCTAAACATTCTCTACCTTCCTTACATCCTTTAATTGCCTGCCCATAAACCTCTCTGCCAGGGAGCTAAACCATTCAGGATTATCGCTGACGTAAAACCTGTGCCTGCCGCCTTTGCCGCGCTGGAGCAGGTCCTCGCTGGCTAAGATCTTTTTTACTTCAAAAGCAACCTGCTTAGCGGAATCAATCAAAATAATATCCTTGCCTAAAACCTCCTGGATCACCGGCGCCAGCAGCGGATAATGCGTGCAGCCCAGGATCACCGTATCCACACCCGCATCACGAAGCGGCTTTAGATAAGTTTTAACCACGCTTAAAACAACCTCTCCCTTGAGCCAACCCTCCTCCACAAAAGGCACGAACAAAGGACAAGCTGCTGCCGTAACTTTAACCTTGGGGTCCAGCTGCTTGATCTCGATTTCATAGGTACGGCTTTTGATCGTTCCCTTGGTCCCGATCACCCCGATGCGTTTATTCTTGGAGGCATAAACCGCTTCCCTTACCCCGGGGGTGATCACCCCGACGATAGGAACGCGGAAATGGTTCTTAATTACCGGCAAAGCAAAGCTGGAGGCGGTATTACAGGCAACGCAGATAAGCTTGACATCCTGCTTTAATAAAAACAGGATATTCTCGATGGAAAAACGGATGACTGTTTCACGCGACTTGATCCCGTAAGGCACGCGCGCCGTATCCCCGAAATAAACTATGTTTTCATTAGGCAGCTGGCGGATCAACTCCTTAGCCACGGTTAACCCACCTACCCCGGAATCAAAAACACCTATTGACTTCATCTTGAGGATACCTCCACTAATGCCATATCCTGTGAATAATTCCTGATCCCCTCTAATATGCCTTCGGCTAATTTCTGGCGGTACGCGTTGGTTTTTAATAATCTTTCCTCGTTTAAATTGGAGACAAAACCGATTTCAATCAATACGCCGGGCATTCTTACCCCCTTTAACACCTGGAAGCGCGCGCCTTTTACGCCCAGGATATTAGCGTCAATACAAGAATCCATGAGCCTGCATAATGAATGCGACAGCTCTATTGATTCAGCCCGGCTGTTCGTATAGATCATATCCCAGACAATCGCGCGCAAATCCTGGGAGTTGCTGGCAAAAACAGCGTTCTTTAAATTTAGCGGGGCGTTTCTTGCCGTAAAAGCAGCCCTCTTGGAATCGCTTACGCTGGGAGCGACATAATAAACTTCAAAACCGCTTAGAGAACGCGAACGGTTGGCATTAGAATGGATACTGATAAATAAATCCGCGCCTGACTTGTTGGCGATATTTACCCGCGCAGAAAGAGGAATGAACCTGTCGCTTGAACGGGTGATCACCGTCTGCACCCCCTCCTCCCTTAAAAGATTGCTTAATTTTCTGGCTATATCCAGGTTTACATCCTTTTCCCTTAAGCCGTTTCTGCCGATGGCCCCAGGGTCATTGCCGCCGTGGCCGGGGTCGATAACAACTTTGTTTAATTTTATCTTGCCAGCGCCCACACGGCGGTGCGCTAAGACAGGCGCCTTGAATAACACATCAAAGACCTGTTCCTTGAATTGCCGGGGGACCACGATCGTCCCCTGATAAATATCTATGGGCGAATTCAGATGTATTATATTATCGTTAACCAGAACCAAAGCATCCCCTGCCCTTAGATTCACGCGCTTAGCATCTTTACTCAAATAAGCAGTGCGTAAAAGCGCGTCATACTGCATATCAACCCCGCGCAAATCACACAAGCTAACCAACGGATAGTAAGTTACGCCACCGATAGAATAAGTGGCAATATTCTCTCCGACGGGAATGGTGGCGCAACCGGAGAGCAGGATAACCAGGGAGATACAGATATAAAATGACTTTAGGTGCTTATTGGTTTTCATAAATTGTGCTTGCTGCTTAATTTTTGGTGGAGGTGGCCGGAATTGAACCGGCGTCCTTAAGTAATCAAATAGAAGCCGCTACATGCTTAGTTTATCTTTTAAACTTAATTCTTGAAACTTCGATAAACAGAATTTTCAAGAACGCAGCCTTTTTTGATCTCATCCTACCACCAAAGGCACATGGCAGGACCAGCCTGTTATCGGCTCTCTATTAGATCACAGGCTATCTAACGAGAGGCTTACCTCGTTTTAGCGAGGTGAGACTACGCAGCCAGCCGGCACTGCCATGGGTGTGAACCCAAAGCTTGCCAACCGACCACCAAACATGTTAGTTTGATTTGCGTTTAGATTGTGCAAGGATTGTTAACGCGGCTAACCATGCGTCCGCGGCATGCTGCTCTTATCCGACTATCCTAAGTCGAACCCTTTCACCCCCTAGAATTTTCACTCACTTTACTCTCTGAAAATTCATCCCGAAGCTTGCGCAGTAAATTTCTCGCCTGCCGAAGGCAGGCAGGAAATTTACAAGCGTACACGCGAGGGACAACATTATTTCCTTCTATTCTTAACTGCCCGGCGCATCTCAAGATCTGTTTCCCTGCGCTTTATACTTTCCCGTTTATCATAAAGTTTCTTGCCCTTGCACAGCGCCAGCTCCAGCTTCACAAAACCCCGGTCATTAAAATAAACCTTCAGCGGTATTAAAGTAAGGCCTTTCTGGGTAAGCTTACCGTCAATTTTCTCGATCTGGCCCTTATGCAGGAGAAGCCGCCGGGTCCTGTCCGGTTCAACATTCAGGTAGCTGGCCTCCGCGTAAGGGCTGATGTGCGCGTTATGTAAGAAAACCTCCGCCTCTTCAATACGGGCAAAACTGTCGTTTAAATTAATTTTACCAGCGCGCAGGGATTTTACCTCCGAGCCCTTAAGCTCGATGCCGCACTCTAAGGACTCCAGAACTTCATAATCCCTGTAGGCTTTGCGGTTAGTAAGTATAGATTTACTCATTTTAACACAGCCAAAGATAAATACAAACTTAAAAATAAGGGTATGGTAAAGAAGCTGAAGATGTGGCTGAAGAACACCCCCTGGCTGATAAGAGCATCCTCTTTCTTATAATGCCGGATCATTACCGACAAAGAGGTTGCCGAAGGCATAGCCAGCTGCATGACGATCAGAAAACCCAGTAAATGCGGCAAGGCCAGCTTAAGTACTACAACCAACCCTAAGGCCGGCAGGATGATCAACTTCCCCAGCAGAAAAATGAAAACTGTTTTCTTATCGATATTCTTTAATTGCGCCAGGGCAACATTGCCCCCGACAACTAACATGGCCAGAGGCAAAGTGCAATTACCTACCATCTGCAAAGGCTTAAATATCCCGGCCGGGATCAGTTTGTTTAAACCCAATGCTACCAGCGCAAGGCTGGCTAAATTCGCGACGACCGGCGGGCTAAAGATGCTGCGCAGCCTGAATTTAACCTGTTTTTCATAAGTAAGCAAATGGATACCCAGGGACCAGGCCACTAGATCAAAACCCAATAAAAACAAAAAAATAAAAATGAATATATTGTCGGTTTGGCGGCCTGAGAATATCGCCGCGG
>Ga0265296_1005075_pt1 | contig 11052 bp, 12 predicted proteins | sample MunlanPumphouse1_FD_189073 | JGI IMG/M metagenome (GOLD analysis project Ga0265296, IMG submission 189073) | Groundwater microbial communities from a municipal landfill in Southern Ontario, Canada - Pumphouse #1 | ecosystem: Environmental > Aquatic > Deep subsurface > Groundwater | place...
AAAATCGCCGGCGAGGTCGATGTCCAGCTCGCGGATCGTGTCGATGTAGCGCATGTATTCCTCGAGCACGAACGCGATCGGGATGTCATAGATGTCCAGGTCGTTCTTTTTGATCAGGTGGAAGAGCAGATCCAGCGGCCCCTCGAAGACCTCAAGATTCACGCGGTAGTCGCCGTTGTCGTTTTGCAGCTCATTCATATATCAACCCCATGACGAGGCGCACCTTCTCCATCGTCTTCACGGCGACTTCGCGCGCCCGCGCGGAGCCCTCGCATGCGATTTCGAGCAGCTCGCCCTCGCGGCCGTCCCATTGCGCGCGGCGCTCACGAATCGGCCGCCAGAACGACAGCGCGTTCTCGATGCATATCTTCTTGCACTCCACACAGCCGATGCCGGCGGTGCGGCACAGAGGGTCTATCTCCTTTACCTTTGCCGGCGGCGTGTAGAGTTTATGATACGCGTATATGTTACACACATCCGGGTTGCCCGGGTCCTGCCTGCGCTTTCGCGCAGGGTCTGTGACCGTCTGCATCATCTTCTGCCGGATCGTCTCGTCGTCGTCCGCCATGAATATGGCGTTGCCGAAGCTCTTGCTCATCTTGCGACCGTCTATGCCTGGGATGCGTGCGCTCTCTGTGAGCATGGGCTGCGGCTCTGTAAAAATTTCGCGGCCGATAATGAAGTGGAAGCGCCTGACGAGCTCGCGCGTGAACTCAAGATGCGAGAGCTGGTCCTCGCCCACCGGCACAAAGTCTGCCATGTACATCACAATATCGGCGGTCTGCAGGAGCGGATATCCCAGAAACCCGTACATGTTGAGGTCGCGGTCGCTAAGCTGCTGCTGCATGTCCTTGAACGACGGCACGCGCTCGAGCCAGCCCAGCGGCGTCACCATCGAGAGCAACAGGTGAAGCTCGGAGTGCTCCGGCACCCAGGATTGTATGAAGATGACGGATTTTTTCGGGTCGAGACCTGCGGCCAGCCAGTCCTTGAGCACGTCCTTGACCGACGGCGCTATCTCCTCGGTGTGCTCATAGCCAGTGGTCAGGGCATGCCAGTCCGCGATGAAGTAGTAGCAGTCGTACTCGTCCTGAAGGCCCACCCAGTTGCGCAGCGCGCCGAAATAATTGCCCCAGTGGAGCTTGCCAGTGGGCCTGTTGCCGGAGAGGATGCGTTTTCTTCTAGTCATCGAGTCCCCTGAAAGCTCACGCGGGTAGGAGATAGCCGGCGATGAGGAGCACCGGAAACAAGATGTACCTTAACAATCCGGTGGCGAACATTACAAGCAAAATCAAAAATCCGTACCTGCTGAAATTGTCGAACGACTCCAGACTCGAGGCCGGTATGAGCCCCCGGATCACCGTTCCTCCATCGAGCGGCGGCAGCGGCAGCAGGTTGAAAAACGCGAGCACCAGATTGAGCACTACCCCGGTCTCGAATATGGAATAAAGCGCCCCGAGCGCCGTTGCTGACCATGAACCGGGCATTACACTCCCGGTCGGGATGCCGGATATAACTTTCACAAACCCGTGGGCCAGGCCAGCAAAGCAGAGCGCCAGGGAGATGTTGCTGATCGGCCCCGCCGCCGCCACCCACAGCGAGCTGCGGCGGATCTCTCCCCTCAACCGGTACGGATTCACGGGGACGGGCTTGCCCCAGCCTATGATCGGCGCGCCGGTGAGGATTCCGAAGACCGGCAGCAGAAAGGTGCCAACGAGGTCCATGTGCGGGAACGGCGAGAGCGAGACCCGGCCCAGAAGCCTCGCGGTCGAGTCCCCGAACTTGTCGGCCACGTACGCGTGGGCAGACTCATGAAAGGAGAGCGAAAAGAGGAAGAGCGGATAGAAGAGTACGAGCTCCATCAGTCGATTTTGCATGCGGCGGCCAGTATCTGAAAAGCTCAATAAGGTCAATGATTTCTGGTTTACGCCCTGGGGTGGAACTTCTTGTACATCTGACTGATATGCGCGCGGGAGACGTGGGTGTAGATTTCGGTCGTTGCGACATCGGCGTGGCCGAGCATCGTCTGCACAATGCGCAGGTCAGCGCCGCGCTCGATCAGGTGGGTTGCGAAAGAATGCCTCAGCATATGAGGGGTGACGTTGATCGCGATGCCCGCGCCCTTCGCGTACTCCTTGATGATCTCCCAGAGCCGCTGGCGGCAGATCCCCCTGCCCTGCTGCGACAGGAAGAGTCGGTCGCAGATCCGTTTGCCGGCGAGCTTCGGCCGCGACTCTTCGAGATATTGCGTGAGCGCGTCTATCGCGACCTGCCCCATCGGCACCACGCGCTCCTTTGACCCCTTGCCCATCGGCAGTACATAGCCCTGCTGCAGATTTATCCTGTCAGTCGTGAGCCCGCTCATCTCGGAGATTCGAAGCCCGGACGCATAGAAGAGCTGCAGGATCGCGTGGTCCCGGATGCCGTGCACTGTGCGGCGATCAGGGGCTGCGAGCAGCGCGTCCATCTGCTCCAGCGTGAGGAAGTGCGGGAGTTTTTTCCAGCGCGCGGGGAACTCGATCTGCGCCGTGGGGTCTGACTTGATCTCGCGCTCACGAAGCATGTGCACGAAGAGCCCGCGGACGGCAACGAGATAGCGCGTGACGCTCCGCGAGGTCAGCTTCTCGCCGTGGAGAGCTACGAGAAACGCGAGCACGTTGGGCTGGGTCACGCTGTCGAGGTCAGGGATCCCAAGGCTCTTCAGGTGCCCTGCGAATCGCCGCAGGTCGTGTCCGTAGGCCTCGAGCGTATTGCGCGACAGCTGTTTCTCCACGCGCAGATGCGTGAGATACCGGTCTATGCCGTGGTCGATTTGCATTCGAATGGTCCCTTGCTTCTTGGGTAAGATTAAATTATGAACCCGCGCATGTCCAGAATCAAAGGTATAAGGGACGGCCTTATTTTCCTCGTCCGCGGGTTCACGTTCCTCGCAGCCCGGCCAAGGCTCTGGCCGTGGGCCATCCTCCCGACGATCGTGAATCTCATCCTGCTCGGCGTGATGCTTGGGATCTTTATCCATTATTACAGCGGGCTCTATTCATGGCTCGCATCGCACCTGGGCATCGGCGAGATCGCGAACGCTGCGGCGTGGTGGCAACACCTGCTGAATTGGCTCCTCGCGGCCGCGGGGATAATTCTCAAGGCGCTGATCGTGCTGCTCACCCTCATCATGTTGATGCTCGTCACCTACGGGCTGTCGTTCATAGTGGCAGGGCCGTTCAACGACGCGCTCTCGGAGCGGGTCGAGACCGCGGTCACAGGTAAGGAGCCGCCGCCGTTTACGCTGAGAAAATTCATAAGCGATCTCTGGCGCACGATCCGCGTGGAATCGATAAAGGCCGCGATCCTGATCGCCATCCCGTTCGTCCTCTTCGTAGTGAGCTTCATACCGTTTGTGGGCAGCATCGTCTACATCGCGCTCACGTTCCTCTTCGGTGCGTGGGATCTGGGTTTCTCATATTCGGACATCCCGTTCGGCCGCCGCGCGGCGCCTTTTCGAGAGCGCTTGGCATTTGCAAAGCGACACCGCTGGACGCTCATGGGCCTGGGCGCCGGGTTTGTGGTCCCGTTCTTCTCGCTGATATTTGCGGCGCCGATGGTCGTGGGGGGCACGCTGCTTTTCGTGGATAAGACCGAATTGAGGAACAACGATTAGTAACGAGGACGTTGGAATGAATGGATCTGATGATCGAGTCTTTCTCTATCCTGCCAAAGCCCTGCCGTTCGACGCTGAAAAGCTCATCGTGGAGGTAGGTCCTGGCCGCGGCGATTTTCTCTTTCACCTGGCGGAGAGCCATAAGTACGCCACTATCGTAGGGATCGAAATCAAGGCCAAGCGCGTGGACAAGCTCATAAGAAGGATCGAGCGCCGCAGGCTTGTCAACGTCGCGATCATACAGGACGACGCGCGCGAGGCGCTCCCGAGTTTTTTTGCGGATACAACCGTGGACGAGATACACATCCAGTTTCCAGATCCATGGCCCAAGCGAAGGCACGAAAAACATCGGCCAATCAGCGAGGGCCTCATCGCCTCGTGTGTGCGCGCGCTCAAGCCCGGCGGGGAGCTCTGCTTCATCACCGACCACCTTCCGTACGCGGAGTTTTTTTCCGCCATGCTCGCGCGGAACCCGGCCCTCGCCAACTGCTACGACACGCCCTACATCACCGACCTGCCCGACGCCTTTCCGACCTTCTTCAGCGAGAAGTGGAAGTCCATGGGCCGAAAGATCTATTATCAAAAGTACCGGACAGCTGGAAGAAGATAATGAGTTATCGGCCTGAGACCATATATCCCGCGCATGGAAGACCCTTTAAAGGCAAATGACCTTGCCGATGGCATTCACTGATGATACTGACATCGTGATTGAAAACTCTACGAACAGTCCGCATATTGTGCATCATCGTCCTCGCCCTTGCAGCGACGATGCCCCCGGCTGTTGCCGCCGCAAAGACGAAGTGCGGCGGGTATCGGATGACGCTGGACGGGATTAAGATGCAAGGGGACATAATGTATCGCGAGCACGTGGTCTTCGAGAAGGTCGTGAAGTCCGGCGGAGTCAACGGCAACTGGAAACTCATCAACTATATCCAGGAGACCACCTACCCGGCGCCGATCCCGTTTCAGGTCGCGGTCGCCGAGCGCGTAAACGTGAAACTCGGATTCTGGATCGACGTCGTTGGGGCGGTCCAGGGAAACCGCATCATCAATCAATCGACGAACAGCAACGTGATAGTCCAGGTGGCGGGCAATCGGATCGGATATTGGCCCACCGGCGTGCGTTGCGGTCGCATCACAGGCAATCAGGCGCAGTTCAAGTGGGACGAGACCAACGAGCTGCTGCCGCAGCTCACAGGCCCCGTCGTGCTCTCCGGCGAGCAGGAAATCCAGGTAGATATTACATCGCCCGCTGCAAACGAGCGCCTGGCCTTCGACGAGGACACGCCTGGAGTGCTCGAGTTCAAGGCGACCGCCCAAGCAACCCCTTCGTCATACAACGACCAGATCAGCTGGGAGGTGCAGGGGATTGAGGGTTCCCAGGTTACGTTCGAGCCGCCGTCGGCCAGAGGCAGCCAGGTGACCATCCGTTACAAGGGCCTGCCGGAGGAGAACAGCGAGTTCGGGCCAAAAAAGCTCATCGCCAAGCTCGACCTAGAGGGCTGTGTAGCGGAGGATGCGCGCACCGTGCGCGTCTTCTACCCCGCCACCGCAAAGAACAACCCGGAGAAGGATTATCCGAACTGGTTCTATTACTGGAAGCAGACGCCGGCGGCCAAACCGGCCGGGCAGACGATCTCCCTGGAATGGGGCGCCAGATCCGTGGATTCCTGCACTCATTGCGAGTGTCCGATGATCTACAAGCCGCTCTACAAGGGCGGAGTTGCCGGGCACAAGATGATCACGGTCTGCGATCTAGCCAGCATCTGCACGTACAGCAACGGCGTCAAGAAGACTACCCCGTTCACGCTGGAGTTTCCGCTCTTGCGGCGTCAGGGTCACGGCGCCGGCACGATAGGCAAGTTCGACGGCTGGCGCACCGTGAAATACATCGACCTCTTCGCCTCCGGCATTTTACACGAATATAATCACATGGTCTTTGACATGGCCTGGCGCGCCGGCAAGAGCAATGCGCAGATTACGTCCGAGGACGGGGACCAGGACGGGATCCCGGACGATCTCGAACCGGAGATGGGCTTTGATCCGTCAAAGCAGCAGACGTTCTACGCGAACGATCCTGTGCTCAAGGCGCTTCAATACGACGAGGAGTGGCTCGCCTACGAGTCGCAGAGGGTTTATCAGAGCGGGACCTACGATGCGTACGACTGGGCAAAGCCCGGCAAGCAGTGGCCGGACCAGTAATTACTGCCCTTCCAACACCTTAATTCACACGATTCACACGTTTTGCAAATCACCCCAGCCCAGCCGCGCTCCTACGCATTCCCGAAATATTTGAGGATAAGGCCTGTTTCCGAAAATTCGCGTACCCTCCCCCATCGCCCGGCACTCGTTGGCACGCCCCTTGCTATAGATACTGCCAAAGAAGGCCGATGACAAACTGCCGGGGCAGCCCGACTACAAATAGGGAGGGTTTATGGGTGAAACAAGAACGATCAACACAAGGCTTTATCTCGACGTGATTGCGCAGCTGCCGGACGTAACACAGCAGGATATCCAGAAGACCCGCGAGATCTTCACTGAGGCATTCGGCACGATGCCGGAGCAGATCCAATTTGACCGGGACTTCGAGCAGGGAGACGGGGTCATCGCGGCCATTGCCACCGTGCCGAGCGGCGACGGCGGAACTCGGCGGGCGCGCTTCTTTCTCAACGAGTCAGGCGACCTCTATTCCGCAGAGAATAGCTTCAAAAAGAGGCTCCCGTTCTGGAGCGGACTGCTCTTCTTTGCCCCGATCTTCGGCCGCAGCGAGACCAGATGGATGAAGGACAATAACGTTGATCTGCGGCAGATCGCTACCGGGAATCTCAGGACCTACCGAATGATGCCCGTCCCGGGCGAGAACCTGCCTCCCCCGTTCCGCACGGGATACGTGCCGGAGATCGTGGACGCGGCGTACTCGCTCTACGCCTCTACGGCCCAGAGCGGCTCGGTGGATACGAGCCGAAACTCGCTGGGCATGCGCGCCCTGAACGCGGTCAAGTCGCGGATCCAGCAGCAGGAGGACAATCGCAAGGCCGTCACCGCCGCCTCACAGCAAAGGGCTGCGGAGGCGGAGCGCCAGGCCGCCGCGAGAAAGGTCGATGAGGAGCACAAGGCAGCCGTATACAGCTACGAGGCATGGATCTCCCATATCTTTAAGGGCACGAACGAGGCTTTGGCGCAGGCGTGGCAAAATAATATCGACACCAGCGCTATGATGGCGATCATCTCCGGATATCGGCTTGCCATGGCAAATGCGCGAGGCCGAAACGCCTACGAGATCTCCCAGAAGCGCTGGCTGATCGCGACTGAAATGCAGAGACAGCTCAGATCGATATACGTCAACACCTCGCCCGCCAGCAGCTGGTTCAGCGGAAGCGGTAGCAGCATCAGCGACTCATGGCACGACCGGAGCGACCGCAATATCGGCGGTGGCGGCAGATTTGACAGACCCTCGGGTGGCAGCGGAGACAAAGGCTCCAGCATCGGTCGCGATAGCGGGGGGCACTGACAAAAGGATGCGGAGTCTTAAGGTTTGATCTCCTCTGACTTCGATCCGCCCTGCGCGGGCGCTGGAGAACTGACCAGAGAGGGAAAGAGTTTTTCAACAGTGTTTTTCGGCTTTTTTTCCTCACTCCAGCGAAGGGTCATAAAAGCGAGCCCGCCGGAAACCATGATAGCGGCTGCGAACATCCCTTGCAGCCATAACGGCGCTGGATTGGGTCTGCTCCGCAGATCCAGGATTATCGCTGACTCTACGAGTGCAAGGGTATCGCAAATCATCCCAAACATATCTCTATGCAGGGACATCAGTCTGGCAGCCAGCTTCATCAGCCAGCCGTCATCGGTATCCCCTTCTTTATCGTCCTCGCTTTTTATGGGCACGGCTTGAAGCGACCAGTGCGACGTTGTCTGCGATATCCCCCTGCCAATCCTAAGGGCATCGCGATGTATCCCAAACATCTTGCTATGCAGGGACATCAGTCTCGCATCTATCTTCATCAGCCTGCCGTCATCGGAATCCCCGTTTATGGGCTCAGCTTGAAGCGACCAGTACTGTGAAGTCTCCGATATGCCCCTGCCATCGCTAAATGTCGCAGCGGTCGAGGCCTCATCGCAGTCGGACGCTGCCGCCTGTACCTCAGCCTGGGCCTCTTTCCCCTCTTCAGGCACAGTCGGCTGGTCTCCCTGCTGTGCGGCGGAGGCCGTAGACATCTCCGTCGGCGGTCGGAATGAAGATGACGTCATCAATATAGCCATATTGGTTTCCCAGTTATATGCGGCTGCCCTTCGCCGCGACAATATTATCGCATCTGGCAAAGATTTGTTGCGTTATATATTTAATCAAGAAACGGCTGCCTGGCACGCCGGTAAGGGCAACGCTATCAGGTTGAAATCCAGGGATAAATATTTGTCCGGGATGGTGATATGGCGAATCACCCTTTGCCCAGATCAAAGCCAATCTTGTTGTTCTTACTCGCCGGCGCTTTCATCAGCTCGCGGATCGCATCGAAGACGATCTTGAACTGCACATCATATTTCTTCTCAAGTGCCTCTATTTTGCATACGAGATCGGCATGGGAATGTATGAGCTGGCGCAATTGCACAAAGGCCCTCATTATCTCGATATTGACGAGCACCGCGCGCTCACTCTTGAGCACGCTGGAGAGCATCGCCACGCCCTGTTCCGTAAAGGCATAAGGCAATGCCCTCTTGAGCCACCATGGATTTAAAATCACATTTTGTGATTTTAGAGACTCAAGCTCTTGATTTGTAAGCTGAAACATGAAGTCGGGCGGAAAACGTCTGATATTCCGTTTTACAGCCTGAACTAATGCCCTGGGTTCCACGCAATACAGCACTGCAAGATCCGAGCTCAGTATCACCCTGAACCCACGAATGAGAAATATCATCCTTTCGATCCCGTTCTGAGGGACCAATGCATCTGTCTTTGACATGGCTCTGCCTCCTCTATCTCAGAGACAAAGCAAATAGTGTGCCGGATTTTTTCCTTTGGTTTTCAGTCGAGACAGTTGTCCGGCTGTACGGATTTCGGGCAGCGCTGCACAATAACGCTGCAGCGTGATGGAGGAATCTTGCTACGACGAGGGGGCACAGTTTGTGCAGGAGTAAGACACCGAAGTGGCATCACTTGATGAGGTTCATAAACTCCGCGCGCGTCTCAGGGCGCTTGCGGAAGGCGCCGAGCATCGCCGAAGTGACGATCGAGGTGCCGCGCTTCTGCACCCCGCGCATCTGCATGCAGAGGTGCTCCGCGTCTATGATGACCGCCACCCCTTTGGGCCTGAGCGCGTCCATGAGCGTATCAGCGATCTGATTGGTGAGCCTCTCCTGCACCTGCAGCCGCCTCGCGAAATTATCAGACGGAGCGGAATTGGGCAGCGGTGCAGCGAAACGCAGCAGCGATCTCGGCGCCATTTGTTATAATACCCCTCAGCTAAGGTTATATCGATAGACCTACTTGGCATGTCCTTTGCTCATACTGGTACGCATGGCCTACCTGCCAAGATACGAGATCATACACGACGACGCCTTTTTCCATGTCACATGGCAGTGTCACAATAGGGACTGGCTGCTTCAATGGGACTGGGCAAAACGCGCCTACTATGACCTCCTCCTCAAATATAAGGACAAGTACGGTGTGGAAATCTATGCCTACAACTTCATGGACAACCATCCCCACCTTGCAGGACATCTTCAGAGTAAAGAGAAGTTCTCTGCCTTCTTCAGGGTCGTGAACAGCCAGTTTGCGAGGATCGTCAACAAGCAGCTCGAGAGGCGCGGCCAGGTGGTCATGGATCGCTTCAAGTCTCCGCTCATCGAGTCGGACGAGCACATGCTCACTGCCATGGCATACATAGATCTCAACCAACACAGGGTCAAAAAAGTAACGCATCCATGCCGGAACGACTGGTCCTCATATCAATACTATGCCTACGGCAAGGCCGACCCGCTCATCACCCCTTCGCCTTCGTATCTTGCCTTGGGGAGGAATCCGCTGGAGCGACAGCGCGAGTATCGAGCTATCGTTGCGGCGCTCATCGAGAATCGCAGGTTGATGAACATCTCTCACACGAATTTTATCGGCGACCCTGGCTGGGTGCTCAAGAAGTATCGTGAGCTATGCGAGAGGCTTGGTAGAAAGGCTAGCAATGCGATTGCTATCCGCATGACCAGCCCACCGCCCTAAACCGCAGTGGAGTTTGACTGACTAACTTCATTATCTCTGATCCTGTCACGCAAGGATCAATGCCGAGCACTATCGATTTAACGTCCTGAAGTCTCTCTCAACACGAAAACCTGATCGATTCAGACCAAAACCGCAGACTCACTGAATGCCTCATAGGCAAATCCTGACCGAATCATGCTGATTTGGAAGCCATAGCGCAGGCCTGTCGAAACTCGCTCCGTCTGGTAGGCGTAGGCGCGAGGCGCGTAGGCGCGTGCTGAAAGGATTCAAGAACTGAGTTGCTCCTTTTGACGATCGATGTGCACTGGAGAGTGTGGCTGCGGGGTCAGACGGTTACCTGGAGGATGCTTCCAGCCGCGCTTTCGGCAGCCAATCAACATCGACGTAGTCGCCGCTCCTGCCGGGATCCCGGGCTTTGACCGAGACGTGCGGGTAGGAGTACGCCATCTGCACGTCGAATCCGCGACGCTTGAGAAAGCAGTAGATCAGGATGCTGTAATCCTCGCAGTCGCCTCCCAAGCGCGCGGTCTCCGATGGCGCGAGGACATAGGCCGTGGCAGCGTGAAAACCACGGAAAGCGTCCGGCGGATCGTCGATCCAGCGTGTATCATTGTAGCGGATCCATTGCCGGAGGCGACCGAGTTCCTCCGCCAGCGCGCCCCTCGGCTCTGTCGCCGCCCTCCGGGCGAGCTGTTCGATCAGCGGATCGTGAAGGGAGCGTTCGGCCACTTCCGTGAGCTTATTCCTATCGTCGCCGCCCCGCATTATCACGTCGCCGATGAGACAGCGGTCGTCAATGGGGAGGACGATGCGCTGCTCGCGGCCTTCGATCGCCACGAGCAGATCGAGGAGCACCGGCTCGCGACTGACCCGACACCACCCCGGTGCCTCGACGGTCAGGGAGACGCGACGCGGCCCGGTCGATGCGGTCCGGCCGGGGGCAACAGGCGTTACGCGCACTCCGGGGGTCGGCGAGGTGACGCTCACGAGCCGCCAGGGCTTGCCGTCCATCGCGCGCAGATCGATCGAGAGCTGCCATCGAGCGTTTGCGTCATGGAAAGAGAAAGAGGGTCTCCCTGCCCGAACCGACGCGCGCAAAGGCCCTGCCTCGACCTCCCATGCATGGGGGGGGGATTGCGCAAGGCCCGGAGATTCGGGAGCATCGCGCCGACATCCACGGTTTGTG
>Ga0265296_1005076_pt1 | contig 11050 bp, 15 predicted proteins | sample MunlanPumphouse1_FD_189073 | JGI IMG/M metagenome (GOLD analysis project Ga0265296, IMG submission 189073) | Groundwater microbial communities from a municipal landfill in Southern Ontario, Canada - Pumphouse #1 | ecosystem: Environmental > Aquatic > Deep subsurface > Groundwater | place...
TCCAGCGGGTCGAGGCGTTATTCGTAATAATCTGGAGCCTCATCGGGGGGCTGAAAATCGCCCTCACCCTGTACGGGGCGTCAGTAGCCCTGGCCAGGACGCTGAAACTTCCAGACTACCGCCCCCTGATCTGGCCGCTGGGCCTTTCTATTTTTATCACCAGCCTCCTGCCGCTGGACATGCCCGCGGCAATTAAACTTGATATGAACTTCTTGAGACCGTTAGCCCTGGTCCCCAATTACCTGATACCGCCGCTGGTCCTTGCCGCCTGGTGGTTTAAAGGGAGGGGTAGACGTGCGGGCAGTTAAGCTGTGCGCCCTCCTGGTTCTGGCATTTGCCCTTCTCACCCTGCCAGGCTGCTGGGGCAGCAGGGAGACGGATGAGATTGCCTACGTACTGGTAGTAGGTTTAGATAAAGGTGAAAAGGACAACATTGTTGTAACAGTGAGTATAGCCAATCCCAGGACAATTGCTGGTGTTTCCGGTGGCGGCGGAGGTGGCGGTGGCGGTGGCGGTCCGGAAAGCAAGGGAACCATAGTTTTAAGCGTTGAGACGTACGCTCCGGCTGCCCTGGTGAATTTATTTAACACAACAATTAACCGGCAGATGTCTTTGTCGCATACCAGGGCCTATGTGTTTTCCGAAGAACTGGCCAGGGAAGGTGTTGGTAAATGGTTTCTTACCTTCGCCCGCTACCGTGAGGTGAGGGGTACCGCCCAAATATTTGTCTGCCGCGGCAAAGCCAAGGACTTTATCGAAAAAAACAACCCTTCGCTGGAGCTTAACCCCACGAAGCAATTTGAACTTATCGCATACCTTTCCAAGAGCCACGGTCTGTATCCGACTACCCATTTCGGGGATTTTTACAGTGATATCAAATCCAGAGCCATAGAAGCCTCGGCTCCTCTCGTAGCCGTTCATGAGGGTGGGCTGGAATCGGCCAAACCGGGGGTGAGCAAGGGAGGGGATATCGCCCTGGGCAAATACATCGCCGGGGAAGTGCCGATCTCCGGGGGGAACAAGGCACAGGCCATTGGAACAGCGGTGTTCCGCGAGGATAAAATGGTCGGTTACCTGAATGGCCAGGAAACAAGGTACTACCTCATGATAAGAGGTCTTTTCGAGCACGGGTTTACCAGCATACCTGACCCCTTTACAGAGGGACCTGAACTGGAAACTTCATATATTGGCTTTCAGATCCACCAGGGACGCAGCCCGAAATACACGACGCATATTGACGAAGACGGAAATGTCAGCATTGATGTGGAGATTTTTCTCGAACCGGAGATTATTGCTTCCACAAGCTCTGTCAGTTTTGAAAGGCAAGATTTAAAAACTATCCTGGAAGAAGCTTTTTCAAGATACATCGAGCAGGGGTGCAACACCCTGGTCAAACGCACCCAGGAAGAATTCAAGTCGGACATCTTCGGTTTCGGTTATCAAGTCAAACATAACTTCTGGACCATACCGCCCTGGGAAGAATTTAAGTGGCTGGCGCGCTACCCTGACGCCCAGGTGAACATCACCGTTTACACCAGGATCAGGAGGACTGGTTTGCTGTTAAAAACGACGCCATTTGTTGGGGGTGAGGGTAGTTGAAATGGCTGCTGCTGCTTTTCCCCCTGGCCGTTGCTTATTATAACTTTACGTACGGAAGGTGGGCATTGAAAAAGGGATACAAACGGGGCGGGTACGGGGTCTTTATCCTGACCGCCCTGGTTCTGGCTTTATCCCTGTACGCCCTCTTTTTAAGACCTGAATTTTAAACAATTTTGAACCCGTGGTTTAAACACGGGTTCACTGAAAAACGAACAGGATGGGGATTATAGAGAGAATAAAAGCGGATTTTATTTCTGAACGTTTTGCTGGCTCAAAATCTGGCGCAGCTGGATAACATTGCTGTTAAAACCATCGAGCCCGTCCTTTATGTTCTTAATTGTAGACTGAGTCACCTGTGCAATGGAATGTAAATTCTCCAGGTGCTTTTCCGAATCCGGAATGAAAGCCATTGAAAATATCAGAGGATATAATAGGCGTATCATTTTTTACCACCCCTTCCCACTGGAATTTTTTCTGCGCGTTCTCTCTTCTTAATAAGCTATGTAAAAAACACGACAAAGGTAACAGGAGTGGATAATTTTTAGGGAACATTTCAAAGTTATATAAAATCAATTTTCGACTTAATGTTTAACCCTGAATCCCTCAGGCCAGAGACGATTCCGGAATGCCTTCTAACAGAAACATCAGAAACTTTTCCAACTTTTCCACCGCCTGCAATCTTCACTTTAAATACAAATTTCTACAATTATACAGATAATCCTACTAATATTTTCCTAGATTTGTCGCTTTATTTTTCAACAAGTTCCGACAAAAAATGATGTCGGTGGGATTTAAAATTTATAAAATATAAGTAAAAAGGGTGCAAAAATTAAGTTGCTATGCATATGATAGATCAGGGTATTACCTTACCCGACAATATAAGGCCGCTTAAATAAGCGGAAATAACCCGGCCAGGCCGGGTTATTGATTTTCTTATTCTTTTTCATTCTCTGATAACCAGTGCCTCACCACGCCGCCAATATCTTCATCCTCCGCTTCACTGACCATCTTAATCTTTTTGTCTGCGGTTAATTGGCTTCTTATTCTGGCAACCATGGCCGGGTTTTCCTTTTCAATTCTTTCAATCATATCTCTGACTTTTTCAACATCCCTGTCCTTTCTTGAAACATCAGAAGATCTTTTGCCGCCCTTGCCACCGGTTTTAAAAAAAATAGCAAACAAAATGAAAAGCCCGGCTGCCGATATGATCAGTGCAGTGATCAAAAGCGCTCTGTCCATACAAACACCCCGGTCTCTTTAGCTCTCTTTTAAGAGATCTACGAATTTATCAACTAGCTTGGGATCAAACTGAACACCGGCACACCTTTTAAGCTCAGCTAGCGCTTTACTTTGCGACAGAGAGCTGCGGTAAGGACGGTCACTGGTCATAGCGTCATAGGCGTCGGCAACAGCCAGTATACGGCATTCCAGCGGGATTTCTTCCCCTTTCAGCCCCAGCGGGTAACCCTGGCCGTTCCACCACTCATGGTGTTTGAGGATAAACTCGGCAATAGGGCCGAGATCCGGCGGTGACATGGCGATAATATAGCCAATCTCGCTATGCCGCTTCATTTCGATATATTCTCTAAAGGCCTCGTATAATGCAAAAAAGACCGTAATGCCGATAATAAAGGGCAGGGTGTAAATAACCCCGTTTATCTGGTTTTTAACGGCTTCCGGTTTTTCAGGCAAATTGGTCATTTGTTTTTTTGCAACCCCTTATGTCTTCAATAGGGTTTATAAAATAATTAAAGAGAAATCCCTGATGGACACCTCTCTCGAAGGGATAATCCGTGGAAAGCCTGGCTATCTCCGAACATATCCCTGTCTGGGTATGATAGTATAACAAGTTCTTTAATCGAGCCACGCTTCCTGGCATCTGAATTTATAGCCCGCAGGGCGTTTATGGTCTTAATATTGCACCCCTGGTAAAGTTCCCGCGTAAAATCGGTATTTGAGTTGCTGAGCATAACGTAACACCCCCTGGCGCTGAGGGTCTCAAAAACCTCTCTCAAACGCTTGTGGTCCGCCATGTTGAAGGACCCCGGGGTGTATCCGGTAAAATTTGAAGTGGAGGAAAGGGGCACATACGGGGGGTCTAAATAGACAAAATCACCGGCCCCGGCGTTTTCCAAAACCAGCTCAAAATCGCTTACAGCCAGCCGAGTTGATTGAAAAGCCAGACTCGCGTTGCGCAGCACCTCGCCGTTAACGATAACCGGATTGGTATAATCCCCGAAAGAAACGTTAAACTGACCTTTGCTGTTGACCCGATATAATCCGTTAAAGCAGGTTTTGTTCAGATACAGTGTCCGCGATGCCCTTTGCAGATCTGTAAGCTCAGCCGGGTTCTGAGATCTTATTTCATAGTAATATTTCTGATCGTAAATATGATTCTTGGAGACGGTGATAAGAGCATCTACTTTATCTTTTATTACTTTATAAAGATTTATTAACTCCTCAACAGAATCCGAAAGATAAGCACTGGCATTTCTTCTTTTTATTTCGGGAAATAAATAAAAGAACACCGCGCCCCCACCTAAAAAAGGCTCGTGATAGTTATTAAATGCAACAGGCAAATACCTTGATAGCTGAGCAAGTATTTTTGTTTTGCCGCCGGCCCATTTAACTACTGGTTTTACAAGTAATTTACTCACAAACCCAACACCCCAGCTTAATATATTACATAGTATGGGGTTTTACAAACTTCAAAAAAGATCGATCTCGATCATTTTTGATCAGTAGGAGTTAATTGCATGGATCATCTCCCTCTATCTTGATCTAGATCGTTGTTATGATCATTATCTCCCGATTACGTTTATTTAACTTGTTTTGGTCATAAATTTTCCCCAACAGGCAAGGCAATTATCACAGCAGGGCGCCCCCAGTTTTTCAGTGCAGTAGCCTTCATCCACTAAAATCCTCACTACTCTTTCCCGCTCTTCCCTCCGGATCGCCGCCTCTTTGGCCTTTTCTATAGTGCAGCTCATTACAAACCACCCTCAATAATTTTTTAGATGGTATATTTATATAAAACCAGAGGCCAGTATTATGCATATAATTTCTTTATATATTACCGGTGGTTTTTCCAACTGAATTAAGGCCAAAACATCAAAAACCCCGCAATTCCTTGCGGGGCATGCAATTCACTATTTAATCCAATCTTCTTATTTTGACTTTAAATTCTCTTTCTCCCTCTCCTCCGCCTTCTTCATCTTCGTCATCTTCATCTCCGCCTTCTTCATCTTCGTCATCCTCATCCTCATCCTCATCTTCATCTACGTCCGCCCATAAAGCTAACATTATTGATAAAACCGCACATTCATTCATGTATTTATCCCACCAAGCGCATTGTTCTTTTCTGCAATCAGTTTTCGCTACAGGACAGAATTTAGTTCCTTCCATTTTAACTAACCTCCTTTATCTGGATAAATTATACATTGCCAATTAGATTTCGTCCATAGAATAATGGCGACAGGTATTTTGCCAATAAAAGTTTCTTCTTATCCAGAATCATACGGATTTACCGAGATAGCTACGATGAGTTCTTGACCCCGAACCCATTCCCGTTCCTGGAGAACATGTCCTCTTAGCTTTGGCTCCCTCACAATTTACCAGGTTGCCCGTTGGACTCACTCTCCTTCTCATCTCGTTATTTTGAAGTATTCTCCGTATATGTCAAATCAATTTTTTAGGTAGATTTATCTTTAGAATATTTAACCTCGTACGGCATATTTATATTTTAGGATCAGGTGGACAGGAAATTAATTCATTGCGAAAGGAGGAAATCAAATGGGATTATTTGTAAAGCCTGAAGGTAATCATGACAAGGAAAGGGAATGCGGTTGCTGCATAAAAATTGAAGATAGTTTTGTTTTGATAATTTGCGGTGAAATCGATGTTGATAGTTTAAGAAATAGCCTTAAAACATTTGTAGAAGTAAAAGGCAATGCAAAATTGACAGGTCAGGAATAAGAACAATCATTTATCTTGGGAATGGAATGCCGTGGTGTTTTTACATCCCGTCACCCGTACTAAATAATGCCTGTTTAAGCCCCGACTTTTCGTTTTAGAAAAAGCTTTTGAAGACTTTGGGCACCAAAAATGAAAAATCGCCTTCGGGATAAACCCCGGAGGCGTTGATATTACTGGCATCCCAGGTAGGATTCGAACCTACGGCCTACGGATTAGAAGTCCGTTGCTCTATCCAGCTGAGCTACTGGGACAAATATGGAGCGGGTGAAGGGAATCGAACCCTCGTAATCGGCTTGGAAGGCCGACGCTCTACCATTGAGCTACACCCGCTTAAAAAATTATCTTTTTTGAAGCAATTAATATTATAACCAAAAAGGAGACCGGAGTCAAAGTTATTTTGCCTCCTATGGCCCCAATTATTGCTAAACCCGGTGGATAGAAGCCTCTATGCCATCCTCATTTATTTCCAGGACCCCATAGCTGGGCCGTGCCTGGTCACGTGGTTTGCCGATACTGCCGGGGTTGAAAAACAGCACACCGTCCTCTTTAATGACTTCGGCCTTATGAGTGTGGCCGAAAACTACTGCTTCCGCCCCTGTTTCCCTGGCGCGTTCAAGTATCTTGTCATGCCAGTGCTTGCTCCAGCCTATATGGCCGTGGGTAAGCAGGATGCGGCGGCCGGCCAGATCAATCAATTCCTCCTCCGGACCCCCGCTCATTTTGTCACAGTTACCAAGCACCGCCTTGACCGGCAGACCGGTCTCCTCAGCCAGGGCGACGGCATCCCGGTAAAGATCGCCGGCATGCAGCACCAGGTCTACCCGACCGGTTTCTTTAAGCGCCTTGACGGCATTATCTAAACGGCCGTGACTGTCGCTGAACACTATTACACGCAAGGGCTGCGTCACTCTTCGTCTTCCTCCATCATTTTTTTCAAATCGGACAGGATGTCCAACACCCCCGCAAGCGCCCTGGCCCGGTGGCTGATTTTATTTTTCGTCTCCAGATCGATCTCCGCAAAGGTTTTACCATGCTCCGGCAGGTAAAAAAGGGGATCGTAGCCAAACCCGCCATCACCACGCTGCTCTTGTGCGATAATGCCCGTACAGGTACCCTCCGCAATGTAAACAAAGCAATCAATATCAGCGACAGCTATTACACATTTAAAGCGGGCCGTCCGCTGTTCCTCCGGAACACCGTCTAAAAGCTCCAGCAGCTTCTTATTGTTAGCGCTGTCGTCCTTTTCCTCACCGGCAAAGCGGGCTGAATAAACTCCCGGCAGTCCCTCCAGGTAATCAACCTCCAGGCCTGAATCATCCGCCAGCGTGGTCAATCCTGTTTGCATACATACTTCAGTCGCTTTGATGACCGCGTTTTCCCTGAATGTTTCCCCGTCTTCCACTATCTCTTCTATTTCGGGAAAGTCAGCCAGGGATAAGACCTCAATATCCTGCTCGGCCAGCAATTTGGTCATCTCCCTGACTTTGCCCTCGTTTTTAGTTGCCAGAACCAGCTTCACGCCGATCACCCCCCAATAAATGACACAATCTCACCCAGCGCTTCTTTTTGACAGAAAATCAGCCGGTTAATACCCTGCGCCGCCAGATCAATCATCATGTTCATTTCCTGCCTGGTAAAGGAAGCTTCCTCGCCTGTGCCCTGCACCTCGACAAACCTGCCGGAGCCAGTCATTACAATGTTCATGTCCACTTCGGCGGAGGAATCCTCCGGATAGCACAGGTCCAGCATCAATCCTCCCTTAAGCCTGCCCACGCTGGTGGCCGCCACAAAATCGGTAACAGGTATACGTCTCAATAAACCTTGCTCCCTTAAATTGTTCAAGGCGTCCACCAGCGCCACAAAGGCGCCTGTTATAGATGCTGTGCGGGTGCCGCCGTCAGCCTGGATCACATCGCAATCAAGCCAGACAGTCCGCTCGCCCAGGGCTGTGAGGTCAACCACCGCCCGCAGTGAGCGGCCGATCAGCCGCTGGATCTCATGAGTGCGGCCACCTACCTTTCCCCTGGTCGCTTCCCTTGTAGTCCTAGAACCGGTGGCTCGGGGGAGCATCCCGTATTCAGCGGTAACCCAGCCCTTGCCCTCACCTTTTAAAAAGTGAGGCGGCTTTTCTTCAACCGAGGCGGTACAAATTACTTTTGTCTCCCCCACCTCTATCAGCACCGAACCTTCGGCGTGCTTGATATATTTTCTGGTTATACGCACCGGACGCAGTTGGTCCGGCTGTCTTCCGTCAACTCTTGGCATGTCCCGGCCCCTTTCATTTATATAATAAATACCGCCCTGGCAGCATTATTTCTGTGAGTTTTGAGAAAATCTAGACCCGGTAAGTTTTCCCTTCCCGGGCAAGGGACACCATCTCGCCAAACCCCTCCCCGGCCTGCCTGCCCAGCAAGGAAAGATCATATTCAGGCCAGAAGTGCGTAAGCAACAGCCGTTTTGCTCCCGCCTGCCGGGCTGTTTCCCCCGCCTGCCGGGCTGTAAGGTGGACGCCCTGCATCGCCTCGGTATCGCTGTCCTGGCCGCTGGCCTCACACAGGAAAAGGTCGGCCCCCTCAGCCAGAGCGGCCAGTTCTTCAGTACGTGCGGTATCACCGGAAAAAACCAGCTTGCCTTTGCCTTCTAAAGATATTGAAAATCCCGGTATTGAATGTAGTGCCGGCGCAAAGCGGAAAGTCAGCCCTGCCAGGTCGAGCCTTCTGGTGTTTAAACCCCCGGGCGTACACTCCCAGGGCAGGCTTTCAAGCGGTGTGGCGGCAAAAGCTTTGCCGTAGCCAGCCAGTAGTTTAAATTCAGCCGCGGGCTCGGCCGGCGCAAATAGTCTCAAGGGCGCGGCGCGGCTCCCGTCACGCCTGGCGCCTTCTATGGCGTGCCGCAGGGAAAACAGGTCCAGGTAGTGGTCATGGTGCAGGTGGCTGATAATCACCGCGTCCAGTAAACGGAAATCAATAAAGCGCATCAGCCCGCTCAGGGTCCCGTTCCCGGCTTCCAAAAGTACATTTAACCCGCCTGCCCGGATCAGGTAGCCGGAGCAGGCGCCTCCAGCCCTGGGATAAGGTGCCCAGCACCCCAAAACTGTTATTTCCACAGAGAATTCACCCCAAAAATTTCAGCTTTCAGCTGATCTTCCAGATACCGCCGGCGTCGGCGCAGCAACCTATTGCACCCGCATATTCCGGGTTTTCAGGAACGAGCACAGATGCCGCTGTGTTTTCCTTGATGATCTGCACAAGCGCATGATTATATGCCACCCCGCCTGTGAAAACGATTGTTTCACTGGGCAGTTTGACCAGCATGGGCAAAATGCGTTTGAAAATACTGTGGTTTACACCGGCAGCCAGGGCGGAAATTGAATAGCCCTCCACAACTTTGCCGATCAGCTCACTTTCCCCAAAGATGGCGCAGGTCGAGACAAGTTCCACCGGGGACAGGTGGTGGCGGCTCAATTCGGCCAGGCTTATATTAAGCGCCGCCGCCATATTTTCAAGGTAGCGACCGGTGCTCGCGGCACATTTATCGTTAGTCATAAAATCCACCAGGCGCTTTCCCCTCACCAATGCGACCTTGCTGTCCTGCCCACCCAGATCCAGCAGGGTGAATTCAGACAGGCCGGTGAGGCATATGGCGCCCAGCACATGCGCCTTGATTTCCGGTATAACTTTGGCTCCCTTTACTTTAACCGTGTGACGCCCGTAACCGGTTGCTGTGATGGCGGGTCCGGCCGCCGGCAGGCCCATGGCGTCCACATCCAGCGCAAACTCCCCGCCGGATGTCCTGCCGTATTTACGGTAGAATTCCATGGTATCAAATTTATCTAATTTCAGGGAGTTGTCTTCTTCCCTTAAAGCGATTTTCACACTGCGGCTGCCCAGGTCAAGTCCGGCAAACATGTCAGGTCACCTCAACATATCCAGAAAAACTTCCAGGCGCATACGGGTGCGGGCATCCAACCGGTTGGGCAGGTCGCCTTCCAGGGTGAGCACCGGCAGGCTGACCCTGTCCCTGATGATCAGGTCTTCAATCTGCCTGTAACAAAAGCTCTGGGCGTAGTGGATAATCCCGTCGAGCTTTCTCCTGGCGGTTTCCCGCAGGATGTCTTCCAAACGGAAGAAAATACCGTAGGGGTAGGTATATGAGCGGTATTGTTCCACCAGGTCACTGGTTTCAAAAGGCATGGTAAACTGCCTCTGTGTCTCATTATATACTATCCTCGCCCCGCGCTCTTCCAGATATTCATATATTTCACCCATTATAGGCGGGACGCCTATATAGCCCAGCCGCAAATCCATTTTGGCGGGCGGTGTGCGCCGCGCTCTGGCCAAAAAATCATCCAGCTCCATGGCGAATTTTTCCGGATCGCCGTTGAAGTCACTGCAGCTAATCTGGTAAAGATGGTTTTCCCACCCTTTTACCCGGTTTTCCTCCCAGGTTAACCTGTCCAGTTCCCACACCTTTCGCCTTATCTGGTCCAACCGCTTTTTTTGCTCCGCTACCTGCTGCCAGGAAACGTTGAAGAAGCCCATCATTTTTTCAATCTGCAGGTGCAGCAGTTCGTAATCACGGTCGTAGGGATAAGCGAACGGAACCGTTTTAATACCGGCTACCTGCAGGGTTTCCATCAGGGCGAGGGTATTGCTGCAATCACCCTGGGTCACCGCGATAATGGTCATGATGTCGCTGTTTTTCAGTACGGTGCTGTAGATCCCCTTGATCCAGGCGCACAGGTTCCGGGGATAGCCGGCAAGCTCGGCTTCCTCAATCAGCGCCTGAGGGTTTTCATCCGTGATAAACACGTTGTTTAGATCAACAGGAGTCCAGCCCGCCGCATAAATCACTTCAACCGGTACGGTGGTGGTAATGCCAGCTTTAGGCAAGCTCTCACTTCTTTCCAGGTAATTCCCTAAAAAAACAGTAACAATAATAATATGCCCCCGCCTTGGGAGGTCAAATCTTAAAAATGAAGCTGTTTAATTTTCTTAATATTCCCTGGCCAGGACAGGTGTTCCTCTTTTTTTACCACAAAAAAAACCCGGCCTTGCATGTTTGGCACGGTCGGGTTTTTTTAAAGCATAAATCTTTTTAAGTTAATTCTAAAGATGTTTACGCGTTTCTTCTTTCAGAGAAATAGAGCCCGATACCTTTGGCAATAGCTTCAGCGGCGCTGTTCTTGAAATTGTCGGTTTTTATAAGCTTCTCCTCAGGCAGGTTGGATATAAAGGCCAGTTCAGCCAGTATCGCCGGCATATTGCTGGTCCGCAGCACCGCGAAATTAGCGCTCCTTACTCCAACGTCCCTGAGGCCCAGGGTTTTCAGCAGCTCTTTCTGAACATATCCCGCCAGCCTGTTGCTTTCCTTAATCCTGGCGGCCTGCTTGGGATCACCGGTGCCGCTGTACACATAGGTGCTGGTGCCGCCCAGGGACGGATCATTGTTGGCGTTGATATGGACGCTCACGAAA
>Ga0265296_1005078_pt1 | contig 11049 bp, 9 predicted proteins | sample MunlanPumphouse1_FD_189073 | JGI IMG/M metagenome (GOLD analysis project Ga0265296, IMG submission 189073) | Groundwater microbial communities from a municipal landfill in Southern Ontario, Canada - Pumphouse #1 | ecosystem: Environmental > Aquatic > Deep subsurface > Groundwater | place: Canada...
GGATGCCATGATCCCGTCCGCTGCCAGCGCGATGGGGCTCACGCCGCAGGAACTGGAGGGCAGGCTTCTGCGCGACGATCCCTCGCAGAACACCGCCGGCCAGGTGAGTGCCCTGGCCGCGTATATCGTGCACAATTACTACACTGCCGAGAAAAGCTACGGCAATCCGCCGCAGCTGGAATACAATGTCCCGCTCTCAATTCTGGTCACTGACTTCCTGCACAATGCGCTCGGCGTGAAGTACACGATGGAGGCTCGCAAGAAGGCCTTTATCCTCATGCACGTTGCGATCGCGCGGCACTGACTGCACGAAATCGCAGCATCGAAACGCCCTCATTTTCTGTAACCTGCTGAAATATCGCCATTCTCCCTTTGGCACGACACCTGCATATTGCACGAGGAGTGACAAGGCTCTCGTCTGTAATCATAGCTGTCGCACTACTCTGCGCGACGCCTTCGGCCGCAAGCCCCTCAGGGCGGACCGAAAGCGCGGGCGGTGCGTATCTCTTCTTGAGCAGCTCGCTTGACGGGCAGGGGAAAAACCTTGTCAGGCGGGTGATACATGATCCTCGGGCGCAAGCGGGGGCCGAGGCGAAGATCCAATGGGGAGAGCTCAGGGAGCGGATATTCTGGCCGGCAGGCGCAGATTCGATCCTGTCGATATCCGACCCCGCGCTTCCCGCTGTAGGCGCGTTGATGAAGGTCTCGCCCGGGCCGGGTGGGGGCGAGATGAAAGGCCTGCAGTGCCGCACGCATGCGGTAGAGATTACAGGCGCGATGCAGGGCGATGCGCAGGAGTCGGTGCGCTCAATCTCTATTTCCGGAAAAGGCGAGGCGCTCGTCTGCGACGGCGAGCGGCTCCCGCGCGCCGCCAGCATGCGGATATCGCGAATCGTGGTGCCTGCGCTGTGGAAGGCGCGAAGGCCCGATGAGGCGATAAACGAGAAGATAGAGGTCGCCTGGGCGAGATTACCGTAAAGGACCTGACATGGAATTTCTGTTCTTCATCATGAGCTCTGCGTCCGCGGCATACGCCCTCTCGTTCGCCTTAGCGGGGGCGCTGCGCCGAAGGCGGCTCAGGCAGGCGATCGAAGACGCGCTTCCAGCTAAAGAACCTCTCCACCTGCGCGCCGCATATTGGCTCGGAGTCCGCTCCGAGCAGCTCGCCGCCCGATTCAACGCGAGCCTCAAGCTGAAATCCGTTGAGCGCAGGCTCACCGCAGCTGGTCTCGATCCGGCGCTGGCGCCTGGATTTGCGGCTATGCAGGCGATCGCTGCAACGAGCTGCGCCTTGGTAGCCGCATCCCTTGCAGGCACGCACCGCGCGGCCGGGGCGATATGCGGGGCGCTCCTGGGATGGTTCTGGCTCTGGAGCGCCATAGCCGGAAGGGCCAGAAAGCGGCGCGAGTCCATCGAGAGGAGCTTTCCGTTCGCCCTCGACATGCTCACTCTGTGCGTGGAGGCCGGCTCCGATTTCGGTCAGGCGATCGCGCGCGTGGCGGCGCGGCTGAGGGGCGGGCCTCTGGCGGCCGAATTCAAGCGCCTGGACGCCTCTATCAGGATGGGGAGTTCTCGGCGTGAGGCCCTCCTCGAGATGGGCAGGCGCATCGACATGCCCTCTGTCTCGGCATTCACCTCGCTCACCGTGCAGGCCGACAGGCTGGGTACCGGCATCGGGCCCGTGCTGCGGGCCGCATCGTCGCGCATGCGCGCCATGCGGCTCGTGCGCGCGGAGCGGCGGGGCGCTGCCGCGGCTACAAAGATCCTTTTTCCCTTGATCGCATGCATCATGCCCGCGGCCTTCATCGTCATATTCGGGCCGATAATCGTGAAGGTGGCGATGGGAGGGGTGGGCGCGCTGCTATGATTTCCATTCGCGGGCTTGTCGCGTTGTTCCTCATCTGCGCTGCGGTATTTGCCGCGTGGCGCTCGCTGGGGCGCCGCAGGGACGAAGGCGCTGCGAGCGCGGCCGATGCGCCGGCAGGGGCGGTCGATGAGAGGCCGACCGCGAGGGAGTGGTGCGAATCGATAGAAAGCCTCACCGGGTGCGGCGCGCTCTGCCTGGACGAAGCGCTCTGTCTGGTTGCCGCAGGGCAAAGGGGCCTGATTCTCGTGAGCCGCTCCGCCGTCGCGGGCGAAGAACGACGCGATTCCCCCCGCCTGCACCTCATGGACCTGGCGCCGCCCGATGCGCAATCGCAGATGCTCAAGTTGTCGGCAGCGGCGAGGAGGGGACCGGTCTCCGGACAAAGGGTCTCCTGGCGCGGCGAACCGGCGGATGTCGCTGCCTCATCGGTCGGCAGGTGGATCGCCATCTGCGTATCGTTTTCAAGATGCGCGCTATGCGCGCTTCTCATCTGCGCCATGTCGATGTCGTGCGGCCGGCCGCGCGCAGAAGAAATAGCCCAGCCACAATCCAGGGGCGCCGAGTCGGAGCCCGGGGTCCGGCTGGAGCTTGCGAGATGGCTCGAAAGCGAGGGGTACAAGTCTGTGCGCGCGAGGAGGTTCAAGCAAGCCGCCGACGCCGCATTGCTCATCCGCTTTCTCGCGGGCCCGGACGCTGCGGCGCTACTCGACGCGAGGATACGCGACGCGAACGCAAGGCAGGACTTGCTGTTATCGAGGATCAAGACGGATGATCAGGCTCATGCCGGTGGACGGCGGTGAAGAAATAGGATGCAGCTCCGCGAAGGCCTGGCTCTTATTCCTGGCCTCGCATCGCGGCGAGATCCGGCTCACTGAAACGCTCGAGCAGGGCGCGCTCCCATATGGAATAATTATGCGCAAGGGCGGAAGGATCGTAGGGATCGCTCTCAGGGTCGACGCGAACATGAACGGCGCCGCCCAGTCAATGCTTCGCGACGGCAGCTCCATATGCGTCGGCAGACAGCGCTTCTCGGTGAGGCTTACGAGGACCGGGCCGCGTTCCCTTCGCGCAGTCATGTCGAGGAGAATCCTGTCGATGCTTGCCGTGGCAGCCTTGCTGGCCATCTGCTCGATTGCGATTCTCCATCTCAGGCCGGCAATGGATATGCATGCGCAAAAGGATTCGGAGGTGAAGACAGGGGAGGAAACGGCGCATGGCGCCGATGGGCTGATCGAAGAGGCCAGGCTCCATCTGCGCGCGGGTCGCACCGAGCAGGCGAGGCTGGCCCTCATGGAGGCGGCGGAGCGCGACCCGGGCGGCGAGGCTGCTCCCATGCTGAAGGCGCTGGAGGGTGGCACGGTTCAGCCAGCCGATGATGAGAGATCCGCGGCCGATCAGGAGACGGGCGCGCGCGCCTTGTTCGATTCCGGTCGCGAGCAGATGTCGTCGGGCGATGCAACCGGCGCGTATCGAAAGTTTGTCATGGCGGAAGCGAGGATAAAGGAGATGGGCTCGGAACCGCCATTCGCAAATGCGCTGAAGGAGAAGCTTTTGGAGGCGAGGGCGCAGCTGGAAAGAGAGGTCTCATCGCAAATCGAGCAAGTGGATCGGACGATCAAGGGCGCCCGCTCGATGGACTCGGAGGCCGCCGTGGCGGAACTCGGCAAGGCCGTCGCCGCGACGCGCGCCGCGGTAAAACTCCTGCCGGAGAGCAGGGAGCTGGCCTCGTGCGCCGCGCGCGCAAGTGGCGAGTTGGCAGCCGCCGCGGCCCGATGGCTTGCAAGCGCCCTGGCTGCGGAGAGACTCTCAGGGTGCGAGAAGGCCTTGCCGATTTACGATCGGATCTCTCGCGCCCTGGCAACGGCCGGGGAGCCGCGCGCACAAGAGGCAGCGGGGCGCGCAGCCATCTGCAGGCAATCATTGGAGCAAAAGAGATGAGGCGTGCATCCGGTTTAGCCATCGCAACTCTTTTTGCGTTCGCGTTTGTGCTCATCGCCCCGGCAGAGACGCATGCGGCGGCGTCGAGGGAGAAAAATATATTTGTCGAGCCCTCTCGCGGGATCTCCTTCAAGCTGCCGGGCAATGGATGGAAGGCCTCTGCCGGGTTTGGAAGGGAGATCGCTTCCATCTCAGGCCCGGGGCAGGCGATGATGAGGGTCGTCTGGAGCGATCCAATTAAATCGCGCGCAGCGCAGGACGCGCCGTCGAGCGCCGTGATGGAGCAATACCCCGGCTCCATCCTGAAGGGCATCGAGCAAGTCAAGACAGCCGGCCGCAGCGAGACGTTGGTATCTTTCAAGACGCGCGATGGGCTCGATGGCGCGCTCATTGCCGTAGCTGCGAAAAACGGAGTCGTGGGCGTCTTCTGCGCTGATGACGACCGCGCGTTTGTCAGCACCTTTCTCTCGTGCAGGCAGCTCGCCTCATCGATCTCATTTGATGCGCGATCGATGGATCTCGCATCTCTTAATGAGGCTGTGAGATCGGTCGCAGCGCGCGCCGAGTTTGCCCTGCTCGATGGACGTTCCGGCTGCCCGGGCATTGCAGACGAACCCCGCAGGATGGCTCGCATCGCCGCAGGCGAAGGCGACGCCTCCTCCGCGCAAAAACTGTCGCGGCTGGCGGATGCGCTCGAAGGCGGGAAAATACCTCGCTATCCCGGCGGCGATGGCCCTGCGGAAATCATCAAGGCGCGCGGCCTGGCGCGCGAGGGACGCGTCGAGAGCGCCAGGCAAATTCTGACGGCGCTTGCGAGAAAGGACGACGGGCTGTACGCGGCGCTCGAGCTCGCGCGCATCTCGCTGGATGAAGGCGATTCGGACGGAGCAAGGCGCATAATTTCGCGCGTCAACTCCGGCAGATACGGCGGCGCATCGAGCTCGCACCTTCTCGCGGCGCTTCGCATCCGGCTGGCGCGCCTCGATGGAGACAGCGCAACTGCTGCGAAGGAATTTGAATCCATGCAGCGGGAGATATGCGGATCGTCGGGTGCCCTGGCCGCCCACGAGCTGGGGCTCGCTATCTCGCGCCAGCAACCCGCGCGCGCGGCAGCTCTCTTCGAGCAGGCGATAGAGGCGGATCGCTCCTATGCGCCGGCATACCTCTCGCTGGGCCACTCGATGCTCGACAGCGGCGCAGGCGTTGGAGAAGTTAGGGCGCGGCTCAAGCGGCTCCTCGCGCTTGTCCCGGATTCAGCGGAACTCAGGTCATTGCGCGCGCGCTTCATGGACATGGAGCCTTCGATTGAAAGGCATTCTTTTGATCGTTGAAATGATTCCTCTGCCGTGTCAGTATGCCGACCATGGGAAAGCCTAAGAAGAAATCTCCTGCACGAAAAACCACGAAGAGCTCAAAAAAACAGGTGAGGAAGGGCTTGCGGCCGCCAAAGAGAACGGCTGCTAAGCCTGCTGCCAGGTCGGCTTCGAAGCCCGGTTCAAAGCCCGGTTTGACGAACAGGACGATTTCATTCGAGGGACTCTCGCTCAGACAGATCGCGGCGAGGCTCAGCGCGTATCTCACGAAGTGCGGTTACGGCCCTGCGCTTATAGGCAAGGCATGTGCTGCGCTCCACGTGGGCACCTCCATCAAGCCGAAGTCGCTGGATCTGGTGCTGCGCGAGTATCAGGTGAACGAGCTCAAAGCCGCCATGTCGAGGATCGGCTTCCGCAATACCGAGATGAATACATTTGAGAGCAACCGCTGCCCGCTCGCGGTGGTCATATCCCCGCCGCCGATATCCGTGGGCGACGACATAGTGGATTCCCTGCAGATCATAAAGACGCGCGACGGCGACATAAGGACGCTGGACCCGACCGATTGCGTGCGCCAGCTCCTCTCCATGTATTACCGCTGGGGGGACCGCGATGCCATGGAGGATGCGATCGCCGTGGCCTCGAAGCATGCCATCGACCTCGATCTCGTCAGGCGCTGGTCCGAGTGGGAATGGTGCACGGATCGTTTCGAGGAGTTCCTTACGGAACTCAAGAAGGGCAGCTGAACCAAACGACAAAAGGCCCCCACGAACATCGTGGGGGCCTTTATTGCGTCCGTAAGCCGGTATTTATGCTTTAAATGAAGCGAGCAGATCAACTGTAAAATCCCACACCTTCTCGATCGTTGGAATAAGGAGCCGTTCATCCGGGCAATGCACATTCCTGAGCGTTGGACCAAATGAAATCATGTCCATGCCAGGATACATATTGCCGATTATTCCGCACTCCAGACCAGCGTGTATTATGTCGATAACCGGCTTTTTACCGAACCTCTTCTCGAATACCTGGATGCATTTTTTGAGCAACGGAGAATCCATTTTTGCGGGCCACGGCGGATAGGCATCTTCATTAACGCTCTTGCCGCCTGCGACTTCGGTCAGCGCCGCGATTCTTTGCGTCATGAAATCCAGCCTTGAAGGCAGAGAACTCCGCTGGCTCGTGAGTATCCTCAGATTGCCGTTCACGATGTTGATATTCGCAAGGTTGCTGGACGTCTCAACGAGTTTTTCGACATCCGTCGACATCGCGGTGACGCCATGGGGCATAGCCAATGCCAAGTTCAGCGTTTTTTTGGTCGCTGCCGACGTCAAGGTTTTTGACGGCTTGTTTGTTTCCTTGGTGATCGAGAGCTTCAGCTCCGGGTCCGGATTTTTGAACTCTATCTTTAACGTCTTTTCAAACTCAGCCACAAGCCTGGTTGCCGTGTTGTAATCTTTAATCGCCACGACGGCGGTTGAATCCCTGGGGATTGCATTGTGCGCAGAACCGCCGGCGATGTCGGCAATCCGCAAATCAGTGCTGCCCGCCAAATGGGAAAGCGTCCGACACAGCAAGTTGATCGCATTTGCCCTGCCGCGATGGATATCAACGCCCGAATGCCCGCCCATCAAGCCGCTCACGTTTATCTTTGCAGATTCGTAGCCCGACGGAAAAATTTCAAATTCAACCGGGAACGTGGAAACTGTATTTACACCGCCGGCACAGCCCACCGTAAGGTAGCCTTCGTCTTCCGAATCCAGATTCAGGAGAATTTTTCCCTCGATGAATCCGGGTTCAAGTCCCTTGGCGCCGTTGAGGCCGGTCTCTTCATCCGATGTGAAGAGGAGTTCGAGCGGAGGATGGGACAGCTCCTTGTCGGTGGCCGCCACCATGACCATGGCGATAGCAATGCCGTTGTCTGCACCGAGCGAAGTCTTGTCGGCGCGCAGCCACTCGCCATCGTACACAAATTTAATCGGATCCCTGGAGAAGTCATGCGTTGAATCTGAAGTTTTCTCGCAGACCATGTCCAGATGTCCCTGAAACACAACTATGGGGGCTTTTTCATATCCTTTGGACGCAGGAATTTTTATTATCAGGTTTCCTGCCTTGTCGGCCTTTGATTCAAAATTGTTTTTGCGCGCCCAGTCCTGAAGCCACTTGCGGATTTTTTCTTCTTTTTTTGAACCGCGGGGGACTGCGGAGAGCTCTTCAAAACACTTCAGGATTTCTTTTGTTTTCGTATTTTCGCTACTCATGTTTTCTCCTTTAGAGGTTTTAATTGTCACACATCTATGGAATGGATGAGGACCTGTCAACTGGAGAGTTGGCGCAGCAAAATCGACGTATTATCGGCCAATGATGCTTGTTATCCGATAGTATCGCCCCCGCTCAGTGATCACATGCCAGGTTCCGTCGTGGAACGACGGCCTCGCGAGGACCGCATCGCCGAGAGCCGTTCTCCTACTGATCCTCCCCTGGCCGTCCCATTCGGTGAAATGGCCGTCAAGGGATCCCGCGCCGAGGAATCCGGTGCCCGTGTCGAAGGAGAGCTTTACGGCGCCCTTGTCGTCCGAGATCCCCCGGAGGGAATTGCCGCTGACGGAGAAGACGCCCTCTGATGTTGAGACGAAGAGCCTCTTGTCGTCTCCGTCTCCGGCAATATCGAAACAGACGCCGTCGATCGGGACCCGCCTCTGCACGCGCCCGTCCGGGATCGCGAGCGAGACGAGCGCGCCGTCGGCGCAGAAGCTTACTGCATTCCCCTGCGCGAGCCATGGCCCTAGCCCCGGCGTTTTCTTCCAGAAATATTCCTCCACGGCCTTGCCGTCGGACAAGGCGATGATCACGCTCCTGCCCGTTTGAGTGAGCAGCCATGCCCTGTCCTGGCCCATGACCTTCGCGGCGATTGCCGGGACATCGGTCGCGCCCATCGCAGTCACGGTATTGGTCTCGGTGTCTATTGACGAGAATCTCCTGTCCGCAAATGTCACGAACTCTGTTTTGCCGCTAATGTCGTGTGCGATGGGCCTCGAGGAGGGGCTCATGGCGAGCAGGCCCATTCTTTCCACGGGGATGATCGCAGCGTCGAGCCTGAAGCCACACTTCTCGAACGTAACTGCGAGTTCGCCCTGCGAGTCGAGCGGATAGAAACACTCCTGCATCATTACCCTGTGCCAGAGCTCGTTTCCCTCCTGGTCGAAGAACGAGATCCGGTCTCCAGCGACTATGAGAGAGCCGTGGCGGGAGAGCGCGGGCGCATTGAGCCCGATCTTTTTCAGATCCAGCAGGGGCCGTTCGGCCGGAGGCGGGGCATCTGCTGCGGTTCCATTGCGCGAAGCCGGCAGGGTCTGCGGCCGCCTGAGAAGCTGAACGAGATCGCTTCCGGCCACGGGAGTCCATGTGCGCGCCGTCTCGAGCAGGCCCGGAAATGCACGGGCGAACGACCTGTCGATGAGCATATATTCGATGCCGAGCGAATCGAGCGCGGAAGGATCCGCCAGCTCGTGGCAGGAATACGCGGCCCCGGTTGGTTTTCCGGGCGAATCGGTCATATACATATCGCTGGAGATGAGCTGCCCGCCATCCACATACACGGATTTGCCCTTGATCCACTGATAATCGCCGAACGAGCAGGTGACATAATCCTGCGGCCCGCCGAACGCCTCCAGGAATATGAGGTCGGTCGAAGAGCCGTACGGCGCTATGACCGCGACCTTCGCGCGGCTCACCCCGCTCTCGCGCAGCACGCGCGCGACGGCGAAGAACGGCCTCTGGTCAACGCACGGCGTGCTCCAGTCCAATATGGGATTTACGACGTTGTCGTATCTGCCCCTCGCGCAGAGCTCCTTCTGCAGAATGAACGCGTCGTGGCCGTTCATGAAGATGGCGATGGCAGCGAGCGCTGCCGCAGCGATGGGGAGCGCTCTCGCGCGCATGATGGTTGCGAGCCTCCCTGCCCCGAACTTTCCGCCGCGCGCGAATTCCAGGATCGAGAAGAGTCCGGCCGCCGCGATTATCGATTCCGCCGGAATCCACGCGATCTGGTACCTGGACGCATCATATGCGATGAACGACGCGCCTATGTCCTTGGCCTGGTCGGCCTCCATCTGAAAGTGAAACGCGAGGTCCGAGACTATGTGCAGGATGATGTAGAGAAAGAGCGGCCAGTACCTGCGATCCCTTGCAGTGCGCACGAGGCCCACGGCCAGCGGGATGCTCCACAGGCCGAGGTTCATTATATTGTTGCGCAGAAAGTAATAGAGGTAGCCCGCGAGATTTATCGCTTTGTGATACCATGCATGCGGCCCAAATGCCCACATCGCATGCCTCTCCACGAGATAGGAGAGCCCGCCGCCGGGTCCCTTCATCAGGATGATGTCTGTCACAGGGCGGTTGAGTATGATGCCCTCGGCCCTGTAGAGGAAAACGAACCACGGCATGAGCGACGCCACACTCACGAGCATCGGCCAGGCGATCCATCGGAGCCTCGCCCTTGCCGTGGTGCAGCCGGGCAGAAACGCCGTGGAGAGTAGCGCCACTCCATAGACGAGCACGCCCTCCTTGCGCGACATCGAACAGAGGGCGATCGCGAGGCCCAGGAGCGTCGCGCTCGAGATCGAGCCCTTCTCAGCGTGCCAGCGAAGCGCTGCAAAGAAGCAAACGAGGAAGAACGCATAGCCGGCATACGGCTCGCCTATCGCGGTGAACTTATAGACGACGGGATTCAGCGCGAAGATCGCGCACGCGGTCAGGGCGGCGGCGGGAGAGAGGAGCCTTCGGCCGAAGAGATAGATCGCGGCCAGCGTGGCGCAATAATACGAGACGGAGGTGATGTTGGACAGGTGCAGTATCCAGTCTACCGAATTCTGATAGAAGAAGCGCATCGCCGCCAGCGCCGTGATCACCGCGGTCGGAATGGCGTGGGAGAGCGGCACCTGGCCCTGTGGCACCCCTGCGTGCAGCATCTCCGCCAAGAACTGCTGGATCTGCGAATCTATGTTGTAGTATTCTGTGTGGAGAGAGAAGATGATCCTGAAGAGGAAGACGAGGGAAAGCAGCAGCAGCAGGGTGCGCTTTCCCGTTCCTGTATTGAAATCCATGCGCGGAATGTACCAACAATGACCGAGCGATGCAAAGAGTCCCAGGCCAGGGCCGTGAACCTCGAATACTATCTCAGGCAGTGCCCTGGCCGCACCGATTACTGGCGCAAGATGGCCGCGCCCAGGTTTCGCATGGCAACGTTTTTGAAGCTTCTGGCGGAGTTGGGCCCGGAGAGCCTTGTGGACTTGGGCTGTGGGAGCGGCGAGCTCCTGGATGAGATCAGGAAGAAAAATCCGGCCATGCATCTGTGCGGAATAGACCTGTCGCCCATGCTCATCGACGCGAACAGTATGCGCGGTCCGTCTACATCGTGGCACTCGATCGACCTGGATTGCGAGCAGGAGTTTCCGCCTGAGCTATTGCACCGGTTCGATGCGGTCATGGCGTCGGAGATCATAGAGCACCTCGATCATCCGCTGATATTTCTGCAGAACGCGCGCGCCCTGGCAAGGCCGGGCGGCAGGCTCTTCCTCTCCACGCAGAGCGGCAGGATGTGGGAGACGGAGAGGCGCGTGGGGCACAGGCGCCACTACAGCGCCGTCGAGATGCAAGCCCTGCTCATAGAGGCGGGCTGGAAGCCCTTGCGAGTATGGAACTCCGGGTTTCCGTTCCACGACCTCTCGAAGAGGTTTGCAAACGCAGATCCGGATGCCACGATGAAACGGTTCAGCGAAGAGGCTTACGGCCCGTTGGAGAATTTCACCTGTTTCCTGCTTCGGCTTGCATTCAGGCTCAATTCGAGCAAGAGCGGTGCGCAGCTATTCGCGGTCGCGGAGTTTTCCCAAGGAGATATGTAGATGCTCGGCGGCACCGAAAAAAAATTTGGAT
>Ga0265296_1005079_pt1 | contig 11047 bp, 12 predicted proteins | sample MunlanPumphouse1_FD_189073 | JGI IMG/M metagenome (GOLD analysis project Ga0265296, IMG submission 189073) | Groundwater microbial communities from a municipal landfill in Southern Ontario, Canada - Pumphouse #1 | ecosystem: Environmental > Aquatic > Deep subsurface > Groundwater | place...
GAATTTGCCGCCGTTGTCAGCGAACTGCCAGATCGGCAGCTTGGACAGGTCGGCGTGGTCGCGGCGCCAGGCCAGTTTGACGAACTCATTGTCGGTCGAGCCGCCCAGAACGACGGTGTCGCGGTCCTCGAAGTCCCGCGCCAGCGAGGCGAATTCGGCGATCTCGGTCGGGCAGACGAAGGTGAAGTCCTTCGGATAGAAGAAGATGACCTTCCACTTGCCCTCGAAGCTGTCCTGGGTGAGGGCCTCGAAGGCCGAGACGCCGTTTTCCTCGTGGTTGTTGAAGCCCGGCTTGACGCCGATGATCTTGAAGTCCGGCAGTTTCTGACCAACGCCCAGCATGGCTGTTCTCCTGAAGTCGCTTGAAGGAAGGAATCCGGAGCGCCGGGGGAGCGGCGCTGCACTTGCGAAATGGCTTGTGCGGTGCACAAAGTCAATGAGTGGAGACTGTATTGGTCTATAGATTTTATCTATACATCACATAGGCGCCGTCGCGGGGTCCCGGCTTTACGAAAGGGGTCGCGACCGGCAAGCTCGGCGCGCACATCAGAGAAAGACACGCGCATGCGTCGCCTGACCGCCGCCCTGTTGATCGCCGCCGCCCTTCCCGCCACCGCTGTTCCGGGCCTCGTCGCGGCCCAGACGCCGCCGGCCACGATCGGCGAGCGCTATGTGCCGGCGCCGTGGTGGATGCGCGACCCCGTCATCGCCTCGGTCGGCCATGTCCGCACCGAGGTCGCCGCCAACCGCGCCACCTTCGGCGCCACCTTCCTTTCGATCGACCGCTCGGCCGCCGACGCCTCGCGCAAGGCCGCCGATCAGGTGCGGGCGTTGAGTCAGGCCTTGGCCGCCTATGGCGTGGACAAGGTCCGGGTCGAGACAAGCCTGACGACGCGGCCCCTCTACGACCAGTATCGCGACGAGAACGGCGTCCTGCGCGACAATGCCCGCGCCGACCAGATCGAGCGCTATCAGGCCAATGCGAACGTCAGCGTCACCATCCGCGATGTTTCGGTGCTGGAGCGGGTCTATGCGACGGTGATCGCCGCCCAGCCCACCTCGGCCAGCGCGGTCTCCTTCAACCTGGAGCCGGACAACGCCACCAAGACCTGGCTGCAGGGCGAGGCTGTGAAGGATGCGGCGCGGCGGGCGCGCGAGGCCGCGTCCAACGCCGGGACGTCGCTGGGCGGGGTGCGGGTGATCGACCCGACCGGCCGGGCCTGCGAGACCGACGTGCTGGCCGGCTGGCCGTCCTATTCGTCGGGCTCCGGGCTGGCGACCGATGTCGACGAGGTCGTGGCCACCGGATCGCGGATAGAACGCCAGTATGCGCCGTCGGCTGCGCCGCCGCCGCCGCCGCCGCCCGGAGCGGCGCCGTCCGAAGCGCAGATCGACGCCGCGAGACTGGCGCTGCAGCCGCCGCTGCGCGAACTGACCGACCGGGCCTGTGTCGTCTACGAGCTGAACTGACGCAGGATGACCGATCCGTTCAAGGCCGATCCCGCGTTCGAGGCCGGCTCGACCGTCGTTTGCGATTGGCCGCTGTGCCAGGTGCGGCTGCAGGATGACGCCCGTTTTCCCTGGTTGATCCTGATCCCCCGCCGCGCGGGCCTGAGCGAACTGGAGGATCTGACGGCGGCCGACCGCGCCACCCTGATGGAGGAGGTCGTCCGGGCCGGCGAACTGGTGCGGATGCTGGGAGAGGCGGCGGGACGGCCGGTGGAGAAGCTGAACGTCGGGGCCTTGGGCAATGTGACGGCGCAGCTTCATGTGCATGTGGTCGGCCGTCGTCCCGATGACGGACTGTGGCCCGATCCGGTCTGGGGTCGCGGATCCGCTCTTCCCTGGGGCGCCGGCGCCCTGCAGGCCGCGGTGTCGCGCCTTCGCCAGGAGGCGCGCCGTTCGTCGGCGGGATAGCGCCATATCGCCGCCCGCCCTCAAGCTTCGTTGACCCCCGCCGCTCCGCTGGACTAAAGCCTGATCACTGATTTCGAGCAGCTGATTTTGCTCAGGTTTCTGAGAACCATTCGCAATATGTCGACCTCTCCCCTGCCGGGCGACGCCTCCAACGACCCGACCGACGATCAGACCGGGCGTTTCGTGGTCCAGCCCAACGGCCGCGTCCGCCCGTTGTCGCCCCATCTCCAGATCTGGCGCTGGCACATCACCATGGCGGCCTCGATCCTGAACCGGCTGACGGGCGGCGCCCTGTCGGTCGGGTCGGTGCTGATCGCCCTGTGGCTGCTGGCCCTGGCCTTCGGACCTGACGCCTATGCGACCTTCACCGGCTGGATGGGTTCGCCGCTGGGGTTGGCGGTCTGGTTCGGCCTGACCCTGGCCCTGTGCCTGCACCTGGCCGGGGGCGTGCGTCACCTGATCTGGGACGCGGCCGTGGGCCTGTCGCCCAAAACGGCGGACGCCCTGTCGTGGGGCTCCATCATCCTGGGCGTCGTCGGGGCGGTGGCGTTCTGGGCCTTCCTGTTCGCCTCGGGGAGGGTCGTGCTGTGAGCCGCGAAACCAAGGCCTTCATCAAGGGCGTCAAGGTCTCCGAGCGCCATGGCGCGGGGGAATGGACGGCGGAACGGTTGTCGTCCCTGATCCTCGTGCCCCTGACCCTCTGGGGTCTGTGGAGCGGCTTCGTCCTGTCGGGCGGCGGCTATGACGGCGCGCGCGACTGGTTCGCCTCGCCGGTCAACGCCGTGCTTCTGGCCGTGACCCTGCTGGTCAGCGTCTGGCACATGAACATGGGCCTGAAGGTCATTGTCGACGACTACATCCACAAGCCCGGCTCGCGCACCGCGTTGCTGGGCCTGATCCTCCTGCTCTGCCTCGTGATCGCGGCGGCGGGAGTCTTCTTCATCGTGCGGCTGGCGCTGGGCTCGGCGCCGCTGCCGGCCGGTTTCGGGATCTGACGACTGATGGCTGCTTATGAATTCGTCGATCACGCCTATGACGTCGTCGTCGTCGGCGCGGGCGGCTCGGGCCTTCGCGCCGCCCTCGGCGCCGCCCAGCAGGGGCTGAAGGTCGCCTGCGTCACCAAGGTCTTCCCGACCCGCTCCCACACGGTCGCGGCCCAGGGCGGCATCTCCGCCTCGCTCGGCAACATGGGCGAGGACAGCTGGCAGTGGCACATGTACGACACCGTCAAGGGGTCGGACTGGCTGGGCGACCAGGACGCCATCGAATACCTGGTCCGCAATGCGCCCAAGGCCGTCTACGAGCTCGAACACTGGGGCGTGCCCTTCTCGCGCACCGAGGAAGGCAAGATCTACCAGCGCGCCTTCGGCGGCATGACGCGCAATTTCGGCGAGGGCCCGGTGCAGCGCACCTGCGCCGCCGCTGACCGCACCGGCCACGCCATCCTGCACACCCTGTACGGCCAGTCGGTGCGCCGCGAGGTCGAGTTCTTCGTCGAATATTTCGCCCTCGACCTGATCATGCAGGACGGCGCCTGCACCGGCGTGACGGCTCTGAAGCTCGATGACGGCACCATGCACCGCTTCCGCGCCAAGCTGGTGATCCTGGCCACCGGCGGCTACGGCCGCGCCTATTTCTCGGCCACCAGCGCCCACACCTGTACCGGCGACGGCAACGCCATGGTGCTGCGCGCCGGCCTGCCGCTGCAGGACATGGAGTTCGTGCAGTTCCACCCGACCGGCATCTACGGCGCCGGCTGCCTGATCACCGAGGGCGCCCGCGGCGAGGGCGGCTATCTGACCAACTCAGAGGGCGAGCGCTTCATGGAGCGCTATGCCCCGACCGTGAAGGACCTGGCCCCGCGCGACATGGTCAGCCGCTCCATGACCATCGAGATCCGCGAAGGCCGCGGCGTGGGCCCGAACAAGGACCACATCCACCTGCACCTCGACCACCTCGACCCGGCCGTCCTGCACGAACGCCTGCCGGGTATCTCCGAGAGCGCCAAGATCTTCGCCGGCGTCGATGTCACGAAGCAGCCGATTCCGGTCCTGCCGACCGTCCACTACAACATGGGCGGCATCCCCACGAACTATCACGGCGAGGTCCTGACCAAGGTCGGCGACAACGCCGACACCGTGGTGCCCGGACTGATGGCTGTCGGCGAGGCGGCCTGCGTCTCGGTGCACGGCGCCAACCGTCTGGGCTCCAACAGCCTGACGGATCTGGTCGTCTTCGGACGCGCCGCCGGCCTGCGCTGCGGCGAGGTGGTGGACAAGGCCTCGAAGGTGCCGGACGCCCCGGCCTCGACCACCGACGGACACCTCGCCCGCCTCGACCGCTTCCGCCACGCTGACGGCTCGACTCCGACGGCGAAGCTGCGCATCGACATGCAGCGCGCCATGCAGTCCGACGCCGCCGTCTTCCGCACCGGCAAGACCCTGGAGGAGGGCGTCGCCAAGCTGCGCGCCATCCACGCCGCCGGCGACGACATCCGGACCACCGACCGCGGCCTGATCTGGAACACCGATCTGGTCGAGACCCTCGAATACGACAATCTGATCGACCAGGCCCTGGTCACCATCGAGGGCGCCCTGAACCGCACCGAGAGCCGCGGCGCCCACGCCCGCGAGGACTATCCGGACCGCAACGATGTCGAATGGATGAAACACACCCTCGCCTGGAAGGTCCCCGGGGATGCGGTGAAGATCGATTACCGGCCGGTGCATAACTATACGATGTCGAAGGACATCGATTACATCGAGCCCAAGGCACGGGTGTACTGATGGTCCAGCTGACTCTCCCCAAGGGCTCCAAACCCACCCGCGGCAAGGTCCACAAGGCCCCGGCCGGCGCGAAGAACGTCAAGACCTACAAGGTCTATCGCTATGATCCCGAGGTCGACGCCGATCCCCGCTGGGACACGTTCGAGATCTCGAGCGACGATCACGGCCCGATGCTGCTGGACGCCCTGATCCACATCAAGAACGAGATCGACCCGACCCTGACCTTCCGGCGTTCGTGCCGCGAGGGCATCTGCGGCTCGTGCTCGATGAACATCGACGGACGCAACACCCTCGCCTGCACCAAGGGCTGGGACGAGTGCTCGTCCTCGACCATCTCGATCGCGCCCCTGCCGCACCAGTCGGTGGTCAAGGATCTGGTGACGGACCTGACCCTGTTCTACGCCCAGTACGACTCGATCCAGCCCTACCTCCAGTCCGACGAGCCGGACCCGGAGAAGGAACGCATCCAGCTGCCCGAGGACCGGGCGAAACTGGATGGGCTGTACGAGTGCATCCTGTGCGCCTGCTGCTCGACCTCCTGCCCCAGCTACTGGTGGAACCAGACGGAATACCTCGGCCCCGCCGCCCTGCTGCAGTCCTACCGCTGGATCGCCGACAGCCGCGACGACGCCACGGACAAGCGCCTCGACGACCTCGAGGACCCGTTCAAGCTCTACCGCTGCCACACCATCATGAACTGCGCCCAGGTCTGCCCCAAGGGGCTGAACCCGGCCGAGGCGATCGCGAAGACCAAGAAGCTGATGGTGTCGCCGAGCCGCAAGAAGACCGAGGCGGCCTGATGATTGTTGCTCGCCCTATCGCTTCCGCTACTTGAGGGCGGATGGCGAAGATCATCTACATCGAGCACGACGGCCGTGAGCATGTCGTGGAGGTCCGGAACGGTCTCTCCGTCATGGAGGGGGCGATCCGCAACAACGTGCCCGGCATTGACGCCGACTGCGGCGGCGCCTGCGCCTGCGCCACCTGCCATGTCTATGTCGACGAGGCCTTCGCCGCCGAAACGGGCCGCGCCTCGGCCATGGAGGAGTCGATGCTGGACTTCGCCGAGAACGTTCAGCCGAACAGCCGCCTGTCCTGTCAGATCCGGGTTTCGGACGATCTGGACGGGCTGATCGTGCGCCTGCCCGAAAACCAGCACTGATCCACGCCGTGAGCCCCGCGAACCCCCGGCTGGTCGATCTCGTCGGCCGCCTGATCGCGGATGGGCCCCACGGACTGAACAGGGAACGCCCGCCGCTGATCGCCCTGGTCGGGGCCCAGGGGTCGGGCAAGACCACCCTCGCCCGCGCCGCCGCCGACCGGTTCGGCGCGGCGCAGATTTCGATCGACGATGTCTATCTGACCCGCGAAGAGCGCGAGGCGATGGCGCGCGACATCCATCCCCTGTTCGTCACGCGCGGACCGCCCGGGACGCACGATCTGGCCCTGCTGCAGGGGCTGATCGACGCCCTGTCGACGGCGCGGCCGGAAGACCGCACCCTGCTTCCCGACTTCGACAAACGCTCCGATGATCGCCGGCCGAGGTCGGAGTGGCGCGTTTTCGAGGGCCGCCCTTCGGCCATACTGGTCGACGCCTGGTGCCTGGGCGCCCTCCCGGAAGACGAGGCCGCCCTCGCGGCTCCGGTCAATGCGCTTGAGCGGGAGCGCGACCCGGAAGGGATATGGCGCCGGGCGGTCAACGCCTTCGTCGCCGGCCCGTATGCCGACTTCGCCGGCCGCTTCGACGCCGTCGTTTTTCTGAAGGCCCCCGGCTTCGATGTCGTCCTGGACTGGCGCAGCCAGCAGGAAGCGGATCTGCTGCGGGTGGCGCCCGCCGACCTTCCCGACGCCGAGCGCCGCCGTCTGGCGGACTTCGTCCAGTATTTCGAACGCATCACGCGGCGGATGCTGGAGGGCGGCGTCAAGGCCGACGTGATCGTGCCGCTGGATCGCGATCGTCGCCCCGGTTCCATGCCCGCATGACGCAGCAACCCCCTGATCGCCGCTTCGAACCCCGTCACCCCGCCAATGCGCGAGGGGTCGTCGTGGCCCCGGGGCTGGAGCTGCCTTGCGTGATCGTGGACCAGTCCGCCGGAGGCCTTCGGGTGCGGCTGGACCGCGGCTTCGCCCTGGCCGGAAGCGTGATCGTGATCGACCTCGTCCGCGGCATGGCGATCGAGTGCCAGGTGGCCTGGAGCAAGGGACTGGAGGCGGGGCTGAAACAGTCCGGCCAGACGTCGCTGCGGGGCCTGGTCCCTTCGCGCTTCGCCGCCGCGCGCGAAGCGTTCCTGAGGGCCGGAGGCTAGGCCTCAGCCGGCGCGCCGGACAGGGATTCTTCCATTTCCAGGAACGACGGCTGGGACGAGGACGGAATGTCGCCGCGACCGATCTCGACCGAGATCTGGGCCGCATTGCCGTGCAGGTGGGCGACCAGAACCGACTGGATGATCTTGTAGAAGGCCGACTCCTCGTCGACGATGGCTTTCAGTCGGGTCGCGATCGGACCGACCAGGCCATAGGCGAGGAACACGCCCAGGAAGGTGCCGACCAGGGCGCCGCCGATCATGCCGCCGAGGATTTCCGGCGGTTCGGTGATCGAGCCCATCGTCTTGATGACGCCCAGCACGGCGGCGACGATGCCGAGGGCGGGCAGGGCGTCGGCCAGGTTGGTCAGGGCGTGGGGCGCTTCCAGCGCCTCGTGGTGGTGCTTTTCCAGCTGCTTTTCCATCGCGTCCTCGATCTGATGAGGATCCTCGAGGTTCATCGTCATCATCCGCAGGGTGTCGCAGATGAAGTCCGTGGCGAAATGGTCCTTCAGCACCTTGGGGTATTTCTGGAAGATGGTGCTCTCGGCGGGCTTTTCGATGTGGCTTTCAAGGGCGATCACGCCCTTGGACTTCATCGTCTTGGTCAGCTGGAACAGCAGGGACAGCAGGTCCTTGTAGTCCTGCTTCTTCCATTTGGGACCGCCGAAGGCCTTGCCGAGACCGCCGAGCGTGGCCTTCATCGTGGTGACGCTGTTGGAGATCAGGAAGGCGGCCACGCCGGCGCCGCCGATGGCCATCATCTCGTGAGGCAGGGAGTGAAGGATCACCGCCATCTTGCCGCCGGAGATGATGTAGCTGCCGAACACGAGGCCGAAGAGCAGCACGATGCCGATAATCTGGAACATGGTGGGCGTTACGTCCTGCGCGCGAGAGACGCCGACCATCGCCATTAATGATTAAGGGGCGGTTGCGAACGGCGCTCCCTAGAGGCGCATCTCGCCGTTCAGGATCGCGGCGCGCGCCTTGTCGCTGAGCTTGGTGTAGCCGCTCTTGCCGCCGCGCACATAGAGCACGCCGTCGATCTTGTCGGGATCGAAGCCGTCGGCCACCAGATCGGTCTTCTTGTATTTGAAGGTGCCGGTGGTGTCGGCCGACTTGATCAGCCGCACGAAGGCGGGGCGGGCGTAGACGGGCAGTTCCTGATCGACCCAGTCGGCGAAGGGACGGGCGGCGAACCGGCCGTCGACGACCAGGGCCACCATGCCCGCCTTGCCCTCGTGGCCCGGCACCGGGACGCCATAGGCGATGACTTCCCTGACCCCGGGGGCGTCGGCCAGGCGCTGCTCGACCTCGGCGGTCGATACGTTCTCGCCCTTCCAGCGGTAGGTGTCGCCGATGCGGTCGATGAAATAGACATAGCCTTCGCTGTCCTGCTTCATCAGGTCGCCGGTCCGGAACCAGCGGTCGCCGCGCACGAACACGTCGCGCAGGATCTTCTTCTCGGAGGCGGCCTTGTCGGCATAGCCCGAGAAGGCGTGGCGGATGTCGTCGCCGATCATGCCCAGGGCCTCGCCGACCTCGCCCGCCTTCGCCAGCTGGCACAGGCCGTCGGGGCCGCGCACGGGTTCCCCGGTGTCCATGTCGAAGCGGACGAGGCGGAAATTGATCTGCTTTTTGAGGAAGCCGGGCACCCGGCCGATGGCGCCCGGCTTGCCGTCGAAATTGAATAGCGAGACATTGCCTTCGGTGGAGCCGTAGAATTCGAGAATGTTCGGGATGGCGAACCGCTTCTGGAACTCGTCCCAGACGTCGGGCCGCAGGCCGTTGCCGAAGGCCAGTCGCAGCTTGTGCGACCGCTCGTCCGGATGTTCGGGGCAGTTGACCAGATAGCGGCACAGCTCGCCGATATAGACGAACAGGGTCGCGCCGGTCGCCTTGACGTCCGGCCAGAAGGCCGAGGCGGAGAAGCGCTTGCGCAGCACCAGCCGGCCGCCGTTCAGCAGGGCGGGCCCGATCCCGACCAGACCGCCGGTCGAATGGTACAGGGGCAGGACGTTGAAGGTGACGTCCTTGTCGGTCGCGCCGGTGGCCCCGGCGAAGGCGCGCATATAGGTGCGGGCCCGGGCGTGGGTGATCCGCGCCGCCTTCGGCATGCCCGTGGTGCCCGAGGTGTAGATGAACATCGCCGTGTCGCGGTTGGTCAGGCCCGAGCGCGCCGAGCGCGCGGGCCGCACCGACGAGCCGCTGCGCACCGGCTTGTCGAGGCCGCGCCGCTCGTCCGCCTCGTCCTCGTCCTTGAGGCCCAGCACCCAGAGCATCAGGTTGCGGCCCGACAGGCCGCGGGCGTCCTCGACCCGTTTCCAGCAGTCCTCGTCCGTGACGACCTGGGAGGCGTTGGAAATCGACAGGCAGTGGGCCAGGGCGTGGCCGGTCAGATTGGTGTTGATCAGGGCGGTGGCGACGCCGACCTTGGAGAAGCCGAGCCAGGCCGCGATATATTCGGCGCGGTTCAGCATCACCAGGGCGACGGTGTCGCCGCGCTTGAGCCGCCGGCTCTGGGCCCAGTGGCCGAACCGGTTCGCCATGGCGTCCATCTCGCGATAGGTCAGGCTGCGGCGGTCATCCTCGACGGCGACGTGATCGGGAAATTTGTCGACGGCCTCTTCCCAGTCGTCGCAGACCAGGTCGGCGCCATCCAGGCTGATGGGCTTGATACGGTTCAGCAGGCGCCGCAGCCCCTTGGCGAAACGCATGTTGCGCTTGATGTTCGCCAAAAGACCCATCGTCGTGCCCGCTCCGTCGTCCGTCGCCCCCCTTGGTGATGAACAAGCCGCTCGTCGGGGTCAACCGGCAGGAGAATCTGACAGGCAATTCAAGAGGTCCGTACGCGGGTTTGCCGACAGGCGTGGCGCCGATGCGGCGGTGACGCAGGGTCAGCGTGCCGGATTGAGACGGAAGGCTTGAAGATTGCCGCGCGCGAAGGCTTAATCGGCGAACAGGGGTTTGCGGCGCCGGCCGCGGAGGGCCCCGGGGGGACTTGAAATCAATGCGACTTCTGATCGCCGCCACGGCCAGCGCCCTGGCCTTCGCCGGGGCCGCCGCGGCCCAAGATTACAACGCCGGACCCAACTATGGCGACATCACCCTGGCTCCGGGGTTCACGCCTGATCCGCATCTGGTCAGCCTGAGGGCCGGCGGCGACATCAGCGCGACGGGCGCCGGAAGCGGATGCTCGGGCTACATCACCCGCGCGCCGGACTTCCGGCTCAACTGGAACGGCAAGGGGTCGCTGAATCTGAAGATCTCGGTGCTGTCCAAGGCCGACACCACCCTGGTGGTCAACGGCCCGAACGGCGAGTGGTACTGCGACGATGACACCGGAGAGGACAACAATCCGCTGGTCACGCTGGGTTCGCAGGCCGGACGGTATGAAATCTGGGTCGGCACCTATTCGAGCGGCGACCCGCAGCCCGCCGTCCTGTCGATTTCAGAACTGAATAGCTTCTAGCGTCCAGGTCCAAGTATAGGGCCGGCGCAAAGCCGCACCGTTGTCGCCGCAATTGTGTCGACAACGGTGTTTCTTCGCGGCTTTATATAAATCGCGGAACCGTGATCTCGCACGGATGTTCCTGCCCCAGTCAATTGGAGGAACAGACATGTCCGTGACCTATCCCGTCGACCCGTTGAAGCCCTATGGCGACCGTGCGGAACGCAATCCGCTCGAGACGCGCGCCGACATCGACGCGCGTCTCGACGCTGAGACCCAGGAGCCCTTCGTCCCCGTCTATGCCCGTCGCGGCAAGGCCGCGCGCGGCGGGAGCAAGATCAAGACCTGGATGATTCTGGCGCCGGTCGGCGTCCTTGTCCTGGGCGGCCTCGGCGCGATGATGGCCATGAACGGCGAGGAGACCGCCGCGCCCCTGGCCGAACCCGCCGCCACCGCTCCGGTGGTCGCCGCCACGCCGCTTGTCGCCGAGGCCGCATCCGTCGCCGCCCTCAGTCCGGCGCCCGTCGTCGAGGCTCCGGCTCCGGCCCCCGTCCAGCGAGCCGCCCCGCCGGTCCGCCGCGTCGCCGCGC
>Ga0265296_1005081_pt1 | contig 11046 bp, 12 predicted proteins | sample MunlanPumphouse1_FD_189073 | JGI IMG/M metagenome (GOLD analysis project Ga0265296, IMG submission 189073) | Groundwater microbial communities from a municipal landfill in Southern Ontario, Canada - Pumphouse #1 | ecosystem: Environmental > Aquatic > Deep subsurface > Groundwater | place...
GCCGAGGTATTTGATTGAAGCAAACTCATCTGACAGCGACCACTTTGCGCAATACAAAGTGCTCCATGCACAAATACCTCAATACGAATAAGCTCCCCGGCGGGCCCTTTTAGTTTATCCTTTTTGATGGCTGCGCAAATTTCACGCATCATTTCCATGTCCACTTCACGAGCAAGCACAAGGGTGTCTGCAAACTGTGCGTAGAATTTCACCGCCTCGTAATTGGAAATGGAAAGTTGAGTAGAGGCGTGAATGGAAAGTCCGATAGATCGCGCGTATTGAATGGCAGCGATGTCCTGAATAATGATGGCCGACACCTCCGCCGCTTTAGCAGCGTCCAAAATTTTGCGCATCAAAATAAGGTCGTGCTGATAAAGCAAAGTATTCATGGTGAGGTAAGATCGAACACCATGTTTATGGCAAATCTGTGCCACTTCTTTCAGTTCTTCCAGGGTAAAATTATGAGAAGCCCGAGCTCGCATATTAAGTTGCTCTACTCCAAAATAAACGCTGTCACATCCGGCCTTGATCGCCGCGGAAAGTGCTTCAAAAGAACCCACCGGGGCCATAATTTCAATTTTTTGCATAAAAGGGATTTTACTTGTGTGGTTACCTTTTAATCAAAAATCCATCTGATGTAAAGGAGCACCTTGTTTACGATTCGAAACGAGCCAAGTAGAATGTCTCTAACATGCAAATACTATGATTAAAGTTATCATTTTCGATTTAGACGGTTTATTAATTGATTCTCAGCCTTTGCAATATAAGGCGTACAATCAAGTTTTTTCTAAACATGGCTTTCCTTTATCCCTCGATGATTGGCGCGAATGGATTCATAATTCGTATAGAACGAACCAATGGATCCAAAAAAATCACTTGCCCTTGAACGTAGATTTGGTCCGAGCTGAAAAGAAAAAAATATACGATAAACTTGTGCGCAATGAACTGAAGCTCAAGCCAGGAGCTCTAAGCTTAATAAATAATCTTTATGGTAGTTTTAGACTTTGCATTGCTTCTTCATCGCGCCTTGAATCGATTGAGTTAGTCCTAGAAAAATTCGGTCTTAAGTCCAAATTCGAAAAACTTGTCTCGGATACAGAAATGATCAAAGGGAAGCCTTACCCAGACATATTTTTAAAAACAGCTGAAATAATGCGTGCAAGGCCCGAAGAATGTTTGGTTATTGAAGACTCTGTCGCTGGTTTAAAAGCAGCAAAAGCGGCTGGGATTAAATGTGTGATTTGCCCTGACTCTTTTGGTGCTATTGAGCCGGTGAAATTCAAGGGCGCATATAAAATCGTAAAAAATCTTAACGAAATCACCAGCGAAATGCTTGAAAATATTAGTTAATGTTTGTGCTTCTTCGGTATATTGTATCGGTGACGGCCCCTTTATCATTAATAAATCGTTATGAAGTACATCGATGCAATAAAAGGTAGCTCGGTCGCGCTGGTTGTTTTTATTGTCTTATCGGCCGTAATACCCGGGGGTAGCCAAATATCTTCAGTTGAAACCATTTTAACTATTTCTACATTTTTATTCGCAATTCTGGCTGGGTTTTTTATTTCAAGATTGAATCAAAGATACAATGACATTAGAGAGTTAATCAGCCTTGAAGATGCGTATCTTTTGTCATTATATAGAACTGCAAAAATATTCGGCCAAAAATTCACCGATAGCATCGTTGAAAAAATAGATAAGTATTATCTCATCAGTTTTGACAGTGAAATAACTAATTATTACAAACAAACTGCCCCCTGTTTGGAGGAAATTTATGAAGCTCTTTACGCGATTAAAGAAAAAAGTGGCGATAACACCTATGCAAGTATGATCACTACCCTTTCGTTAATTGAAGAAAAGCGAAATAAAAATTCCGTGATATCGCAGGAACGGATCAGAAAAAGCCAATGGGCGGTATTAATTTTGCTAACAGTTATTATTTTATTTTGCCTTTTTTATATAAACACCCACCTATTTTCCTCTCAGTTTCTCCTGGTGATGCTGTCGACCATCCAGGTTTTGGTTTTATTCACGATAAGAGATTTGCAGAACTTGAGATTAGGAGGGGGAATAATGCCCGTTATGGAATCCGGACAGGAAGTCTTGGAGAGCATGGGCAAATTACGATACTACAATCAAAAACTTGTTAAGCAGGGTGGAATGGAAATCCCCAAACATGTCAAAACTTATAGACTGGGCCTCCATAATCCAGGTGAAACGATGAAAATTAAAATTGTTAAAGGATAAATGAAAGTTCTCTTAATCAATAGCGCGGAACTGAAAGAAAGGGGTTTCATAGACCCTATTTGCGACGCACTAATTGAAACGGGAGTAGAAACAAACGTAAAAGAATATAAAGAAATTTCTGATGATTTTGATTTTAATATTTATAATGCTGTAATTATCAGTGCCTCCCCGAAAGGCGACAATGTAAATTTTGAGGATCGTCTTAGGTCTTTCAATTGGGTCAAAACGACGAAATTACCTGTTTTAGGCATATGCGCCGGCCACCAATTTATTGGAGTTTTATTCGGTGGAGAGCTCATTCGAGATAGAGAATCGGAGGATGGTATTTTAACTGTACAAATTAAAGAGGCTGATCCAATCTTTGAAGAGTGTGGAGGGGAACTTAAAGTGGAACAGCACCATAATGATTCCGTCACCTTGCCGATCAATTTTAAATTGTTGGCCGATTCACAACGTTGTAAAGTCCAGGCTATTCGTCATAAAGAAAGGCCCCTATATGGCCTTCAATGGCATGTGGAAAGATCCAATCCGGCAATTATTAGAAATTTTATAAAAATTGCGAAGGAATTTCGGACATCGACTAAAACTTAGCGGTCATGCACCGTATTGACAGACTTTCCACACTAAGGTAGGATTCCTTTGCTTTATGACACACAACTTCTTCTTTAACGGCTTTTATTACTTCGCCCCACAGCGAGGCTTCTAAGAAGTGTGTAAAGTTACCCTCTTAGCCTCGCACTCGCGGGGACTTTTTATTTATGAACCTACATGTATTTCCCAGTAAAGAACTGAGTGGAACTCTGCGCATCCCGGGATCTAAATCCCAGAGTGTGCGGGCGCTGCTTGTTGCAACGTTGGCGAAGGGTACTTCTATCCTCCATTCTCTTCCGGAATCGGAGGACGTTTCAGCGGCCCTCGAGGTCTGTAGGGATTTGGGTGTTCAAATTGAAACGGTTTCCTGTCATGAAAATTGCATTCGCATAAAAAGTCAGGGCGTTCCTTTGCGTCCGCTAAAAAACGTGCTCTGGACCGCCAACTCGGGAATTACTACGTGTTTTGTCCTTCCCATTCTGGCTTTAACGGAAGGTGCTCGCGCTATGCAAATAAATGCGGACGAACAAATGAAAAAACGTCCTATTCAAAATTTGCTCAATAATCTTTCGGACTTGGGCGTTCACGTTGAATTTTCGACTTGGCCTATTACTGTAAGAGGCCCGCTCAAAGGAGGGGCAAGCAAGGTAAACGGCCTTACTTCTCAATTCATTTCAGCTCTTTTGCTTTCCGGTATTTACGCCGAGCAAGATGTGGATCTTCAAGTGGAAAATCTTAATGAGAGGCCTTACCTCGAACTCACACTGGATTGGCTGCGGTCTCAAAATATTCGATTCGGCCACGTGCGTGAAGGACGTGCGGATCGCTTCCATTTGCCGGCAGGCCAACAGTTCTCGCCCATCGATTACAGCATCCCCGGAGATTACTCTTCCGCTTCAACTTTCTTAGCGGCGGGCGCATTGTTTGAAGGTGATGTGCGACTCGAAGGACTGGACCCGAATAGCCATCAAGGAGATCGGCGTTTGCTTACGATTTTGCAAACAATGGGTGCGTGCGTAGAAATTTCCAATGGAATTATCCGTGTCCACAAGGCTCCTCTCAAAGGGATAGCTATCAACGCTAATGACATCCCGGATTTGGTTCCCACCCTTGCGGTGCTCGGAACTCAAGCTAAGGGTGTCACGCATATTTTGAATGTTTCTCACGCTCGCATTAAAGAAACGGATCGACTTCATTCTATGGCGGTGGGCTTGCGAACTATGGGGGCAGATATTGAAGAACTTGAGGGCGGGTTGGTGATTCGCTCTTCACAATTGCATGGAGCAAGGGTGCATGGTTTTAATGATCATCGAACCATTATGGCGTTGGCTTTGGCGGGACTTTTGGCTGACGGTGAAACTATTATTGACACGGCTGAAGGACTCAATAAAACCTATCCCCGGTTCGGGGATCATTTAAAAACGCTTAACGCGACTCTTCACTTCAATTAATCTATATACTATGACTTCACATCTTATTCTTATTGGCTTCAAACACGCGGGCAAAACACTGCTTGGCGAAAGTTTGTCCGCACGGCTCAATCGACCTTTTGTCGACTTGGACGCAGAAATTATCCGTTTGCACACGGAGCAATGCGGGCAAGAACAAACTTGTCGTGAAATTTTACAACATCACGGGGAAGAATTTTTCCGGGAATTGGAAAGTAACGCGCTCAAAGAAATTCTTACCGAAGAAACGCCTCTTATTTTGGCTTTGGGGGGCGGAACTCCACTCATGGAACGCAACCAAATGCTTCTCAAGGACCAGCAAGTTGTGCACGTGACGGCGCCCCGCAGCATTGTTTTTGAGCGTATTATGATTGGCGGAAAACCGGCTTTTTTCCCTCCGGAAGCGGACGCTTTCGATCACTTCCAAAAACTCTGGGGGGAACGGATTCCGGTGTTCGAACAACTGGCAAAAATCACGGTCAAAAATCAAGGCTCTATTGATACTTTGGTGGACGATGTCCTTACTCGCTTGAACCTTACTCAATGACTAAAATCCTTCTCATTCACGGACCGAATTTAAATCGCCTCGGGAAGCGCGACCCCTCTCATTATGGGACTTCAACGCTCGCTGAGCTTGAAGCGCATATGGGCAAACTCGCCTTAATTCAAGGCTATACATTCGAATGTTTTCAGTCGAATCACGAGGGAGATATTATTAATTGGATCCAGGAAAAATCCGGCGGTGCAGCAGGGATTTTGATTAATCCCGGTGCCCTCACCCACTCCAGCTATGCGCTCCACGACTGTCTTGTGGACAGCGGCCTACCCTGCGTGGAAGTGCATCTTTCGGACATTAAAAATCGTGAACCCTGGCGGGCACTTTCCGTGACCGAACCCGCATGTTTGAAAAGTTTTTATGGCAAACAAGTTCAGTCTTACGAAGAAGCTCTCACTTTTTTAGTCTCTCATTTATGATTACGGCACAGACTCGTCTCAACGCGGTGATTGGATTCCCTTTGGCTCACAGCCTTAGCCCTTCTTTTCACAATACGGAATACACTCAACGTGGCCAGGACGCCGTGATGCTCGCTTTTGAGCACGAGGACCTTTCCGCTTTAATTCAAGTGCTTCGTACTTTGAAGATTGGACTTACCGCAGTCACACTCCCTTTCAAAGAAGCTATCCTCCCCTTTCTGGACTTAGTGGATCCGCTGGCAAAGCGTCTGCAAAGTGTGAATACTGTGCTTCAAAAAGAGGGGAAATTGCTGGGTCACAACACTGATTATTTTGGGATTTCAAAGGCGCTTGAAGGTGTTTTATTGAAGGGTAAAAAAGTTTTACTTTTGGGGGCGGGCGGCGTTGCGAAACCCGCAGCGGTTTTTGTGCAAGACGCGGGAGCTGAGCTTTTTTGCTTGAATCGAAATCGTGAACGCGCAGAGGAACTGGTGCGTATGTTTGGGGGCAGCGCGATTGATGAAACCGTTTTAAGCAATATGCGTTGCGACGTTGTAATTAACGCTACGCCACTGGGTCTTGCCCCCGACGTGGATCAAACGCCTCTCGACGCATCTTTTTTACGAGCCGGCCAAATCGTCTTCGACATTGTTTATAATCCCGAAGAAACTCGACTGCTCCGCGAAGCTAAGGCGGCGGGTGCTGAAACACGTTCGGGGCTCACCATGTTCAAAGCTCAGGCTTTGGAACAAATTCGTCTTTGGGAAACTCTTATTTTAAATTCTTAATTTTCATCCATGCGTTACCTTGTTCAAAAAAAATTGCCACGGGCGGAAGACATTATTCAGGCAATTCCCCTTTCTGATAAGGCGTTCGACCGCATCGCGCGGGACCGCAAAGAAATTCAAGCCATTCTCGCTGGCGAAGATTCTCGCAAGTTAGTAATAGTGGGACCTTGCTCGGCTTGGCCTCATGAAGCGGTTGTGGAGTATGCAAAAAAACTTAAAAAGCTTAACGAAAAAGTGAAGGACCGTCTCAAGTTGGTGATGCGCCTTTACATTCAAAAACCACGCACTACAAAGGGCTGGCTTGGACCTGTGAATCAACCGAATCCTTTTGAGATCCCGGATATTGAAGCAGGCGCTTATTATGCGCGCCGACTCATGGTGGACGTGATTGAACTTGGTCTTCCCATCGCGGACGAAGCTGTGTTCACAAACAATGCCAAAGGATTTATTGAACTCATTTCTTGGCTCGCCATTGGGGCCCGCAGTACCGAAGACCAGGAGCATCGTATTTTTGCCTCTGCCGTAGAATGTCCCGTGGGAATGAAAAATCCCACAAGTGGACATATTGAAATTGGAGTAAATAGCGTGCTGGCGGCTCAACATGGACACACCGCCGTGTTTGATGGGACGCAGGTAAAAACTCAAGGAAATCCTTACGCGCACCTCGTGCTTCGTGGGGGAATAACCGACCCAAACTATCATGTGGAAGATTTATACAAAGCCAAGGAACTTTTGGAGCTGGCCCGCATAAAAAATCCTTCCATTGTGATTGATGCTAGCCACGACAATTGCAAACTCAATGGAGTAAAAAATCCGCTCCAACAAATTCATGTGGTGCGTGAAGTGCTCTCTATTCTTGCGCTCTACCCCGAGCTCAATCGTTTTGTAAAAGGATTTATGCTCGAAAGTTTTTTACTGCCGGGCAATCAAAAGCCGGAAGACCACACGCCCGAAACCATCAATCTTCACGGTCTTTCTTTGACCGATCCCTGCCTTAGCTGGGAGAATACCGAAGCCTTACTTCTTGAGATGAAAAATTCACTTTCCAAATGAACCCTACTTTATCCAGCAAGGTCTATATGGGGAACGGTTTGCTCGGCAAACTCCCGAAGCTTTTAAAAGAAAAAGTTCCTGCGTATCGGTATGCGCTCATCACCGATTCTACCGTTAAAGATTTATATGGTGATGCGCTTTTACAAACTCTGAAAAAAGCGGGACTTAAAGTGGAATTATTTTCCTTCCCTGCCGGCGAAGCTTCTAAAAATGAAGCTACCAAACAGCGCTTGGACCATGCACTTCTTAAAAAGAATTATGGGCGCGACACAGTTATTTTAGCTCTGGGCGGCGGCGTAGTGGGGGACATGGCGGGCTTTGTTGCAGCCACTTATTTGAGAGGCATTCCCTATGTCCAAATCCCCACCACAGTGCTTTCCATGGTGGACAGTTCGATTGGAGGAAAAGTCGGAGTAGACACGCCTTTCGGTAAAAATATGATCGGTGCTTTTTGGCATCCCACGCTTATTGTGGCAGACTTAGATACATTAAAAACCTTACCTAAAAAAGAAGTGGTGAACGGTTGGTTTGAGGCCCTTAAAATGTTTATTACTTTGGACGAGGCGACCTATTTAAAGGCAAAGAAAGGTATAAACTTCCCTCTCTTAAAACGCGCGATGCAGCTCAAAATACAAGTGACAGAAAAGGATGAACGTGAATCGGGCCTGCGCTGCATTTTGAATTTTGGACACAGTATTGGACATGCCCTGGAAAAACTTAGCCATTACAGTCTTCCTCACGGATTCGCGGTGGCGCTTGGCATGCTTGTGGAGGCACGCGTTTCGGTTGAATTGGGCTATTTAAAAGACGCGGATTGGAAAGACTTTAGCGCTGTGTTAAAAAAATTGGGCGTCAATCCAAAAGACTTAAAGTCTTATGATTCGAAGGCCGTTTGGGAGGCGCTTCAAAATGATAAGAAAAATCGCAATGGCGAAATTAATTTTGTTCTTTTGAAAAGCCTGAATATTACGCATCCGGTTTCAAAAGAGGTATTTCAAAAAGCATATTTAGCTGTAACCGATTAGCCCATGAAGCCAGGCATTTTATACGGAGGAAATTATGGCTCTTTTTCTTGGAAGGCTGTGGAGCTGGCTCAAGCTCAGAATTCTGAGCTCAGGGGGCTTCCTCCTATTGAATCTTTAGATCCCCCAACGGCGATTAAAAGGTTTTGGAATCGTGAATATTCTCATGCGGTGATCCCTGTTTTCAACCCCACGTTAGGCGGGCCCATCCCCAGTGCAAAAAGTGGTTTTTTAGAGGCAGGCTGTCCTCTTCCCCCTGAAGGAACGCCTTTGAACGAATGGGTGGATGTTTTTATCAAACTCCATCAAGACGAAATTTTTGGGGAGCCTCTCTATTTGCCTATAGAATTTTCCATTCATGCGCTCCCCGGAGTGAAGCCGGAAAATATAACCCGATTAGTCGCCTATTCTATGGCGGTGGACCAATGTCGAAAGGGAATTCAAAGAGTGGTGGGGCGAGCTTTTGAGGAGGTTCCTTATTCCGATACCGGAAAAGCCGCTCAAGATTTAAGTAAATTTGGGGCCGACCCCGCTTATAAAATTCAAGAACCGGAAAGTGCGTTATTAGAACCCTTGTCTCATACGGCGATTCTTGGCCCCGCATGGTGCGACAAACTTTTCGGCTTGCAAACTTTGTGGGGTGGTGTCCAAGATCTTCCGGGGGGTAATGTAACCACATTCATCGTATTTCGTAATCTTTCTTCTTTATGAATTTCGGAATCATCGGCTATGGACGTTTTGGAAAACTGTGGGCCTCTTGCTTGAAGCCTTACGGCGATGTGAAGATTTTTAATAAACACAACCTTGATGAAGTTCTTCGTACGAATATTTTATTTTTGCTTGTTCCGATCGGCCGTTTTGAAGCAGTGTGTAAACGCATCGCAAAAAAAGTTCCTGAAACGACTTTAATCGTGGATGCATGTTCCGTGAAGGTCCACCCTGCGCGAGTGATGCAAAAAATATTTTCAAAAAAACAACCGCTCCTCGCTACTCATCCCCTCTTCGGTCCCGACTCCGTTGCTCGACTGGGACTCAAAGGACGTAAGATAGTTTTATGTCCGTTGCGTGCCGAAAAAAAATGGACAGATGAACTCAAAAAACTTTTCAAGAAAATGGGCCTCAAAATTTTGACGTGCACGCCGGAAGAACACGACCGGCAGATGGCACGCTCCCAGGCACTCGTACATTTTTTGGGCCGGGGACTTGCCTCGTTAAAGCTTGCGGAACAGGACCTTTGCACGCCTGATTATGAGGCGCTCCGTCGCATCGACAGCGTGGTGAATAACGACACTTGGGAACTCTTTTTTGACATGCAGCGTTACAACCCTTTCGCTCAAACGATGCGCAAAAAAATGCTTAAAAAATTGCGCGAATTAAATCGCAAAATTGAAAAACCAAAGACTCTTTCGGGCGCTCGAAAACGCATTGAAAGCCTGGACGAAGAATTGATCGAAATCCTAGCCGAACGCATGCGGCTCAGCCAAACTATCGGCGCGCTTAAGGGGGCCAAGGGGAAAGCGATTCTCGACCCAAAACGTGAAACAAAACTTAAAAAACTACATGAACGTTTGGCTCAAAAAAATAGCCTCTCTCCCGTCTTCGTGAACACGCTTTTTGACACGATCTTTTCTTATTCTCGTAAACTTCAGAAATAAACTTATGCCGCAAGAACCCAAATTTTTCAAAAACTCCACCACGGTGGCCATTCACGGGCTCGTTCAAAATTTGCGTGCTGAGGGGCAACGCATTTACAGCCTCAGCGCGGGAGAGCCTATGGTAGATACTGCTCATTTTTACAAAACCGCAGTGGACGAGGCAATTGAAGCGGGGCACACTTTTTACCCTCCCGCCGCCGGAATTCCTGAACTTCGAAGAGCTTCGAGCGAATGGATGAATCGTGAATTTCAAACGGACTATCAGCCAAAACATGCGTTGGTTACAGGTGGAGGAAAGTTCGCCATTTATTTGACACTGCTTTCTTTGCTGAAAACCGGAGATGAAGTGCTTATTCCTTCTCCTCACTATTTATCGTACCCGCAAATGATTGAACTCGTGGGAGCAAAACCGATCCCCGTCCCGGCCTCGTCCGAAAAAGGGTGGCGACTCACTCCGGAGGATTTGGAACCTTTTTGCACTTCTAAAACACGCCTTCTCGTCCTCAATAGTGGAACAAACCCCACGGGTCTTGTTTATAGCAAAGAAGAAATTGAAGCCTTCCTGGATTTTGCGGAACGTCACGACCTTTGGGTGCTCTCCGATGAAGTTTATAGCGGACTTGTTTACGACGATTTTTCTTATTTTTCCTGTGCCACTCCCCCGCGTACACGCGATCGCGTAGCGGTGATTCAAAGCGCCTCCAAAACCTTTGGGATGACGGGCTGGCGGCTTGGATTTTTGTTCGGTTCCGAAGCCCTGATTCAATCTTGTGAAGCGCTGCAAAGTCAAATACTGACGAGTACCAGTATAGTGAGCCAATGGGCGGGCCTTAGCGCCTTTCAACAGGCCGAAAAGATCACCCCAATGATTAAAAAAACCATGCAAGAGCGTCGGGATATTTTTTACAATGCTCTTGAAAAAGGCCTCGGCGTTTCGCTGTCCCGACCGGCCTCCGCTTTTTATGCTTTTTTACCACTTTCGCTTTTTGGCTCCTCCGGTCTCAGCGACGTGGAGTGGTGTCAAAAAATCTTAAAAGAAGCGCACGTGGCCACCGTCCCCGGATCGCCCTTCGGACGAGCGGATTATGTCCGCATGTCCTTCGGTGAAAAACCGGAAGAACTGCTTGAAGCCGTGGATGTGCTTTGTAAGTGGGTGAAGAAAAACTAATTCATCCCACCCTCCCCTTGTAACTTTTTAAGTTCGCCAGGAGGTCTTCCATACAGTCGCCACCAAATTTTTCGAGCACATTTTGCGCAATCACGTAGGTGGTCATTGCCTCAGAAATCA
>Ga0265296_1005082_pt1 | contig 11045 bp, 14 predicted proteins | sample MunlanPumphouse1_FD_189073 | JGI IMG/M metagenome (GOLD analysis project Ga0265296, IMG submission 189073) | Groundwater microbial communities from a municipal landfill in Southern Ontario, Canada - Pumphouse #1 | ecosystem: Environmental > Aquatic > Deep subsurface > Groundwater | place...
CTTTATGTGGTAAAGATACTATATTAAATTGGTCAATTCCAATGTATGAAGGTAAAAAAGTGGATACTAAAAAGACAGATGAGTGGGCAGGGATGCCAGTTTGTAAGGATTGTTATGAGGAAGATGCAAAAGGAGAATTATAATGGATGGATTTGAAAATTGTCCTCGTTATATTGAAGAACGAGAATATTTAAATAGAAAATGGTGTATAATAGGATTTCTTTTTGGATTACCTATTGGAGTTGGTGTATTAGCAGTATTATTATGGGTATATGGAGTAATTTGAAATGAATAAAATAACAATAGAAGATGTAAATAAACTAATTTTAGGGACAGATATTAAAATATTAGATTCAACTACTGTTACAGATTTTAGTTTAAAATTAAATTCATTATATTGTTATGGTGTTTATGTTTTGAACTATAAACACAATGAATCATATATAGGAATGACAGATAAAGGATACATAAAATCAAGATTACTTACTTATTTACGTGAAGCTCATCATAAGAAATTAATAAATTCTATTGATATATTTGTAACGAATAGTCATCATGCACATAGATTAGAACAAATTTTAATACAGAAGTGTAATCCTGAATTAAATACTACGAAATATAAACATAATATGACAGTTAACGATGAATTTATAATCGATGAATATAATGAAACGTCATTTAATGATGAATACAATTTTAGATATGGAAATGATTATAAAAATTCAAAATTTATCAAATGGTTAAAGCAACAATCAAACAGATCAGATATAGTAGGTGATATATCTCGTGAATTAAAATCTGGTGTTGACATTGAAAATATAAAAAATTATGCACTTGATTCATTGTATAAAGCATATGCTGAATATAAATATATACATATGAATAAAGATATATTATATTATTTTTCACAATATTCATTATTTTTGATAAATAGTGTTAATCCACATTTAAATTCACAACTAAATTATGACAGATCTTTTTATTACAATTATAAAATTGTATATACTAAATATGATGAAGTTGTTGCTATACAATATAAAAATTTATGTAATACATGGGAAGAACGTGATTATTATGATAAATCAAATGATAAACTTAGAACTGCATTTAAAATTAGTGAGGATGAATGGAAAAAGACACAAAATAATATATATGAAAAATGTAGAATTAAAGAATATGTTATAGAAAAGAATTATTTTAAGTTGATATTAGAAATAAATGACGAAGTTAATAAATTATTTGAAAAATACAATAAAAATAGAAATTACTTACTTGAAAGTTATTATGATTCATGTATACAAGAAGATGTTGATTATATAAAATATAAAAATAATAGTAACACTAAAACTGAAAAAGAAGAAATAGAAATTATGGAAAAATACAAAAGTTATCATAAATTAATTCCTATTCCTGTATATAAACACTAAACACTAACCACAAATCTCTAAACAAACCTCACTAAACAAGAAACTATCTAATTTTTATTTGTTATTAAATTATTCTGAGGTTATCATTAAATGGAAGAACTTAATGTCGAAGACTTATCAAAAAAAGAACAAGTTGATTATAAATTTAAAAAGTATGATGAAGGAGAAATTCATGATAAAGCATTAGAATTTTTAAAATATTTTAATATTTACACTATACGAACTGATGATGAAAGGAAAAGAATGTATATATATGATAAATCTACTGGAATGTATCTCTCAGATGGAGCTTCATATATTAAAGAATTGTGTTCAAAAAATAGAACGACATCTAATAAAAAATTTGTAGATTCATTTATATATCATATTCAAAATAATACTTTTATAAATGACATAGAATTTGTTCCACCGAAACACTTAGTAAATCTAAAAAATGGAGTTTTTAATATTGAAGATGGAAAATTGATGCCACATGATCCAAAGTATAAATTTCAAACTATTTTAAATATACCATACGAAGAAAATGCTAAATGTCCAATGTGGGAAACTGCATTGCATGGAATGATGCCAGATCAGAAAATATATGAAAGAACTCAAAAATGGTTTGGTTATCAATTTATAAAAGGAAATCGTGATCAAGTTGCTCATGGTTATTTTGGTGAAGCTAAGAGTGGAAAAAGTACAATGTTAATGATTCTAAGAGATTTATTAGGTCATCAAAATGTAACAAGTTTTCAAATTCAAGAATTTGCAAATCCAAATATGTATGCATTAGCAAGATTGTATGGAAAATATGCTAATATTACATATGATATGAGTACAATGAAAATAAAAGATATTTCAACTTTTAAATCAATAACATCTGGTGATCCAATCGAAGGAAGAAGTCCATATAAACCATCTATAACATTTGTAAATGAAGCTAAAATTACATGGGGATGTAATAGTTTACCAGTTATTCCAATGGAAGTTCTTGAAACAGAAGAATTTAGAAGAAGAATAATGCTTACAGAAATCGTAAAAGGTCATGGAATCTCTGATAAAGATTTATATATGAAATTTTTAAAGGAACTACCTGGAATATTTAATTGGGCATCTGAAGGTTATAGAATGTATTTAAACAAAGGATTTGAATATAATGATAATATTTATGATGTATGGATAGCCAATATGGAAGGAAATCGTGCTAAAAAAATTAATACTAATGAAAATAATGTAAATACAAATGTTGAAAATAATAAAAATAAAGTAAAAGTAGTTGATAATGATGAATTATGGGATGAATTAGTCGAATATAATCGTAGAAATGCTATGGGATTTAATTTGAATGAGAATTAACATGAAAATAGAAAAAATAGATAACAAAGTTATCACTGAAAATGACATATTTAAAATAAATATAGAAAAAAAGTTAATTCCAGAATTATTTAAAGAATTTCATAATGGAAGAGATAAATTAGAATATATATTATCTCATCTTAATATATTATTAGAAGTTGATTATACATTAGATAATTTTTATGTAAGATTAAAATCTAAGTTATTAAATTTTGGTATAGGTGTTTCGGTTAATAAGAAATTCAATAAACTCATATTCTTTGAAGTATCAGAAAATATTAAAAAAGAAACTGATTTATTTGAAATTGAATTTAATAAAAAATTTCTTCCAAATGTTATAGAATATCTAAATAGTAATATAGAATTGTCGATCACAGAAAAAGTCATCAAAAATCGTATGAGTTGTAAAGAATACACAACAGATTATTTATATCAGAAATTAAAAACTCAATTATTAAATACTAATATTGAAATTTCAATTACAAAAAATGTAATGATTAATGATATTATAGCGAATATATTTTCATTTTACAATAAAAATTCAAAAGATATAATCGAAAAACATAAAAAAGAACTTATAAAAGAAGAACGAAAAGAGGAATATTTATTTAAAGAACTCATAGAAAATAATGAAAAAATAGACAAACAAAAAGAAAAAGAATATAGAACTTCATCGATTGAAGAAAATTCAAAATTAATGAACTATATAATGTCAGACAATTATAAAGAAATTCCAATAGAAAATATTGATAAAGAACTTGATAAAATGGATTTTTGTCCATACTGTGGAAATGTAATTAATTATCTTGATAAAAATTGTTCTCGTTGTAAAATTTTATTAGATTGGGAGTGAATAATTAAAATTTATCATATGAATTATTTTACTTTTTTATCTAATTGGTAATTAATAGAAATATCATTAGAAACTTATGATTTTTAAAAAAAAATTTAGAGAGGGCTTTACCTTTGTCCTATATATTTATAAAATTTTGGAAACAAGTTAGAAAGGGTACTTTATTTTTTTTTAAAAATCGATTTTTTCTATATTATAATTACTTTTAAATTTCTTTATAGTTCTTTAAAATTTCCAACTTTACATAAAAAAGTTTAATCAGTTCCACTTTTGCCACTTTTGACACCTTATATATTTTTATAAAGTTATAAACGACCACAACCCTTATATACTAACAAGTTCATAGTAGGGTATATGATTTTAAGGGCTTTACCCCAAAATATAGGAAATATGATAAGAAACTATGAACAATATGATGACAAAGGATTTATCTATAGATGAGGCAAAAAGACTAATATATAAGCTAATTAACGAAAGTACTATTGAAACTATAGAAAATTTTTGGTTTATTGAACTTGGAAAATGCCATCTCAGTCAAAAAGATGATGTCATTTATCATAGATTTCTTTCGATGAAAAATGATAAAACTGAACCACAACAAAGTCTTTATTTAAGCTGTATAAAATCAAATATCTTACACGGTTTCGTAAAGAAAAATTGGAGACGATTGTTTAATAATGGTTCAATAGAAAGATATCAAGATTATAAAAAAATAATTGTTAGTACAGAATAAATATAAAAAATCAATAAAATTTGTAAGGATAGGCGATTAATATTGGCAATAGAAGAAGAAACACCTCAAAAAAGATTAAGACCTGTTCCAGTTTACTCCAAACCGTATGATAGACCATATCTGCGGAAGGATGCAATATTAGATATTAATGAGAAGCTTGATGAGTTAAATGACAGAAGGATTATTTCGACTAAAACTGATAATACTGTTGAATTTACTAAACAAGAACCTAAAATATCTGAAAATATTGCTAAACTTGATGTTAAGGAAAATGCATTAAATACAAAAAATATATCTGAAGTAAATAACAATGATGAAGCTACAATTAAGCTATCAAAAATTTTAGATGAAAAAATAGATGTGAAATCTGAAATTAAGCCAGTTTTTACTGAAATAAAGACTGAACAACCTAAAATTAATATCGAACAACCTAAAATTGACAACAAATCAAATAAAGAAAAAAATAAACAAAAGGTGAAAAGAATGGGCGAAAATGATGAAAATCAACCTCAATTGAGTAGAACTGCAGTAAAAGAGCTTTTGAATGAAAGAGAAAGACAAAAAGAATTCGAAGATAACATGAGAAATGCTTTAAAGATTTCAAACGAAACAAGCCAAACAGTTGCTAAATTAGGTGAAAAACTTGAAAAAGCTTGTGTTGGAATTGAATGTTTGCAGAGAGATTTAGGTCTGAGTTCTACAAAAGTCAATAATGAATTAAGTAAAATTGATAATCTTGAAGCTAAAGTTAAAGAAACTTGCACTGGAATAGATTGTTTAAAAGATAAATTAAAAGAAAATGAACTTGTTGAGTGTGCAGAATGTGGTAAAAAAGTAGTTCCTCCATTGAGTTATTTCTGTCCAGGTTGTGGTAACAGAATTCTTGAATGGAATGATGAAAATGGAAATCCAGCACCAGGATGGAAACCTTCTCAGATTGAGTCAAATAAATAACTTTTTAATTTATATTAAAAATAAAAATCTATAAAGCTTTAAATAGGGTTTAAAACTTTAATGATACTATATTATAAAGTTCAATGAAATATATAATAAAAAATTAGATTGGTGAAACAATGTTTAAACCTGTAATGAGAAAACCAGATACTATTGGTAGCATGAGTAATCAATCTGATGTTTCTAATTCTGGTGTGCAGAATGGATTAATTCAATCTATGAATAGACAACCTGAATTCCAAAATCAAGAACAAGGTATAATCAAACAACAAGATCAAAGTATTATTCGACAACAAGATCAAAGTATTATTCGACAACAAAGTTATAATAATGAACGTGAAATTCGTAATGAAGAACGTCAGCCACGTGAAACTCGACAAGATGATTATGAAGAAACTTCAGTTATAGAGTATGAAGGTGGTGGTGGATATAATATAGATAAAAAAACTGAAAAAAATTTAATGAGACAATTATTAGATAAAACTCTTACTAATGCATTAAATCCACCTCCTCCAAATCCAATTGAGACAGCAGTAAGTACCGTAATGTCACAAGTAACTGAAGGAATTGCTGCAAAAATGTTAGGAAATATAGGTGGAGGAGTTGGTGCTCCAGTTGGAAAATCAAATTTTTTAATTGAGCTGTTAAATACTCAATTTGGAGCACAGATTGGTTCAACTCTTGGAAATCAAATTCCAGCTATCATTACTACATTAACAAGTTCTCTTGGTGAACAAAGGACTAAACAATTAGTTGATAATGTAAATAATAGAATGAATGGTGAAACTGGAAATAATAATTCTCTGACAGAATCTGAAATTGCAAATGCTAATTCTGAAAAACAAAAAGATTATGTTTTAGCATTAGATTCAAACAATCCTGCTCATTTAAATCAATATGCTAATGCAATGGGATTATCTGTATCTCGAGCAAAAGAAATTTTGATTGCACATCAAGATGACATTAATAGATCAAGAAATGCTAAACTTGGTAATGGTTCTAGTGGTTCATCAAATAATAATGAAATGACACAAGCGTTAGTTATGCTTGTAAATGAAATTGCTAGTATGAAAGCTACTATGAATGAATTACAAGGAAAGATGAATCAAATCGATATTACAAAGCAAATTCCTAAAGTCAATGACGAAAACCAAAAGTGGACTGATGATAATATAAATGCATCATTAAATCAAAATCCTGGAGGAAACGCTGAAGTAAACTTATTCTCATCTGCAATAAAAGTTGATGTTGATCAAATAAAAGGAAATAATCTTAAAGATAGTTTCTTTGATGAAAGTACAAAAAAATCTGATTTATTAGAACAAGTGATTGATGATAAAGGAAATTCGAGTTTTAAGGAAACTTCACAAGAATCACAAAGTCTACAGCAAACTTCACAAGAATTATCACAAAAATTACAAGAAAATGTGCAAGATATATCATCAGAAAATAACAAAAAAAAAGATAATAGCTTAGATGAAGTTAAACCAAAAAAAGTGTTTAAATTAAAAACTATGAAAGATGTTGCAAAAGAAACTGTGTTAGAGACTGAGATAAAATCTACGTCAGAAACTATAAAAGATGCAGATTTTTATGATATTAACAACAATTTAATAAATACAAAATAAAAAGGAGAATACCTATGGCATACAAACCAGTAATGAGATCAGAAAAAGATGAAATTAGTGATTTAGTAAAAGGACATGTAGCTAAATTGGATGAAAAAATAGATGATTTGAGTAAGAATATTGCAAATATGAAACCTAAAGCTTCGATGGAAGATATAATTCAAAAAATGAAAGATAAAGCTCCTAATCCAGATACAATAAAAAAACCAGAAGAATCTCATGTACATGATAATGTATCATGTCCAACATGTGGAAAACATGTTCATAAAATGGTAGGAAATGGTTTTACATTAAAATGTGAAGATGGAACATGTGGTTCAGAATTTGTAATGATACCAAAAAATGCAGATCATGTATGTAAAGATTGTGGATTTCCATTAAAAGAACCTCCAGAAGGTAAAAAAGTAGAAGCTTGTCCATCATGTGGTGGAATGCATGCTCTTAAATTTGATAATGGAAAAGCTCCATTAAAGTTTGACTTTAACAAGATGAATAAGAATAAATAAATTAAATGAAAATTTAATTGTATAAAATGGTGATTTAATGTTAGACACTTTAAATTTTGGAGATTCAATTAATTCTGTTCATAATACATCTAAAGATGTAACAGTTGCTAAAAACATAATTGATATTCTATTTATAACTATAAATGATAACATTAAAAATGATTCTAAGATGTCTGGATTTACAAAAAGTTTGATACTTGGTCAACTTCCAAAAATCCGAGATGGTTCAAAAGAACATTTAGATAAAATGAGTCAACTAAAAGTTAGGAAATTATTGAATGATATTCAAATTGAATTGAATAAGAGATGATTAAATGACTTCAGAAGATGACAAAATGAAACTTCATTATATGCAGTTAATTATCACAGAAACTGATGGATTAACTGTGAAAACTGTTCATTCTGAAGTACGAGGAGAATCTATGGAACAGTGTTATGAATACACAAAAAAGCTTCATAATGGAGAAGTTAAAAAGTAAATGGAAGATAATTGATGAATAACATACTAATCACAGGTGGAACAGGCTTTATTGGAAGTCATTTAGCACAACATCTTGCAAAAGATAAGAATAATCAAATTTTTGTGTTAGCTCATTCAATAAAACGAGAATCTGTTTTTAATGCTTTAAAATTGAATGAAGTCCAAAATATTAATGTTGTGTTAGGAGATATTAATGTATATTCTAACATCGAAGAAATTTTATATCAATATGATATAGATCGATTATATCATCTTGCTGCAAAAGTTATTGTTAAAGATGCTTCGAAATCACCACTTTCTACTTTTGAAACTAATATTTTTGGAACTATAAATGTTCTTGAAGCAGTAAGACTTTTAAAAAAGCAAACAGATGAAGATATTCCAATACTTATAAATTCAACAGATAAAACATATGGAGTATCAGATTTATTGCCATATAAAGAAGATTATCCTCTTAATGGTTTAGATGTATATTCAGCAAGTAAAGCAAGTGCAGATATTTTAGCACGTTCTTATGCTTATAATTATGGATTACCTATTGTAATATCAAGACCATCAAATGTATTTGGACTTGATTTTAATTGGAGTAGAATAATACCATCATTAGCAATATCGTGTTTATTAGAAAAAGATAAAGATATTATTCTTAATAAAGGTTCTTATAATTTTATAAGAGAATATACTTATGTAAAAGATACTGTAAGAGCATTAGAACTATTACTTAAAAATATTGATATAACAAAAGGAAATGCATATAATATATCATCTGGTCATAAATACACAACTGAAGAAGTTGTAGAAACATTTTTAGATTTATTTAATTGTAAAAATAAACAACTTAAATTTAAGGAAAAAGAAAGTACTTTCAAAGAAATTCCAGATCAATATTTGGATTCATCTAAATTAAAATTAGTAACACAATGGAAACCTGAATATAATTTAAAGATTGGATTGAGAGAAACAATTGAAAATTATAAAAAATGGTTTAATTCGAATACAAACAAATAAATATGAATAAGAATTAAAATATGTACGCAAGAAGATTATATTTAAAAGATGAAGAATGGCAACATATCAAATCTCTTGGAAAAGGTGTTTATAGTCATGGTGTATCTGAAGCATTAAAAATTTGTTTATCTCGAAAAGTTACAATAAACATAAATACCGAAGTTATTATAAACAATGATCAGTGTACATTAGCAAATAAAATATGCTGTAATCATATAGATTGTACAACATGTCCAATTTATATTATAGAAAATAAAATTGAATAATTAAAGGAGTAATAAATAAATGAAAGTTGTAATCTTATGTGGAGGCAAAGGCACTAGATATAATGCGGATAAACCTAAATCATTAGCAATGATTGGAGATAAACCAATTATACATCATCTAATGGACATTTATTCTGCTCAAGGTCACAATGATTTTATACTTACATTAGGATGGAGACAGGAAGATATTGTAAATTATTTTACAAAAAAAATTGAACATACTTTCAACATAACATATGTTGATACTGGTCAAAATAGTAACACTGCAAAAAGATTAAAATTGATTCAAAATTATGCAACAAAAGATTGGGATGAAAAAGGAGATTTATATACAAATGAAAACTTTTTCTGTACTTATGCAGATGGATTATCTAATATAAATTTAACAAAGTTGTATATGAGACATATAACACATAAAAATGTGTCGACTTTGACAGCTATTCAACCTGTCAATCAATTTGGTGAATTAAAATTCGATTCTGTTGGAAATGTCATTGAGTTTAAAGAGAAACCACGTATGAAAGAATATATCAATGGGGGATTCTTCATTTTTAATAAGAAAATATTCGATTACATAGACATAAATAAAAATCAAGAACTTGAAAAAGACATTTTAGCAAAGCTTGCAGAAAATAATCAATTAGGTTCATATAAACATGATGATAAAGATTCATTCTGGATCACATTAAATACAGCGAAAGATGAAATCATGATAAATGAATTATATAGAAAAAGAGAATTGTATAATGAAATTATGGATTGGTTGAGGATATAATATGTCACTACCATCTTCATTAGATTTAAAAAATCTAATAAATAAAAAACCAATTAATAAACCTGTTGAAATCAAATCAGTCAAAAATGATGATTTCAAAAGAAGATGGAATATATTTTTAACGCTACAAGGAAATACAGAAAATACACCAGCAACTGATAAAAATATAATCACTCCATTGGAACACATGAGAGGAAGGTTAATTCATGCTGGAATATATGACTATTTTGAAAAATCGTTTTGTAATAAAACAAAAATTTTAGTAATTGGAGCTGGCGATGGTGGAGAAGTAAAATTATTAAAAGAACAAGGTTATGATACTGTTGGAACTACATTACATTGGAGTGACAAAAAATTTGCAAAAGAATTTTATGATGTAGAATTATATATTGAAGATATGCATGATATGTCTTTTGCACATGGTACTTTTGATGGTATATATTCAAGTCATTCATTAGAACATTCAATATCACCTATAATTGCTCTTTTTGAAATAAGAAGAGTTTTAAAGAGAAATGGAAAAATATATATTAATGTTCCACAATCTGGAACAGGAAATGAAACTGGAATTCAACATTATTCTGTGTTACAAGAAACTTTATGGAAACATCTTTTAAATATAATTGGATTTAAAGATATAAATGTATATTCAAATGATGGAAATACAATAATGAAAGCAATAAAAGACGATTATCGTGAATGCCCAGGAAAACATTTTGAAATAGAACTCATAAAAGAAAAGTTATTTCATTGATTCGATGACCAAGAGATAAATAAATGATAATAAAAGAATTAAAACCTAAAGGTGTATTTGAGATTCAATTAGAATCTGTATGTGATAACAGAGGAAATTTCTCAAGAGTGTATGATAATAAAATATTCATGGATAACAATCTTAATATTAATTGGGTTCAAGAAAATCGTTCATATTCTATACATAAAAACACAATAAGAGGATTACATTTTCAGTTTCCTCCTTTCTCAGAAACTAAATTAATAAGAGTTGTTAGTGGAGAAATTTATGATGTATTTCTTGATTTAAGAAAAAATTCTGACACTTTTGGTCAATGGAATAG
>Ga0265296_1005083_pt1 | contig 11044 bp, 12 predicted proteins | sample MunlanPumphouse1_FD_189073 | JGI IMG/M metagenome (GOLD analysis project Ga0265296, IMG submission 189073) | Groundwater microbial communities from a municipal landfill in Southern Ontario, Canada - Pumphouse #1 | ecosystem: Environmental > Aquatic > Deep subsurface > Groundwater | place...
TAAGGAGAATAAAAAAGAAAAAACAATTTTTAAAAATCTTGTTTTGAGTTTAAAAAATTATCAAACACCCAAATGGATGGATTTAGATAAAGAAAAGATAGAAGGGAAAATAACAGCTGACCCAACCGCAGAAGATGTTAATAACATTGACATTTCATCTATTTTTGAGTTCTACTCTCGTTAGTAAATAATTAAATTAAAAATTATATGATTCCATTACCATCAAAACCAAAAATAAGCAAGCAAGAAGGCAATACCGCTTTTTTTGAAATAGAAGGCCTTTACCCTGGCTATGGAGTTACTATTGGCAACGCTATGAGAAGAGTTTTGCTTTCTTCTTTGGAGGGGGCAGCTATTACTCAAGTTAAAATAAAAGGAGCTCCCCATGAGTTTTCAGCTTTGAGCGGTGTTTTAGAAGATGTAATAATGGTTATTTTAAACCTTAAAAAGTTAAACTTTAAAAACTATAGCGATGAAACCCAAATAATAACTTTAAAAGTTAAGGGTGAAAAAGAAGTAAAAGCAAAGGATTTTAAACTTACCGCTCAGTTAAAATTAGCAAACCCTGAAGCCCACATAGCAACTATTACAAAATCAACTGCGGAACTGGAGATAGAAGCAGTTGTTGAAAAGGGGATGGGCTATGTGCCTTTGGAGAAAAGAGAGGGAGGCAAATCAGAAGTGGGCGTTTTTCCAATGGATGCCATTTTTACACCAGTGAGAAAGGTAAACTTCGCTGTTGAGAACATGAGGGTTGGAAAAAGAACTGATTATGATAAAGTAATTTTGGAAATTGAAACAAACGGCGTGATTACGCCCGAAGAGGCCTTTAAAAAATCTTCAGATATTTTAGTTAGCCATTTTTCTTTGCTAGCTGATGCTTTTGCCTCTGGGGAAGATGCTTTAACATCAGAAAGAGAAGCGGTTCAAGTCATGAAGCCTTTAAAAGGCGTTCAATCCGAAGAAGAAGGCAAAAAAATAAAAATTGAAGATTTGAATTTAACTGACAGGATAAAAACTGCTTTGCTTGAAAATAATATAAAAACAGTTGCTGGATTGGTTAAAAAGAGCGAAGATGATTTGAAAGGGCTAAATGGTTTAGGGGATAAGGCAATTGGGGACATAAAGAAGGTTTTAAAGAAAAAAGGATTATCGTTGAAATAAAATGAATAAACAAAAGCAGGGCCGAAAATTTCATAGGGAAAAAGACCAAAGAAGAGCTTTAATTAAATCATTAATGAGAGAGCTTTTTATTAGGGAAAAAATTAAAACCACAGAAGCAAAGGCCAAAGAAATCAGGCGGTTTATTGAAAGGGCAATTACTAAGGCCAAAGCAGGGGATTTATCCTCACGCAGATATTTATTGAAATATTTATCGCCTATTGTGGCAAAAAAAGTTGTTGAAGATATTGCTGTTAGATATAAAATGAGAAACGGGGGATATACGCGGGTGATAAAGTTAGAGCCCAGAAAGTCAGATGGCTCTAAAATGGCAATTATTGAATTTGTTAAATAATATGCAAAATACCGAAAGAAAAACACATATAATTGATGCGACCGGAAAATCATTAGGCAGGCTGTCAACCAATATTGCTGATTTGCTAAGGGGAAAAACAAAAGTTGGCTTTGCCCCGTATAAGGATGATGGCGATTTTGTGGTAGTTGAGAATATTGATAAAATGGCGATAACTGGAAAAAAGAAAAAGCAAAAAATTTATTTTCACTACACAGGGTTTATTGGGAATATGAAAGAAGTCACTATGGAAAAATTAATTGAAAAAAGCGGGGTTGGGGCGGTTTTAAAAAAGGCAGTTTCTGGAATGCTGCCAAAAAATAAACTAAAACCAGAGATGCTAAAAAGGCTGCAAATCAAATAATGCTTAGCATGGCCTTGCTAAATCATATGCCAATTAAAAAAATCATCACAAAAAAAACTGTTAAAAAAGTTGTCAAAGAGGAAAAGCCAGCCATAGAAGAAAAGATTATTACAGAAAAAAAGCCCTCTGTTATTGCTCAGGATTTGCAGCCCTTAGAAGACAAAATTTTTATTGATAACGAAAACATAAATGTTGACGACATTGTTTTTGATACAAAAAAGAAATACTTCGAAGCAGTTGGCAGAAGAAAAAATGCGACAGCCAGGGTAAGGCTTTACACGCAAAATAAAAAAGGCATAACTGTGAATAATAAGCCCTATCAAGATTATTTTAAAACAGAAAATCTGCAGAAAGTAATTATTTCTCCTTTAGAAAAATTAAAATGCCAAGAAAAGTTTGGTTTTGAAATTAAAGTTAACGGCGGGGGAATAATGGGGCAAGCTGGGGCTGTTAGGCACGCTATTTCAAGGGTGCTTATTTTATTAAATCCTTATTTTAAAAAGAGGCTAAAAAAGAGCGGATATCTAACCCGCGATTCTAGAATGCGCGAGCGAAAAAAGCCCGGATTGAACCGAGCAAGGAGAGCTCCGCAGTGGTCCAAACGTTAAAGTGTACAACGTATAACATAGAACGTGGAACATTTACCCCCTCGCTTTCAGCGAGGGGTTTTGGTATTATACTATTATCAATCGTAAACCCCGATTTGTTTTGCGACGAAAAGCAAAATAAATCGGGCTGCACGATGTTTCTAACATCTCAGCGAAAACGCTTCGATGAGAAAATCGGCATATGCTAAAAGAACTAATAGATAAGTTTTATTTGGAGCAGGAGGGCAAGAAAAACCAATTGCATTTTTATATCACTGATGCGGGCAAATGCCAAAGAGCGGTTTTTTTTAAATTTAAAAATGTTGCTGCTGAAAAAACTGACCCGAGATTACTGCGGATTTTTGAGCACGGCGAGTTGCTACACCGCAATATTTTTAACATTTTATACCGCCTTAAAATCGGCGTTACAACCGAAGTGAAAATTCCAGAACAAGAACTTATTTCGGGCAGGGCTGACGCTATTTTAAGTATTGGGGGAGAAAACTATGTTTTAGATATTAAAAGCATAAATAGCATGCTTTTTCGCAAACTGATGGCCCCAAAAGAAGAAAATCTTTGCCAAATACAGCTTTATTTGCATTATTTTAAAATTAAAAAAGGCATTTTGCTTTATATAGACAAAGACCAGCAAGAAATAAAAGAATTTATTGTGCAATACGACGGGCCCTTAGTGGAACAGCTTTTGCTTGGTTTTGCGCAATTAAATAAAAAAATAGAAACCAATACTTTGCCCGTTGCCTTATTTGACTATCCAACTAACTGGCAGTGCGGTTATTGCCAATACAGGCAAATTTGTGACATGGCCAGCAAACAAGAAATGCCTTGGAACGAATTTAAAAACAGAATCCAGCTTGCCCCTGAAGCATAAAAAGGTTATATTATCTATTAAAGCAAGCTTATGGACAAATTTATTATTCGCGGAGGTAAAAAACTATCGGGCCAGGTAGAAATTAGGGGGTCAAAAAATGCAGCTGGAGCCATATTGGCCGCTTGTTTGCTTACAAAAAAGCCCTGTGTTATTGATAATTTGCCTTTAGTTGAAGATATTTTAAATTTGTTGGAAATTATTGAGGGAATGGGGGCATCAGTTGAATGGATAGAAAAAAGAAAAGTAAAAATCACAGCAAGCGACAATTTAGATGTTGGGAAAATTGATTTTGAAAAATTTTCAAAAGCCAGAACATCAGTTTTGCTTTTGGGCGCTTTAATAGCCAGATTTAAGGAGTTTAAGGTTTCCCGGCCTGGCGGGGACAGGATTGGCCTACGGCCTATTACAACGCACTTAGATGCATTAGAGAAGCTGGGTTGCGTGATTGAGGAACAGGGAGATTTCTACTTTTTTAAAACAAAAGAGCTAAAAGGAAGCGAAATTATCCTGCCTGAATTTTCAGTTACAGCCACGGAAATTTTACTTATGGCTGGCTGTTTTTCACGCGGCCAGACCATAATTAAAATAGCAGCTGGAGAACCGCACATTCAAGAGCTTGTTTTAATGCTCAACAAAATGGGAGGGGATATAACATTTCAGGGCACTCATACTTTAATTATCAACGGAGTTGAAAGCTTAAATGGAGTTGATTACACTATAATTCCGGACGCTTTGGAAGTTGGAACTTTTTTAATTATCGGGGCTTTAGCTGGAGGTGAAATTATACTTCCCGATATTCAGGGAGATTATTTGGACTTATTTTTGGAAAAACTAAGGGAAGCTGGGGTTGATTTCCAGAGAGAAAATGGATTTATAAAAGTTAAAAAATCGGATAATATAAAGCCCATAAAAGTTCAGGCATTGCCTTATCCCGGCTTTCCAACTGATTTATTGCCCCTAATTGTTCCGCTTTTAACTCAAGCTAAGGGCAAGAGTTTATTACACGACCCTTTGTATGAGAATCGGCTGAATTATATTCATCAGCTAAGAAAAATGGGAGCTGATATTGAAATTGTTGACCCGCACAGGGCTTTTGTTTTTGGCCCAACTGAATTGTCGGGTGTTTCAATAGAGTCAAGCGACATCAGGGCTGGAGCTTGCTTGATAGTGGCAGGGCTTTTGGCCTCAGGGGAAACAATTATAAGCAACGTAAGCCAGATTGATAGAGGATACGAAAAGATAGAAGAAAGGCTGGCGAAGCTGGGAGCAGAAATAAAGAGAACAAATAACCAATAACAAATAACCAATAACGAAATGGGATTTTTCACAAACAAATTAGCTATTGACCTTGGCACTTGCAATTCTCTTGTTTTTGTCCCTGGAAAGGGGGTTGTTTTAAATGAGCCATCGGTTGTGGCAGTGTCTAAGCCAGAAAACAAAATAATGGCTGTTGGGGCAGAGGCAAAATTAATGGTTGGGAGAACTCCTGACAACATAGTTGTTTATAGGCCAATGAAAGATGGCGTTATTGCTGATTATAAGGTAACTGAAGCAATGATGAGGCATTTTATAAACAAAGCCAGAAAGCATTTTAACCTTTTTAAGCCCGAGCTTTTAATTTCTATTCCAGTTGGGGCAAGTTCAACCGAGAGAAGGGCGGTTATTGAAGCCGCTAAGGCTGCTGGCGCCAGAGAGGCCTTTGTGGCAAAAGAGCCAATTTTAGCCGCCATTGGAGCTGGTATTCCTATTAATTCTTGCGAGGGCAATATGATTGTTAATATTGGGGGGGGCACTTCAGAAATTGCCGTGGTGGCATTAGGGGGAATTGTCACATCACAATCAATTAGAATGGCAGGAGATAAAATGGATGATAAAATTGCTGACTATATTAAAAAAGAACATAATTTGGCAGTTGGGAGCCAATCAGCTGAAGAAATAAAAATAAGAATTGGCAGAGCTTTTCCCCAAAAAAAAGAAGATATTTACGACATAAGGGGAAGGGATTTGGTTTCGGGCTTGCCAAGAAACATTAAGATTTCTTCAAACGAAATTGCCAAAGCCTTACAGTCAGTGTTGGAAGAAATTATAGAAGGCATTAAGCAAGTTTTGCGAAATACGCCTCCCGAGCTTTCAGCTGATATTATTAATAAAGGAATGATTTTGTCGGGCGGAGGCGCTTTATTAAGAGATTTTGACCAATTAGTGGCAAAACATACAGGAGTACCTTGTTTTACAGCTGAGGATGCTTTATTTTGTGTTATTAAAGGCACAGGTGTTGTTTTGGAAAACTTAGATGATTATAAGAGAAGCGTAATGAGCAAAAAGTAAACTCACTAATAGCAAAAAACTAATAACAAATAGCTGAAAGTAAAATAAATGTTATTAGTTATTTGTTTTATGTTATTTGTTATGTTTGTAGGCCATCAAAAACAATGGGAGTTTTTAACAGAGGCCTTAAAGAGCAACCGCTTGCCCCAAGCTTTTTTATTTGAAGGCGAGGAATGTTTGGGGAAGAAGAAAATTGCTTTCGAGTTTATTAAAGCAATTTTTTGTGAAAAGAGCCAAGGGGCTCCTTGCCAAATTTGCCAGAGCTGCCTTTTAATTGAAAAAAATAATCATCCTGATTTTATTTTTATTGCTCCCCAGAAACGAGAAATTAAAATTGACCAAATAAGGGATTTGCAAAATAAACTTTGCTTGAAACCAGCTTTGTCAAAAATAAAGGCCATTATAATTAATGACGCCCATTGCTTAAATACGGGAGCCCAGAATTGCTTTTTAAAAACATTAGAAGAGCCCAAAAGCCAGACAATTTTTATTTTAATTTCATCATTGCCCAATGTTTTGCTTGGCACTATCCAGTCCCGATGCGAAAGCTTAAAGTTCTATCCTTTAGGCGCAAGAGAAATACAGGAAATAACAATGTCTCAGGAAATTTTGCATTACTCATCGGGAAGGCCAGGAGTTGCAATTTCTTTTTCAAAAAATCAAAATGTTTTTTTAGAATTCCAGAATTCGCTGAAAATGGCAAAAGAATTTTTAACCAAAGATTTGCTCTCAAAATTTTTATTTATAAAAGAATTTTTCCCAAAAAATAAAGAGGATAATGATGAGGGCAAGGAGTGTTTCCTTTTATTAGAAAGCATGGTTTGGCATTTAAGAAAAGCTCTCTGGCTGCGGGTTGGAGGCGATATAAAAGCAAGCGCTTTATTAAAAACGAAAAAAGCGATAGAATTAACAGAAGAGGCGAAAATGTTATTACAAACAACAAATGTTAGCCCGAGATTGCTATTAGAAAACTTAGTTTTAAATTTTTAATTATGTATCAACAAATTATTGACCAATCAAAAAAAGACCTTCAAAAAGCAGTAGATGATTTTAAGTCAGATATGATGAAGTTAAGGGCAAGCAGCTTGTCCCCAGAGCTTTTAGAAGATATAAAAGCAGATTGTTTTGGCCAGGAAATGCCTATCAAGCAATTAGGCTCTATATCAGCCTTATCCCCAAGAGAAATAATGGTGCAATTATGGGATAAAAGCTATGTTGAAGGTGTTTTGAAAGCTATTGAAAGAGAGGGCTTGATTTTAAGCTCAAGAATTGACGGTGCTTCTATTTATTTTACAGCGCCTGCTTTAACAACTGAATCCCGGAACGATTTAATAAAACTTTTAAACAAAAAGAAAGAAGAAGCGTTCCAAGAGCTGAGGCGGCTAAGGGATAAAGCGTGGAAAGATATCCAAGATAAATTTACTAAGGGTGAAATAAGGGAAGACGATAAATTTAAAAGCAGAGATAAGCTTGATGAAGCAGTGCGGGATTTTAGAGAAAAAATGGACGAAATGGCCGAGCGTAAAGAAAAAGAGATTCAAGGTTAAAGACATATGATATTAACTATTATTATTGTTGTTTTAAGTTTAATTATCTTAATGTCCCTGCACGAGTTAGGGCATTTTTTTCTTGCCAAAAAATTCGGCATAACCGTGGAAGAGTTTGGCATTGGCTACCCGCCAAGAATTTGGGGCAAGAAAATAAAAAATACTATTTATTCTATCAATTGGCTGCCTTTGGGCGCTTTTGTTAAAATTTTAGGAGAAGACGACACAAAAGAAAAAAATCCTGGCAGTTTTGCTTCCAAGCCATTATGGCAGAGAGCTTTGGTTTTGTTTGGGGGAGTGGCTTCGTTTTGGATAATCGCTTTTTTAATAATTTCTGTTTTAGCAGGGGTTGCTGGTGTGCCAACAGCGGTTCCTGACAGTTTTAATGGAACAGGTAAGGAAACGCCAAAAGTCCAGATTTTTTCTGTGGCTAAAAATTCGCCAGCTGATTTATCAGGCATAAAAGCGGGAGACGAGATTAAAAGATTACAAGTAACAAATAACGAATTACTAATAACAGAAACTGACAAAGTGGCGGAAATACAGAGTTTTATTGCCGGCCACAAGGGCGAGGAAATTTTATTTTCTTTGCAAAGAGGGGATGAATCACTAACGGTTACCTCAACCCCAAGAACTGACCCGCCAAAAGGGGAGGGGGCATTAGGAGTGGCTTTAGCAAGGGTGGCTCATATGCAGGTTGCTTGGTATGCGTCGCCTTGGATTGGCTTGAAAATAACGGCCTTGCAAACCAAAGATATTCCAGTCCAGTGGTATCTGCTTTTAGAAAAGAAAATTAACAAAGTGCCTACTCCAGAAGTTCAATTAGTTGGGCCGGTTGGCTTGGGGCAAATAATGACACAGGCCTTGGGCCAGGGGGCAGGAAATTATTTAATGCTGGTGGCAATAATTTCTATTTATTTAGCATTTTTCAATTTACTGCCTATACCGGCTTTGGATGGCGGCCGGCTTTTATTCATTGCCATTGAAGCCATTAGGCGAAAGCCAGTAAAGCCTGAAGTTGAACAAAAAATAACCACTGTATTTTTTGCCGCCTTAATCCTAATGGCTTTAATTTTCACCTTCCAAGACATCCGCAGATTATTTTAATAATTGACTTTTTTTCTTATTTGTTGTAGGATTTGGCATAAAATAAAACCTTATTAAAAAGGATTTTATTTTACAAGCATTCTTGATTCAATATTTTTGGCCTTTAAATTTTAGGGAGGTTTTTGTGAAATGCGTAAGATTTTTATGCTTTTCGCTTCGGTTATAATGGTGGTTATGGTTTCACAACAGGCGTTCAGTTTCTCCGTGGAGCTGGACAATAAGATTGTTGCAAGCAGTATTGTAAGCCGGAATATCAATCTATTCACAAGCCATAAAATCAACGAGTTTGTTGGCGTGACTGCCTTTTCCTTAACGTCAAAAAATTGGAGCGAAGTGTACGCTGGACCAGAATTTTACTTAGCCAAATGGTTAAATGTCGGTGCTAAGATTGGCTTAGAAACAGCTCCAAAATCTTGGCGTGTTGCTTCTTCTGTGTGGGCAGGAAAAGGACCTGCTTCTATTTTAGCCATTTATGAAAATGGTGGGAGTGGATATTGGTATAATATCTCCGCTACCTGCCAAATAAACAAATGGTTAAAAGTAGGAATATTATCAAAAAGATTCCTTGGAACTGGCCCACAACTGCATGTGTCTATTCCCAACACCCCTGTACGCATTTGGGGAAGCGTGGGGTATGATACCGAAGCCGAAAAAATCAAGCAAATGATTGGAATAGTGGTTGCTTACTAACAAAATAAGGCATATTGGGCGATACAAAGGAGAATCGCCCACACACCTAAGTTTATCTTTTAAAATTAAAAGATAAACTTAGGTGTTTTTTATTACTTTTTAGGGTTGACATTATGTTGACAAAGTGGTATAATTGTTATATAAAATATGTTCTTTTTTAATAGATTTAAATTATCAAAGCGACCAATTTGATTCTGGATAATTCGGCATCAGGTTGGTCGTTTTGATAAGATTTTATATTAAGCAACGGCTGTTAAAAGAAAGTCATATAAGGAGGAAGTAATAATGTTTACTGATTTTAGTGTTGAGGAAATAGTTAATAGCTACGAAGGATTGTCTGAACAACAAAGAGAAAAGATTGTAGAAGCAGCCAAAAGGAGAATAGAGGGTTTTGGCATTACATCTTTTGATCGGCAGTATCAATGCATTGCTGATTTGGTGGAAAAATGGCAGTCACCATGGCAAGAAAGTCTTTCCGTGTCTTTGGACGCCCCGATTAAAGATGGTGAAAATAGTAGTTTTTCCCAAATTATCGGAGAGATAGATCCACAATTCGAGGATTTATTTCAAGAAGCGATAGAGGAAGAACTCTTGGATGTGGAACAAGTTCTTTCTATCTTTGGAAAAGAGTTGGACATTGAAGACATTAATTTTTTACAGAGCTTACAGGAAAGAACCGAGAATATGTCGTTTTCCTCTTCCGAAGAGGAAAATTTAACTTCTGTTTCTAAAGTCCAACAAAGAATCAAACAGCTTAAAGAAAAGTATAATAAAAACGGCAAGTTGATTGTTCCTATAAGACCTATTAAGGAAATCAGTTTTGAGGGTTCACAGGATATAATTACATTTGGCTTTAGGAGCTGGCGAGATATAGACCCTTTGGACTTTTTCCGTAAACATAAGGATGTTTATGGAGAAATGACAAGGTCTGAGTTATGGAAATTTGATTCTGGGCTTTTTGCTGCTTTGCATAAGGTGGGCAAAATAGCAGAAGCAATTCCTGAAGTTAGCCCCGTAGCGATCCATCTTTCCTCAAAACAGATAGAGAAGATTGCTGAGGGTCGTTATCTCAATATGACCTTGGAAGAGATTGCTAAATATGCGAATACAAGCGTGAGTAGCGCAAAGCGTCATTTAATTAAAATGGGCTTAGAAGCAACTGGTGATAATAAGAAGTTCTCCCAAGAAGCGATTGCGGAGATAACTAAAGCTCATAGTCTCTACAAGGGAAGCGCTAATCAAACTGCAAGAAACTTGGGATGTTCTGCAAATAGTGTTTTGAGGTATTGGAAAAAAGCAGGGCTCAAAGCGGTTGGAAAATCTGGTGGAGACCCGAGAAGAGGAAAAAAGGTAAATGGAGAAATCAAGGGATTTTCCGTGATGCAACTTCTAGAGTTATTAGAGGCACGGGCTCAAATAATAAAGAGTCGTCTCCAAGAGCTTGCCCAAACCCTGAGCAATGTTTTGCTGGCAACCGAAATGCCTGATAAAACCGTAGAAATGGCTTATTTAGCTTTCTGTCAAAAGTTCGGTTTATTTGGAGAGGATCCTTTGGAGTCAAAAGACATCAGCTGGTCTCTTGGAATAACCGAATCTCAAGTTTCAAGTTTAGTGGAAATGGTCCTTGGTTTAATGAAAATAGAGAGCAATAAAACAGAAGAAAGTATTAAGAGATTGGCAGAGGAGGGAAGAGGTATTGAAAAATCGCCTCAATTTGGGTGGGAGGTTTTTACCCCTTACTCTTTGTTGATTTTTCAAGCGAAGCTGTTTGAGCAAAGAGAAGCAGCTTAATAACTAAAAATGAAGTAAGTGATATATAGATAGACTCTGAATTATTCAGAGTCTATTTTGTTTTTATTGCGGTTTGGGGGGTTTTGGGGTAAGATAAAAATATAAATATGAGGACTTTTGTTTTTATTGACGCTTCGAATCTTTTTTATGGAGGAGAAAAAGTTTTAGGTTGGAAAATAGATTACCAGAAACTTTTAGGTTATTTGAAAGACAAATATAAAATATCCA
>Ga0265296_1005084_pt1 | contig 11044 bp, 16 predicted proteins | sample MunlanPumphouse1_FD_189073 | JGI IMG/M metagenome (GOLD analysis project Ga0265296, IMG submission 189073) | Groundwater microbial communities from a municipal landfill in Southern Ontario, Canada - Pumphouse #1 | ecosystem: Environmental > Aquatic > Deep subsurface > Groundwater | place...
CCTTCGGCAAAGCGGATCCGATCGACCTTAATCTGCTTTATACCCCTGGGATCGATATAATACAACAAAAAATTATGATGAATGGTAACACCGGGATTCAACTGATTAAGATATCCACTATGCCAATGTACGGTAACCTGCTCAATAGGCAAGCCCGTATATCTCCTGATAAGTTCTGGCAGGGCAATACGGTCAGCAAAAAAATCTTCTTCAGTATCTACATGGATAGAACCCCTGTAGGATATACCATCTATCAGCGTATCCTGTGCTGATCGACGGATCTGTTTATAGTATTTTGCCTTTGATGCCCGAATTGTATAAGGACTGACCTGTATCGTATTGATAAAATACGCCGGATCGTCAGCATACTGATCAGAAGGTGATGGCGGATACCAGGGAGTATGGAAATAGACAGCCCCCTGGTAACCGTTTTTTGCTGTAGTCGAATAAGGTAATGCCCTACCCAGCACTGCTCCGGGATAATTGACTAAATCTTCATGTCTGATGGTTCCACCATTTAAGATAAATTCATAATTTTCGAACGCGCCATAACTTTTGGGAAATAATAGAGAACTATCCCGCCCACTGGTATTTAACTGTTGAGATAATGTCCTAGATGCTAATAACATAAATATAAAAACAAACAGGTAATAGGTAGTGTATATTATCTTCATGGGTTGATTTTTAATTCTCTTATACTATATGGAATTCCAATATGATCCAATGATCGAATATTTCCCCGAGAATCCGTGCTGTATAAAATTTTCATTTTCACCCAAGCATATACTGGACGTCCTCCCATTATTGCGGGAGACCAAATGCAAGCATTATTTTTGATCGCCTTTAGTATATCTCCATGGCAGGCTCTTTCGGGGCTTAGGCTTTGTAGTCTTGAAAGCATTCCATTTTTGAGCACAACAAATTGTACTGCGATTGAATCCCTTATCGCGGTAGGGGCTTTTTCCGTAGATAGTCCCATTGACGTAGCTAGTTTTTTCAAATAGACTTTATTACCCTTATAAGGCTGCGCAGAAATTTCGGTACTGGTAAAAATGGAATAACCGTCTTCGTCAAAATCCGGCAAATAACAGGGGGATATTGTATCAACCGCCAGTGGATCACTAAAAATTAAATTTGCCTTGGCATTCCGCCATTTATACGTATTATCGACGATATGAACAACATAACGTTCGCCTTCCGCAAAACGGACACGATCGATCTCTATGGTGCGAATGCCCGGATCCGTTTTGCCTAGGTTGAACGAATGGATTGGGAAACCTGCATCAATGATAGTACCAATATCGTCTTCATCGGTGTAACGATTACCTAGACCACGCCAATGGACAATGACCTTTTCGAGTGGCAAATGGGTATATTTTTCAATCAGTTCTGGCAGTAGAATACGATTCGCAAAAACGTCCTCATCAGTATCGATGTGAATGGAACCTTTGTATAATTTACCGTCTATTGTTGTGTCAGGTATTGTCTTGGAGATTTTATTGGAGGCTTCTATTTTAAGCAAACGAATACGATATGGGCTAACCTGTCTACCATTGACAAAATAGGCCGGATCATTGGCATAACGTACGGGGGGAGCATAGTATTCTTTGTTGTGGAAATAAACAGCTCCACTGTACAAGCGTCTTTCCAACTGGATAGGGTAAGAAAATACAGTATTCAATTTAGTTCCAGGATAATTGATCAAAGAATCCTGTTCAATAACATTTCCATTCAGTACAAATGCATAGTTTTCGAAATGCCCGTTTTTTGTTGGAAACAGACTGGCACTGTCCATATTGGCGGAATAGAGAGACTGTGCTGACGCTTGAACCTCGAATAAAAGAACAAAAATAAATAATACATAACTTTTCATTTTCTACATTCTCTAATCAAAAAATCACCAATTAATATAATCCCTATATTCTTCCTGAGTCATTCCTGCAGCAGTGTATTTATTAGGAGACGCTTTGTAGGTCACTTCTGCAAATGCTAACGCATCAACAACCGAAGAAAAAGTATCTATAACGCCAAATGGCTCATCAGGATCAACCAATGAAAAGGCATAGATGTCCAAGAAGTCTTCATTTCCTTCGTCAAAGGATTCAAAATAGGCCACAGAAAAGCTTTCGTCGCTTTCCTTATCAATGCTTAACCATTTGAGTATGGTATAATCATCTTTCTGAATAACACCCAACCATTGTTCCACAGACTTTCCTAGTCTCAATCTGGATTGAATTTCATCTTTGTTTAGATACCGCATCATAAATTTATTGATACATCAGGTAACTGTATCAAAGGAGAAAAATCACCTTTGAAAATATCTAATTCATAAAAATTATCATCAGTGTCCACGATAACAGAGATAAGCAGATACATTCCGTCGACATCATGAGAATCCATATCGGCCAGCACACCACCAGAACGCCTATGATCCTCTCCTTCTATAATTACATGGACGCTGCCCATTCCTCCATCGTCCATTTCCTCAACAAATAGATCTTCCAATGAAGCTATGATACGAGCTCCCTCTGGTGTATCCCGCACCAAATAGGAAATCAGCTTTATTTCCGCAGAGGTAAGTCTTCTTTTCATATTTCGCATAGTTCTATTGGCTTCTCAAAGATTCATCTATATAAAGATCAATAATCACTTATACAAATCAAACTTTTGTTATATTTATTTGCCAAACCTTTTATGATGAGCATACACAGTATAAATAGAGGATCCGGATATTGATAAAGGGATTGTTGCTAGGTGTGAGCTATGAAAATTTTATGCGTTATAGAGATGTATATTTTAATATCACACTGTTGTTATAGACATTATCACCGCTTTTTCATCGTCATTTTCAACTGCTCTTTTTTATTTCTTTACCTTTAATAGATGACTCAGAATAAAAAAAGTAAGTACAAACATAATTGCCTGAATGATAAATACAGGGTAAAGTAGATCTCCTTCCGCATAGCGATATGCAAAACTTATAATTGATACCGGCAATGTAAATACCGTACCGACAACAAACCATTCGTTATAAAACTGATCATCAGGAAGAATCGAACATACCGACAAGGTACCTATTCCAACATAGGCCAAAGCAATAAAAAATGGTACTCGCTGTTCTTTGAAATACTTTATCATAAGTTTTCCTGTTATAAAAATGCGGCGCTTTTATTTGCCTGCTAATTATCGAAGATTATTCATAAATAGTAGTTTTATTAACGTCGGAATAGGTTTGCCATCCTTCATAATCAAACACTGTTTTAACGGCACCTATTTTTGAGCAGGCATTTTCAAAATATCCATCATCCAATGACTCCTGAATTGCTTTGCAACATATACGTCGTCATTACTTAGTATAATATGAATATCGATATTGTCATTAAAAATATCCGCTACTCGGTGAGTAAAAAATAATTTGAACTGCATTTCTCGCATCATGATCATCGTGAATTTAGCTATCAAAAATGAGGATTACTGTTTGTCTAATTTCAATAAATTATCAATTCAAGCCAAATTTAAAATAAAACTCATAGCAACGACTAATACTATTTAGACATTACGGGATGCCATAAAAGATGCTCTTCATCTTATTATTGATCAATGCAAAATTATCCCGATTGGAATTGCCACTATCAAATGAATGGAAGAAATTGTTCCATATCCGATACCCTCTGGTACTGCAACTTCATCTACAGAAAGTTCCCTCATGTCCTGCATCGTTTTTTTATTAAAATCTGATTTGCCATATTTCTTTGATTTAAAGTGTATAGCAAAAGTAGTTGGGGTGGTCTCCCTATTTGAGGAAATGAAGGTTTATGTAGGCGGTAGTGGAAAGATACCGAAAAGTCAGGATTTTTAAGTTTTTCTCTGCTGAGCTTCAAAAGGAGTTTCCGGGTATAGGTGGATTTTCTACAACAAACCTATGGTATATGGCTCAATTTTATAATGAATATAATGATAATCCAAATCTCCAACCATTGGTTGGAGAAATTAGTTGGACAAAACATATCGCCATATTATCTAAATGTAAGGATCAACAAGAGCGTAAATTTTATATCCAAGCAACCAAAAAATTCGGCTGGACAAAAGACGTATTAATTAATCAAATTGAAAATAAGAGTTTCGAAAGCTATCTCCTTAATCAAACAAACTGGGACAGAAATAACAAAATCATTACCAAAAAAATACAAACAACTACTGCCAAATGCAAAAGAAATAGAAGAAAAATTAAACATATTTTTCAAAGATGATGAATTATAACCTTGATTATCTTTTGGGGATTGCTAAACGGGTAAGATACCAACTATTATCCCATTTTTTGTCTCTTATCTTCTGTTGTTACGATTTTTTGTGTTTCTCATCAAATAACACACTTTTTGACATATCCAGTTTTAAAAATTCTTCCAAATCGCTATCAGGAAACAGATTATTGATAATACCGTCATTCAACTTTTGCCCATTTCCTGAAAAAATCAAAATTTCATGAGATTTGACAGACGTCTCACCTTTCCTTCCATGCTCGATAGTGTCACTGGCATACAGGTAATCAACCTTAGTCTTTTTTCGTTTTACTTTTGGCAATGCCGGCACCTCGCCGCTAGCAATAATCTGACTGACAGACTCCTTCAGTACTTCAACACTCAGACTCTCATCAATGCAAAGTTTTGTAAAACTCATCAATAACTCCGCATCATTTAGCGGAAGCAATACCTTTAGATATTTCCATGAAATCACACTGCCCAGTACGGCAGCATGAATCTCATCAGGAATTAACCTAGCAAAGAAAATGGTTGACTTTATATTCTCCACTTTGAAAATATTGCCCCATTTCTCCTGTAAAATTTTTGATTTTTCAGCAATGTACGCTTCATCATTATTTTTTTTCTCGTCGATGAAAAATTTACCGATGTTCCATAAAAAATTCATATATGTATTATTAATTCCCTGCAAAATCCTAAGACGTTGTGCACCTATAGTATCATCGCATAACTCACTCAATAATTTTCTCATTTGTCTTACAATAAGATTTTTTCATTCGATTACTAAACAAAATACCAATTTAAAAACTACCAAACAATACAGGAGCCCGTCCGTTGATATTGCCGTGTGATTACAATTGGTACAGATACCACCATCATAGTACTGATAAACAACATTTACTGCAAACGTGTCGTTGTAGGTGGAGGAAGATGCTGGCAGCATCGGTAAATTAATATCTTCTGAAAGAATAAACTCATAAATTAGTTCAAGAACTGTTTGAATCTAATTATTTGGTTTTAAAACTGCATTATATTAATAATATCGTAAATGTAACGCTTTTTTAATTTGTAATATTACCAAATCATCAAATAATCATAAAACAAAAACACATTGATATACAGATAATTAACAATGAAAAACATAAGAGCATCAAATAGCCACCAAATAAAAATAGTACTTTCTACATTTTCTCAACGTTGTGCTCCCAAGATCTGGAAGGAATCCGTGAGGACATTATTTTTATGGTCAAAATTGTTCGAAATCACTGATCATGGATTTCCGAAATAATATGATATAAGCCACCGTAATATCCAGTATAACTGCCAATTGCTGTTTAAAATAACTTGAAGGAACTTTCATATCAGCTGTTTCATTATTCTACCCTACCTTGTTATATCAAAGTCAATAAAGACCTTCTGGTAAATGAGAGTTAAATATGTATATTTAATTATGAAAAATATTCTTTTCGCTTCCACACTGGCTCTGTCTATACTTTCCTGCCAAGAAAATAAGCAACAGAACCCACCTATTGTAGAAAATGCAGTGGATAATGCTGAACCGGCGGCTTCAGGTTCTTTTAAGAGTTATCGTGGAAATAATATAACTGTAGACAATATCTATTCCGAATTGATAAAAGATGATAAAAACCTTACAGCTCTCAATTCCAGGATTGTGAAGACATTAGAGGAAACAGAAAAAGTTTTAGCTGTATATAACAGTGTACTCGAAACCACTAATTCTTATTATCAGGATGCCAATGAACGTACAAAAGCCATTACAGATTCACTAGTAAAACAACAGGTACAAAAGGAAATTAGTGCCAGTGCTGATCGATACGATCTTAAAGTAAAAGATATAACAGATCATATCAGTCAAATAGCTAAAAATAATGAAAAGCTCGTTAGCACCTATACCGCTTTTAAAATCCGAAAAACACTACCTGAAATTGAAAAGTATCAAAATGCGCATCCTCTAAAAACAGATAGCCTGAATACTTCCATTATCAAACAGAATAAATTGCTGGAAGAATTAAAGAAATTTAAATAAATGATATCAAGAGAAAAACACTTAGTCAACTTGACAAAGAGGCCAAAAATTATACCTTTCCAATGTTGGATCACGGCTATTACTATCATGGAGATCAAAAAATGGTAGTTTTTCGAGATGAAAGCCGATGGGCAATATTAATTGAAATTTTTGCATTCAACAATCATGATTATGATGTCAACGGTTTTACAACAATTGCCTATTTCTATGGCAATTGCCTACTGAAAGGGTATGATAATGACAATTTCAATTGTTTCGTAAGTGATTCTGATACGGAGTCATTTATTTATGACGATGAAAATTATATCCCATATTTAGATAGTAACGTTAAAACAATAAAAATTAGAGATAAAATTATTCCATTAAATACAGATCCTGATTTTCTTAAACACAAACAAATCGATCTTGAATACCCAAATAGAATTGCCCCTTGGGATTTAATGAGAAGCTTCGTGCCTGAATATTCGGATCATATTTGGCTAACCAATACCGAAATATCACTGAGCATCCCATCAGATTTACCGATATTCTTAGAGCTGAATGAATGGCTTCATCCTGATTTAGCTGATAATCAACTACCGAGTGAAACGGAAACATTTATTCAGATTGCAGAAGCACTTTCAACTGGCAATAAAGTCTCATATAAGCCTACTGTTGAACCAAACACGCACTGGAAGTATTAGCCCGAGGGTGGAACTTTGTAGTGATCGAAAACCTCATTTCCCTAGTTTTTGCTTTATTGCTTATTCCAAATTCTATAAAATTCTTCCTTCGTTATAAAGTCCTTCTCTTCTAAATCAAGTTCGTCCAATGATTGGTCGTATAACATAGAAGTTTCTTCTCTGGGATTTTCTATGGACAAAAAGACTTTGCCTTCGCGCATAATTTCAACCTGCTCTATGGCTTCTCCATTTTGAAAATGTAGATAAAACAATACATCTTCCTCATCCCAATATTTTTTTACAAATACTTCTTGCATATTACTTGAATATAGAAGTGCCTTGATTGACAATTCTTCCCCTAAAGGTAATGAATGAACATTCTTTTACAAAAGTTTATTAAAATCCAACACTTTAGATATACATGGGTTATGTGATACCAAGATAAAAAAATGGAAATAGAAATTATAATTAATGAGCTATTTATTTTGCCTTTTTACCTCCTGTTTTGTAAATTCAAAAACCAGTAAAGCCATATCATGAAGCTAGTTGTAAAAATATTTCATGTCTGTATTGTTATATTACTATTGTTGGGATATCAAAACGGGGCATTGGCAAAAGCTACCGCAATACCACTGTCAACGGATTCATTAGTCGTATTGCATTTTCAGACAAATGACTCGCTGGTATACAGTCGGAAGGATTTTGACACTATCTTAAGTCATCATCCTGAATTTCTATTTAAAGAGACTTTTGATCCCACATGGAGCTATCACCTCCAACACGATATGGAGTTCAATAGCGAAGCTGGACAGGATAATTATTGTATGCTCTATTCCTACTTCTTAATGCAGGTAAATGGTGAGCAGAAATATGCTACACAGCGCAAAACATTAGTTCAGCTATTTTCAAAAATAAATGAATTATTTGCATTAATTGAACATGGAGGTACGTATTTTGGACATCAGCATAAAAGGCTACTGGCGGAAGTAGAATATTCGATTTTCCTAATGCCAAAAGATAAGAGCGAGCTTCGGAAAACATATGCTATCAACAAACAAAAACAGCTGTATATTCAGGGTCTACGGCAGCTCGTAGCTGATGAAACAGCGAATAATGAGGGAATTGAACCTCAGCGAAAATTAAGTCAAATCAAACGGCTTAACAAAGTTATAGACGACATAAATCAGCTCATTAATGACAATTTCTATTTGAGGAGGGCGCAATACTTTCAAAGCAATTATTATGAATATTACTAAAAGACAGACAAATCTTGTATATTAACAATAGGATAGATTTTGCAAATGGGAAATAAACTAAAACTGCCTGCAACTATACGGCTAGCCAAAGAGGAAGAACTTCCGAAAACACCCGCCTCAATCCGTGAAAAATTTGCATGAATAACATGCGGAAAAAATTAAACTGCGGTCTAGCATTTGTAAGACCCCATATAGTATCTTTTATGGGAAACGATAATAATAAAAGAAAAGGTATCATTAAAAGAAGTAGTTTTCTCCATGTAAACTTGGGTGATCAGAAAAATAACCACAACTGATATATTTAAAATGAATTGCGTTGGATAGAACAACACATACAATCACTATTAAATCAATTGACCAAATTCCGACAGTCGATGAAATTAAATCCATTTCAAGAGAAGTGGCTTTAACGCTTATTTTTGAAGGAAAAACGAATAAACAGCGAGAACAAGTCGGACAATATCTCGAATATGCACTTTTTGGTTTTCAGGTCTTGATTCATACTGTCGACCCTGAACTTAACATTGTAAAACTAATTACCGATCAAGAAATCGAAGATCATCAAGACTTTTTTGAGCAATGTGCAAAAGATTACGGGCATCTAGGTGGACAACTCGTGTTTATGTTGGTTGACAAACTTGATTTAAATTTAAATAAGGATTTTCCACTAGATACGTTTAACGAGTTAAAACAAGACGATCGACAGATAGGAACAGTTGGTGAATGGAGGTATTTCGTCCATGGTTTTCACTGTGGTTTTCAACATTTGACAACGAGACAATGTATTGAAGTTCCTCTTACCTTCGGACTCGAGTTTGGAGATTTAGATCCATATTTTTTTATGAAGTTTATCCTGTCTTCACCAGACTATAGGCCTCTGCCAATTCCCCTATTTGATGAATATGCCGACGGATTAAAAATAATAAAAAAAATGACCTCATTAGGAAAATTTGAAGAGATTCCTTCTAATGTCCCTGGCCACACTGGCATTGCCGTCACAGATAGAGAGAAAGTTGAGATTAAATCCGACTTGGATTTAGAAAAAATATTCGTAAAACATATTGAGGAAATTAAAAAGAAACCTAAATTCAACCTTTGGAAATTTCTTGGTCTAAAAAAATGAGAACTCTTAGGTTTTTGTGAAAGTATATATAGCTCTAATTTTAAACCCTTCCAATTTGAGGGTTTAAAATTAAGGCTGGTTTCAAGAGTTTTGTGATGCACCCAAAACGCTGTATAGAAAATACCAACGCAATTGGTATAGTTTGACAAAGATGTCTTTCGTACGTTTTAGAAAAAGCTTTAGACTGCGTAAAAAAATAGTGTAAGATTACACCCTACTTTTTGCTTCGGAAAGTGAAACAGTTTTACCCAATGCGCCAAATTCATGAAGATCTCCAAATACTTCGATACGTATCGATTGGTCTAGACCTCCTATACGCAATGGATTAAATCCGCTGTCGAGAATCAATTGATCGACCTCTTCATCAACACTCCTGTCATCCGAAGCATAGAATAAAACGGCCTGCTCGGGTAGCTGGAATGCTGCGCTGGCAAGAGATGCCGCGCGATTGCCTTTTACAAGATTTTGAGCTACTATCTTTCCGATGTTTCCCAAGCCGATGACGGCTATTTTCTTTGTTGTTGCCATGCTATAATTTTTTATTTTAAGAATCAATTCAACAGTCCAAATCTCTTTAAAAATTGCTTCTCCCACCCATAAACTTTCCTAAGAAATAGCATTAAAATAGTTTAAGGCCTTTTCTTAAACTTATTTATTGATAAGATCGTTACGATCTCCCCACCTTTGTCTAAACTCATGAATATAATGAAAAATTTAGCCGAAAACGAAATTGCAACAGTACTCCAGGAGTACGCACAAGCAATCAATACGGTCCAGACAGACCTTATCCATACCTTTTATGCAAAAGATGGACTACTTATGCCCGAGGGGATTAAAACACTGACACGGGAACAACTTTTGTTTAGTAGATCGCATATTTTTTTTGAACGGAAGAAGTTTAAAATTGCCTACATGATTGATCATATCGCATGTGATGGGAAGTATGCTTTTGTATCTGCAAGCGCTAAGACATCAATGAAAGATGCTGTTTCTGGAATTGCTGTTGAAAAATCGAGCCGCGACTTTTTTGTATTCCGCAGAGATGCCGACACCTGGAAAATCTTTCGATATGTTTTTAATAGAACGATGTAAATATCTTAAATTGGATAAAGTGAGAAGACTGACTTAAAAAACAAGTATATTTAGTATAAAAATGGAAGATCATTGGAACAAGTAGAACCCCTAGAAAAAGCGTTAGCAATGCTTATCGACAATTTCAAACAGTTTTTCCCGTTTAATATGGAAGAACAGGAAGCACTGAGGCGTCTTTTTACGCTGAGAATCGTAAAGAAAAAAGGATTTCTGCTTCAAGAAGGGGAAGTTTGCCGGCACTATTTCTTTGTTGTTATGGGCTGCTTTAAGATGTTTGCCGTAGACAGTAATTTTAGGGAACATAATATACAGTTTGCTGCGGAAGGTGATTGGATCGCAGATTTCCAAAGTTTTTATAATGAAGAGCCGAGCAGGTTATACATCGAAGCGGTAGAACCGGCTATCGTCCTACAGATCCAACACAAAGATCTTTTGTATCTATATACTAATTACCATAAATTTGACCGCAACTTTAGGATCATCATTGAACGGAAGCTAATGGAATACCAAAACCGTATTCTACTGAATATTAGCACCAACGCAGATGAACGCTATGTTGCCTTTCAGAAACAATACCCTCACTTGATCAATCGACTTCCGAACAC
>Ga0265296_1005085_pt1 | contig 11041 bp, 8 predicted proteins | sample MunlanPumphouse1_FD_189073 | JGI IMG/M metagenome (GOLD analysis project Ga0265296, IMG submission 189073) | Groundwater microbial communities from a municipal landfill in Southern Ontario, Canada - Pumphouse #1 | ecosystem: Environmental > Aquatic > Deep subsurface > Groundwater | place: Canada...
CTACCCACCCTGGCCATTGATATTTCCAAACTTGATACTTTAGCACAGGCCTGGTGTAATAAGGCATCTCAAGCGCTGTTTTAAACAAATAAGCTTTGGAAAAATAAAATAACTTAAATTACCAACCCCTGTCAAGTTTAAGAAAACTTTTCCCCCCGCGGCTGACTTTAACAAGCGCCAAGTTTAGACCTGGGCATTGATGTTTTTTTAACAACTGGGTAAACTTAATCTTCATGAAAAAAAGACTGCAGGACATCTTACAGGAGACATTCAAAAGTCTTGGGATTTCTTTTTCCGGGGTAGATATAGAACTACCTAAAGAAGAATCTCATGGAGACCTTGCAACGCCTGTTGCGATGTCCTTATCAAAAACTCTTAAGAAACCGCCAAGAAAGATTGCAGAGGAAATTATACATTCTATCTCAGAAAAGGATACCTTTGAGAAAATAGAAATTGCAGGGCCTGGTTTTATCAATTTCACGTTTTCAAAAGCATATTTATATTCAGAGATGAAAGCCCTTATGAGAGATGGTTCAGTATTTTTGAGGTCTGATATAGGGAAGGGCAAGAGAGTTCAAGTTGAATTTGTAAGTGCCAATCCAACGGGCCCATTACATCTTGGGCATGGCAGAGGCGCTGCTGTGGGTGCTGCTTTATCTAACCTGCTTAAAGCAGGCGGTTATAAAGTGGAAAGGGAATTCTATATAAATGACGCGGGAAGACAGGTGAGACTCCTGGGCATGTCTGTATTTGCAAAATATAAGCAGTTGGCAGGACTGGATTATCCTTTCCCTGAGGATGGCTATAGAGGTGACTACGTAGAAGAACTGGCAAAAGAGCTTAAACTTGCCTCCGGAGAACAATTTCTGAAAATGGAATTCGATGAGGTTGCAGAAAAATTCATAGATAGTTCATACAAAAAAATGCTTGCCCTTATTAAAAAAGACCTTGAGGATTTTGGGGTTTACTTCGACTCGTGGCAGAGTGAACATGAACTCTATGAAAAAGATGAAGTGCAACAAGCAATAAAGGATCTGAAGGAGCGCGGATATATCTATGAAAAAGAAGGCGCCACATGGTTTACATCAACAAGTTTTGGCGATGACAAGGATAGGGTCATAATCAAAAAAGACGGTGAATATACATATTTTGCTCCTGACATCGCATACCACAGAAAAAAAATTGAGAAAAAATTTGATGAGCTTATAGATATATGGGGAGCTGACCATCATGGATATATTCCGAGAATTCAGGCAGTTATCCAGGCACTGGGTTATCCAAAGGAAAGCCTCAGGGTTTTGCTTGTTCAGATAGTATCGCTTCTCAGGGGCGGCAAGCCTGTCCAGATGTCAAAAAGGGCAGGAGAGTTTGTAACGCTGAAAGAAGTGGTCGAAGAGGTTGGTGCAGATACAACAAAATTCATATTTCTCACGAGGCGCCCTGACAGCCATCTTGAATTTGACCTTGAGGTTGCAAAGGCTCAGTCTGCAGAAAACCCGGTTTTTTATGTGCAGTATGCAAATGCCCGTATAAACAGCATATTTGCTCATGCTAAAGAGCAGGGGATTGATATCGATAAACTTAAAAATGCTGATTTGAGTTTATTAAATACCCATGAAGAGCTAAGGATAATAAAAAAACTTCTTGCCTATCCAATGGTATTTGAGGGCGCTGTCATTGCACATGAGCCGCACAGAATTACATTTTATCTTCAGGAGCTTGCAGGTATATTTCATCCTTACTATCACAAATACAAAGTGGTAACGGCTGACCTGAATCTTACTCTGGCAAGGCTTGCACTATGCGAGGCCATAAGGATTGTCCTGAAGGATGGGTTTGAGATATTGGGGCTGAGCGCGCCAGAGAGGATGTAGATTGTCTCTTTTGAATTTTCTGTGATATTATAATAAAAACAACATGGAGGCAGTATGCAGAAAAGAGAAGCTATAAGGTATCTGGAAAATGCAAAAGAGATTTTAGGGAAGTCTCCCATCGAAGATAACAGATATGCTGACGTCAAATATGTAAAGTCTGCCTGCGGTGTTGCCTATCTTGGAGTATTAAAGGCTATAGATGAATACCTATTGAAAAGAGGGCTTTCCAAAAAGGAACTGCCTAAAAAAATTGAGGAGTACGAAAAAGCGTTGCAGAAACACTTATCAATACATAATGGCAAATTAACAAAAGAATTCAGCACGCTTTATGATGAACTGCACATTGCAGGATATTACAGAGGAAACTTGCATCACGTTGATGCCGTAAAAAGCATCCTCAAGGCTGCTAAGGCGTTTATTGATAAGGTGAAGTAGCTCTCGTCTCAGTCTGCAATAACTCAGATATTAAATACCCTTCCTGCTCCAGCAGTTTTTTGGGGCAAGGGTGCAATGAGTTGGTAAAATGAAGCACAGGCGCAGGCTATTGTAATTTTTTGCGGAGACAGGCGGGAAAAGAAATAAAAATAGGCGCTGACCCGATTTATTTAAGCAGATATCTTTTTGCTTTATTGACAAAGTCTTTTGTCTTAGGCAACATCTCATCAATATCATTCTTTGAAACTTCAGTCTGTTCCATATAATCGCCTTTTTGCCTGAGTTCAAAAGCACGATGCAATGTTTTTGATAATTCATTGTCAAAGACACCGGTTTTTATAAACTCCCTGTCAAAAAGCGAAATCGCACCGCCATGTTTTGATGTGCCCAGCTCTTTTTCCTGAAGAAGGGCGAGAACAGCATAGAACATTGCGTAATACAGTCGGTTCATCACCGCGCGCATGCTCATGCCTTCCCTGAGAAGAACTTCTGCTTCCTTTATGGAATCGTCCGCCTCTTTAAGCCTGTATTTTATTAACTCAAGAAGTTCCTCTTTCATATGGCAACGCCCTCACGATAAACATTTTTGATAAAAACAGATTCGCTGAGCGGGCTGTGCTTAACAGCCTCCATACTGACGGCAATAGGCATGATGAGCACATCTTCATGGAATCCAGCCTCCCATGCACAATCGCTTATATATTTTTCTGTTGCGTGGTCAAGATGATCTACAACGACAAGCACATCAAGGTCTGATTCAGGACTTGCGTCTCCCCTTGCGCGGGAGCCAAAGACCCGTAGTTCAAGAACTCTCACTTTTTGTGAAACAAGAGATTTAAATTTTTCTATTACGCTAAGGTCTTTTTCCTGCATCATTACCTCCTCTCACTTTTCCCTTGATTGCTCTGTCTATATCTTACCAGTATCCGGGCAGAGATTTCATCAACAGATTGCCTTGTGGCAGCAACCGCCATTGTCAACGGGCATAAAATAGCGACAGGAAATGTAAGCCATTATCCTGATAAAAAACTGCTGAAAATTCCTTAAAACAGCATAAATACCCTTCCCGCTCCGGAAGTTTTTGGGGAGCAACTATGAACTTCTTTATCGAAATGAAGGACAGGCACGCAGTCCATTTATTTTACGGGTTCTACTGAACTTTATAAGATTGAGAGGAGAGTGTAGTTATTTTTTTAAATTGCATTCTGCTTTCTTCTAAGACATTGCCTTTTCAAGAATCCCTGCAACATCAGCAGGTTCTTTCGACACCGCCCACTGCCAATTTCCAAAACCACCCTGCTCATTAACCGCCCTTACCCATTCATCGAGGAAATTGCGCTTCGTTTTATCTTTTGGGGTATCCTGCCCTTTTATTTCAAGAACAAGATAATCACCTGTTTTGAGGCGGATTATAAAATCAGGGCGGTATTTATGAACTATGCCTTCAAAGATATAAAGAATCTCAAAGCCGAGATGATCGTTTTTTACCCATGCTGAGACATTTGGATTGCGGTCAAGTTCAAATGATTCACTCGCTTCCCATGTGCTGTCAAAAACACAGAAATTGACGTGAGATTTTTTGGTATGTGCACAGGGTTTCCCTGTATACCATGTACGCATGTCAACTGTAGAGCGGATTGGATTATCATTATCAAAAATTGGCTCAAGCGATTCTGTATTTTCAAATCTAATTTCTTCCCATATATGTTGAACTATTTTAGACATATTCAAGAGGATCAAAATTCTGCGTTTAATATTATCTTGATAAAAAAGTGGAGGGTTAATCTGGATTTTGTCAGATGCAATAAATCTTTCTACTATCCTGATGAGCTGTGCAAGCAGGAATTCTTTATTCCCTTTCCATGTCGGCTTCATCTGATCATATATATCCCGCGCGGTCTCAAAGATTATTTTTTGTAACCTGAACTTCTTGCCTAAGTCCTCAAGGTCTATTTCAGATATTTTTGTTATATCCGGTTTCCCTTCAATAATAGGTGCCATCTCAACCAGCCTTGCAGTATCATAGGCATTCAACTCGATAGACTTTACCTTTTCCATGTCTATCGTCAATGTTGGTTTATATGAATGATTAATTCGGATGATATTGGGCCATCTGATTTCAAATTGCATTTTTTCTTTGATAGGCTCTATCTTTGTTTTTGGTGGTGGCGGTGGTGGCGGAGGTCCATCTGTTGATTCGTGTGGTAGAAACGTGAATGGCACTCCAAATATGTTTACATATTCTGCATCGAATAAACCTGTTTTGGGATTAACCTCATATGAAGTTCTTCTTAATCCTCTGCCGACAACCTGTTCGCAAAGCAATTGGCTCGAAAATGCGCGAAGCCCCATAATATGCGTAACGGTCTTGGCATCCCATCCCTCAGAAAGCATTCCGACAGATATAACTTTCTGAATACGTTCGCCTTCTTTCCCAGCCTGACCGACAGTATCAACTGTTCTTCTTAAAAACTCTGCCTGTTCTTTTTTAGAAAGTTTTTTTACGGGTTCATCGTTTTGTTCTTCTTCATCTGAATTTTCTTCGATAGGGCTAACTTCTTCTTGTGATTCAGCTATTTCAAGAACCTTTGAATCGATGTGCAGTATTTGTTCAGGAATGCACAGTTCATCAATGCGAATCTTTTTATGTTTAAATGCATAATGCACCCTCGCAGCAGTCTCTGTCCTGTTAGCAACAGTTATCATTACAGGCGGTGTGGGGAATTTAGAATCCTCCCATTTTATTGCAGTTTCAAGCCAGTCTTTCCCAAGCAGATAATATCCGTTTATTACAAGGTCTGGAAGTGTTTCATGTTCCTCTGCCTTTCGACTTAAATCTTCTTTTACATCTGGGTCATTGTATATATGATAAAGACGTGATTTATAGTCCTTTGTTAACTTCCCATCATCCCTCACAACAACACGCGGTGTCTTTACCAGCCCTGATTCTATTGCATCGTTGAGACCAAAGTCGCTGACAATCCAATCAAACAAAGCTTCTTCCGAGCTCTTTTTCCCTGACGGTGCAAATGGTGTTGCTGAAAAATCATAACAGTTTAATATCCCTCTTGTTTTATGAATTCTATCCAGTCCGCCAACCCACTTTGTTGCCTCCTCTATATCTTCCTTTCTGACTCCTTTTATCTTCGATTCAGAAGGTATGCGCCATGCGTGATGGGCTTCGTCATTTATAACAACAATATTTTGTGCGCTGGCCATTTCTTCCAATACCTCACGGACATATGCCTCATCGCTTTTTGCACCCCTTTTATCAACGCTTTTTTTCTTTGCCAGTTTTTCTTCTGTTTCCCAGTTAAGTGTATGCCAGTTTCTGATAAGAACTTTCCCCTGACGGAGTTTATCCAGAAGCGCCACAGGAACAACATTGAATTCCTCATAATAATTGTTTTTGCCTGAAGGCTCTAAAACCTGAAGACGACTCTTAACTGTTAATCCGGGAGCTACAACAAAGATATTTTTTGAAAATCTTGTATCCTGCGGATAAGTTATTTTATTTATTGCCTGCCATGCGATCAACATTGCCATAAGAATGGTTTTGCCGGAACCAGTGGCCATCTTTGAACAAAGTCTTCTGAATCCTCCTCCGTCTGAAGGAATCTCTATACCCACTTTCTCTGAATCAGGAGCTTCGTTAAGCCATACAAGAGTTTCGATTGCCTCCATCTGGCAAAAGAAGAATCGCCGAAATTCCCTTTCTTCAGAATTGTTCCAATGTTCAAGCAGCCGTTTTGTTATGCCGGTTACGCCTGCGTATCCTGCCTCACGCCATGCTTTTACGCGTGGACGGATTTTATTCACAGTGGGAATTTCAATGAAAATGCCGGGGTCATCAAACGCTCTGGAACTTTCAGATGCGATAACATAGCCGGCAGGACGCCGTCCATCTTTTAGAGAGAATGTACGGGACTCTCTGTCATAACTCCAATAGTGTTTTGGTTCTTCATAAGGCGAGTTGATAATAAGCTGGTCAATGGTGGTTTTACTCATAAAGTCTAATTTCTCCGATAATCGAAGTTATTCAGAGCTATCACAAGTCGTTCTAAACTCTTGGAAGCCATCTGTGCTTTTTTTATATCCCAATGATTTAAAACAAAATCCGATAGACAGGTGTTGTAATTTCTTCCGACCGATGCCTTCCCTTCTGGAACAAGGTCTTCTTTTATCTTTCTTTTACGGGACTTTCTTGCAAGATTGATAATATATTCCTTGGGCTTCGGTATATTCTCAGGATATAGGTCAATCCTATCTCTTGAGACACCCATAAAAGAGGCAAAATTATCCCTATCACTGATCAGCCATGCCTCAGCTTCTCTTACTGCAATTCTGAAAAGGAAATTATCGCTTTTTGTAAAATTCAGCCAACCGTTAATTATTATCAAAGGGCATTCTGCATTATCCAGATCAACAAGCACCAGATAAGGCGAAATGCTGGATGCTTGATTGTAAGCTCTTAAATTGTCTTTTATAAAATTCTTTCCTTTTTTCCCGAATATCCTGTTTACTTCATATTTCTGATTGAATGAACTAAGCACCCTTGTCAATACGTTCAGATGCAATTCATCTTCAATCAGCAAATTGATAGGAATGCTCATTGTTCAAACTGGAGAGAGAGCTGTTGAATGTTCTTAGGTGTGGTTATCGGGATTACAACATCCGCCATGCTTAAACCTGAATTCAGCAGTGTCTTAACTTCTTCGTCTGAATCTGCGGGTTTCACCTCTGTACCTTCATCTGTTGGAATTAACATTAACACCTCATCTCCGCCGATTCCTTTATTTGCAAGCAGGTCATAACTATGCGTAGTTACGATTACCTGTCTCCGACCGGTTTTCCTTTTCTGTAATCTTGCTATAACCTCAGCTAATTTACTTACGATTCCCGGATGAAGTGAAAGTTCCGGTTCTTCCAGTAAAATCGGTTTATTGCCATCCAACAATGCCCATAAAAGTCCTACAAGTCTTAATGTGCCATCAGAAAACTGGTCTTCCCGCTGCTTTCCGGCATGGGGCCGCCAGTGTTTACAAAGGACTTCCAGGTGGGGCACACCCATATCATCCTTTATAAGATCCAAATTATCAAACTGTGGAACAGCAAATTTTAAGGCATCATTTATTTTTTTTAAGAATGCCTTTCTCGTTTGAATAGTTGTTTTATTGATTTTTTCTATAAAGTCTCTCCCATAAAAGTCCTCATGTCCGTTTGATTTCAGAAAAGCAGCAGGGGCACGCAATAACTGCGGGATGACATGGAGATACTGGATTGACTGGAAAAACTCGGCTATTTCCCTGAAATTTACGTTGGATGTCGGCTGTTCAAGGTGGGTATATTCCAATAGTTTAGCATCATTCTTATCTTCATCATTAGGCCGATTCAATATTAATGCATCTTTTTCATCCCAGGCCTTCTCATATTTAAGCTTTGCCTTGACATCAAAGACACCGCCGCCTGTCTGACTAAAGCCAATTGCATATTTCCATATTACTTTCTTATTGCTATCGTCGGTAATATGGGCTTCTATCTCTATGTCTGGTTGGGTTCTTGCTGCCAAACATCTGATTTTTGAAACGCCGCCGCGAAGCCTTACCGCCTCCTGCAAACCTCCGCCAGAGCGCGCCAAATCCCGCAAAAATCTAAAGACGTCAAGCAGATTGGATTTGCCCGAGGCATTTGGCCCAACAATAAAAACCCTTTCTGCGAGCGAAACATCCACCGCCCTAAAATTGCGCCAGTTCTTGAGGACGATATGTGAAATAATCATTATTCTACCTCCAAAATCTTCAGGCTCTCGATTCCTCTGTCATCCACAATTTTAACAGCAATGCGCCTGTTATCGCCAATCTCAAAAGGTAATGAAACATTTCCCCTGTATGCCTCAATTAAATCCTCATCAATCTCTGCCTTGAGATTCTTTGCAAGCCTTGCCCAACCGTCCTTTTCTCCTGCCATTGGGAAAAAGACCTGTTTTGGAAAAAGACTCCTTCCATCATAATCTGTATCGAGCATCCACATAGCAATTTTATCAGTGCCTCCTGATTCGATATTGCCTGTTTTTGTGTTGTAGTAATCAAAGCCGAGAACTTCTACTTGATATAGTTCTTTGTTGTCATTGCGAACCGCAGGTGAAGCAATCCCTTTCTTTTTAGATTGCTTTGCTTCGCTCGCAATGACAGAAGGAATCTTTTTTAGTCTCACCTCCGGCTGTCCCATGAGCCAGAAGCTTTCATTGCTTGCACGTTTCTTTTTGAGATCATCAGTAAGCAGGTCAGTGTTCATCTGGACTTTAAGCAAAGTCACACCCGGCCAGTTTGTCTCGTCTATATCTTTTGCTGCCTCAGGGTCAAACTGAAAAGATGCAAAGACAATGATTTTAGGTTTTGGCACAAGTTTCTGCGCCTCTTCAATTGCAAGCGCAACCTGCCTTTGCTCCAATGGCGCATGTTCAGGGCCAAACGAAATAACAACACGCTCTGGTTGACCGTATGAAGCTTTCTTTTCGCTTATCCTGTCAGCGCCAAGATCATTCGGTTTTGTCTCTGCATCGGCATGAAGCCAGCGCGTTCCCGGCAGAGGTTCAACACGTGAAAAGAGGATGTATTGATTGTTCTTCCCACGTATTCCACATTTCAGTAGCTCATCTCTCCATTCATTCTGTCGCAGAGTTTCGCCTGATCTGGCTATTGAATTGTCGGCTTCAAATCCCCCCGCCTTCGGCTGCCCCCCTTTTTCAAAGGGGGGTGAGGGGGGATTTTGCCCTGTGCTGATTTCGTCTAACGGTTTCACCATCGGCGCAGGCACTGCCTCGACAGTGAAAGGCCCTGTTACCCTTGCCCTTGAATTGTCCACAAAAGGCTGGTCATAAAGAGTTTCCTGTCCCGGAGGTTCATTATTGGCGATGGATTTTAGTGTTATATGCGGAACTGTCTTGTATTTAAAGCCGCTTCCAACGCCTTCATCTGGATGAGCCAGCTCATAATAATTGAAAATTGCGGTCATTAATCGCTGCTTGGCAAGCGTGAGCGCTATCCTTGATGTGTCGCAAGTAATCCACCGCCTGCCCCAGTTCTCGGCCACAAATGCAGTAGTGCCACTACCGCAGGTGATATCCAAAACAAGATCACCGGGGTCAGTGGTCATGAGGAGGCAGCGTTGAATTACTTTTTCATTTGTCTGAACTACATATTTCTTATCGCTTGCACCTGCAACATCCATCCATGGGTTAGTCAACTTGGTATATGGAAAGTCATCATAGAATAAAATAAATCTTGGTAAATCACCATCGACTTGTAATCTATTAACCTTGGCAAGATAATCCATCTTTTCTTTACTTGTCACCCAACATTGACCATGAGGTGGTTTAAAGATTTTACCCTTATAATCAAACTCATATACTGATGTTTCAGAAAATGATGGAGCTAGTTGGGAAACAGTAGTATAAATCTTTGAACCTGTAGGAAGTGTTGATGAACCATTCCTCTCATCTTTAGTTATTCTACGTCTGGTTCCGTCTGGGAGTTCAACAAACCTCCACATACCAGTTAAATCTGGTTTGGCTTCTATATATAAATGACGACATTTAATATTTTTTAAATCTTTTGCGTACCAAAGGAGATAATCGCACATATTTTCAATTGTCTTGCTTCCGAGTGGCATTAATTTTTTCCTAAAAGTTATCAAACTTACAAAATTCCCTACTCCAAATACCTCATCCATCAATTCCCTAACATGATGCACATTCTCATCCGAAATCTGAACAAAGATACTTCCGCTTTCGTGGAGTAAATCCTTCACGAGAAAAAGTCTATCTCTTAAGTATGTCAGGTAAGAATGTATCCCCAGTTCCCATGTATCGCGGAATGCCTTTATCATTTCCGGCTCTTGAGTCAAGTCCTCGTCTTTGCCGTCTTTAACATCACGCTTATTTACAAACGGCTGGAAGTTGCTTCCGTATTTGATGCCGTAAGGCGGGTCGAAATAAATCATCTGCACCTGTCCTGCAAGACCTTCTTTCTCGATGAGTGAATTCATCACAAGGAGTGAATCACCTGCAATCAGACGGTTTGACCAGTTATGTTTATGCTTGTAAAACTCTATTGCATCCCGCAAAGGCGGGTTTTCTTCAGGAGACTGGAAAAGAGAACCCTGAACAAAGCCATTCCCGCTCTTTTTTCTTACAGCCTGAATAATAGTTCGAGGGTCAATCCTTTCATGCACATGAAGAGAGACCGTTGGGATTTCAAAAGCAGTATGCTCAGCTTTCCCTGCCCACTGTAACGATGGGTCTATATGAGGGTCATAGGCGTATGTCTTTTTTCCTGTTTCTTTATCAGTCTCAGGCGTAACAAGACCAACAGGAGGATTGTTCAGCCTCTCTTTGCCCTTATGTTCATACTGCTCAATCGGCTTTTTGTCTGATTTCTTTTTTCCCTTTGCCATATATACCACCAATTTCCCCTCAATCATACCCCTTCAAGCGCAGGAATTTCAAGAGAGGGAAAATGCGATAAAGGAAAACTACATAATAAGGTTTAACACATTACCCTGCCAGCATTATAACAAAGCGCGGAAGCGGGCAAGAGCGCAAGTGCAAAAGTTCCATAGGGCGGTGTACACAAGCTATACAAAAGCAACTTTAAAGTCGAAAATATCCTTTATTGCCTGAAAATCTTTTTTGTTCTGGGTATAGACGACTGCGCCCATGCTTCTTGCTGAAG
>Ga0265296_1005086_pt1 | contig 11041 bp, 8 predicted proteins | sample MunlanPumphouse1_FD_189073 | JGI IMG/M metagenome (GOLD analysis project Ga0265296, IMG submission 189073) | Groundwater microbial communities from a municipal landfill in Southern Ontario, Canada - Pumphouse #1 | ecosystem: Environmental > Aquatic > Deep subsurface > Groundwater | place: Canada...
TGATTCTTACGCATATTTAATTGTTGACAGCGCTAAATTCTGTAATCCTTCGGAAGTTGGTTGTACTTCGTATGGCGCGCCAAAATTGGATTCGGCTGGATCAATTATTTGCACATTACCCGTCGCCTGCAGCCCAACTGCTCCGGAGGCGACTTGTGAATGTGAACGTGATGGCGAGAAGATGTGTGATGTGGCAGACGGCGACGACTCTTGCATCGGCGATTTTGAAACAGTAAATTTCTTAAATGATGAAACGCGCTACACCGGCGCGAACCGGATTCTTTGTGAAACCGAGTCACAGTCATGCGAAGAATATACCGGAACTGACAGCACTAAGTTTTATTTCAAGGATCCGGGCAAGCGGACTTGCGCTTGGAAAGAAAAAGTATCTTACGGCGGAGAAGAGCGGTCCGGCTGGTGGAAAAAAGATGATGCCGGCGCCGACGCGCCATGTTATTCGGATTATTCTTCAGCCGGCGTCTTTGGTATTTGGAAAAATGCCGATCCGAGCTATGACGAGCGGGTTGGCGTCTGTCCGGCCGAGCAAAATCTTTGCACAAAATTTGTTGACCCGTCTGATACTTCCGGCGAAAATCCGGAAGGCGAGCCGTATTATTACCTTAAAAACAAAAAACTCGGCGAGGGCACCTGCGGGGGCATGGCCTCTCTGCAAGCAGGATGTGTTTTGTTTAATGATACTTCAAGTTTGAGCAAAACATATCACGCCGAAGCGACTTATATTCTCTCAGACAGAAAGGGCGGGGGATTGGTTAGCCCGACTAATTGCGAACAAAGTGGATCTTGTAAAACATGCCAATACAGCGGTTTGGTTCCGCCATTTTATTATTTTGGTCTTTGTGAAAGTGATAGTGATTGTACAGGAGGAGAGATTGGAAGTTGCAGATCGGCCACGGAAAACGACGCCAACACCATCTTAGAAGTTCGGCGCGATCGCGTTTGCGGCGAGTGGATTACTTGCGAGACATCAACGCCCGTCTGGGATTCTTTTGCCAATCGATTTAAGACGGTTTGCGACGGCCTTAATCTTTGTAGTGAACTTAAAAAAGTCGGCCAGGCGGCCGAGTGCTCAAACTGGGTTGGCGACACCGAAATCCCTGAAATTTTGGATATTAAAAAATATACTTCGCGCGATATTACCTGGAAAGGCAAAGATTATTCCGGCTACGCCATTCCAAATCAATTCCAGGCCTTTAAACTTTCTCAAGTGAACGTCGCGGCCGCGGCTCTGGACGAAGAAGCCGATTGGCGGTTGGGGTTAGTTGAAGATGCCGCTTGTTTTGGCCCCCGGCCTCTTTCGGTCACGGCCTACGGAGATTTGCCCGGACCGACTGACGCCGGCTGGTCAACGCCATTTCCCGCACGTGCGTGTGCGACCATTTCCGGCGAAGCGCCCGGTTCCTGCTACGCCCAAAACGAAAAACTTTGCGACGTGCCGGCCGGGTGGAGTCCGACTGCCACCCCAACCACTGCTTCGGCGCGTCATGGAAAATGTTACAACATGAAATGTGTTTACGCGCCGGAGGGAACGCAAATCCTCGCCATACCGCTATTTGCCGAGGCCAAACCGCTTGAAAAGGAAACAGAAGATTTTTCACCGGATTGTCGGGCTTACCCGGAAAGTAATTCTCCTTTCCCGGAATCGGTTAATCCGGAGACCGGCCGAAAGCAAGGATTTTCAAATGCCAACGTTTGCGAAGACGGCGACGATGCCTGCGAATGCAGTTACCGCAAGATTTCTTACGGCGGCACGGTGAAATATTTTGATAACGAAAAATTTGCCGATCAAATACCTTTGAAAATTTGTGCCGGTGGCAGTTCGGAAGTTGTCGGTAAACCGCTTTGCGACGGTGATCCATGTACGGCCGATGAACTTCTATCTGGAATAACTTTAACAGAGGCAGATTGTACGGACGCTGGTGGCAGTGTTGCCTTGAAACAAAAAATTGATACGGTCTTAGGACTTGAAGGATACTGTTTGGAAAAAGATAAAACAACACATATAAACGGCGGCGAAGACGAATTTGTTTGTCTTTCCTGGTTGCCGGTTGATCGCTTAATGGGCGCGCCCGATATTTATAATCAATATACAAGAGCCGGTTATCTTCCCAACGGCAAAGAAAATTATTGTCTCGAACCGGAACTGTATAAAGAATTTAGGCCGGTCGATACTGTTGCTTGTTTTGATGCCGATGAAGAGTACGAATGCGATCCGGATGATCGGGATTCTTGCCGACAAGTTCATTGCCCCGAAGGATTTGTGACGATTATTGGAGCGTGCGAAGAATGGGGCGAAGGCGGAGATGTGGGGGGTATTCCCTATGATCACACTGATTGCGTCGGCGTAACGTATGATGATTGTCCCTATAAATGTATTCCGTTGGGATCACGCCATACAGGAGATGGGCCAATTACGGACGGCGCCGGTGATACTGTCAGTTGGGCTAAGGGAGATTTGTGCTTTCCCGAGGTTGCTACACAATTTTCTTACTATCCGGATCGTGCGAGCGATCCGAGACCCCAATTAACAAGTTGGCTTGATTCTGGTTCTTACACACCCGACGCGCTTTATTCTCCGGACAGAAATTATCGCAGTAGCGAAGACAAAAGATATGATGATTGCGAACTTAGGGGAGCGTCGCTTAGTGCCGGGGGAGCCCAAACCGTTGGCGAAGATTATTTTGCGGGTTGTAAGACAGTCGCTAAAATTGCCGACGCGGACGGAATAGAAACCAAGGCCTGGACAAATCGTCTTTGGGAATCGGCTGCTCCTCCGCTGTTCCGTATATCAACTTCACCCGAACGGGCAGTGTTAAGTTATATGCAGCAAACTCCGGAATCACCTTTTGGATATACAATAATCAATCCGGATGACACCAATAATTATTGGCCGGCCGTTGTGCCGATGTGTCTCGGGGGTTCAAGCGGCGCGGCCCAATGGCGTTGGTTTTTGCCGGAAGCGACGCCGGGCGACGACCCCATCCAGTGTCCGCCGATACCGTCTGATCCCACAACACATTATGATTTTAAAAACCGCGATGAGGATGGAAATCCGGTGAATGAAAGCCGGCCCTACACTTTTATTGAAACCGAGCCAAGATCAATCCCTGGAGGTTCCTGTGCGGACGATTGGGCCTGCAACCTTGGCGTTTCTTGCGAAGCAACAAGTTTTCTCTGTTACAAACAGTGCGATGTTGATGATGATTGCGCTTCGGGTATCTGTGATCCAACTAACAGCGGATACTGCCCCGATGAAACGATCGCCGCCGGGGACAAGGCTGCTTGCGCGCGTGGCGGCGGAGCGTGGCTGGGCGAATGCTCCGGAGTCCTCCGCGATAGTGAAAAATGCGAAACAGATTCCTTTTGTTGGGACAGACAGTGTAACATAAACATATATTTCCCGCTGGTTAGTCGATGCGGCCCAGCCGGGGGAAGGGTCTCTACTCCTCCGCTTTCCGTCACGCCAACTTCCCGCGAGGACTTGGCCATCGGTTTGGCGCGATTGGAACAAATTTTTGCCAAGATTTACAAAGTATTTATTTGGGACAGCGAAGAGTTAACATACGTTAATCAAGCACCCCTTCCTTCGCCTCCGGCAGTGTCTGGTTACGATGTAACCGAGGTTGGCATCGGAGGGGACGAGCCGACTCCTCCCCAAGTGCATCCGCTTGGTCGTTGCGCCGACGGCAAATGCAGTCCGGACGAGACCGTTCTCGGCGTCTCGGTGAACGGCAAAAACTCCGGCACGGTTATCTCCCGAGATGGAAGTTTGAAAGCGTCAATCAAGTTTTTCTTCTGGGCTGACGCAAACCAAATGGCCATCAAGAGTGTCTGTGTTGATTTCGCGGGCATTGGAGATATTCGCTTTATGTCCGCCGGCTGCGGCGGAGGAGAAAACTTCTACAAAAATTCCTACGGTTGGAGTACAACCGGCGCTTCAAACTGCGACAGCTCCGACTTTGGTCACGCCCCCAGGGCTTGCAGCGAACTCTACTATACCTCAGAAACCACTTTTACCTGCACCCGACCCCTTGCCGGTTCAGCTCCTTCTTACTGGCGCGACACCTGTCCCGACCCAACCGTCTCCGGACCATGCTGCGTCTTTAATCCGAGAGTTCAGGTCAAAGACAATTGGGGTTGGTGCAACGGGACTTGTGATTCCACACCCGGCCATCCAAGACCAATACCGCCAGCGGCTGGGGGGTGCTATTCGGATCAGTGTCAAATTGAGGGGACGATTTCGGGAGAGACCCCTTGGACGGCTTTTTCTGGACGAGTAATTGTAGTTCCTAAATAAGTAAAATTAGCAAATAAAAAAATACACCGGCGACGCAGTCCCGAGCAAGGGTGCTCAGAAACTGCGTCGCCGGTTTTGTGTCCGACCCTACTGGGGGTCGGCCCACCAGTCGCCGTGCCAGTCCCGGTCGTCGTCCCACCTTCCTCCCATATGGGCGGGGGTCTGGGTGAAGTTGCCGGTCACGTTGCGATCGTACATGTTGCAATCACGGTAGAGCGAGAGGTAGCCGCTCGCCGAGATAGAGCCGGAGTAGTCGCAGTCATCGTCCCAGCCAACCACGATGCAAACATCCTGTTCGAGTGTGAGGGTGTAGTGGCCTTCTGCGCCGTCGTCGTTGTGGTATGTCAGGTTCCACGTACCCGTGACGCTCGGGCAGCTGGCCGTGCCTTCGTCCGTGCCGTCCTCCGTCGCGTCGTCCTCGGTCTCGGTCGTGTCGGCATCGCCGTCCGCGTCTCCGCCGGTGTCATCGCTGTCGGCATCTCCGCTCTCGGGAACGCAGTCCCCGTAGAGGCAGACGTAGCCGGTCGCGCAGGGCAGGGGGCAGGCGGCATCGCTGTCGTCGTCCCCGTCGGGGCAACCCCAGGTTGTCATTGCGAGGAGCGCGATCGCGACGAAGCAATCCCTTCCCAGTACTACCTTCTTCATGACATCCCTCCTTCTTTTGGAGTCCTGCCTTCAGGCAGGGTTTGTCTACGGGGAATAGGGATCCGCCTTCCAGCTGCCCCCACCGCAGGAGACAGGGTACTCTCTGCAAAACGGGTGGTCAGGGTCGTCCTGCCACTCGCCCCTCATGTGAGGAGGGTGTTGGGTGAAGTTACCGGTTAGCGTCTTTGAGGGCACGATGGGACTACCGCCGGAGTCAACTTCTAGGAAAATGGCGCCGCTTGGTGAGATTCTGCCGGAGTATGATCTCGCTCTGTCGTCGCCGCTGATATGATCAGACCCAGCTGTTTGCTCGAGCGTGAGGAACCAGTAAGTTGTTTCGCCAGAATCATAGTGGTACCATAGGCTCCACGTCCCCGTGACGTTCGGACAGGTTGGGCAGGCCGTGCTCTCGTCCGTCGTCGCGTCGTCCTCGGCATCGGTCGTGCCGCTGTCCGCGTCGGCATCTCCGCCGTCGCAGATGCCGTAGCAGAGACACTCGTCTCCGCTTGGGCAGTCGTCCGTGTCGTCCGGACAACCGCTGGAAACGAACATCACGAACATCGTCATCGCGATCCCCAAGAACTTCGTCATCGGAACCCTCCTTCTTTCGCCCGCCTCTGGCGGGTTTTTCCATGTTCGAGACACGGACCCTTCCGTGCTCGGGGCCAGTAAGCCCAAGCGAAAGAATGATACAGAATATTATTGTTCGAGCAAGGCCGAAAGCCGCGTCCTGAACTGCTTCTCGACTCACTCCGTTCGCTCGAAGAATATCACACTTTCGTCTGGGTTTTAAGTCATTTTAAACACCTTTTAATATATCTCATTTTTCTCATTTTGTCAAGAGCAACTTCTTAATCCACTTTTAATCTTCTTTTGTCTGTCATTGCGAGCCCGAGCGAAGCAATCCCACCGCCATGAGATTGTCCGTCAGAGGCGGATCCGCCTTGGACGGAAAGGAGAGTTATGAAATTTCTCATAACTCCCCCAGCCCCTCTTATCTTAAGAGGGGAGAGTCCTTATCTCCCGCGACGGAAGTTTGAAAGCGTCGATTAAGTTTTTCTTCAACGCCGACGCGGAGCAAATGCCCATCAAGAGTGTCTGCGTTGATTTTGCCGGAATTGGCGACTTCCGCTTTATGTCCGCCGGTTGCGGAGGAGGCGATAACTTCTACAAAAACTTATATGGTTGGAAACTAGACGGCTCTTCGTGGTGCGACAGTACTGACTTTGGCCACGCCCCTCGCGCCTGCAGCGAACTTTACTATACCTCAGAAACCACTTTTACCTGCACCCGACCCCTTGCCGGTTCAGCTCCTTCTTACTGGCGCGACACCTGTCCCGACCCAACCGTTTCTGGTCCTTGCTGTGTCTTTTATCCCAGAGTCCAGGTCAAAGATAACTGGGGTTGGTGCAACGGCACTTGTACTTCCACTCCTACTAATCCGAGACCGAACGGAGGGTGCTATGGACGAGACCAGTGCGATTTAAGCGAGCCCGCACCGTGGACTTCGTTTGCCGGACGAGTCATTGTGGTTCCGAAGTAATATAGATAAAAAATTTACGGAAATAAAAAAAGAGCCCCGCGAATTGCCGATGCATTTCGTGGGGCTCGCCGTCTCTGCGCGCGTCCTCCTTGCGCGCCGGGTCTACTGGAGGTCGGCTACCCAGGTGCCGCTGGTGCCGGAACTCCTGGACCAGTCGCCGGTCATGTGGGTTGGCGTGATCAGGTTGCCGGTCAGATCTTCGTCGACGGTGCCGGTACGATCGTAGAGAGAGAGCGCGTCGCTCTCGTTGATTTCGCCGGTGAAGGTATCCTCTTCCATGTAGCCCGTCAGCGAGCAGCCAGTCTGTTCGAGAGTGAAGGTGTAGCGGCTTCCGGCCGGCAGGTAGATAATTTCCCACCTCCCAGCCACCCATGAGCAGCTGGTCGTGCCCTCGTCCGTCGTACCGTCGTCCTCGGTCTCGGTCGTGTCGGCGTCGGGATCCGCATCGCCGTCCGCGCCGTTGTCGTCGGCATCGGCGTCGGCTTCCACGGGCACGCAGCGACCGTCGAGGCAGACGTACCCCGAGGCGCACGCCGGCCAGCAAGCGGCATCGCTGTCGTCCGCCGCGCCGTCCGGACAACCCGTCGCGAAACCGAACATCACGAACATCGTCATCGCGATCCCCAAGTACTTCGTCATCGGAAACCCTCCTTTGGTCGCCGTAGCATTTGGCGTAGGCGACCTTACCTCCGTTTCTACGGAGGCAAACTCCTTGTTCAGAACAGCCCCCGTGGCTGTTTTTACTTTGGAGTCCTCGCTTTAGCGAGAGACAATACCCTGACTAAAGTCAAAATTCCAATTATTTAAACACCTTTTAATATATCTCATTTTTGGCATTTTGTCAAGAGTAACTCCTTAATCTACTTTTAATCTTTGAAGCAAACAATTCTCCTCCCTTAAGGTAAGGGAGGATTAAGGAGAGTTATGAAATTTAGCATAACTCCCCCCGCCCCTCTTATCTTAAGAGGGGAGAGATCTCATCTCCCGCGACGGAAGTTTGAAGGCAGAATGTCTTTAATAGATTAATTTTTTAATAAAAAAAGAGCCCCACGCTTTCCCTTGCCGTAGAGAATTTATGGGGCTTGCTGTCTTGGTCTCACCGACACGAGATGGTTGTCTCGTTATCGGAACAGACCGATGTTCTCGAGATACGGCAGATAGCAGAGGACTCCCACATCGCAACACCACGCCGCGAGTGCACCGCTAACACCACCGCCGCAGTGTTCATCTCCGCAACAGAAGCCCAGAAGCACGGCGTCGGCGGGATAGATCGCCGGGGGATGCATCCGTTCCGCTCGGTCTGTCTGCATCAGAATCTCCACTGGCACCTGGCTGGTAGGTGCCCGTCCTCCTGGACCGGAGGTTTCCCCGTTTTCGGGGCAGCCGGCGAGGAACCCAAACGCGACCGCCATCACGATACCAAAAAACTTCGTCATCTTCATCTCCCCTTCCGCTCTCGGCGGATTTTTTGGCGGCGCAGGGTGCGCCGCTTTTTCTAATTACTCAAGTATCAAGGTTCAGTAGTTTCCAACCGTTACCAAAGTTGACCATGATGAACGACAGGAAACACGCGTGGGGGCCAGACGGACCGGTATAAGCCGAAGGGCCGGTGATAATTTTCGCGCGAGCGAAGTCGATGTCCCTCGATGCTCTCACCCCATCCTCGATTTCGTCGCCTTGCGCGAGGCGGTACCGGCGCTTCATCTCCGGATGTGGTGTTGCGTCGCCCAACGACGCGAAGCAGGGGCAGGCAACTTCCTTGCGTGCCGTTGCGAGGACAGCTATGTCGGAGTATCTGGAACTGAGCAGGGGTTCATGGCCGCCCGAAAATGCTTGGGCAACTTCATCGGTGCTTGGCATGTAGGTACGCATCGCGGCAAAGTCCTCCGCGATGCAGGCCTCACGGAGAATCCGCGCCAGCGTTTCCGCATCGGAGACGCTCTTGCGGTTCACGGGGGAATCGACCGCCACCGGATCGTTTCCTCCCGGTACCGCCGTCAGTACTTTCGCCACAGGATTCCAGACATCCTGACCCGATAGTCCGGAGTCGGGCTTGCTGGCGCAGTTCGTCGCCAGTGCGACACCCACGAACATCATCGCGATCCCCAAGTACTTCGTCATCTTCTAGAACCTCCTCCTTCCCGCCCTCTCGCGGGATAAACGGCGCACCCTGCGCCGCTTTTTCTAATTTAAATCCTACCTTATTTTGAGATTTTGTCAAGACCTATTGATTTCATTTTAATCTTCCTCCGTCTGTCATTGCGTTTTGTCTGTCATTGCGAGCGCGAGCGAAGCAATCCCACCGCCATGAGATTGTCCGCCAGGGGCGGATCTGCCTTTGGCATGACTTCGGCGCTAAGGCGCCTCGCAAAGACAACACCCCTCACCCCCAGGGGATGAACCCCTGGCGCAGTAACCCTCTCCCACAAGGGGCGAGGGGATTTCAATTTGACACTCATCTTTCTTTTTGATATCTTTAAAAAGTAATTAAATACTTTATCTATGCTTACACAAGAAGATTTAAAAAATATTGGATTAGAAGTTGGTAAAGTCATTGAACAAAACATCACCCCGGCCTTGGAGTTGATGGCGGCGAAAGAGGATTTGGCGAATTTGGCGACAAAAGAGGATATGAAAAGAGTTGAAGATCGCCTTGATTCCATTGATTCTAAAATTTCAGCCATCCAAAGCGAACTTGAAGATATTCGTCAAAAACTCAGCACTCTCTCATTGAGAACCAAAGATGACGACGACGCGGTAGTAAAAGATATTTTTGCCCTGCGAAGAAGAGTCGATGCGTTGGAAACCCAAATTAAACAAATGAAATTGAATCAGGGTTAATTTTTGTTAGTGATTTTAAAAGACAGTCCTTAATTTGCAAGGGCTGTCTTTTTTGTTACAGATTAGATTTTTTAAATACTACGTGTTATCGGCGCTCGCTCGGAAATGAAATAAATTTCATTTCTCTCACTCGCTTGATAATAAAAATAAGACCGACGGTTTTTTAGGCGTTTGTCACTTGTCGCCATCCGTCGGTTGTTAGCGTTGAGGTCCTACCTTCGCACTAGCAGTGGGGGTTTGTCTACCGGCAGAACTCCACTCGCCAGCCGGTGTCGAATTTTCGATAGGTCATCTCAGTGTCTCTGTGATGCCGTTGCCCTCCCCACTTCCAGTCGTAACCGACCGAGACAACGGCCTCGTTCCCGTTCACTGAAATGCCGTTCACCACGGCCGCCCCGGGCACGCGGAGCGGCCGGTCGGGGCATTCCGTGTTGACGTCGCGGAGGATCTGCTCTTTCGGTGGCCCGTCATTGGAGGAGCATCCTCCTCCTAATCCGAAAAACCACAGAGCGACCATCAACGTTCCCAGAGACCTTCTCATTATCCTGCCTCCTTCGCTGTCGTGAGGATGAATTCTCCTTACGGTTGGTTTCGGCCAGTGGTCGGGAGTGGTTCAGGTATCCAGGATCAGTAGCTTCCAGCCGTCGCCGAAGTTGATCATCTTGAACGTCAGATGGCATGCTCCGGTGCCGGACGAACCGACATAAGTCCCGTTGGCGGCTTTGATGTTTGCGCGAGCGAAGTAGATGTCCCCCGATGCTCGCACCCCATCCTCGACTTCTTCGCCCTGTGCAAAATGGCGTTGGTGCCCCACTTCTGGTTCCGGAGTGGCACTACCCAAAGACGCGAAACATGGGCAGGCGACAGGATTGTGCGCTGGACCTAGAGCCCTGAAGTCGGAGTAGTCGGGGCCGAGCGCGGGTTCATGACCGCCCGAGAATGCTTGGGCAACTTCCTGGGGGCTTGGCATGTAGGAGCGCATCGTGGCGTAATCCTCCGCAATGCAGGCCTCACGGAGAATTCCCGCCAGCGTTTCCGGATCGGGGGCACTCTTGCGAGTCGTATCGTGTTCGGCGATCTTCGCCGCGATACAACCGTCCCAGGTCGCACCGTTGACGCCGCAAGGTGAGTCGGCACACGCTTGGATAGCCGCTGCCAGGATGTCCACTCCCGCAACCTTCATGGTCTCGCACTGACGGAGGGCTTCATCGCGTACCTGGTCCTGCATTTGATGCAGTTGTTCTTCAATGAGTCGGTTCATTTCTTGCGCCTGGGCGTCGTCCAATGTGCCCATCGCGCTTCGGACATGGTCAGTAAGGGATTCTCGCGCGCAATCCGAGAACTTCTCCGTGTAGGAAGCGCAGACGTCGCCCACTGCGTCCTCCGGCACCGCCCCCGCCTCCTCCGTCGCCGGATCCTGGGCGTCCTGGCTCGACTGTCCGGAATCGAGATCGCTCGGCTGTCCGGGATCGGACATTTGGGCGCCCTGACTCGCCGACCCGGGATCGGACTTGCTGGTACAGGTGATCACCAGCGCGATACCCACGAACACGAGCGCGATCCCCAAGTACTTCGTCATCTTCTAGAACCTCCTCCTTCCCGCCCTCTCGCGGGATAAATGGCGGCACCCTGCGCCGCTTTTTCTAATTTAAATCCTAACTGATTTTGAGAGTTTGTCAATGCCCACTAACTTTACA
>Ga0265296_1005087_pt1 | contig 11039 bp, 8 predicted proteins | sample MunlanPumphouse1_FD_189073 | JGI IMG/M metagenome (GOLD analysis project Ga0265296, IMG submission 189073) | Groundwater microbial communities from a municipal landfill in Southern Ontario, Canada - Pumphouse #1 | ecosystem: Environmental > Aquatic > Deep subsurface > Groundwater | place: Canada...
CTCAACACCAGACAGCGCTATAATCTGCTCGACACCCTGCTGCCGGGGGCGTCGCTGCATACCCCCACCCACGAGCTGCTCTATCTTGGCCAGCATGAGGGACTTTACTACGTAATTCACGATATCACCTCATACGGCAATGCCAACCAGCCAAATCCCGACGGCACCCTGGGGAAAATAGTGCTGAACAGAGTTGCGGTTACAGACCTGTCCCTGCCCAGAAGGAACGGCATGCTGTTTATAGACTCCCTCACAGGCGGAAAACAGATTGAGACAAAGGGTGGGTCAAACGATTCCTCAAATAACTATAACGTGAGTGTGTTCTTAAACGGCAGCCAGGTGGCTTTTCCGGACCAGAAGCCTTTTATCGATCAGTCCGCTGGCAGGGTTTTGGTGCCGGTGCGTTTTGTTTCAGAAGCGTTGGGAGCGAAAGTTCAGTGGGTGCAACAGGAGCAAAAAATAGTGATTAATAAGGGCGGTAAGCAGATAATTTTATATGTGGGGGAAAAGGACGTTTCTGTTAACGGCCAGAAATATACCCTGGATGTTGCTGTAAGACTTGTTAACGACAGGACAATGGTGCCTTTGAGATTTGTCAGTGAAGCGCTGGGCGCCGGGGTAAAATGGACGGGGTACGGCAGCGGCGGAAGGGTGGATATCACCGAATAAGAAGGTGTATAAAGGAATAATCAAAAGAGCCTTCGGGCTTTTTTTTATGGGCTGAAAGCATGCTAAGGAAGGAATTACCACCAACTGGCTCAAAGGTTTCCGGTAATATATAGAGAAGTCTTCCATAGCAATTTATGCAAAGAACCTCAGAAAAAGGGGAGATTGCTGTGAAGCGGAAAACAGTTGCTCTGGCAGCTTTTATGGTCATAATTATTACGCTGTTCGTATTTTCAACTCCAGCGGCAGACTCAACATCACCGTACCAAATATACATAATTCAAAAAGGTGACACTTTGTTTTCCATAGGAAAGAAATTTACAATACCTGTTGATGAACTTAAAACGGCGAACTGCCTGCTTTCGGATACAATTATCGCCGGGCATGGACTGTGGATCCCCTCCACAGGCAGCAAAGGCACACTGAGCAGCAGGTTTATTCTCGGCTTTTACGTTGACAGGGAGGGAAGCCAACCCGGCTCTTATGACCGGATGCTGACGAACAGCAGCCAGATCAGCGCTGCTGCTCCCTTTTGGTACAGGCTGGCGCCGGATAGCCCCACTGAAGTTCAGGAGCAACATACCGCCGATGAAACTTCACCCGTTGATCTAAAAGATATCATAAGCGCAGCCCACCAAAATAATATTCAGATGCTGGCTTTAGTACATAACCTGATCTATCCCGGGCAGGTTGACGGCGCTGGCCTGGCCGCAAAGATGCTCGCCACTGCGGAAACCAGGAATATGTTCATTAACCGGTTGGAAGATTTGATCAAGGAATACGGATATGATGGCATAAACCTGGATATCGAAAGAATCAATTTGGATGACAGGGAAAAGTTCTCTTTACTGGTAAAGGAGTTGTATCAGCGGCTTGACCGGCAGGGGTTTAAAGTTACGGTTTGTGTCCCGGCCAAAACGCGTGACGACATTACCAGCGCCTGGTCCGGCCCTTTTGACTATAAGGAGATAGGCCGTTATGCCCATTATGTAATCATCATGACTTACGATGAGCACGGATATGACAGCGGGCCGGGGCCGATTGCTTCCAGCGACTGGGTCAGGGATGTGGCCAGGTACGCTGTTGCAAATATTCCAACGGAAAAGATACTTTTGGGAATACCCGGCTACGGGTTTGACTGGGTACAGCAGAAGCCGCCCAGGTATATTTCATTTGCGCAGGCATCTGCGCTGGCCGCCTCTCAGGGTGTGGGTATTATGTGGGACAATGGGGGGAAGGCGCCATACTTTACATACAGTGACATAGACCAGCAGGAACACCAGGTCTGGTTTGAAAACGCCTCCAGCCTTTCCCATAAGCTGGATGTCGTCGAAGAGTTCAACCTGAGAGGAATTGCCATCTGGAGGCTTGGCCTGGAAGACCCGGCAGACTGGGAAGTTTTGAACAGCAAAATAAAAGCCGAGAAGAAACAGCAAACCGGCTGATTGCATTTACATTATTTACCTAGCAAGTGGGGACGGTTCTTGCCTTGCTAATTAGCAAGGCAAGAACCGTCCCCACTTGCTAGGCAGTCACGGCATATGGCCTGGCAGTTGCTTAGAACAGGCGGACTGTTGGCATCTATAGGGACGACATCCCAACCACCGGGCAGGTCAATGCCTCTCATGTTAAAGGTAAGATGATTGTTGCACCTTCCATAGTGCTTATGACTATTATTCACGCATTCGCACTCACCATCTGAACGGATAAACGCGGCTCGTGCAACATCCTCCGGGAAAGACATCGGCATCCAATTCACCTCCTGAACGGCATATAAAAGCAAGATTCTATGCTATACTATGATTAATAGGACAAAATATTTTGCTATAAAAAGTGGTTGAAAGCATAGTGCTCTCAACCACTTTTGTTTGTTTTAACGGCATTTCTCCGGCACCCTGACCACCGCTCCCGTGCTGGCGGAGGTAACCATCGCCGCATAGCGGGCCAGGTAGCTCTTGCCGGTCACTTTCGGAGCGGGCGGCTGCCAGTTGCTCCGGCGGGTGGCCAGCTCTTCATCAGTAATTTTAACATTCAAAATCCGTTTGGGTATATCGATCTCAATGATGTCGCCTTCCTGTACCAGGGCTATAGGTCCGCCCTCGGAAGCTTCGGGTGATACGTGGCCGATACTGGCGCCGCGGGTGCCCCCGGAAAAACGGCCGTCAGTGATCAGCGCCACATCCTTGTCAAGCCCCATGCCGGAGATTGATGAGGTGGGGCTCAGCATTTCGCGCATGCCCGGGCCGCCCTTGGGCCCCTCGTAGCGTATGATTATCACGTCGCCCTTATTGATCTGGCTGTCCATTATAGCGGCAAAAGCCTCTTCCTCGCTGTCAAACACCCGGGCCGGGCCGCTGTGCGACAGCATTTCCTTGGCTACAGCCGACTGCTTCACCACAGCTCCGTCCGGCGCCAGGTTGCCCCTTAAAATGGCGATGCCACCCTCTCTGGTGTAGGGATTATCCATGGTGCGAATCACTTCGGCATCTCGCACCACCGCCTGGCTGATGTTCTCACCAAGCGATTTCCCGGTGACCGTTTTTTCATCCAATTTGAGCAGCCCGTGCTCACTGAGCTGTTTCAGAACGGCGGAGATGCCGCCGGCACCGTAAAGGTTAAACAGCCGGTGCGTGCCGCCGGGGCTCAGCTTGCAGATATTCGGGACGCGGGCGCTGATTTCATCAAAGTCTTCCAGCTTTAGCGGCACTTCGGCCTCGTCGGCGATGGCCAGGAGGTGCAGGACCGTGTTACTGGAGCCGCCGATAGCCATATCCAGTGCTATGGAGTTGTGAAAGGCGTTTAAAGTCAGGATATCACGCGGGCGGATGTTGTCCCTGACCATCTGTACGGCCTGCTGGCCGGCCAGCTTGGCCAGAGCCTTGCGCTGCCCGTACGGGGCCGGGATGGTGCCGTTGCCCGGCAGTCCTATGCCGAGCGCCTCGACCAGGCAGTTCATGGAGTTGGCGGTGAAAAGCCCCGCGCAGCTGCCGCAGGTTGGGCAGGCGCTCATCTCCATCTCTGTCATTTCCGCCTCGCTGATTTTACCCGCGGCGTAAGCTCCCACGGCTTCAAAAAGAGGCCGCACGAGGTCCGCTTCCTGGCCGGCGTAGTTGCCGGTCAGCATTGGCCCGCCGCTGACGTAGACGGACGGTATGTTGAGCCTGCATGCCGCCATGAGCATGCCAGGCACGATCTTGTCACAGTTGCCGATGAGTACCAGTCCGTCAAACTTGTGAGCCACCGCCATGGTCTCAATTGAATCAGCAATCAGTTCGCGGCTGGCCAGAGGGTATTTCATACCATCGTGGTTCATGGCGATCCCGTCACAAATGCCTATCACCGGGAATTCAATCGGTGTGCCGCCCCCGGCGGCCACGCCCAGTTTAGCTGCCTGGGCCAGATCCCGCAGGTGAACGTGTCCGGGGATAATCTCGTTAAAAGCGTTGACAATACCGATCAACGGCTTCTTCAAGTCGTCCGGGGTATAGCCCATGGCATAAAAGAGGGATCTGTGCGGCGCCCGGGCTACCCCCCGGGTTACCTGTTCACTGGGTAAGGAAAAATTATCTTTATTCATACGTGAGCCTCCTTTTAAGGATTACCTCATCTATTTTAACATGTTTCGGACAAACTGTGTAAGGGAAGTTGTCATACTATTAAGTTATCTGCCTGGACAGCTCTTTGTTTTTCAATCACATTTTCATGAAGACATTTTACACCCGCCTATGATATAGAAAAACCGCCCGTTTATTTACAACCATTCACTTTCAAGATAAAATATTCTTAGCCCAGTGCTTACCAGGGATGTGTCAGCATGAAGGAGTACGAAAAGCCCGAACTTATTGAGTATGATAGCTTAATAAATACAACAGGTATGCCTGCCGGGCTGAGTGGCGGCCCGCCCATTATACATTAGAGCTGGTAACAGCTCTTTTTGTTTTTTTGTTTGATATCGCACGGAATTTTGATTAAGATAAATTCATAGCAGGGAGGAGGGACCATGTGAGCGATAATAATTTTATCAAGTTTTTAGGCACAGCCGGAGCCAGGTTTGTGATGGCCAAACAGCTCAGATCTTCCGCGGGGACGTTTCTTTCAATGAAAGGTCAAAACATTATGCTGGACCCTGGTCCCGGCGCGCTGGTCAGGATGGCTTCCTCCAGGCCAAAGATAGATGTCGCAAAACTGGACGCGATAATTCTCACCCATGCCCATATTGACCACAGTAATGACGCGAATGTGCTGATCGACTCCATGACCGGTGGGGGACTGACCAGGCGCGGGGTATTGTTTGCGCCGTGGGAGTGCCTTTACGGTGAAGATTCTGTTATTCTAAAATACCTGCGGGGCTTTTTAGAGGATATCGTGGTGCTGGAGGGAAACAAGGATTACCGGCTGGGCGACCTGTCATTTTCCACTTCAGCAAGGCATCAGCATGCTGTGGAGACCTACGGCATTAAATTCAATTTGGATGACTTGATGGTTTCGTTCATGGTTGACACCAGGTTCTTTCCGGAACTGCCGCAAAGCTACGAAGACACGGATGTGCTGGTAATCAATGTGGTGCGGCACGTCGCGCACCAGAACAGCAGGATCATGCACCTGAGTATGGACGATGTCAGAACCATTATTGCCGGGCTAAAGCCCAAGAAGGTGTTCTTGACGCACTTCGGCATGACCATGCTGAAAGCCAAACCCTGGGAACTGGCGCGCCAATTGACGGTCGATCTGGGCGTCGAAGTGACCGCCGCCTCTGACGGCCTGACCGTGCAACTGTAGGGTAAATAACTTAGAATAACTTAAGCTTAGTGTACCTGGTACCTAAGTTATTCAGTTATTTACCGTCAAAAGAACCAAAAGGCCGCCCCTGACGTCAAAAAGATTAGATACCTGATAAGGAGATGATTCAATGATGGTTAGAACAAGGCTTTATCTGTATCTTGCAATACTGATGTTAACACTGCTGTTTATCCCGGCAGTTGCTTCCGCCGCCCAGGTGCTGGATGAAAACAGCAGCGGCGAGGTGGTGGTAATCGTCGAGGGACAGTCGCTGAAATTAAGCCTGCCCAGCAATCCTTCCACCGGTTTTTCATGGCAGTACTTTCCGGAGCCTGATAGCAGCATTTTAAAGGAGACGGGACATGAATACCGGGGAGGAGAATCAAACCTGATTGGCGCCGGAGGCCGGGAATACTGGACTTTCCAGGCTGCCGGCACAGGCTCGGTCACGCTTTCCCTCGCTTATATGCGGCTGTGGGAAAGCCGCATGCCGGAGAAAATATTCAAGTTGGAGATTAAAGTCTCTCCCCAGGTTAGAGTCCTGCTGGACGGCAAGGCCCTGGATTTTGACGTGCCGCCAGTCATAGAAGAAGGCCGGACCCTGGTTCCCCTGAGGGCTCTCTTTGAAGCGCTCGGCGCGGAAGTGATCTGGAACCCTGAAACGCGGCAGGTTACTGCCCAAAAAGAGGGCCTAACCCTGGAACTTACAGTTGGGAGCAGTGAGGCTTACTGGAAGGGCCCCAAAGACGGGCATGTGGTATCTTTGGAAGTGCCTCCCATTATTATCGGCGGCAGGGTCCTGGCGCCGCTGCGTTTCGTGAGTGAGGCGCTGGGCGACCGGGTTGACTGGGATGAAGCCACCCGCACCGTGCGCATCACCAGTTATATTTAATAAACGTAGGTGCGATTTCAATCGCACAAACTACAAGAGAAAAGACAAGAGAATTAAATTTGTCAACAAGGTTAGCGGGGTATAAATAAATAATTGCGTTTACAGGTTAATCTGGTATAATCATCGTAAGACCTTTAAAGGGGGGACAAGCATGTTTTCAGGAGCATTTCAGCCCTTGCATCTGATTCTTATACTGGTAGTGGTTTTAATCCTTTTCGGACCCGGCAAGCTGCCCGATGTCGGCAAGGCCATAGGCAAGACTATACGTGAATTTAAGCGTTCCACGCAGGCTGATATTGAAGAGCAGGAAGAAGTAAAGGCAAAGGACCAGGTGGCCAAGGCCCAGACCCAGAAATAAGCAAGTAGAAAATATGAGTCAAAAGATTAATCTAATGACTATTTAAAACAGCTCGCCGTTTTTTGGCGGGTTTTTGCTTTTGCATATAAAATGTTATTGGGCCAGCTTGGTCAGGTCCTCTACCCGGTAAGGCTCAACCAGGTAGCGTCAGTCGGACCGAGGGTTCCGAGATTATCCAGCTTTTTGGCCGGGGGTGCGTCTGAAGGGTATGGCTACAGTCTGAAGCGCAGCAGCGCTTTGTTTGGTGACGATGCGCCGGAGTACCTGGATAAAGTGGAAACTTTGAACATTTTCGGCATCCGGGCCGATTACATGCGTCAGTTCAAGGAATATCTGGAGGAAGAGTGGCTGCCCAAGGATGATGACTGGCAGGATTTTGTCTTTAACCTTTTATTTGCAGGAAATTATCATGATCTAATAGAAGTGTACGCCATAATCATCATGAAAGATGTGATGGAGTGATTGATGCATGGGGAATTCTGTTAATGAGCAATTAAGGGCAACAAATGAAATACAGATGGGGGAAATTATTTTGCATAACAAACGTAACCAAAACCCATCGCTGCAGTTGTTACTATTGGCCCTAGCGTTAATTGTTTGTGTCTTTTTAGCCCTGGTTGTAAACGTCCATTATGGAATTGACATTGTATATACCCACTTATTTTATATACCGATTATCATGGCAGGAGTTTGGTATCATCGTTGGGCTTTGTTAATAGCTGGAGGACTGGGCGCGGTACACATTAGTTGCGATTATGTAATTAACCAAGGCCTGACAAGCAGCTCTTTGCTGAGGACGGGCATGTTTCTAGGAATTGCCTTGGTAGTAGGGCTGCTGAGCGAAAAGCGGGATTTGCTTTACCAGGAACTACAAAAAACCAACAATGCCATTAAAGAAACAGAAATTAAGTATAAAACCGTAGCCGAGTTTGCTTATGATTGGGAAACGTGGGAAGATGAGACGGGTCAACTAAAGTACATTTCTCTTGCTTGTGAAAGAACCTCTGGTTATACAGTAAATGAATTTTCGGAAAATGAATCTCTCTTTGCTTCATTAATTTTAGAGGAGGATCAAGAGAGGTGGGCAAATCATAGACATGACATTGAATTTAATAAAGGAATACATTCTGAACAATTTCGAATAAGAAATAAAAATGGGAAGATTGTTTGGATAGAGCACACATGTAGACCAGTAATAGATAAAAATGGTATTTATTTAGGTTATCGTGCTAATAATCGTGACATCACCGAACGCAAGCAGGCAGAAGAAGAAATTATAGAAAGTAAAAACTTCTTGGCGACCTTGCTGGAATCTATTCCAGCGCCGGTATTCTATAAGGACATTGATGGCCGATATTTAGGATTTAATCGGGCCTTCGAGGACTTCTTCGGTAAGACAAAGGACGAGATGATCGGCAAGAGCGTTTTCGACATCAACCCAGTCAAATTGGCTAGAATCTACCATGCCAAGGATGTGGAGTTATTCGAACGACCGGGAACCCAGACATATGAGACCCAGGTCATGGACGCGCGAGGCGTTTTGCATGATGTTGTCTTCTACAAAGCCACCATGGTCAACTTTCGTGGCAAAGCCACCGGGTTAATCGGCACTGTGTTGGACATCACTGATCGTAAACAGGCAGAGGAACAGCTCCTAAAAAGCGAAGAAAGATACCGGACTGTCTTTGAAAATACCGGAACCGTAATGTTAGTCATCGAGGAGGACATAACCATATCTCTGGCAAATACGGAGGCTGAAAAGCTCTTTGGCTATTCCAGAGAGGAATTGGAAGGCATGAAAAAATGGTCAGAATTTATTACAAAAGAAGACTTGGAGAGAATAGAAGAACACCACCGCCTGCGGATAATAGATCCGGCTAGTGTGCCAACAGTTTATGAATTTAATTTGATTAATAGACAAGGTGCTGTTAGGAACATCTCCATGCTTGTTGCCATAATCCCGGGAACAAAAAAGAGCGTGGTATCTCTTTTGGACGTCACCAAACGCAAGGAGGCAGAAAGGAAGCTCCAGGAGGCCAATCAAAAATTGGCCATCTGGGTTAGCGAACTCGAAGAGAGAACCGCGGAGATGAGCCAGTTGAGCGAAATGGGTGAGCAGCTCCAAAGCTGTCAAAGCATTGAGGAGGCCTGTGCCATTAGCGCCCAGTATATCCAGAAGCTATTCCCTGCCAGTCAGGGCGCTTTATATCTGATTAACCCTGCCAAGGATCTCGCCGAGGCGGTTGAAATGTGGGGTGATTCTACTTCCACCGAGAAGATGTTTATGCCATTGAATTGTTGGGCTATACGGCGCGGCCGGCCACATCTGGTTGATGACTCCCACCCGGGACTGCTATGCGGACATATTACTGGCTCGCAAGCCGGCCAATATCTCTGTGTGCCGATGATGGTCCACGGTGAAGCCATGGGAATACTGCACTTGAACCACACGGCGCCTGAGCAGGATCAACAGAAATCAACGGATAGAAGACTATACAGCGAGCACGAAATCCAACTGGCCTTGGCGGTAGCCGATCAGATGGCCCTGGCCATAGGTAATCTGAGACTCCGGGAGACATTGCGCCAGCAGTCGATCCGGGATATTCTTACCGGCCTCTTCAACCGGCGCCATATGGAAGAATCCCTGGCAAGAGAGCTGCGCCGGGCGGAGAGGGAGAAAAAACCGGTAGGGGTGATCATGTTTGACATCGACCATTTCAAGGATTTCAACGACCTCTTTGGGCACGACGGAGGGGATGCTTTGCTCCGTGAGCTGGGAGCATTCTTGAATACCCATACCCGAGGGGGCGATATCGTCTCCCGTTACGGTGGAGAGGAGTTCGTATCGGTGTTCCCGGGTGCTGCCCTGGAGGATACCAGGCTTCGGGCTGAGGAACTGCGCCAGGGAGTGAAAGAGCTCCTGGTATACCACCTGGGTAAACCACTTGGAAAGATTACCATCTCCTTTGGAGTCGCCGCCTTTCCTGAGCACGGCTTGACCAACGAGGAGATCTTGAAAAAAGCCGACACCGCCCTCTACCGCGCTAAAAGCGAAGGAAGAGACCGGGTGGTCGTTGCTTCAACTATTGGGTAGCAACGTTAGCGTCAAATAGCCCACCTTTTCCGCAAGGTGAGCTATTTGACGCTTATACATGAACTGCCAGGGCGTTATATCTCACGCTCTGGCTTTTTGGTTTTTTGGGAGAAATAATCGAATGGATGTTTTGGTCATAGACATTGTTGCGTTGTAACTTGTATGGCGGTATCATAAAAAATTTGTAAAGATTTGGTTTATTTTTGGTAATATAGCAGGATTAGCCGTAAAATAGTCGAAAATTTTAACAGATTTAAAAATTCTTTATGGAAATGCCAAGAATTACAGGCAAGAAAAGGAGTGGAGAACAGTAAAACGATATGCAAGCATCTTTAGAGGTCTGATGTGTGGGTTGGGTGTGATGCTGATTTCACTCGTGTTATGTCTGAATGTGTCTGTAGCGGCCGAAACGACACCGCCTCCACTGGAGTTTGTTGACAACCGGGACTCTGTGGTATACCGGGTGGACGACTTGATGAATATAGGGCTAAACGTCGGATTGGCCAACAACACAGACAAACCGCTGTCCGTGCTGGTCAGCCTGGTGGACCCGGTGTCGGACGCAGGTAATCGCCTTGAAATTGGTGCTTCGCATCTGGTATCGACGACTGTCGTGGAGGTGCCGGCAAGGTCCGTGACCACTGCCAGGCTCGGTGCGGAGGCCGGCAGCAAGGTGGAAGCAGGCAGGTATACCGCCTTACTGGTGGCCAGTGACGGCCAGGGTATATTAATCCGGAAAAAGGTGACTATCGTTCAAAGAGATCCAATCTGGCCAAGACCGACGCTATGCATCTTGTTTGGTGTATTCATCTCATACGTTTTGACCAAATTTAGAACCAGCTGGAAACCCGGCCATCTCATAGAGGTCCGCCGGATCAACCTTTACGAGAAAATCAAGGATGACTTCAATGGATTTGAAGCGGATCATTCCGAAAAGCCATATGTGGGCTTCAGCATTGTCAAGCGTGCCCACGAACTACTGGAAGACGTGAAGTTAGAGACTAAACAAGATCAGTTGAAAGAAGCAGAGACCCATCTTCAAAAAGTCGAGGCATTATTTCAAAGCTTCCGGCAGTTTCGTGCCGACCAGGTGCTTGGACTTTACCGTGGTTATGAAAGACTTAAAAAGTTACTTAAAAGTGGTACGGAAACATACACTCCCCATCTAATGGGTCAAACCATTGCACTGCTTACGGGCTATGAGTTCCCAAGTGACGAACAGTTGAAAAAGAGGCAGTCCGATATGCTGA
>Ga0265296_1005088_pt1 | contig 11038 bp, 9 predicted proteins | sample MunlanPumphouse1_FD_189073 | JGI IMG/M metagenome (GOLD analysis project Ga0265296, IMG submission 189073) | Groundwater microbial communities from a municipal landfill in Southern Ontario, Canada - Pumphouse #1 | ecosystem: Environmental > Aquatic > Deep subsurface > Groundwater | place: Canada...
CGTACTGAATTCCAAGGAACCGGTGCTGGTCGATTTCTGGGCCGAATGGTGTGGCCCCTGCAAGATGATCGCCCCGGCACTGGACGAACTGGCTGATGCCTACCAGGGCCGCGCCAAGATCGCCAAGGTCAACGTGGACAACAACCGCGCGCTGGCCGCCAAGTACCACGTGCGTTCGATTCCCTACCTGGTCGTCTTCAAGGATGGCGAGAAGGTCGGCGAGCAGATTGGTGCCGTTGGCAAGGCCCAGCTGGCCGGCCTGCTGGACAAGGCCCTGGCCTGATCCTGCGGGTGACCGGCAGCCGTTTTCCACGGCTGCCGGGCGGGCGCCCCGGCGCCTGACTGAATACCGTATCCGGCGACCCTTGCGTGGCGCCGCGGGCCGATGATAGTGTCGGCATATCCGGCCGCGTTCGCGTGCCGCATCTTCTGGACGCAGTTTCTTCCAGACCCATTCCCAATGTTCGCCGCCCCAGCCGGGCGCTCGCACCTTCAAGCGAGGAATAACGCTCTTGTCCGATAACACTTCCGAAACCGGTAGCGCTGATGCGCCCGCCGAAAAGCGCGTGCGCAAAGCCCGCGTAACCAAGGCTGCCGCTCCGGCCGCCGCCGAAACCAGCGCTCCGGCGCAGCCTGCCCTGCCGCTGGCAGCCGCGCCCGAAGCGCCGGCGCCTTCCGCGCCGAGCGCACCCGCCGCCGAGGCCCCTGCCAGCAGTGGCGGTGGCGAAGGTGGTGAGGGCCGCGAATCCGGCCAGCCGCGGCAGTCGCAGCAGAACAACCAGGGCGGCGGCCAGAACCAGAACCCCTACAACCAGGGCGGCCAGCAGGGCCAGCAGGGCCAGGGCAACCGCCGTGACCGTTTCCGCAACCGCCGCGACCGTGATCGCAATGGCGGTGGCGGTGGTGGCGGCAACGGCGGTCGCTTCCGCGATGACGGCATGCCCAACGACAACGGTGAACAGCAGCCGTTCGTACCGCGTCCGCACGCCAACGTGCCCGAGGGCTTCCCGGTCTATTCGCTGAGCGACCTCAAGCGCATGCCGGCCCAGAAACTGCTGGATATCGCCGAGCAGCTGCAGATTTCCGAAGGCGTGGCCCGTGCCCGCAAGCAGGACGTGATCTTCGCGCTGCTGAAGGTGCTGACCCGCCACGGTGACGGCGTGGCCGCCGACGGCGTGCTGGAAATCCTGCCGGACGGCTTTGGCTTCCTGCGCGCGGCCGAAGCCAGCTACCTGGCCGGCCCGGACGATACCTACATCTCGCCCAGCCAGATCCGCCGCTTCAACCTGCGTACCGGCGACCACCTGTCCGGCCGCATCCGCTTCCCGAAGGACGGCGAGCGCTACTTCGCGCTGTCGATCGTGGACACCATCAACGGTGAGCCGCTGGAAGCGTCGAAGAACAAGGTGCTGTTCGAGAACCTGACCCCCCTGTTCCCGCGTCGCCGCTTCACCCTGGAGCGCGGCAACGGTTCCTCGGAAGACATTACCGGTCGCATCCTCGACCTGATGGCACCGCAGGGCAAGGGCCAGCGTTCGCTCATCGTTTCCCAGCCGAAGGCCGGCAAGACGATGATGATGCAGCAGGTCGCCACGGCCATCACCACCAACCATCCGGACGTGCACCTGATCGTGCTGCTGATCGATGAGCGCCCGGAAGAAGTGACCGAAATGCAGCGCACCGTGCGCGGCGAAGTCATCAGCTCGACCTTCGACGAACCGGCCGCGCGCCACGTGCAGGTGGCCGAAATGGTGATCGAGCGCGCCAAGCGCCTGGTAGAGCACAAGAAGGACGTGGTGATCCTGCTCGACTCGATCACCCGCCTGGCACGTGCCTACAACAACGTGGTGCCGAGCTCGGGCAAGGTACTGACCGGTGGTGTGGACGCCAACGCCCTGCACCGTCCGAAGCGCTTCTTCGGTGCCGCACGCAACGTGGAAGAAGGCGGCAGCCTGACCATCATCGCCACCGCGCTGGTCGATACCGGCTCGAAGATGGACGAGGTGATCTACGAAGAGTTCAAGGGCACCGGCAACAGCGAAGTGCACCTGAGCCGCCGCATCTCTGAAAAGCGCGTGTTCCCGGCCATCGACATCAACCGCTCGGGCACCCGTCGCGAAGACCTGCTGATCGAGCCGGAGCTGCTGCAGAAGATCTGGATCCTGCGCAAGCTGCTGCATCCGATGGATGAAATGACGGCGATGGAATTCCTGCTCGACAAGATGAAGAACACCAAGTCCAACGACGAGTTCTTCGGTTCGATGAAGCGCTGATCGCGCGGCATTGATGCACTACGAAAAGGCCCCGCGATGCGGGGCTTTTTCTTTGGAAGGCGGCAGGACAGACGGCTTCACTTCGCGGGCCGGCGTTTTGGCGATAATCTGCGGGACAAATGCCTGACTCTCCGCCCCGGCCGTGCTGGCCGGGCCGCCGATTCCCGCTGTTGCCCCATCCGGAGGATCCGGCGGGTCCAGCCCTGCCCGATCCTTCAACCGCATGCGCACACTGTCCCCCCGGCTCAACCTGGGCAAGCTGATCCTTGCCCTGGCCCTGCTCAGCGCCGTCATCGCCCTGGCCAATACGCTGCTTGCCAGCTATCGCGTGCAGCGCGACCAGCTGGTGGGCAACACCCTGGAAGCCAACCGTGTGTACGCCACCAAGCTGGCCGAGACCACGCAGAACTTCCTGCTGGCAGCGCAGCAGCAGCTGGCCTATGCCGCAACCCGGCTTGGCAACAGCGACATGGACCCTGCCCAGGCGCAGGATGAGGCCAGCCGCCTGCAGCTGCAGTCCAGCAGCTTCAACTCCTCGCTGGTGGTGGCCAGCGACGGGCGGGTGATCGCGACCTCGCCGCAGAGCCTGCAGCTGCAGGGCGAGATCCTGCGCAGCGCCGGCAGCAAGGCAGCACTCGATCGGCGCGAGCCGATGATCAGCGATCCCTACCAGTCGGCCACCGGCAAGCTGCTGATCTCGATCTCGCACCCGGTGTTCGACCGCAGCGGCCAGTACCGCGGCTATGTCAGCGGCACCCTGTACCTGCGCCAGCGCAGTGCGCTCAACACCCTGCTGGGTACGCACTACTACCGCGATGGTTCCTACCTGTACGTGGTGGACCGCCATGGACGTCTGATCTATCACAACAACGCCAAGGAAGTGGGCACCTACGCGTTGAACAACCCGGCGGTGAAAGAGGTGATGCGCGGCCAGCGCGGTGCGCAGCAGGTGCTCAACAACCACAAGGTGGCGATGCTGGCCGGTTACGCGCCCGTCGCGGCAACCGGCTGGGGCATTGTCGCGCAGCGCCCGACCGAGGCGACGCTGCAACCGCTGTCACGGCTGATGTCGGCGGTGATCTGGAATGCCATTCCGCTGGGCGTGTTGTCGCTGCTGATCACCTGGTGGTTCGCACGGCGCATTTCGCTGCCGCTGTGGCAGCTGGCGCGCAACGTGCAGGATGGCGAAGACACCGGCAATGCGATCAGCCACGTCAATGGCATCCGAGCCTGGTACTTCGAAGTGGCGCAGCTGAAACAGGCCGTGCTGTACAGCTTCAGTGCGCTGCAGGATCGGATCGGCACGCTCAACCGGGCCAGCCGCACCGATCCGCTGACCGGCCTGCTCAACCGTCGCGGACTGCAGCAGGCGCTCGACGCACTGCAGGCGCAGGGCCTGCCGTTTGCGATCCTGACGCTGGATATCGACCGCTTCAAGTCGATCAACGACAGCCACGGTCACGACGTCGGTGATGCGGCCATCGTGCATATCGCCGAACAGATGCGCCGCCATTCGCGCGAGACCGACGTGCTGTGCCGCGCCGGTGGCGAGGAGTTCCTGGTGCTGCTGCCGGGCGTTGGCATCGAAGCGGCCCGGCAGACCGGCGAGCGCCTGCGCCAGGCCATCGCCGACGAACCCTTCGCGCCGGTGGGCACGATCACCGTATCGCTGGGTGTAGCCCATTTCCCCAGTTTCCACACCGATCCGGAACAGGCACTGCGCCTGGCCGACAAGGCCCTGTACCTGGCCAAGGAACAGGGCCGCAACCGGGTCGTGGTGTACCCGCACGCCGATTGAGCACACCGATTGAAGCGGGATGTGCCGGGACAGGCCCGGTGCATCCCGCAATGACGCATCAGCCCAACGGGGTCAGCAGGCGTGGGCCTTCCTGCGCGCGTCCGACCATGTACACACCGCCTTCGGGCAGCAGATCGGTTCCGGCGACCAGGGCGTCCTCGCCGGTCTTCCACGGCGCCTGCTGGCGCGGGCCGGGGATGTAGGCGGCCCAGCGGCCGTAGCGCTCGCGCGAATCCTCGAAGGCGTAGCGCACCGGTACGCGTACGGTCCAGAAGTCGCGATCCTTTGCCTCGCCAGTGGTGGGTGGGGTGAACGTCCAACGTTTCGCATTCCTGACGCTGGCCTTGGCCAGGATATCGCGTAGCTGGTTCATCGCGCGCGCGGTGCCAATCACGGTCAGATTGGTCTGCTCGGCGATCACATCAGCCACCCTGCCATCACGGCCGACCTTGACCAGCAGCATGACCGTGCCCTCGCCCTGCATCGTCACCGCCATCGGTGGGTACTCCGGCGCGCGCAGTCCGTTGCTGGTCACCTTGTCGGTGCTGACCTCACGCTCGCCACCTGCTTTGCTGAAATTGGCATCGACCAGGCGCACACGCATGCTGCCTTCGTCCGGGTTGTCGGCGATCAGCCGCAGGCGCACCGCAGTGCGTGCCTGTACGGGCTTGCCATCGACCAGCACCGGTTCGAAACGCCAGCCCTGCACGGCGTTGTCCACGAAGCCGGCAATACCCGCATCGACTTTTTCGCGACGGTCGAGCTGGAACATTTCAACCTGGCCTTCGCGGCCGATGTCGATGACGCCGCTGAGGGTCATGCTTGCCTCGGCCTGCTTGCGTACCTCGCGCGCGGTCTGCGCAGCGGCGGTATCGACCAGGGTGGCACCGCCACCCACGGCAAGGGCCAACGCCAGGAAAAGAGAAGAACGCATCACAGCCACTCCTTGTGCATGAAAACGATGAAGTCTGACGCCCGGGCCGATGCAACCTGGGGTCGGTTGGCCGACATCACTGCTCGGCAAGCGGGGTCAACAGACGCAGCCCGCGGGTGGCGCCGTCGACCATGTACACGCCGCCGGCCGGCAACAGGTCACTGCCGACCTGCGCGGCATCCCCGGTGGTGCGCCACGGGGCCTGCTGGCGCGGGCCGGGAATGTAGGCCTGCCAGCGCCCGTAGGGGCTGGGCGGTTGCCTGCTGCCCGTCTCGCTCAGCGCGAAGGTGACCGGCACGCGCACGGTCCAGAACGCCAGGCCTTTGTCCTCACCGGAGGTCGGCGGCGTGAACGTCCACTTGCGGGCCTCGCTGATGCTGGCCTTGGCCAGCATGTCGCGCATCTTCTTCATTGCGTGCTCGGGGGCGACCACGCCCATGTTCACCTGTTCGGCGACGACATCGGCAACCGCGCCGTCACGCTCGACCTTGACCAGCAGCATCACCTCGCCCTGTGCACCGACGCGGAAAGCCGCTTCCGGATAGCGCGGAGGCCGCATCTGGTTGGCAGTCACCGCGTCGGTGGCCTTTTCGTCGTACTCGCTGAAGTCCACGCTGGTCATGCGCACTTCGGTGTTGCCGTCAGCCCCGGGCCGGCCCAGCAGACGCACGCGCAACGGTGCATGTTTCGCCACGGGCTTGCCGTCCACCAGCGTGGGCTCGAACTGCCACTTGCGGATCGTGCCGTCCACGAACGCAGCGATGGCAGGCGCGATCGACGCCCGCTGGTCGAGCACCAGGCCGGTGACCGCGCCATCTGCGGCGACATCGATGTTGCCGGTCAAGACCATGCTGGCTTCAGCGGTGGCCCGTACCGCGCGCGTACTCTGCGCTGCGGCATCGGTGCTGAGCAGGGAGCCAGCGGTGCCGATCGCAAACGCGAAGGCGAGAAACAGCGGAGAACGCATCATGGCCCGATCCTTGGTGATGAAGATGCCGAGATTACCCGAGTTTCCAGCCGCCGGTACAGCCGATCACGCCAACCGCTGCACAGTCGAATACGGGGGTGTGTCCGGATAATCACCCGCCGCAAAGCGCGCCTGCAGCGCCTGCCACCAGGCGGGGTCGAACAGATGCCGATAGTGCTCGCGTACCGCCGCCAGCTCCTGCGCCGGCAAGCCCATGAATGGCCCGAACCGCTCCGGGAACACATCGCGCGGACCGACATGGAACCAGGGCTCGTCGGCCATCGCTTCTTCGGCGGAGCTTGGCCTGGGCCAGGCGCGGAATACGCAGTCGCTGACCAGGCACAACTCGTCGTAGTCGTAGAACACGGCACGGCCGTGGCGCGACACGCCGAAGTTCTTCGGCAGCATGTCACCGGGGAAAATGTTGTTGCGCGCCATGTCGGTTATCGCCTGCGCATAGTCGAGCACGGCTGCACGCACGGCCTCGCCAGCCTGCTCGCGCAGGTAGAGGTTCAGTGGCCGGAAGCGACGCTGCACGTAGCACAACGCGATCTCCACCTCGTCGCCGTCCACGCGCACGCTCTGCGCGCACTGCTGCAGCAGCTCGTCCAGCAATGCCGGGGCAAAGCGTTCGCGCGGGAAACGCAGGTGCCGGTAGGGCTGTGCATCGAGCAGGCGGCCAACACGATCGAGGTTGAACACCAGCGCGTACTTTTCCTCCACCTGCTGGCGCGACATCGCCTTGGGCCAGGCAAAGCGGTCGCGGATCAGCTTGAACACCAGCGGATAGCTGGGCAGGGTGAACACCGCCATGACCATGCCCGGTGTGCCTTCGGCATGCGCCAGGCGCTCGTTCGGGTGTTCATTGAAGTGGCGGAAGAACGTCCGGTAGCGCTCGGTCTTGCCCTGCTTGGCGCGTCCGAGCACGGTGTAGATCTCGTCGATCGGCTTGCCCGGCAGCAGGCTGCGCAGGAACACCACGGCATCGCCAACGGTGCCCAGGTCGGCCTGGAAATAGCTGCGTGACACGCCGAACAGGTGGGCCACATCGCGACGCCGGGTCAGCACGGCATCGGCACGCAGGCCCTGGTCATCGTTGACCAGCGCGATCACGCACGGCGAGAAACGGTGTTCGCCGAACACACGGCCGACCAGATAGGCGCGACGCTCGCGGTAGAACACGGTATCGAGCAGTTCGATGCTGCGTACTGGCGTGTCGCCCCAGTGCGCCAGATCGTCCTGCAGGCGCACGGCGATGGCGGCAGCACAGCGCAGCTGGTGCGCATAGGGAACATCAAAGCGGTAGTCGGCCAGCACCCGCTGCAGCGCCTCCACCGGCCGCGTCGGCGAAATGGCATAGGTATGCCGCGCCACCGGATGCGTGATTGCATCGGAGGGCTCGACATCGAAGGCGATGAACTCCACTTCCGGATCCACGCCACGGATGGCGAACAGCCGCCGCGCCAGGGTGTTGTAGAAGGTCTTGTACAGCTCTGCGTCGATCAGATCCTGCAGCAGAGCGCTGTAGTGCGCGTGCACCTGCAACCACAGCGCGCGTTCGCTGATGGCGTCACCGGCCAGCCGTCGCAGTGCATCCATCTGCTCGGCGATGCACTGGTCGTAGAGGGCGATGCGCTCCACCGCATCGTGGCGCGCCGCTGCCCAGTCACGCTGCTCGAAGCGCTTCCGCGCGCGGGCCGTGATCACCGCGAAACGAGTGTGGTACTGCTCGAAACCATCGCGGATGGCACCGGCAATGCGCGGCGCCAGCTCGGCAGCGATGTCAGGCTTGGACATGCACAGCTCACCCGGGAAAACCGGCTCCACCATACGCTGGCGTGGGGTAGCTTGTGTAGAGCCGAAGGCCGCTGCTCCTGCGGCAGCCTTCGGCCCTACCGCCATGCGCCCGGTTCAGATCGCCAGTTCGGCCTCCACGTCCTGCACCTTGCGCCGCGCCAGGGCGAGGTTGGACTTGGTCCGGTCCAGCACGATGTAGAAGAACAGACCCTTCTTCTTCGCCACCGGGCGCATGATGTGGTACGCCTTTCCGAGCGAGATCAGGATGTCCTCGATGCCATCGTTGAGGTTGAGCGAGGCCGCGGTTTTCATCTTCGCGCGGATCACTTCGGTATTGCCGGCGGCAGCCACTTCCATGTCCATGCCCGAACCGGCTTCGCCCAGCAGCATGCCGCTCTCGTAGTCGACCAGCGCCACGGCCTGCGCGCCATCGATACCCATCAGTGCAGTCAACGAATCATTCAATCCAGCCACGTTGCACCCCTCTCAATGTTGGTTCGAGCCCCTCGTTCCCCTGCGGCCGGGCTCACGATCCGCTGAGTTCGGCCAGGATCGCCTGGCCACATTCCCTGCTCTGCCACAGCACCTGGCCGATCACGCTGCGCTGGTCGCAGGCAGCCATCAGCAGCAGCGGTGCTCGACCTTCGGCCTGGATCGCGAGCATCAGTACCTTGCCGCCGGCGGCCTCCAGCATCAGCGTCTGCAGATCGCCCAGTGCCAGCTCGCGCCCCACCGCCGCAGCCAAGGCCAGCATTGCGCTGGTCATCGCCGCCAGGCGTTCACCGCGCCCCTCCGCACCAGCGCTGACCAGGGCAAAGCCATCGACACTGGCCAGCACCACGGTCCGTACCCCTTCCACCCGTTGCTGCAGGTCCTGCAGCAACGGTTGCAGGCGCTCACGCTGCTGCGCGTCCGGCAACGGCGCGCCTTGTCCATCAGCCATGTGCGGCCACCAGTGCATGCGCTTCCATTTCGCTCATCAGTACGTCCATCAGCAGCAGTCCTTGTTCGCGATCCCGGGCATCCACGGCCAGCAACGGCAGCGGCTGGCCATCGAGCCGGGCGCGATCGGCCCAGTCATCCAGTGCCGCTGCCGGCACCTGGTCGAGATGGGTCACCGCCACCACCAGGGCCAATGCCGGACCGAACGGGCGCAGCACCTGCAGGTAAGCGTCCAGCTCAGCGGCCACCCCGGCCCGACGCGCGTCGAGCAGCAGCACGGCACCGCGCGCGCCCTGCAGCAGGATCGGCCACAGGAAATCGAAGCGCTGCTGGCCGGGCGTGCCGTAGAGACGCAGGCGCTCGCCGTTGGGCAGGTCGATATCGGCGTAGTCCAGCGCCACCGTGGTCGACGCCTTGTCCGCACCCGCGCGGTCGCTGTTGGCTACATCGGTGTCGACCACCGCGCCGGCGGCGATGCTGCGTACCAAGGTCGACTTGCCGCTGCCCATGCCGCCGAGCACCACCACCTTGTGCTCACGCATCGCGGTCACTCCCGCGCAGCGTGCGCCACAGGCGTGCGAGCAGGCCGGTGTCGGCAGTGCTGGCACGTGCGCCCGACAGCGGTGCGGCCGGCGCGACCTGCAGCTGTGCATAACCGCACAGGTAGGCGGCGTGGATGAAATCGCGCACGGCGGCGGCGGGAAGATCCAGCAGCATCGCGCATTCGTCCACCGTGCAGGCACGCTTGAGCAGCAGCGAACACAGACGGAAGCCATCGTGATCGTGGCCGAGCACGCGGAAATCCGGCCAGCGCAGCAGCTTCACCGACGCCCCGCGCAGGCGCTCGTCCAACGCCTGCCAGTGGCGGCTGCGCTGTGCCCATTGCCACAGCAGCGGACGCAGCGGCAATCGCGTGCGGTCACCCGCCAGTGCCTGCAGCTGCGCCGGCTGCAATGCATCCAGATACAGATGCTCGAAGCCCTGTGCCAGACGTTCCACCAGCACCGTGGCCGGCTCGTGCAGCAGCACCGCCTGGTCCTGTTCCAGATCCAGCAGCAACAGCGGCTCTGCGCCCTCGCCCAACAGCGCCTGGCCCTGCCGCAATGGCAGGCGCTCGCGCAATAGACGGGTGATCGCGTGCGCACCGTCCGCCAGGCGGATCGGTGTCGCTGCGGCACCGGCCTGCATGCCGCGTAGTGCGCGTCCTATCGCGCCATCATCCAATACGTCCTGGCCACCATCGCCTTCGCGCAACTGGCCACCGAGGTCTTCGATCCAGCAGTGCAGCCGCGGGCGCTGCTGGCGCATGCGTAGTGCCGCGTTGCGCAGCGCTGGCGTATCGCGGATCACCAGCAGGTCGCAGTCGTCCAGGTCCTGGCTGCGGCGGATCTGCCCGTCGGGCAACGCCGAGGCCAGCCGCAACCGTTGCAGCAGGGCCTGTTCGCCTTGGATATCGGTTCCCACTACGAGCACGCGTGCCATCCGTGTTCCCCGTGCGACCACCTCCCCGGCGGTCTCGCATCGCCAAGGCTAGGCCATGGCTTGCCGCCATCGTCGTGATCGACTGCTCATATTGGTGGCAGTAGTGAACACGCACGCGTCCGTTCTGCGACGGCCATCGCGGGCAAGTTTCATGCCGTGTTGACGGCATTCCGACAGACGACGGATTTCACGGTTTTTGGCCCGAGTAGACCTACGCCATGGGCGGGGTCAGATCCCTCTGCGGTGCAGAGGGAGCTGACCCCGGCCCTCAAAAAAGAAACCCGCGCCGGAGCGCGGGTTTCAAGGTCACGACCGGGCAGCGATGGATCAGCCGCGCAACTGTTCCAGCGCAGCATTGAAGGTCGCGCTCGGACGCATCGCGGCAGCGGCCTTGGCCACGTCCGGACGGTAGTAGCCACCGATGTCCACGGCCTTGCCCTGCACCGCGATCAGCTCGTCGACGATCTTCTGCTCGTTGTCGGCCAGCGCCTTCGCCAACGGAGCGAAGCGTGCCTGCAGTGCAGCGTCTTCGTTCTGCGCAGCCAGCGCCTGCGCCCAGTACAGGGCGATGTAGAAGTGGCTGCCACGGTTGTCGATGCCACCCAGCTTGCGCGACGGCGACTTGTCGTTGTCCAGGAACTGACCGTTGGCCTCGTCCAGCGCCTTGGCCAGCACGCGGGCAGCGGCGTTGTCGTAACGATTGCCGAGGTGCTCCAGCGACGCAGCCAGGGCCAGGAATTCACCCAGCGAATCCCAACGCAGGTAGTCCTCTTCGACGAACTGCTGCACGTGCTTCGGCGCCGAACCACCGGCGCCGGTCTCGAACAGGCCACCACCGGCCATCA
>Ga0265296_1005090_pt1 | contig 11036 bp, 12 predicted proteins | sample MunlanPumphouse1_FD_189073 | JGI IMG/M metagenome (GOLD analysis project Ga0265296, IMG submission 189073) | Groundwater microbial communities from a municipal landfill in Southern Ontario, Canada - Pumphouse #1 | ecosystem: Environmental > Aquatic > Deep subsurface > Groundwater | place...
TGAACAGCAATTACTGCAATTATTGTGGGGACGATAAGAATTGCTATTTGGATCTTGCCGGGGAGGCGAATGAGGACTGTTATTTCAATCTTTTTACGAAGTTTTCGAAGAATTGTGCCGATTGTACGTTTGCTTATACTTCAGAGCTTTGTTATGAGGTGATAAATTGTCATCAGTGCTGGAATTGCAGGTTTTCGATGTATCTTGAGAACTGTAATGATTGTGCGTTTTGTTTTGATTTAAAGGGGTGCTCGGATTGCGCGTTTTGTTGGAATTTGAGGCATAAGAAGCATCACGTTTTTAATAAGCCACTTAGCAAGGAGGTGTATGAAAAAGCGATTAAAGATTTAAAGTTTGGGTCGCATGAGGCGATGCAGAAGGCTCACGCGAAATGGAAGAAAGTGATGGCTGAGGATGCGATTCATAGAGCAATGTGGGGATCAAATGCGGAGGATTGTAGCGGGGACGCGATCAAGAATTCCAAGAATTGTCATGACTGCTACAACATCGTGAACTCTTGGGATTGCAAATGGTTGTATGACGTTTTGGATGCCAAGGATTGCTATGATTTGAATTATTCGCTGTATAAACCGGAGGTTGCGTGCGAGTTAATTTCGACGTTGGCGATGAAATATTCGGCTTTTAATATGGCGAGCCATTATTGCGATAATGTTTTTTATTGCGATCAGTGTAATAACACGTCGGAATGTTTTGGGTGCATAGCTTTGAATAGGTATAAATACTGCATTTTGAACAAGCAATATACGAAGGAGGCGTATGTGGACTTGAAGGCGAAGTTGATTGAGCATATGCGGAAGACTGGCGAGTGGGGCGAATTTTTCCCGGCGGGGATTGCTCCGAGTGCGTACAATGAGACGGTTGCGATGGAATACATGCCGATAAGTAAGGAAGAAGCTTTGAAAAAAGGCTACAAGTGGAAAGATATTAGCAAGCGCGAGTTTGTGAAGCAGAAATATGAAGTTCCGGATGTGATTGCTGACGTGCCGGATTCGGTTGTGGATGAGGTTTTGGCGTGTGAAGGTTGTGGCAAGAATTTTAAAATTATTTCACAGGAGTTTAAGTTTTATAAGGAGAGAGTTTTGCCTGTGCCGCGAAAATGTCCCGATTGTAGGCATTTGGATCGGATGGCGATAAGGACGCCGCGAAAACTTTGGGATAGGAAGTGCTCGAAGTGCGGAGGTGAGGTTAGTTCGACGTACGAGCCTGGGAGGGCGGAAAAGGTGTATTGCGGGAAGTGCTATGAAGAAGAGGTGTACTGATTTACATATTTATGAATTTCGGACTTTCAAATGTTCCTTCTCCTCTGTGTGAACTCTCAGCGCAGTCCCATCCGTAGTCTGGGTAATATTTGATTACGAATTGAAGGGCGAGTTGTCCATTGACTTTGCCCGTTACTGCGAAATGCGGAATGGGGACTTGTCTTGCCGATGTGTGATGTATGGTTATTTCTCCTCTGCAGCCGTTGAGTTCCGGGAATTTTTGTCCTACGTTTATCGGGAGATGTCTCTCTAGGAGGTTTATTGCGGTTTGTGCGTTCATTGGAGACTGGGTTTGGGCTTCTTCAATCAAACTGTCAACCATTGTTTTGAGTAACGGATAGGTAGCTACGTTGTCGAGTGGAACCGATATTGTGTTCATAATTTGTGGTTTTAAGGTTTGAAATGTTTATATAATTTTCTTTTCTCGTCCTTTCAAGGCATGCCATGCTCCTACTATTGAAAAGAGAAAAGATGCGATAACTATCAATCCACCCAAGTAGATTAGATATTTGGAAACAGCATTTTCCCAGAGAATACCTGCGAACAGAACAGCAAGTCCTGGTAAAAGAATCCGTTTTATTATTTTACTTTCTTGGTCGAAATGGAATTTAGTAAAATTAGACTCTGTTTGTATTAGCCAGGTTGCCATGTAGCCCAGTTCAAATAGGTACGCAGAGGCTGCTATATATCGTTCGTGACTCATTATTTTGTTTGGTTCCATATTGTTTGAATTAATGATAAATAAGATTTAATTTATCCGAGGCGTCTTCGTGGATTGGATCCAATTACGACGGGTCCGTCTGGAACGTGTCCGATTGTTGTTGAGTGTGGATCCAGTACTGGCGGTGGTCCCACGCGCAGTGTTTCCGCAATCGCTTCGGCTGTGATTCTTGTGGCATCCAAGATGATTTGAGTATCACTGCTTGTGGTTTGAGGTGTCAGCAGTGAAGTCACTTTTTGGAGAATTTCCGAAGCGGCTGCCAAGGGGTCTTCTGATTGGACTATGTTTTCTTTAACAAATCTGTCTATTCTGGGGATTTCATCCTGTTTTCCCGGATGTTGTCTTACGGCGACAAATTCTTCTGCGAGATTGTGTAAGGTTTGTGTGTCCATGTTTTTGAGCGGTTAAATGTTGTCTGAAAATTTAGCTTAAACCTTGGTTTATAAGGTCTCTTACTCTGGTTGCAAATTCTTCTGGTTGAACGAGGATGTATTGGCCGCCTTTATCCAGATCTTCAGCCAAATAGCTGCTCATTCCGTTGATATATTTGTCTGGATTTTCGGGATCGAAGCCACCGGATGCGTTTTTTTGCATTGTTTTTATCTGTGGCTTTAGTTGCCTGAATGCTTCCAGAAATTTTGTGACCGGGGAATCTGCCACAGAAATTGCTCTCCCTTCTTCAACGCCTTTGTCTAATTGAATTATGGCTTCTCTTGCGAGTGCGGCTGTTCCGTAAAGCAGTTTTGCGGCATCATATAATTCTTGTCTTACATCCATGCCTTCGGGGGCTCCTTCAATTCTTCCTTGTGGTGCGTTTGGGTTTGTCATATTAGTTGGTTTTAAAATATATTAGGTACAATCGTAACATCGAAACTTGTGTTTGTCAATAATCTAGGACAGCAATGTTAATTAGCTTGATTTTGGCTTTTGTTTAAGCTAAAATAAGGGTGTCGGTGTTTTATGACAGTAGGTAATGAAAGAGCTTTTTAAAAAATTAGGAGCGAGCGAGAAGGAAGCGGAGACGTTCTTGAAATTGCTTGAACTTGGGGCGCAGCCCGCGAGCGTGATTGCGCGGCATATGCATGTGCCGAGGTCGACGATGTATTTGATTTTGGACCAGCTTAAAAAGCTTGGATTGGTTGAGGAATTTGAGAGAAAGGGGATGAAGTATTTTAGATGTATTTCTGTTCGTGAGATTGGAGATGTTTTGAAGCTTCGTGAGGATGAAATTAAGAGGACGCAGGAGCTTTTGGACGCGAATTTGGCAGATTTGCAAGCGTTGGAAAACAAACTTTCGATTACGCCGAAAGTGAAGTTTTTTGAAGGTGAAGAGGCGGTGATGTCGATGTATGAATCTGTTTTGAATGAGAAAGGTTTTTGTGCGTTTTTTAATCCGGGAGTGGAGAACAGAGTGATGAAGATTTATTTTGATAAGGTTGAAAAGGCGGTTAGGGCGAATAAGATGAAAGTGAGGGAGTTTGTGGTGGATTGTAAGGAGGGGCGTGAATATTTTAAAATGGCAAATACGGCCAGTCATAAAATGAAAATTCTTCCGAAAAGCGCGAAGTTTGATTCGGACACGATTATCTGTGATGACCGGATTTGCATGGTTTCTTATGGCGAAAAGGAGGTCTCTGCTGTTGTGATTTGGAACGACGCTTTAGTTGTGACGCAAAAGGCTATGTTTGAGGAGTTGTGGGGGAGGCTTTAAGGTTTTTAAGAAAAACTTAAGAAAAATTTAAGGTCCGGCGTTTATAATGTGTAGTGCTTTTTCTGAAAAATTTTAATTTCCTTGCTTCGTGCCTTAATGTACGTTATTATGTACGTAGAAGAATTAACACAAATTGATATGAAAACTGATAGAACGCTTTCTATTACTGAAGCGAGGAAGGAGATTTTTAAGATTGCGAATGAGGTTCAGAAGCCGGATGTGCATTATGTTTTGACTGACAATGGTAAGCCGAAGGCGGTTATTATGTCTGCGGAGGAGTTTGAATCGTGGGTGGAGACGTTGGAGGTGATGGTGGAGATGCCTGATTTGGCGAAAGAAATTAAGGAAGCGGAAGAAGAGTTTGCAAGGGGAGAATATATTGATTTTGAGGATTATTTGAGAGAAGAGGGAATTGAAATTACCGATAACGGAGAAATTAAACATGTATCGAATCATCTTAAGAAAGCACGCAAACAAAGCGCTGCGAAAACTAGATAAACGGTATAGGGATAGGGTTATAAAGGCTATTCGGCTTTTGGCGCAGGATCCATATTTGGGAAAACCTTTACAGGGAGAATTTGACGGGAAATATTCGCTTAGAGTTTGGCCTTATAGGATTATATACAGGATTTACAAGGATCGGCTTGTTGTTTATGTTATTTCGATTGGTCATAGGCAGGGTGTGTACAACTAAATCTCCTCGCGTGTCTGCGATCCGGGCATTTTTTTGGTACTGGAATATTTTGGTTTTTGTAGAATTTTAATTCTGGTGGAGTGATGCGGTAGTTTTTTCCGCAGTCTTCGCATGCGAGAATTTCGCCGAGGATTTTCGTGTCAATTTCGGCGATTGTATCTGGAACTTTAAACTTTTGTGGGAGGTATTCTTTCGGATCTTTTTCTTTCCAGCGCCAGCCTTTGTGCAAGGCTTCCTCTTTTGTTGTCGGGAAGTATTCGTATGCGATTGTTTCGTTGTATGCGAAAGGGGAGAGTGAAATTGGGAAATATTCGCCGTATTCACCTGTCTTTTTCATGTGCTCGATGATGCGTTTGCGGAGTGGTTCGTACTCGCTTTGCTCGTATTGTTTGTTCAAAATACAGATTTTTTTTTGGCGCATGCCGACGCAGCCGAAGATGTTCTGGCTGTTTTTTGTGAAAAATGAATATTCGACGTCTCTGGAATAAGAGACGCGCATGCAGAATTTCGCGTTGTATGCGGCTGAAGATGATGTGCATTCGTATATTAATTCGCTGTTGCGGCCTCCGGTGTACTGATCCATTGTGTCCTTTGCGTCCATTACGTTGAAAACGTAGCGTCCGTCGTGGACGTTTTTTACGTCAAAGCATTGGAAGCAGTTTTTCGAGTTGAAGATGTTGGTTCCGGTGCAATCTTCCGATTTCAAGATTGAAGGACCGTCTTTTGGGCGGGCAGATTTTAACTTTTCGAAGGCTTTCATGGCTTGTTCTCGTGTCTTGTGTGACCCAGGGTTGAATTCGGCCAGGCGCTTTTCGTATTCGCTTTTTGCGAGGCGTTTATTGAGGAAGCAGTATTGGCCTTTATCCAAGTCGGTGCACAAGAAACAGTTCGTGCATCCGCGGCAATGGGAGAGGAAAGCTGAATTTGAACATCTTTCGCAAAATTCTAAGTATTGACTGTCGTAACAGGTTATGCATTCGATACATTCGTACAAAAGTTCGCTGTTTTCCGACACTTGCATGCAGTCGACGCAGTTTGAGGATTTGTTTCCTCTGTACGTGTAAAGAACTTCTTGGCATTTGTGAGTTCTTGCGCATAAATAACAATCTTTTGAGTCGCTCATGTCGCTGTTAAATTCGCAGTTTTCTGAGTTTTCCACTCGGAGAGAGGGGAGCGGGATGTCCAGGAGCAGTTCGTGGAATTGCTCGAAAAATGGTTTATTGAAGTCGAAGTCGCGGCCGTATTTCATTGGATCGAATTCGTCGCTGTACCAGTGGGTCTTTTCGCAGACTTTGTGTGGAGACTCGGGAGAGTATATGGAGATGATGTCTTGGCCTGTGACGTCGCATTTTCGGCGATAGAGATTTCTCTCGTTTCTGAATGCCATTCTCCTCGCAAGTCTGCAGGATGGACAATTTTGTGGTGGCGGAATTTGGGTTTCTCCTCCAAGCTTCTTCAAGAAATTTAGATCTTCTTGATAGATTTCAAAGGGTTTTGCGCAATTTTTGCAGGAAGTTTGCATCGAGATTCTTTTTATCAGAGATTGAGGTTGGTTTGCAAGTTCCGTTCTTGTGCTATAATCCCCGCGATGACATTTTTTCAAGATTTCCAAAAATTGAAGCAGAAATCTCCGCATATAGCCTTTAGAGGTTTTAGAAATGTGGGATGTGAGTATAACGATTGTTTGTATTTTTCAAAGAATTGTTATATGTGTTTTTATTCGGATAATTTTGAGAATTGTTTGTATTGTTATGAGGGGAATAAAAATAAATTTTGTTCTGATTGCTCCACTTGTTTTTTTTGTGAGCTTTGTTTTGAGTGTATTGATTGTACGGGGTGTTATAACTCTAATTTTTCGCAGGACTGTCGGAGGGTTTCGGATTCCTCTTTTTGTTATGATTGTATAGGGTGTTCCGAGTGTTTTGGGTGCGCGGGGCTTAGGCAGCAGAAATTTTGTTTGTTTAATGAAAAGTTAAGTAGAGAAGAATATAAGGCGAGGGTTTCGTCTTGGATGTTGAAAAGTTACGAGGAGATTTTTGATGAATTTGAAAAAATTAGGCGGGGGGTTCCGCACCAGCATGCGATGATGTATCGGACAGAAGATAGTACCGGTAATCATTTGATCAATGCCCAGAGGTGCTTTAATTGTTATAATTCAAGCGATTTGCAGGATTGCGGGCATATATATTTGCTTTATGCTGTTTATGGCGAGAGGAATTTGGATTCATGGAATTGCACTATGAATGTCGATTTGGAGCAGTGTCATGAGGTGATTCAGACTGGAAAGGGCTACAATTCTTCGTTTTGTTACTACTGTGAGGTTGTGCGCGACTGTGATTATTGTTTCCAGGTTTTTAATTCGCGCAATTGTTTTGGGTGCGTGAGTATCAATCATGGCGAGTATATGATTTTGAACCAGAAATATGAGCCGGAAGATTGGGCGCGCAAGAAGGTGGAGATTATCGCGGAGATGAAGGTTTCGGGCGAGTGGGGGGAATGGCCTTTTCCGGAAGGGGAGAAGGTTGATACGGATTAAGCGTTAAAGTTTTTTTATGGGGTTTCTTGAGGATTACAAAAAGCTTTTACTCGCGACTCCAAAACTGAATCTTACGCAGTGGTTTTGCGAAAACTCCGATTATACCGTTTGGACGAACCACAGCAAGGACTGTTTTATGACGCGCGGGAGCGGGTGGATGAGGGATTGCTACTATGATTATTGGACTTATCACGGTGAGGACGTTGTTGACAGCGCTTATTGCGAGAAGTGCGAGCTTTGCTACGAATGTGTGGATTGCATGAGGTGTTATGGGTGCGATTTTTGCCAGGATTGCAAGGATTCGCGGGATTTAAAGCTTTGCTACGACTGTACCGGGTGTAAAAATTGTTTTGGATGCGCCGGACTGGTGCAGAAGGAGTTTTGTATATTCAACGAAAAGGTTTCTAAGAGTGGGTTTGAAGCTTTTGCAAAAACGGTTGACGATGGGGCTATGCTGAAGTTTGAGGAAATCAGGCTAAAAGTTCCGCATAGAGATTTTATTCAGAAGTCCGAGGATTGTGTGGGGAATCACATTGAGAATTCGCAGAGATGCTATTGGACTTTTGACGCTGTGAGGTCTCGCGACTGCATGTACTGTTTTAACGCGTATGAAATTATTGATTCTGTAGATTGCTGTTTTACCAAAGTCGAGCTTGGGTATGAGTGTCTGGGCGGAGGGTGGAATTTTAACTGCGATTTTTGTTTGTTTTTAGCGAATTGTGCTGACTGCCGGTTTTGTTTTCAGTGCCAGGAGTGCAAGAATTGTTTTGGGTGCGATGGACTGCATCATAAACAGTACTACATTTTGAATAAGCCGTGCGGGTCGAAAGAGGAGTATGAGGCGAAGGTGGGCGAGATTTGGAAAGAGCTTCGAAGCTTGGAGTCGGCCGGGCTGCCGGCCGGGCTGTCGGCTGGGCTGTCGGCCGGGAATTTGATGAGCGTGTTTGAAGATGAAGAGTTTGAGGGGATCGAGCACTAGGCAGCTGCTTAAGGCGTGAGGCTTAGGCCGCCGCCGGTTTTATTTTTTTGATTGTCTCTCCAGCTACAGCTATAGGAGTGAATGCGGTTTCTAGTACTGCCATCGATCCTCCAAGGGCGGTGTGAACCGCGTTCTTGATGTTTGTTGCGATCTGGAATGTTTTTAGGAATGGCGCTGACAGTGTGTGCAAAGTTAGGTCTTTTACTTTTTTCCAGGTTTGGAGCGGGATATCTATGATGACGTGTTTAATTAAGTCCCTCGTGCTTCTCATCACATCTAAAATCGGCTCACATTCGAGTCTCTCAGCGTTTTTGTCCATCATAGGTTGGACGACTGGGTCTTTAGTGAGTACGTCCGTCGATGCTTTTGGGCTCCCTGTTGTTAGATCTAGGACTTTCCCCATTTATATTTGTGTTTATTTGTCTTTTAATTTTAGCACAAAAGAGGTGGTTTGGCAATGTCGGTGGGGTGAATTTTGTTCCTGTGTTGGACTTATCACCAACGAAAATTTATAATGAGGGTCGATGATAGTTATTAATTAACACTGTTTATTGATGTCATATCTCAAGAAAATGTATGATCTCAGGCTGAAGCAACCGAGATTGGGGCAGATGTTTGTGAGGTGCGAAAATAGTCCTTATGTCAGTTATTCGGGGAATATGAAAAACTGTTATTTGTGTTCCGGAAGCGAGTTTGACGAAGATTGTTACTACAGTTTCTTTATTTATAATTCGAAGGATTCGGTGGGGTGTGATTATTGCAGAGAATGCACGCTTTGTTATGATTGTGTGGATTGTCGCGGGTGCTACAACACTAATTACTCGCAAGACTGTGTGAATTGTACGGATAGTGAGCACTTATATGATTGTGTTGGATGTAATAATTGTTTTGGGTCTGTTGGATTGCGAAGGCAGAAGAGTACGATTTTTAACAAGTTTGTAAGTAATTATTCGACCGAAGTTAAGAAGGTTAAAGAGGCGATGAATCGCGAGCAGATTGAGGCCAAAGTTGAAGCGTTGAAGTGTGAGACGCCGCGTCTTTATGTCCATCAGCTTCATAATCAGGAGTTTACCGGTGATTATGTTTATGATTCGAAGAATTCGTTTTTGTGTTTTGATACGACTAACCTTGAAGATTGTATGTATTGCAATAATGCCGAGCAGATGAAGGATTGTTTGGATATGAGCAATTCGTATTACAAGACCGAGCTTTGCTATGATGTGATGAGTGAGATGGAGCTTTATAATTGTGATTACTGTGTGACATGTTTTTATTCGAATGATCTGTTTTATAGTGAAAATGTTCATAATTCACACCATTGTTTCGGGTGCTATGCGATGAATCATGCTGAGTATTGTATTTTTAATGAGAAAACAGGGTCGCTAGAGGAGTGGACGCGGCGTGTGGCTGAAATCAAAAAGGCGATGATTGAGAATGGGGAATGGGGAGAGCATCTGCCGCCGACTTACTCATTTGAGGATAGTAATGCGTCGATGCATTGGACTACGCCTTATTTTGAGAAGAATGAGTTGTCACGTTATGAATAAGTTTGATATAATCCGCTCGTATTTTCTAATAAAACTATTATGCCAGATGAGAAAAAGACATGTAAAAAATGCAGTAAGGACTTCTTGATCATTGAACAGGAGCAGAAGTTTTATAAAAAGAAAGATCTTCCATGGCCTGAGAACTGCCCTGAATGTAGGCAAAAACGCAGGCTTAGTCTACGAAATGAGAGAAAACTCTATAAAAGGACCTGTGATAAGTGCAAAAAAGAGATCATCAGCACTTATCCGGCTGACAGTAAGTACATTGTTTATTGTCAGGAGTGCTTTTGGCAGCATATTGGCTAGCGCAAACAGAACGCAGTTCTGATAGGACGCTTTTGGCGTCTGCCCCCCTCCCCCCCTCAAGGGGGGTATGTATAGGAATGGCGCAAATAGAACTTCGTTCTCTTGCGCCTGCTGTTGACACGTTGCCATCCTGTAGTTTTTCTGATATAATTTAGGTATGGCGGATAATTTGTCAGAAGGAGTGGTGATGCTCGTCAAGGTGGCACATGACAACGAAAGAGATGTGTTTTGTTTCGAGCAGTTATTGGACACTTTGCATGGAGTGGTTGATGAGGAAAAGTTTTCCTTGGAGATAGTTTCGTTGCATCAACATATTTATCTTTTCGTTTGGTGTAAGAGACATCAAATTCCGACGATTCAAGGACAATTTTATGCCGCATATCCGCATGCTGAAATCGAATTTTTAAAGGATTATGCGGATATTGATTTGCAGACCAGCGGGATGAAATTTGCTGCTGCCGAATTGGGGCTTAGAAGGAGCGATTTGTATCCGATTAAGACTTTTGAGATGTTCGAGGGGTCTAGTATGGCGGCTATTTTTTCTCTATTAACCAAGACTCAAGAAAATGAGCAGGGATGGATGCAGATTGTCGTCGAGCCTTTTTCTGAAGAAGGACGGTTTAGTTTGGGCAAAAAGGTTCAGCTTGGGTTTAAGTCGTTTTTTAATAAATTCGACATAAGAAAATTCTTCAGGACCAAATCCCGGGCTGATGTTTTGAAGAAGGAGCATGAGGCTGCTTCAAAGAAGTTTGATAAGGACACGTTCATGACGACAATACGGCTTGCCTATTTTTCTCCGGACCAGAAGATTGCGATAAGTAAGCTTAAGGCTTTGGCAAATACGTTTTCGATTTTTAACGAGCCCGATTTGAACGCTTTTAAGATTGCGAGGATTACGACAAATCCGGCGATTTTGAAGAGTTATAAGGCTAGGAGGTTTGGGGCAAAAAAATATGTTTTCAATATTCAGGAACTTGCGACGATTTTCCATTTGCCGAAGGGCGCGAAGCACGAGGTTCCGAATCTTGTTTGTACGGTTTCGAAAAAGGCCGAGCCGCCTATGGATCTTCCGAAAGAGGGGAATGTCGAGCCTAAGGAGGTTAGCTTCATTGCCACTACGAATTTCCACAATCAGTATTTGAAGTTTGGAATAAAAAGATCGGATCGGAGGAGACATCTTTACATTGTTGGAAAGAGTGGAGTTGGGAAAAGTAAACTCCTTGAACTGCTTATTATCTCCGACATTTTGAATGGTGAGGGTG
>Ga0265296_1005091_pt1 | contig 11035 bp, 6 predicted proteins | sample MunlanPumphouse1_FD_189073 | JGI IMG/M metagenome (GOLD analysis project Ga0265296, IMG submission 189073) | Groundwater microbial communities from a municipal landfill in Southern Ontario, Canada - Pumphouse #1 | ecosystem: Environmental > Aquatic > Deep subsurface > Groundwater | place: Canada...
TGGTATAGATATTTTTTAATCATTGCATAAAAAGCGACCCGATCTTTTTTGGCCATTTCCTCAATATCAATGCGCATTTCCTCAACCAGTTTGTTTATATCTTCAAACCGCACGCCGCGAAACTGGTGAGTTTTAAAATAAAGCAGATCGAAAAGCGCCTTTGCGGGAGACGCAATAAAAAAATCAAAAGCACCTTTGGACAAGAAGAAATCAGAAAACAATTCTTTTTTTATTGACTGATAGGCAAAAGTTCCCGTCTTTGTTTTATATGTCCGAGTTACTTTTGGCGTAATTGAGATTATGGTATATATTGATTCAGTGGTTAAATTATAATACTGAAGTGCTGTCCAAGAGCTTATATATGATGGTTTGCGCAGGATGTTTGCGAGATAAAATAAATAAGAAGTATCGCCTTTGTTTTTGTTAAAAAAATTGGCAGAAACATAGAGTCCATTTTTTAGCTGGATAATCTCTTTGTATTTCAAAGAACGGCTGATATGGGTATCAATGGTTGCGTCTGTAAGCCCATACTGCTTACTAAGCTGATATATGACCGTTTTATTGAAGTATGGCAAAGATTTAAGCTGTTCTATTACGTTTTTTCTGTTTTTCATAATTATGACAATAGTGTATCAAATATGAAATATCATGTCAAGAGCAATAATAATTGGTTTTTTGAGCATATTTTTAATTTAAAATTAGTTTTTCTGTTTTCTTTTTTGCGTTTTGCAAATTCTCTTCAGCTTCTTTTTGCAAAGTTTGAGATTGAGCGCGGCAAGATTTTACTTTATCAGCTATTATTTTCTGAACAGACAAAGACGGCATTGGAATATTAAAATTTTCAATTGTGCCAATAGTAATATTGCCTTGAATAGCGCCAATTTTTTCTCGCTCTGTTAATAATTTATTGAGTCTATTGTTTAGCCAGATTGAAACAAATTCTTTATTTATTTTATCGTTTAAACAAAATTTAATCATAAAAGAACCAAAAGCAAATCTATTCGCCTCTTCTGGCACGACAGACACAACACCGACTGTGCCGCTGCGAGAAATAAGCAAATCGCCAGTTTTAACAAAAGCATTGCCCAATTCTTGACGAAAATTTTCCGGCAGACAAACAACTTCAGACATATCAAGATAATTTGGCTTTAAATTTAAAATTCTTAAAAATGGAATACCGCCGTCTGTATAAGCATTTGAAGTTGAAGCGCCATAGTGAATTTTAGTAATATAATTTTTTAATTTTTGACTTTTGTAATTGCCATTATTTATTGCTTGCTCAACTTTTTCTAAAAACGGCTGCCAATATTGCGCGTCAATTCTATTATTTTCAACCTCGTCGCTCCACACCTCAAACACCATTTCTTTTTTAATTTCTTTACCCGCCATAGCTTTAGCGACGGCGGGCAGCATTTTAATCCCAAGCTCGCCTAAAACATAGTCATCAATAGAATCAAGCAAATTTCTCGCCTGTTCTTCTTTTTGCTTTTTCTCTTCGTATGCTTTTTGCATTATAGAGACGATTTTGTTTTGGATTGAGAGGGGTGGAAGTGGGATTGGCAGATTACCCAAAATATCATTATTGACATATTTTATTGTAGCTTGTGTTGCGTTTTGATTGATTAAACTCAAAAATGCATCTGAATTAAACCACAAGTTAGCATATTCAGGCAAAACATCTTTTTTGAATCTCAATCGACTAACATTCTGATTAAAAATCGCTTTAACATCTAAATCAAATACGCCGCTTGCGCCGATAGTTCCAGCAATGCAAACCAAAACATCGCCTTTCTGTAAATTCAAGGCCGAATATTTTTGATAAATTTCTGGCTTTATCGTTTTAGCATTTTCAAATTTAATATGATTATCCTTGATATTTGTATTCCGAATAAAGTAGTAGTCGCTTTCGTCAAAAGAGTTTTCACTCTGTTTAGGAGTAGTGCCGCTTTTTATAGACTCAACTATATCTTTTATTTTTTTAACAGCAAATTTAGATCTCTTTATTTTTTCAACATAAATATTTGGCATCCAATAAAAACAATCGAGACGAGAGTTAATAATTTCATCGCTCCAAATGGTAAAGATTTGCGGCTTATCCGCCGAAGCCTTGGCGGAGGCGGAGCTAAGTTGTTGTGTTTTGGATTGAATCATATTTGCTTTTCAACACCTATAATTTCCCTAAATCTTTTTTCAATATCTTGCTTTATCGCTGGCACATCTTTGATTATTTTTGTCCATGCTTTGTCCATCTCTATTATTTGATCTTTGGTTTGTGGATCCATACATAACAGATGATGCCTCATCGCTTTTCTAAACTCTTTCACTAATTCATCTATTCTTATAGCTAAATTTTCCTCAAAAAATAACCTATTCTCATTATAAAAATCTTCTAATTCAGAAAATTCTCTTTTTGCTTTTTCTTCTACATCTTTTACGCTAATTTCACATCCCAATTGCAGAGGACCCATACAAAAATTAAAAGCTTTGTGTGTTTTCGATATCTTTTTATAGATTTCTTTGATTACTTCAGCTCTTTCGGTATGCAGCTTTTCATACCGGATTTTAAATTGTAGTGTTTCTCTTTGTAGCTCTGATTTAAATTTTTCTAAATCTTTAGTAAGTAATTGCTTGCTATACTCTCGAAGAAACCAAACGAAAAATCCAGCTACGCCCAAGGTTTTACTTAAATCTTTGTCTAAAAAATAAGAACCAAAAACTATCAATCCAATAATAACGAACAACACAATTGAATTTAAATTTTTATCTATCAAACTCTTCATAAATTTTATTTCACCCTCCCCATCGACTTCTCCGCCTCTGGCGGGCCAATGGATTAAATTCTAGTTTGCTCCTAATTGCTCCTAAAAATAAACATAGTAAATATTAGATAAATTTGGCTTAAACGAGCCATTTTTTATATTTGCTCCTAATTGCTCCTAAGAATACCTAAAAATTTGGCTCGTAATATGTTGACCTAGATTCGCCAACGCTATGCAATAATCCCATCTTTTGCATCTTACTTAAATCATAATTAATAGTCTGTCTTGGTGTGTTAGAAATAATCTCCTCGCATTTTTTAGCTGTTATAGTTTTATTCTCAACCAAATACTCCCAAATTTTTACTTGCCTCTCGTTCAACTTGCTAAGTTTTTCTCCCATTAAAATAACTTTAAAGCTATTTGACGTATTTTTGAATATTGGTGGCAATAAACTCCATTTTTGCATTTCGTTAAAAACAATATCAATACCCCTCCCATATTCCTCTAAATAATCAAGTTCTTTCAAGCGAGCTGCTATTATTTCATTACGACTAACTTGAGCATATTTTATATTTTCTACCGTGACACCCGGAGGTAAACAGCCAGGATTAAAAATCTCTATTCTGTCTTCAAACACATTCACTTGGGTATAGGTTTCCGTAATTTTATAATCTCTATGAATAACAGCATTGGCAACTATTTCTCGAATAGCTTTCCCTGGATACTCATATTTTTCAATCCGCTTTGTGCCAACTATTTCCGCGCTTTTCCTGATATTTCTTAAAACAAACTTTTGCATATCATCAATTTGACTATCCAGAGTGCCACCGATATCCATACTATCGATAATATCAGTTGCTACATTTGACCCCTGATATTTTACACATCTTATAACATATCTACTAAACTGTTGTTTATTTTGCGGTCGTTCTTTAGCAAAAATTAAAAAACCGGCAAGAGTTGGTCTTTGCGACCCGCTAAAATTATCCGCTATTCCTAAATTTTTTAATAATTCGAAATTAATTTCATCTAACGAACTATATCTTTTTGTTCTTTCCCCGCTTTTTATCAAAAGTTCTAAAATCTTCTCTTTTGATAAATCATCAAGTGAGGTTTCTTCTGCGATAGTAATATCAAATTTAAACTTTTTAGAATTATCTATTAAACTCCTCATCTCGTCATCGGTCATTTTTCTGTTAGTATTTCCATCTCTTAAGTATGCGCCATTTGGCATACCAGCTGGTTTATAATAACAGGGTTTAAATTGATCAGGACATTCTGGTATAAAAACAGCCAACATTGTTTTTCCTTCAATTTCCAATATGTGATAAATTGGTCTAATAATAAAACTCATCTCGTTATTAACTAAATCTCCGATTTTTTCTTGTAAATTATTGAGTGCTTCTGTTCCCATTACTTTTATTTCGTGTTTTTCTTTATCTTCTATTATTCCAAATGCAATAATTCCGCCACCAGGTCTATGTGAAAACGCAGATATTGATTTCCACGTGCTTTTTGGAAAACCGCCACGAGCATCTTTGAACTCAACACTATTTGTTTCTGTTCTGTACTTGATTGCTTCTTCAATTAATTTTTGAATTTCTTGTTTGTCCATATTTTAAAGATGATTTTTGTTTTTATACTCCTCATAAATTTTATCCAAATCATTTCGCAAATCTTTTCTACCGGTAGCGTTATAGCCGATATGTTCGGCGATTGCCATAAAAATTGGATAACGCCCGAGTTTTTCGTGTTCCGCTTTCTTTCGGACAAAAACTAAAGATGATTTTACCCCAGCGCCAAAGTGAGTGAAAGTAAATTGCGGCAAGCTGACTACTGCCAAAATTTTCGTTTTTTCCATTAAATAGTCTCTCACTGGCTGAAGACTTGAATTTGTTAAAATTCCATCTGGCAGAACAATCGCCATTTTACCAGTCTTTGGTTTTAAAAAATCAATACACCGCTCAATAAACAATATTTCTGTCTTTTGGTTTGATTTTGTTTTCTTGCCGGTTTTATCTTTGCCTAAAAAAAATTTTTCCAAATATAGATGCTCGCTTGCTTTTATATTGGCGCCAAAAGGCGGATTAGTAACAATTATGTCAAAACGATTTTTATCAAAGCCGGTATTCTTTCGGTTCATCTTGTCTATATCTTCCAATGCGTCAAAGCCAATTATATTTGAGTGTCCGTCATCATGGATAATCATGTTCATCTTGGCCACTCTGGCAATTGAATCGTTTATTTCAATGCCAAAAAGATTATTTTGGGCAAAATCATGCCAATAGCGGTATTGTTCGCTGGGTTCCTCCTTGAAATACTCTTTTGCCTTGTTTCTGACTTTGTCTAAAGCATGCAAGAGAAATCCGCCGCTGCCGCAAGCCGGATCTAAAACCAAATCGTCATTTTTAATATCCATCATCTTAACGGCAAAATTTACAATGTTGCGAGGAGTAAAAAATTGCCCGCTTTTACCTTTGAAAAAATCTTCCATAAATTGCTCAAAAGCTACGCCTTTTGTGTCTAAAACGGAATCTTTTTCTCATCATCTTTATAAACTACAATATCAGCGTATCGCTCCGGAGTTCTGTCCGGCATCTCAATTTCAAGCTCAATTCTTCCAGTCGGATAATTGTATTTTTCAATCAAATCAAAATAATATTCAGCCCGGACTTTTTCTTCAGGGTCAGAAAAATTATATTTTTTGCCGGAAGCCGAATATTTAATCTTATTGCTGTCAAGCATAAAATATCCTCGATTTTGACCAAGCTCTAAATATTCATTTTGACGAGATATAATTTTTTCTTCTGTGGGTTTGTAATTGGCTTTACGCATAGTAAATTTTTCTCTTTATCCGCTTTTATTCTACCACCCCTTCCCCTCTTTTTCAACAAAAAAACAGGACACTTGTTGCCCTGTTTTCTTACTATCCATTACTGCTGCGGCTGGGATTCGGTTGTTGGCTGCTGTGGCTGCGGCTCAACTGGTGCAGGCGTTGGCTCAGACACTGGCGCCTCTATCTTGTTCTGTTCTTCAATCTGCTTCTGCTCTTCAATTCTGCTCTTTTCCTCAATTCTTTGCTGCATCTTTTCTTTAACCTTTTCCGTCATTTCTGAAAAATCATCGGCTGACTTTATCTTTTTCCTGGATGCGGCAATTGCTTTATTGATTATTTTAGCCAGTTCATCAAAGTTTTCATCCAATGTCTCTCGACCTAAACGATAATCGCCTTCATTGAAAATCTCAATCACTTCTTGCAAAACTTCTTCAACCATAGCCTTCACCTCTTGGTCCTTAATACCCTTTAACATCTTCTTCAAATCTTTCATGCGGTACATGACACCGTTAATTTCACCCGGATGAAAATCTTCTCGCAAGCCGTCAAATTCATCAATCGCGCTTTCCAAATCACCAGCCTGATAATAATTCTGAACCGCGTTTAAGCCGGCTTTCATTTCTTCCAGCTTGATTTTGGCTTTTTCTAAATCAAGACCAAGTTTCTGGAAACTCTTTTGCTTAAGCAATCTTTCGGTTCTTTTTATTTCTTTGGTCCATTGTTTCATTTCTTTGGGAATTTCAACTTTAGCCCGCAGCTTATTAAGTTCATCCCAAAACTGGCTATCGCGAAATTCCTCAATATTATCCCGCAAATCAACGCCAGAATTAATCTTGCTTTCAAAATTAGCAATCTGATTTAAAATATTATTCATTTGAGCAACATCTTCCCCAGCAGTTGGCAGTTTCTGTAATTTCTTCAAAATTCTTTTGCCTTCTCGCTTAAGATCTTTCATCTCTCTCAAAACCTGCTGGACTTCTTGCGGATTAACAAATTCTTCCATCTCGGCAAATTCTTCCGGCTCCATTGTCTTCTCGCCTTCAGGCAGAATTTCTTGAGCAATTTTGACTAATCCGGCTAAAAGAGAATCACTGCCGCCTTTAGCCAAAACCGACGCGCTTAGAGCTAAAACTCCGACTAAAATTAAGCTAATAAGATAAATTTTGCGCATAGATTTATAAGTTAATTTTAAAGCTTATTGAATTCAGCTCTGGTTTTTGGCCCGACCACACCATCACCAACCAAGCCCTTAGAAACCTGGAACTTAATCACCGCTGATTTACTTAACGGACCGAACCAGCCGGTATTAAGCCCTGCTTTCATCAAGCCTTGGCTAATCAAAACTTCCTGCAGTTTTTTAACTTCGTCGCCTCTCTGATTATATTTAATCGGTTTAGTGAATTGAACAATCCCAGTAAGTTCTTTGAGTTGCTTTTGCAGATTAGCGATTAAAGCGGCGATTTCTAAAATCTTAGCTTTGATTTCAGAAATTGTCATTTCAGAAACTGGTTTGGCTGGTGTTGTTGGTGTTGTTGGTGTTGTTGGTGTTGTTGGTTCAGTCGGAGTAATCGGAGTAATCGGGACTCCGCCGCCGCCAGCACTCGAAGTTGCGCCTGAAATTGCTGTAGAAGAAGCTACGCCTTCTATATTACTAGCGTCCCACGATGAAATCTTATAGTAGTAAGTTGTACTGGCAGTTAGGCCTGTATCAGAATAAGTTGTGGTTGAACCGGAACCGACTGTTGGCTCACTGCCAACCCTGTAAAAAGTGCCGCTAGATGTTGCGCTGCGATAAATATCATAAGCTGTGGCGCCGCTGACCGCTGTCCAAGAAAGATTGAGCTGCGAAGTACTGGCCGCGGTAGCGGTGAAGCCAGACGGCGGGGCAATAGGACTATTTGAGGTTATCAAAGCAATATCAGAAAAGTGGGTTGTGCTGCCTGAAACAGTATTATTAGTTGTGTCAATTGTGGCTGGTATTTGCACCCATTGATTGCTGGAATTATCATAGTAAGCTAACAAAAGCTGCGATTCGGTTTTGCCGGATGGAATATCGCTTTCGCTATAAGTAAGCTCTACGGTTGCCGAGCCAGTTAAACTGGTCACTGCCTGGCCAGAACTGTTAGTGGCGTTAATTGTTTTGCCTTTGCCGCCCAAAGGACTCATGGTTGATGTTCTTGGCACTGAATAAGTGTCTTTGATGCTGACTGTGCCGGCAGAAGTGCCAGTGCCTAAAGCAGAAGGCGGAATAATTAATTTAACGCCGGTGCTAGAAGAGTCATCTATTGTCCCGCCCGAAGCCGGGGTAATCGGCGCTGATTTTGGCGCCACTGCTGTGTAATTAGCGCGAGTCGTCAAAGTGATATTTTTGCCAGTAACATTAGCGCTATTAACCTGAACACCTGTTTGTGTGCCGGAAACAGTGTAAGTTGTTTCTGCGTAACCATCAGCCACTGCTTTGATCAGCCACCAGCCATTAGAAATTGACAATTCGTAAGTGCCATCAGCATTAGCCTTAGCGCCTGTCCAGCCGCCGGTAAAAGTAAAATCAGTCGCTGAAGTTACTTTTTCAGCCCAAACCCAGGCATCAGCCACAGCAACTGCCGAGCTATTAAGAATTGTGCCGCTTAAGGTGTACGGATTAGAAGTAAAATTTATGGTTTTGGCGCAGGTTTTAGTGCCGGCCGTATAAGTAGTGCAAGCTGTGGCCAAATTGTCGCTTGCTCCGCCGGCAATTAGCGCTGTTGGCGCTGGGCTAGTAAAGCCGGGTTTATCCCCGCCTAATTTATAAGTGCCGGCCGGAACCTTGAGCGTAGCTACGCCCGACGAATTGGTTGGTTCACCTGAATGAAACGAGGAACTGTCCAGCCAAGCAAAAGCATCAGCCACAGCCGTACTTGAGGCATTAAGAATAGTAATGGTAAAAGTATAAAGATCTCCCAAAGCTGATAAATTAACAGTGACCGAAGCGTTCTCGTTAATTGTCCAAGAATCAGGCATATTATTTGAACCAGCAGTACAAGTTGCATTTACGCCATCAGCAACACAGGTTGGATTGATATTGCCAATACCGGGAATAAACATATGAATTTCATAACCAGAATCACCCGGAATACTTATTGTTGTTGATGAAGCATTAGCAAGGTTGTCAATGCGCTTGTGATTGCCTCTGCCGCCAGCCCCGCCAGAACCAGGCTTAAAAACATCAAGAAATGCTTCAGTACCGGATTTAAGATTAGAAGAACCAGTAAAATTAACTGTCAACGTTTTCATGGTAGCTGTAGTGATAGTAAAGTTTTGCGTTGCATTACCCGCAGAAGTATCAACTGTCACTGGCGTCAACTCGCCGTAATCTGGGGTCCAGCATTTTAAGCTATAGCCGGAATTTGCCGGCACAGTTAACTGATAAGCGCCGGAAGAATTGGTATTTGTTTGATTGTGATACATACCGCGGTCAACCCAGATAGAAGCATTGCTAACTGCGTTATTGGCAATTGTGACTGTGCCGGAAATTATGTAAAAAGTTGTGCTTGAAGACGGCCTGATATCAATGCCAGTGCGATTAGAACCGCTGACGCTAACCGGATTATTAGCATAAGACACATCGCCAATGCCTGGCACATGGGCTTCTACATTCCAATTGCCATTGCCAACATAAATTGTGTAATTGCCAGACGAATCCGTGCCAGAAGGCCTGTGATCCCCAGTTGTAGAACTGTAAGCCCAAACTGGCGCATAACCAACCGGGTTGTTGTTATTGTCTAAGAGTTTGCCGGAAATAGTTGTTGAACTTTTATCTAATTTGATTAAAAGCTCGGCTTCCGGACTAGCTGAATTGTAGCCAGAAGTTGCGTCAATAACTAAAGTTGTGCCATTGTCTTTGTAAACATCAGCTGTTGTGTTGCCATCAGTATTAGAACTATTATCGCGCACATCAACTACTCTGCCCGGGGACGGGGGCATACCTGGCATCCAAGAATTAATTTCGTAAATTCCGGTTGAAACTTTGAGAGTGAATCTGCCGTTATTGTTAGTCTTAGCGTGCGCTGGCATGCCAAACCCACCTTGAGTTCTGTGGCCATCAACATCAACATTAGCAATTGCGTTACCTGAACCATCAATAACATAACCAATGATCTGATTAGTAGCTACAGTAACAGTAAAAGTTTTTGTGCCGACATTAGCATAAGCTGTGCCAGCAACAATGTTAAGCTGCTGCTGGGCTGGCGGCATCCAAGCCGGCATTGCCGGCGGACCCATCATCATTCCTCCTTTGGGCATGGCCGGACCAAGACCAACCCACCATTCGCCAGTGCTTGTCAGATAAAGCGTGGTTGAATAGGGCGATCCAGCTGTATAATTTTGCGCACTTAAAGCCACTGTTTTAACTGAATTGCCATTCATACCGCCGGCAAAAATATCAATGTTTCTGTCAGTCGCGCTCATATCAGTGAAATTGCCGACAACATTAACAGTCAAAGCATAAGCGCTGTTTGTATCTTGTTTAATGAACGAAAAATTCTTAGTGCAAGTACTATTAGGAGTGCAGTTTGCGCTGTTGACAAAAATCTGCTCTGGCTTCATATAGCCAATAAAATCTCCACCAGTTAAGCTGATGCTCGGTTCAGTAAACAAATTATAGTCGCCGCTAGCCAAACCAGTAAAAGAATAAGAAGCTATGCCGCTGGCATTAAAAGTAACTATTGTTTCCATTGGTCCAGTCATCCAAGAGCCAAGATAAACCGTGGCTGTACCCCCGGTTGCGGCCGCAGCAGTAATTGTCCCGGACAAAATATAATTGCCAGAGGCATTGATAAAGAACGGGAAAGAAGTTAATGACTCAAGTAGAACGCCTGCATCACTCTTGGTTTTAACATCAACTGTATAGCCATTAGTATCAAAACCGCGAGCCACAGTTGAATTTTTAATCAGTTTTAAGTCCAACATAGCATAGTCATTAGCAGCCAAAGCTCCGCCGGTCGTTGTCACTGTCACAGTTCTGGAAGTGGCGTTCTTGGCAACAGAAGCGATAGTGACAGTGCCGGAACCCGGACCATTCAAATCTTTATTAGCCATTGAATCAGTTGTGGCCACTGCCGCGGCATTAGTCACATCAAAGCCAGATGGAAAAGTTAAAACAATAGAACCGCCGGCTGGAATAGCAGTTGTCACTGGAAGACTGACCATATATCTGGTTGTTGCCCCGGCTGTCATATTCATTGGTGAAACATTAGTCGGTTTTTCCCATTGTCCGCCAAAATCATAACCCATACTGCCGCCCATACCCGTAGTGCCGCCAACGCCAACTGTCACGGTCGGCGGACCCATCATCGGGCCTGGCCCGCCCGGACCCATCATGCCGCCGGTTGTCATACTGCTTTCAACTGTTCCAGCAAAACTATTGGGACTACCTATGGCATTACCGGCTTTATCTTTAACA
>Ga0265296_1005092_pt1 | contig 11034 bp, 9 predicted proteins | sample MunlanPumphouse1_FD_189073 | JGI IMG/M metagenome (GOLD analysis project Ga0265296, IMG submission 189073) | Groundwater microbial communities from a municipal landfill in Southern Ontario, Canada - Pumphouse #1 | ecosystem: Environmental > Aquatic > Deep subsurface > Groundwater | place: Canada...
AAGATAAACTATAAACTTTGTTATCATATCTATTCACAAACAGCAATTGGTTGTCAAACGGCGTAAAATGTTCGGCATCCAAAGCCGGTTCAGCTTCGCCGTAAAGCCCGCTAAAAGTATTTTGATTAATGTCAATTTCGTAAATCGCGTCCGTTGAATAAGCCGCTCTTTTAAGGTATTCGTCCGGCAATTTCGGCTCCTGAAAACTGGTATACGATTGCGGAATAGCGCAGTAAATTTTCGCCAGCCCGATTGAACATTTATTCGGCAACGTGGAAAATCCCATATTGGCGCGATTTGTTCCATTCTTATCAATTAAATTTAATTTCCCGTTGGCGCCTTTGCTGTCACTTTCAAACTTCAAGCCGAATTCACCGTTATCTTTCGCCCAATTCAGCATTAAACCATTACCGGAGATAAATGGGCTTATAGTTTTATTTTTAATATCAATCGCGAAAAATTCACTATTGTATAAATATGACGGCTTTTGAAACAAAATTATTTTATTATTATCAAACCAGTTTAAATCAAAATCCCTTTGCGTCAAAGAAAAAATCTTTGTTGTTTGTTTTTTCTTGCCGACTAAATCTCTAATCATTAAATTGCTTGTTATTTTCGCTCCGGCTTCAAGATAGGCGATTTTTGTTCCATCCGGAGAAAATGTCGCAGCTGAAACTTTTTCCAACGGCTGCCACATTTTTGAAATCAAACTAAAAAGTTCAAGTTGCGGCGAAGTCAAATTTCCATAACGGACAATCACCATTAAACCGTCATTGTTGGCTTCTATTTTTTGCAAATTTTCAAAAGTCCGGTCGCTTATCATCTCATCTTCGCCTTCTTTTGCCCTAAAAATTTGTCCGCTTTGATTAAAATAAAAAACTTGTTTTTCCAAATTTTTAAGAGTTGAGGTCGCGGCGGACTCCAAAGTGGAAGTCGCCGTGGATGTGGCAGTAACGGATTTTGCGACAACTGAAACTGTTTTTGACGTCTGATCTTGTATAAAAACCAACGGCCCGCCGGTTACCCAATAGTCAAAGACCGGCTGGTCGCTGATAATTTGCAATTTTTTCTTTTCGCCGGTTCCGGGCGCGATTCCGAATTCTCCCGCTTGTTCAACTCCGGCGCCGGGAGTCAAAATTTCTTTGGATTTTTTGTAAGCGAAATACGCGCCGATGCCAATGGCGATAATTCCCAAAACAACAGCCATAATTGTAATAATTTTTTTATTCATCAATAGGAAACATGCCAATGATCTGATTCTTTCACAAAAACAGCTTTTTGACCATTATCTAAAGTAATGTTATAAATTGGTTCTCCTTTTGGCGTTGTCCCGGTTGGAGTCAACTCTGCCAAAGTACCATTAAGAGTGTTATTGAATGAAATATCAACATTCGCCTGACCAGGACCATGTGTTTGATGGACATAATCACCAGTTTTTGAAACAATATAATTTTCCGTACCACCAGTAACCTGAATAGGACCAAACCTTTTTTGAGTTTCTAATAAACCATCTTGAGCTATTTTGGGCAAATTATTCATACTAGTACAACTACAATTTGCCTTACAATCAGAAACGCATTCATTTTTATTAAAAGTGATTCCTCCCTTACTCGCTTCACTTAATTGAGATCTTACTAAATTACCATCGTATAAAATTAAATTTCCCGTCTTAAATCCCGTTGTTCCTGATTCCTCCTTTTTTACTTCCACCGGCACCAACTTATCCATTTTCAAATCCACTAATTTTGTACCGCCTATGGTTCTCAAAAGCAAATTCGCACCCAAAAGTAAGACTAATCCCCAAACTGCGCCCGTAATCCAGGAAATGGCGTCAGCTTGACCGGACGGATTACCCGCGGAAACTGTGTATTTAATGCCTCCGAAAATTATGGCTCCCAAAGCCGCCACCCCAACCGCGGCTAAAGCGTAATTGTAAAATTTGGAAACCAAACCGGCAATGTCGGAAGTTTCTCCCTTGCACCATGGATACTGTTGATCGCAAGAAACACTAGCATCTGCCGCTAATGTTAAAACCGGTAAAACCAAAAACAAAACCGCGAAAATTGCGAACGTGGATATAAAAAATTTTTGATAATTATTTAACATTTAATTTTATTTGGTTGCTCGCGAATTCCATTTCATCGGCAAGATTTTTAATTGTTGCCTGAATGTTAATGCCGAACCCCGAAGGCGCCAAATTATCTATGTTTAATTTCAACATGTCTGCGCTTCCGGAAGCGCTTTCCGCCGGCCGGCCGTTAACCGTCCAATCAAAAGATAACTTGTTTAAATCTTCCACATTAAAGAAAAAAGGATAAATATTGAATATATTGGTTCCGTTTGGCAGTTGGCGGTTGGAATACGGCGCGCCAATAACAGTTTCCGGATTTGCTAAAGGAATTATAATCGTTTCGCCGATTTGTTCTTCCGCATAATCAACAATAACAATACGCACGTTAATATCGTCATTCGCGTAATTATCAACGCCGAAATAAAAATTTTTTATCCCCAAGCCGTCGTCTTCATTTCTTTTTAATTTGTCATTCACATACCAGCGAACTTTATTTTTTGATAAATCAACAATTCTGCCGTTTTCAATCAAATCAAAAGAAACATAGACCCAACTTCCCTTGGTCGCCAAAACCTTGCCCTGATACCACGACGGCGCGTAATTTTGCGACCGCCAAGTGGTTAAAAATCGCGGCGCGGTTTGCGCATCAACATTATTTATAAAATTTATAACCGTTGTAATTGTTATAAATATTAAAATTATTGTAAAAATAATTTTTTTCATTTTTTAATTACTCCCTTAACGGCTCCTGTCGTTATAGCTTCCAATTTGGGATGATTTGCTAAAAAAAGCGTGAGCCACAACGAAGGCGATTGCAACGGAATCGCGCCGCCAGTCAAAATATCTAAAACACTTCCGCCGCCATACCAAAGTTGCATTTTGCCCACTCCTCTCATTATAAGCCAAAGTTGAACAATCAGCCATATGCAAAGGCTTATAAAAAAACTGAAAATAATCAACGCCTGTCCGATAACCGGCACGGCTACGGCAAAACCGGCGAATATTCCGAATAAATCCGCAGCTCCGACAACTAAAACCGCAATAATTATTTCCGGCAATGAAATTTTCTTTTGGTCATCCATTTTCTTGTTGCTCCAATAACTCCTCCGGCTTTGTCGTGATTATTTTATTTTCAAAATACGAAGCCAAAACTGCGATTGCCACGTGGTTCAAACCGGCAAAAAACAATCCTTCGCCAACATTGGCTTCCACGAGCAAATTTCTTTCCGCATCGGACAAAGCGAAAGTTTTTTGTAAAACATCCATTGATGACGGCGCCTGTTTCAATAAAAGCTGGATTGAGGAGTTAGTGATAATCGGCCGTCCGTAAGGCGAATCCAAAAAATCTTCCACGTTTTGCGTGATAGTCGTTACGCCCAAAAAATATTTGCGGCAGCGCTTTACCAAACCAAAAAGGAAAGACGCGCTGTCCGGATATTTCATCAGCCACCACGCCTCGTCAATAATCATAATCCGTTTTTTAAACTCCGCCCGAATAAGATTCCAGACGAAATTAAGCACAATATAAATGGCGATAGGCCGTAATTCTTCTTCAAGGTCGCGAACCGAGAAAACAATCAGCCGGTTTTTAATATCAACATTGGTCGGGCGATTGGTAAATCCGGCGTAAGTGCCTTTGGTAAATTTATAAAGCCGATCAGCCATTCCCCGTCCGCCTTCCATATTGCCTAAAATTGTTTCCAAATCTTCCAAAAGCGGCGGCTGGATGTCGGAAAAATCTTTTGTTTCAACGGTAATTCCACGCGAAGCGTATGTTTCCGTTATCGCCCTATCTAAAATAGCGTCTTCTTCGGGAGAAACTTTGCCGAGCATTAATTTCAACAAGCCGACCAAGTTTAAAATATGAGATTTAAAAACGTCTCCCGGCTCTTCGCCCTTAGGAATGATGGGAATTTCAAAAGGATTAATGGTGCTTTCGGATGTTAGAGAAATTTTGAAAAAACTTCCCGCCACTGTATTGGCAAGCCGCTCATATTCATTTTCCGGGTCAATTATCAAAACATCCGTGCCCATTGCCAAGGAACGCAAAATTTCAAGTTTCACAGCATAAGATTTTCCGGCGCCGGCTTTCGCAAACACAACCGAATTGGCGTTTTCCAAAGAAAAACGGTCAAAAACAATTAAAGTGTTATTGTGACGGTTAATACCGTATAAAATTCCTTCATCAGAAGTAAGATTTGTTGAAACAAACGGAAAAATGGAAGAAGCCGGCCCTGAATTAAGCGGCGTCCATGTTGTGAGTTTGTCCAATCCCAACGGCAAAACCGAAGTGAATCCTTCAATCTGCTGAAAAACAGTGGGCTTGGCATAAATCAACTGGCTTTCAAAAAGAGCGTTTAATTTTTCTTCAATCCTAAAAAGCTCGTCTAAAGAGTCCGCCTGCAAAGTCATATAAACTCCCACATTAAACATTTTTTCCCTGCCCTGCTGAAGAGTGTCGCGCAAAGTTTCAATATCTTGGAAAGCGGTTTCCAACATCGGGTCTCTGATAAGCCCTTTTTCTTCACGCTCCATAAGCTGGGCTTCAATTTGTGAAGTTTTTTTACGCAAGCTTTTCATCGCTGAAACGGTATTGACCGGATGGGCGAATATGGAAATATCCATCAATTCCGGAAGATTGACAATTTGATTAAACCAGCCGGATGACAAATAACGCGGATAAGTGAAAAGAAATATCGTCTTCACGAATTTGTCTCCGAGCCTAAGATATGCCGGAAAATTTTCAATCGCCGCCGGCGCAATGACGTTTTTAATATCTTTTTCTGACGGAGTATATGATTGTGGAATTTTTATTTTTTCCATAATTTTATTCTTTTGCTATTTTTAATTCCTTCCTCTCCACTTTTGCCGGATTATAATAATTATAAAACAATTCTATCAGCTCTTCATTGTTTAAAGCGACTGCCCGAAGCCCTATTTGATTCAATCCACTTATTACTTGCTCGGTTCTCTGATTTAATTGAATTATTTTTTGCTCCTCGCCTTCGTCTTTTTTATCTTTATCTTTTTTCTTTTCCCAAAATTTCAAACCGGAAAGCAAGTCAGAAGCGGCGCCGGAAATCTGAATCGGGTCATAAGGCACGACTGCAAAAAAAGTTTTTGCCATCACGGCATTTTGTTCAACAAACGACTTAATAAATTCCATATATTCCGAAATTTGATTTCTTAAAAGCTCATTTTCTTCCTGTTCTCCCCTTTTTTTAAGATTTTCGATATAAGCGTCTATGTTCATTTTGCGGGAATGAATGACAAATTGCATTGAAAAATCCAGCGTGTTTAAAAAATTCTGAAAAGCGTAAAGAATAATATTTTGTTCTTCTTCCGATTTAAGGTCAAAATTTATTCCGGAAACCATTAAAACGCGGCGCAATCCGCCGTTTTTCAAAATGACTATTCCGTTTTTAATTTCCGCGATATCAACAAATTGTTGAGTCGCAACGCTTTGTTCTTTTGGCATAATTTATTCTATCTAAAATCTACACGTCTTGCAATTTCTTTTTCGCCGGTTATTTTTCTGACTGCCGAAAATCTGTCTTTCGCCTGCCTTTCTAAAAACGGCATTCCTTTTTCTCTTTTGGCAATCGGCTCTTTAGTCGTCATTAAATTCGTCCAAAGCCTTTTTACGCTCGGCATTTTGTTGAAATATTCCTTAACGTTTTTTCTCGGAGCTGTCGGCATTCCGGGAATTTCCAAAATTCTTTCTTCGGCTTCCCTTTTCCAAATATAAAGTTTCGGTTTCCAAAAAAAACCGAAGGCGTAAAAAATTATTTTCGGCAACGGCTGGCCGTTATATCTGATAAAAGCCAAAGACGCGGCAATCGCCAGAAATACGGCTGTTGTCATAAACCAAAGCCAAGTCTGAAAGAAAAAAAAAGTGATAAAACCAATGCCGCCGGCGGCCGCCAAATATAAAAACTGCTTCATCGTCAACGGCCCGACGATTTTATTTTCCATTTCTATAAATTGAGGGATCTGAAATTGCATTTTTATTCTTTCTTCTTAAATAATCCTGATAATTTACTGAAAAGATTTTTCTTTTCTTTAATCGATTCTATTTTTATTTCTTCTTCTTTCTGTATCTGTTCCGGTATTAAATCTGTATTAGTCTGTGTTAAGTCCACAACAATTTGCTCTTCTTTATTTTTAGATTTAAATAATTTACTAAAAAATCCGGGTTTCTTTTCTATTGCCGTTGTTTCTATTGCCTCTTCTTTGATTTCTTCTATTCCCTTAGTTTCTTCCATAATCATCTTTGGCGCTTCTGTTTCAGTTATTAACGATTCTTCTTTTAAATTTTCCGGCTCTGAAATATCTTTTTTTTCTTCTTCTACTTCGGTAAAATCAACAACTTTAATAGTTGGTTTAATTGCCTGAATTATATTTCTGAAAAATAATCTTGGTTTTGATTCCTTTTTTTCCGGCTCCTTTTTTATTTCCTCTTCTTCGCCCAATGGCGTCATAAGTCCGACATCGTAATGCACCACCCGTTCTTCTGGTTCCTTTTTTAAACTTTCCGACTCCTCTTTATCGCCGTACCCCACTTCCCCGATTACAGGCGCGGATTCTTTTCTCACAGCCGTTTCTTTACCGTTTAAAAATCCAAACAATTCTCCAAGCGACTTCTTTTTCGTTTCTCCCAGTACTGTTTGCAATCCTTCTTCTTCGTGCAAAACAACTGGACCTTCTGGCATAACCGGCGTTGAAATTGGCTCCGGCGCTAAAACCGGTTTTTCAATTTCAAAACCTTTTTCTTCCGCTTTCGGAACAATTAATTTTTCTTCTTCGCCAACGCCGACAATTCTCATCGGCTCCACTTCCGCCGGCTGGGCGTACCTCACTTCTTTGGTAATTTTAACTCCTCCGGTTTCACGGCGAATATCTGTCACAATGCTTTCTTCAATTTCCGGCGCCTGCGTTTCTTCTTCGGGTTTTTCAGATTCCAATGGCAACACATACGCCTTGTCAATTTCGCTTCTGATTGGCGCAAAAATTTTACGGTTAATTTCCTGCGCGATAATGACGACAATATCAGGATTTAAGCCTAATTCTTGTTTAATTTCTTTTTCAAAATCTTCCAAATGAATAAACCCCATTATCGTATTTCCCGCTAAAGTGGCGATTTTATAAATTTTATCCTCGGATAAATGTTGAGTTTCGCAAACGCCCCACAAAATATCCGCGTTGCGCTCGCTAAAAATCGCCTCCCGCAAAACCATCGGAAGTTTATCCCATCTGTTTAACGCTTGTTGTTTGGTAATGTTTGGCATTTTAGTTATTCACAATTAAACTATTGACATCAATTATCCATCGCATATAATAATAATATCACGATAAGAGGACTACCAAAGAGTTTCGTCTCGCGGGAATGCCTCTTTTTTTTATTTCTCTAATTTTTTCTTAAATAACTGAATATTAACAATAAAACTGCTGAATTTTCTAATTAAAGACGAAAAGCGCGCGTTAGGAACTATTACTTTACGTAATTTATTTTGTTTAGCCAAATATTCAATTAAACAATGAAAATCTCCGTCTCCGCTAACAATTACAGCTTTATTATAATTTTCATACTCAATCATCGCGTGTAAAACAAGCTCCGCGTCAACATTCCCCTTAATTTTAACAATTCCATTATTCTTTATTTCTAAAGTGGGCTTAAAAATACAAATGTAACCGGCTTCTTGCAATTCAGTATAAAGCGTTTGGTTGTCTGAAACAAATCCGATAAATAAATATGCCTTTCCAACTCTATATTTATCTTTTAAAAATTTTCTAAATTTGGAAAAATCTAAAATCCATCTCTGGTCTTTAACACCGAGATATAAATTATTGCTGTCTATAAACGCGCAAATAATTTCTTTCCTGTTTATCGCTTGTTGTTTAGTAATTTGTGACATGGATTTTTATGTTTTATTCTTTTACGCTCTGGCCGCCACTACTTCCAAATTCAAAAAAACCTCCAAAATGTTTTTTAGAATTATAAAGCCTATCTAATGTATGAACCGCTCTTTCCATTGCCCCCTTTTCTCCTCTTTCAATCTTTAACAATCCTGTAAGTTTATTAATAATCTTATCATCTTTTGATTTTGATAAATAATTAATTTTATCCCTACTTGATGCGTCCCCCCAAGATGTTGGTTTACCTTTTACTTCAATACTTCCAATTACATTTGAAAGTTGCTCTTCTATATTTCCAACAAATTGTTCAACATTTGCGTTAAAATCAATAAGGGATTCTCCTTTTAATTTTGACCTCATTTTGGAAATAGTTTCCGGCGCTTGAATTATCATTTCTTTTTGTTTAATAAGCCTCACCGCATTATGCGTTTCTTCTGACCAACCAAGATTATTTTTCTCAGAATCGTATTTAGATATAATATTAGCTGACATTTTATTACGATCACTCGCTGAAAGACCGCTCTCAAATTTGGATATTGCTTCTTGAAGCTCCTTACCGCTAGATTCTTCAAATACTCGTTGCGCTTTCATTAATTCTGCTGTCGCATCCATTTTCTCAAATCCAGACTTAGCACCTGCTAATTTAGTTTCAGCGGTTCTCAAATTTGCATGCGCGCTTTTTACGCTTGCTTCATTAATATTTTTTGCGGCGGCTGTCACATTTTCATCAAAACCAGCTGACTTTGTTAAATCACCCCACTGTTTTCCTTGTCCGTATCTCGCCCAAGTATTTTTTTCCTTATCAGTGACATATTGATTTACGCCGCCGGCCACAAAACCAAGCGTGTCGTTTTTCGCCATTCTTTGCATAGCATATTGCCGTTCGGCAGAATTAAATTGATGCATTCTTTTACCAAGTTCCACATCTGAAAGATGGCCATATTTTTTTTCCGCGTCTTTTACCGCGGCCTCGCCTTGTTGAATACCGACCTTATTTATTGCATTTCCTAATTTATTAGCGCCCGCTAAACTCGCTGCCTTCCCCCAAAAACCCGGTTTACTACCCATTGTTTGTAATTTAGTTCCAAAATTTTTCATTCGTTCGTTTCCAAAAACTCCCGAACCGGCTCGTCTCGCCCCGCTCAATCCTTTCCTCCCCGCCCACGCGCCGGCGCCTTTGCCGGCTTTTTGCGCCAAATTCATCGCTACGCTCGCTCCCATAATACCAAGTGAATTAGCCACATAAAGTCCGCCTAACATAAAGCCAATAAGTATTATCATATTACCCATTGTTTCAAGAAAACCAGCTTGAGACAAAGCCATGTCTAAGGCATTACTGGCACTATTATCTGTATTCATTTTTTTTATTACAGTAATTGACTGTGTTGCTAAATAAAGAAAAAAAGACATTGCCGGAGCAAAAAAAGTCCAACGTAAAAAATTATCCCACCATTTTTTCCATAAATGTTGAGTTGATGGTAAAATCCAACACACAAGCGCTAATGGCGCAAGAGATAAAAGAAATCCTAAAGCAACATATCTAAATAAAAGCATTATCGCAAGTGTAATAAGAGTTAAAACGCCTAAAAAAGTAAAAACAATTGTGAACAAAAGAGAAGCTGCTTCTTTAAGCGGATCTTCACCACCCTTTTGACTTGCGTTTGTCGCTTTAGCCTTAACATCACACGTACAAGTAAATTCCGTAAACAATCCAGCCCTCCATGTAGACATTCTTCTTGTATTTCCCTTTTCATCTAAACGACAAGGCCCAGCCGTACTATCAATAAAAGCTCCCGTTTCCAGCCAATAGCACATATTTTCCCTATCAACCATTGTTAATCTGTGAATTTGAAAAAGGCCCGGCAAAGTTTGACTTGCTGTAGTAGGACCCAATTTACTTGCGTCTTGAAAATATTTTGTTATTAAATCAGATATTGATATAAACCCTCCCGCAATCACCAAGCTGAAATTTACCAAAAGAGCGGCAACAATCAATTTCCAAAGGGTTTGCTTTATAGAATAGCTTTCTAACCGAAAAATTGTGGCAAAAGCGATGACAATAATCGCCAAAACAAATCCTAAATTTGCTAAATTAAGAGCAATACTCCACCCGGCTAAAACCACCGGTTGACCAATTACATTACTATTTAAGAGCAACGTCCATTCGACCAATTTGCTGCCAAATAAAAAAAATAGGCCGGCAATATAACTAATGGCATAATTTAAAGAAAACAAAGTCCAATATATTACTGAACTTGTAATACTGGTAAAATCCGCTGCATTCGTTAAACGTGGGGTTAACGCCGCGATTAAAAAAGTCGTAACTAATGTTATAAAATTTTTTTTATTTCTATAAAATTTCATATTTTTAAAAAATAAAAAATCATTGCAATATTATGTTATCGCTGAATGTGTTTGAATAAGCGTTTGCCGCGTTGCGGAATCTCACATAAACCGTTTTTAATCCGGCTCCGGCCGTTAATGTCCAATTTCTCGTCGTTGAATAAGCTTCCCAAAAAGCGTTAAAGAAAACTATATCGTTGGAAATCATCATTTCTGTAACATTAACTATTCCGGAAGTGCTGGAAGCGGCGTTTAATCTTAACAACACATTAACATCCGTGGTTGTGTCCGCTCCGTCATTTATCGCAATCGGAGCGCTGCAAACCGCCAATCTTGTTGAAACAGCGCTGTTTTGAGCAATCGCGGCATCTAATCTGGCTTGCGCGTCTCTTATCGGGTCGTAAGTTGGATTAGTAATTTGTCTATTGGTCATATTCTGATTGCTTCTATTTATAAACTCGTTATAACGTTCTAAAATTACCGACCACACGGCAGTGTCTGACGGGCTAGTCGCTCTAATGTCATTAATCAGCTGGTCGGCTTCCAATTGAATGTCGTCCTGAGCCGAAAGACTGTCTACTTCGCTTTGAGCTGTTGCGATTTCATTCGCGCCGACTGAACATCCGCGAGATTGCATATCTTGAAGCATCGCGAGTGTTGAACTTGCGTAAACTAATGTTTCTTGAGTTATGGATGACGTATCA
>Ga0265296_1005093_pt1 | contig 11033 bp, 9 predicted proteins | sample MunlanPumphouse1_FD_189073 | JGI IMG/M metagenome (GOLD analysis project Ga0265296, IMG submission 189073) | Groundwater microbial communities from a municipal landfill in Southern Ontario, Canada - Pumphouse #1 | ecosystem: Environmental > Aquatic > Deep subsurface > Groundwater | place: Canada...
CTTCGGTTATTTTACCGCAGGCAGTAATGATATCTCTGCCCGATAAAACCATGCTCCCCTTTTTCTGGCTTTGAATTAACACTCCGACAAATGGCTTGATATTTGATTCGAAAGGCAAAATTTTCCATTCCATTAATTTTGACAAGTCGGTCAACTGGCCGCTGGTATCAGTCAAGCTCTTTGCCGTTAAAATATAAGGGAGAGTTAAAATGCTGTTATCAACCGCCGATTTGAGTGAATAAATCGCACCGGTTGGCGTGCCGTCCTCGGCCATTTCGCGAAAAAGCACTTGATTGGCCGACAGAATAATCGTCTTGGTGAAAGGATTACCGATATAATTCCAGCCGATATTAAGCGGAACGGAGTATGATTCGTCAGTTCCGATCTCCGCCTTAGAATCAGGCAGGGTGATTTCTTCACCTTTTTCGGAATACACCCAGAATCCATTGCCGGGCTTTATATTCCCCAAATTGGCTTCATTTTTTAAATCAAGGAATTCGCTTGTTTCCGTTTTGAAATAATAAGCCCAATTACTGGTGATTGAGCTAATGAGAGTTTTTGCTCCATCTAAGGTCAAAATATATGGCAGGGTTATAAAATTGTATCCGGGTTTCAAGACAACTTTGGCTTGGCCGGAGAGGGGGTACTTGAAAGAATCCATCCCCACTTGAACGTCGTTTATATTCTGACAGGTTTTGAGTTTAAGCGTTCCGCATGACGAGGTCGTGCTGACTCGATTGAAAACTTTGACAATAATTTGAACATCCGAGCCGGCTGCGCCAAACATCGTAAGCCTAATTGGGAAAGATTTGGCTTGGCTCTCACCAATTTCGCCGGCGTTGAGATAAATTCCGCTTCCGCTTTTTTGGGCAAAACTTTCACTTTCTTTATTGGTTATTTTACGAGTATAACCAACTTGATCTTGGCTCAATCCGGAATTAAGGGCGAGCGTCGGCATCAAATCAATGCCAAGTCCGTAAATTAAGGCATAGGAATCTACATCCCCTTTGGTCGAACTGATAGTCAATGAAGTAGAAAGGTTGTCTCCCGAAATATATTTCTTGTTTTGGGCAAGATCGATTTTGTTTGAGATTGAATAATTGGTCGAAGCAACATCAGCCGAAATGGTTCCTTTAAGCCTAAAAATCACAATCACAAAAACCACCACAATAAGCGCGGCCACCACTCCCAAAACTACATAAAAACTTTTGGGGAGTTTTGACTTGGGCTTTGGCAGTTTTGTTTCTTGCGGGGCAACAGGTGCAAGCGCAAACGGATCCCTCATATTTCACATTATAGAACAATTCTTCCTAAAACAAAACTTGTTTAGTTGCGAAGTTTCGCCTATTGCCGTGTTTAAATTTTCAATTTACAATTCTCAATTTTCAATCAAATCTCAATTTTCTAATGTTCCAAACCTAGATTCGTTTGAAAATTAAGTCATTGAAAATTCAATGAAAATTGGTAATTGATCATTGAAAATTTCAAATAGAGTATCTCTTTATGTCGAAATACTTTTTGATAAAAAAGAGACCTATGCCCGCCACGAGAGAGAAAAATGCCAAAAAATAAATTTCCGAACCGGTTTCGGCGTCATCAACAAATTCTTTGGACGCGATAGTTGCGACCGGAGTCGGCGTAACAGTATAGTAGGTTATTACATCAGCGCTAATAGTGGCAGTAGCGGTTGGGGTGGCAGAAAAGATTGGTAAATTAATCGGGGGCTCGGTCTGAGCGTGTGATACGCTAAATGACAAAACCGCCGCGAACAAAACCCCTGCTGTGATTGTATAGATTTTTCCCATTTCCTATATTTTACATAAAGTTCTGTTTGCAAGCAAATCTTCCGATAGGTCTAAGGTTAGGGTTAGGCGGCCTGTTTAGTTTAAAGTCACAGGTTAGGTTTTTAGGTTAAATAGCCCAGTAACTTAACCCGCATCTTTTGACCAAACTGGTCTTCGACTCCGAGGTCGCTCAGACTCGAGGAGCAGCTTAACCTTAACCCGTTGACTTATTCAATTCGGTTTGGCAAAAATCAAGAGCCTCCGGAGATTCGTCCCCACCGGCACACAGGTCATAAGCGTCAATTGCTCATCTTTTGTCTCAATATAATTTTCAACCTCTTTGGGAGAGACTTCTTTGGTATCAAAAATTTTATATTTATAAAACTTGCCTTGATAAGTAATAAAAATCTCGTCATTTTTTATTAATTCGGGAAGCAGGGCAAAAACAGTGTTGTAGTTGCCTTCTTTCCACCAATAATTTGAGCTGTGGCCGGTAACAAAAATATTTTTGCCCTCACCAGGTTTGCCGGTTCCGGCAATATGCACCAAACCTTTCTGCAACACGTCCATAATGCCGTCTTGTGAAGTACTCCAGCTTATCGGCGCTTCGACGCCAACTTTGGGAATAAATAATGTGCTATCGGGATATTGCTTGACTGATTTTGATAAAATTGCGGCTTGCCCTCCTGAAACAATCGATGCGTTTCCAATTTGGGGCGTTTCTTTTAAGAATTTTATCGGATTAATCTTATAACTGGCGATAGCCATATACGCCGGAAAGTTTACCGTAAAAAATACGACGAGAGAAAAAAAGAAAACCAGAATAAAGTTTTTGAAAAACCTTATGATTAATGGCGGCTTTTTATATTCTTGAGGTTCTCTGTACCTGCCAAGATCATATCCAACGCTGTCAACAAGAGCCATTCTCTATTTGGATTATTTTGTCCTTTTGATAAATTCTAAAAGCTCCGAACCCCAAGGCAAATGGAATCCAGAAAGTAAAAAGCCTATAGCCCAAAACGGCAATAGCGGCAAGCTCCACCGGAACGCTTAAGTTTGTCAAAACAACAATCATGATGGCTTCAACAATACCAATGCCGTTTGGCGTAATTGAAACAAGGGCAAAGAGAAACCCGATCGCATAAGCCGCAATCAGTGTTCCGGGATAAATGGGGTATTTAAAGGCAAGAAAAAGATAATAGAGAGTCAAAATATCAATCGCTTCCATTAGAAAAACGTGAAAGACAGGTAGCCACAAACCGCGCCATTTTGTCTTGATGAGCTTGAGCCCGAGGGCAACTTCCCGACTTAGAGTATAGATATTCTCTTCGCTAATCAATTTGGACTTGACTCCCCGCACTTTAATCAATCTGACAACATAATTTATGCCTCTGGCAATAAAACCGATCAGTCTTTTAAGTTTCGCCGCTCCCTCCAAGGCAATTAAGGCAATAATAGCCAGAAGCAAGATCATGCCGAACAAAACCGAAGCAGTGGCGATTTGATAACGATAAAGCTGGTGGTTGAACATCAAATAAAACAAGCCAAAAAGCAGTATGAGGATAAATGTGCCGTAGATTAAAAAATAAGCAAAAATATTAACGAAAAGAGCCCGCCCCTTGCTCATACCCTGGCGTTCTGCCTCCGAGACAAATATAGCCATTCCGGAAAAACCCGCGGCCGGCGCGACGAGATTAACAAAATTGGAAGTTAAGGTTAGTAAAATAAGCCGTTTAAGAGATTCTCTCGAGCCAAAAAAATCATAAAGCGAATGATAAAGCGCCCCTCTGTTGGCAATTCCTAAAATCTGAATTCCGGCGATTGCAATTAAAAAATACCAAGAACCCTGTGAGAGAGTCAGGATTGCTTGAGACAGCTTGCCGAATTGCTTGACAAAAACGATTATAAAAACGATCGCTAAGATGAAAAAAAGCGACTGATAAAATACTTTTTTATTTTTGAAAAACTTTTTTCCCATCCTTGAATATGACCGTTATAAATACGCCAAAACCCTTCCCTAAACTTTGCCGAGAAGAATAAAACTTCTTTGAACTGAATGAATCAATTTTTGAATCTATTATATTTTCCTTTAAAAATCCGATTTCGACAAGACTGTCGATTGTTGCCCGAGTCAAATCAAAGTGAATGTTTTTGCCAATTTTGACAAGGTATTTTTCGAATCCCATGCCTTTGACCTTAACAACCGCCTCGCTTTTAAGGGGATAATTTTTGACATGGATGTGGGGACCGAGAAAGGCAAGTAGTTTGCAGTTAGCAGTTGGTAGTTGGCGAAGGGAATTTTTAAGAGAAATCGAGATAATGCCGGCAAGAAGATTTTTGCAGCTGATATGAACTGCACCGATTAAAGCGGTATTTGGATCAAACAGCATTAGCGGAACGCAATCGGCAGTTTTGATGCCAAGGGCAAGATTGTGATTTGTTAAAATACCGTCGACTTCATTTATACGGCCCGATTCGTTTGCGAAGGCGATTTTTGTCCCATGCGGCTGGCTGCAAGTTATAAGCGGCTTGGTAATTTTATTCTTGGCCAAAAATTTCTCGATATTCTTTTGGCCTTTCGGCATATCAAAATTCATCGGGCCATCACCAATTTCGCTTGAGAAAATTTCAATTCCTTTGGATTTGTTGGGTAATTTGAATCTCATATTCCTCTTCTTTTTTATAAACTATTGCTTTCCTTCATCCTATATTGCAAAGCTTCGGCAATGTGTGATTCGCGAATTCCGGGAGAGTTTTCAAGGTCGGCGATGGTACGGGCTACCCGATATATCTTAATGTACGATCGCATAGTTAGATCAAATTGTTCAATTGCAGCCTCAAGCATATTTTTCGCCGCTTGAGGGAGGGGAGAGGTAAGCTCCAATTCTTTCTTGGCCAAACAGCCGTTCAATTTTGTTTTTTTAATCACTTCCCTGCTTCGCTTTGCTTGAATTTCGCGGGCCAAAATAATTCTTTTTCTAATAACATTTGACGGTTCTTCCTTGGCGGAGGAGGCAAGGGATTTAAACGGCATCTTCCCTACTTGAATCTGTAAATCTATCCTATCCAGAAGCGGTCCTGAAACGCGGCGATTATAGGCGAGTATTTGCGCGTTCGTACAACTACATTCGTGCGTCTCATCGCCGGCATACCCGCACGGACAGGGGTTCTTGGCGGCAATCAAAATAAAATCCGCCGGAAAATGAAGCGTCCCCTGCGCGCGACTAACACTAACAGTCTTATCCTCAAGCGGCTGGCGAAGAGCCTCGAGAACCGATCGTGGAAACTCGGGAAATTCGTCAAAAAACAAAACGCCTTTATGCGCGAGCGAAACTTCGCCCGGTTTTGGATATGTTCCCCCGCCGATAATCGCAACCGCAGAAGTAGTATGGTGAGGCGAACGAAAGGGCCTGTGAGTAACAATCGGCTCGTTTTCGCTCAACAATCCGGCAACGGAATAAATCTTGGTAACTTCAAGCACTTCCTCCTCATCCATTGGCGGCAGGATCGAGACAATACTGCGCGAAAGCAAGGTTTTCCCGCCACCGGGGGAGCCGAAAAGCAAAACATTATGGTTGCCGCAAGCAGCAATTTCAAGGGCGCGCTTGGCCTGTGCCTGCCCAACTATGTTTACAAAGTCATATTCCCCGAAATCATCGGATTCTTTCAAGGTAAATTTTTTTGTTTTGGCAAATAGGGGATTATCCCCTTTTTCAATTATTTTTGAAACCAAGTTTTTTAAATTATCAGCCGGCAAAAATTCAATATTAGGGATTAATTCCGCTTCACATCGGTTAGCTTCCGGCGCGACCAGAGGAGAGGACAGTTTTTTGGCTAAGATTGCCGCCTGCACCACTCCTTTTGTCGCCCTCACCTCCCCCGAGAGCGCGAGTTCACCCAAAAATATCGTCTTTTTGATTTTTTCTATATCTATCACCCCTCCAGCCACCAATACTCCAATGGCAATCGGCAGATCATACGATGGGCCTTCTTTTTTGACATCGGCCGGGGCAAGATTGACGACAATTTTTTTGGGTGGGAAATCAAAGCCGGAGTTTTTTAAAGCCAAACGGACCCGTTCTTTGGCTTCTTCGACTGCTTTGTCTGGTAATCCCACGATCGTGAGTGAAGGAATGCCGGCGCCGATATCAACCTCGACCTCAACTAATCGCGGCTCGAGACCAACAGCGACAACAGAATGGATTTTTGAGAGTTTGGACATTTGCGCCAATCATACCCCAATAAAACTAAATAATAAAGTTTTGAAAAAAAATTTAGTTACAATTTATTTTTATTGTTTATTTGATAATTCAAGCTAAATAATATGGTATAAATAGCACTAAAGTCCGATCGGACTTTAGTGCTATAAATGATATAATCAATTAAATGGCAAAAAGAATAAAAAAGAAAAACAAAAGAATCCAACTAACCTCCCATGAAAAAGAGATTTTTAAAAACGTCGTGCGGTTTGTTCTCGGTCTTGCCTTGAGCGGGCTTGTTTTAGGGGTTGTATTGGTTGCTCCAAATCTCTTGCAGATTACAGAATTATTCCTCGAGAAAAATCCGAAGTACTCCACGAGATATTCCCCGAAGGAGGTTGAAAAAGTCGTAAAAAAAGTTTTTAAGGATAGGTTCGTCAAGTTTATAGAAAAAAATGATAGGCAACATCTAGAAATAACAAATAAAGGAAAAAGGCAACTCATCGAATTCGACATCGATACTATTGAAATAAAAAAACAAGAATTGGATGGAAAGTGGCGATTGGTTATTTTTGATATTCCCGAAAAATTTCGCCTCGCAAGAGACGTTCTACGCGACAAATTAAAGGAAATTGGATTTGTTAAAGTCCAAAAGAGCGTTTGGGCCACACCCTATGAGTGTCAAGACGAAATTGACTTTATCGCCTCGGTCTATGAAATACAAAAATACGTCAACTATTGCGTAGTTGAAAAGAGTGATTTTTCGTACTCTTTGCGGTCATATTTTAAGGTTTAAATAGCACTAAAGTCCGATCGGACTTTAGTGCTATTTGGTTCTGGCGTTTAAGAAACATACTGCGTTTCAACGACATTCTGATAGTGTTTTGAAAAAAATTAAGAATGCGATTATTCCGAAAAATATTGAGTATGGGTTAATTTTATAAAAAACAAAGCTTTTCTCTTGAATAAAAGCAAAGTATATAGTTTAATTGTGACGATCTGCACTCAACACGACAAGGAAGTGAACGCAATGAATGATAGAGTCTGGCAAACCGGAAGTCTCTTTGTCGGGATTCTGACTGACGACGCTTTCACCAACTGTTACATCGTCAAAGACGAAGCCTCGGGGCAAGTGTTCGTGGTTGACCCGTACTGGATCGACTTGCCGCTCGAGGAGCTGTGCCAGAATGGAATCTCCGAGTCTTCCGGAGTGGTGGCTTTCATAACCCACCTACATCCGGATCACTGTGAAGGAGTCATCGACCTCCGCGCGGAAGGATACAGCGTCACAGCGCTGGCGCATGAGCGAGTGGCAACTGTCCTCAAGGTTCTGTCGGAAGATGGTGGGGTTGATAGGATCTGCGAGCAGTACAATGCAAAAATGTTCCGAGGTGAGATCGAGCTGATGGTCGGGATCAGGCCAGAAGGACTGGCGGACGGATCTAGCAACCATCCGCACCTCGGTCAGGTTGTCACCTTCTGCGGGGAAGGTCACAGTCCGGCGGACTCGGTCCTGTTCCTCCCAGAAGGACTCGGATGCGCCTTCGTTGGCGACCTGCTCGCGTTTGACGGAACTGATGTTCTGTTCGGTCGTACCGACTTCCCCGGAGGAAACCGGGACAAGCTGATGGCAACTGTTGACCGGGCACTCGCGCTCCTTCCGGACAATTGTCTCATTTGTCCGGGACACAACGAGCCGTTCCAGCTCACCAACGCTGTGCGAGAGATGATCAAGGAGCAACTCGGAGAGTAGACACCTCACTGGGAAGAGGTCTCGGGGCGCGAGTGGCGAAAGCCATCTCGCGCCCCTTCGACGTTGATGAGGGTAGGATATAATGGTATAAATAACTCTCATGAAAAATGAAGATCGCCCTCCCTTCGCACAAGGCTACGGGGGGTTATCCGGTTCGCCTCCCTCCTCCGCTAAAGCTACGGAGGACAGGTCGGTGAGATCGGCAAAAAAAATCATCTGCATCGTTGGACCAACGGCGTCGGGAAAAACGGCGCTCGGGATTCATTTGGCCAAAAAGTTTGATGGAGAAATTATTTCAGCCGATAGCAGACAAATTTATAAAAGACTCAATATTGGCACTAATAAAGATCTGGAAGAATATGACGGCGTTAAACATCATTTAATTGACATGTGTGATCCAGGAACAGAATTTACTTTATTTGATTGGCTTGAGCGGGCAAGAAAAACAATTAACGAGATATTTGAGCGAGGAAAACTACCAATTGTGGTCGGAGGGACAGGGCTATATGTTAAAGCCTTGATACAAGGCTTTAAGCAAACGAAAAACGAAAAACGAAAAACGTATAACCGCAACGAAAAAGTAAATCATTATTCGAGGGAAGAGCTCGACGGGAAAACGCTGAAAGAATTGCAGAAAATTTATTCTAAATTCTTAATTCTTAATTCTAAATTCGATCTACAGAATCCTCGTCGGTTGATTCGCGAAATTGAGAGAATCCAAGAGGGGACTTGTGTTTCAAGGCAAAAACCTAATTTTGACGCATTGCAAATCGGAATAGATATCCCCCGCTCTGTTTTGTATAAAAAAATCGACAAAAAAGTCGAAGATTGGTTTTCAAGCGGAATCATCGAAGAGGTGAGGAAACTTCTCGCCTCCGGTGTTAGTTCTAACTGGCTAAAAAAAATCGGCTTGAATTATGGCCTTATCACCGAGTACCTTGAGTCAAGCGATGATAGGGTTGACAAATTAAAAAAAGAAATAAAATTTAAAACCCACGCCTATGCTCGCCGGCAGCTGACCTGGTTTCACAGATTTGAAGAAATAAAGTGGGTAAAGAGTAAAAAAGAAGCCGAAAAATTAGTCAGAAATTTCCTTAAATAACAGGTTTAACCGCCACTTAACAGCCCCGCCTGCCGGCGGGCAGGGATCGCTGTTAAGTGGTGGTCGGTGTATACGATTGATGTATTGGGCATATTTTAAATTGACCGACTGTTGACAAATTCTTTGAAAAATAGGAGAGTAAATTAGTGATTTATGATGATATCATAAAAATTAATTCAAAAGTCAAAACGCAAAGTTCAAAACTGAAACTCAAAACCTATTAGCTTTAACTTTTGACATTTGACTTTTAACATCGAACCGGAGGTTCGCTATGTGTGGAATAGTAGGATATTTTGGGAAAAAAAATGGGGCGGAAGTTGTCGTTGACGGGCTAAAGCGGCTAGAGTATAGAGGTTATGATTCGTGGGGGCTAGTAGCGGTTAACAATGGAAAACTTACTTTTCATAAACAGGTTGGAAAGATAGGCGGCCTTGACTTGAATAAAGATTTACCCCACTTCGCTAAAGCTTCGCAAGGCGCAATATGCGTTGGCCATACCCGTTGGGCTACCCACGGCGGGGTAACCGAGGCAAACTCGCACCCGCATTTTTCCTGCGACAAAAAAATTGCTGTTGTTCACAATGGCATTGTTGAAAACTATCAGGAACTTCGAGACGAACTTGAGAAAAAAGGCCATAAATTTGCTTCGCAAACGGATACGGAAGTTATTGCTCATCTGATTGAGCAAGAATTGAGATTGCTTCGCTCCGCTCGCAATGACAAGGGGGGGAGAAGCGGTCTCTACACCAAAGCAGTGCGCCTTTCGCTAAAGAAACTCGAAGGAAGCTATGCTCTTGGGATTGTGTTTCAAGATGAAAGATTAATGATCGGCGCCCGCAAAGGCTCCCCGTTGGTTTTAGGCATCGGGAAAGACGAGATTATTTTGGGATCAGACGTTCCCGCTTTCCTCAAATACACCAACAAAGTCGTTTTTTTGGACGAATTTGAGATGGTATCTATATCGCTGCGAGGGTCTGACCCTCGCAGCGTTGCGAGGGTCAGACCCTCGCAGAACTTGCAGAAACTGGAGTACAAAGTTATTAATGTCAATTCCGGCAAGACCATAAAGCCAAAAGTAGTAACGATAAAATGGGACGCAACCGAGGCCGAAAAAGGGGGACACCCGCACTTTATGATCAAGGAAATGCTTGAGCAACCGAACGTTATCGAAAAAACGATCGGAATGGAAAAAAATGAGCTTGAACGAGCGGCGGAAATGATAAAAAAAGCCAAGCGCGTCTACGTCATAGCCTGCGGCACGGCGCTGCACGCCGGAATGTATGGAAGCTATCTTTTGGCCAAAGTTAATAAGATTATGATACAGCCGATCTCGGCTGGCGAGCTCCATCACTTCGCCCCGCTTTTTAAAAAGGGCGATTTGGTGATCTGTGTTTCCCAGTCCGGTGAAACAGCCGATGTGCTCGAGGCCGTAAAATCTGCTCATGCGGCAGGGGCTCGGGTCTTGGCGCTTGTAAATGTGATGGGGTCAAGCCTGATGCGCGCCTCCGATTTTTCGCTTTTAACCAAAGCGGGACCGGAAATCTGTGTTTTATCGACCAAGGCTTATGTTTCGCAAATGGCAATGTTTGTAATGATCTCCGGCGCACTTTCGGGTAAAATTCCAGAGGCCAAAAAAGCACTGCGAATTGTCAAAGCAAATATTGAAAAAATCTTGAGCAAAAAATCGCTTGAGGCAATCAAAAAGCTGTCTAAAGGACTGGCAAAAGCCGAGAATGTCTATGCCCTCGGTCGAGGAATGAATTATCCGAATGCCCTCGAGTCGTGCCTTAAAATCAAGGAGGTATCCTATATTCATGCCGAAGGATTTGCCGGAGGAGACCTAAAACACGGCCCGATTGCGTTAATCGAAAAAGATGTTCCGGTTTTGGTCTTTGTTGCCGATGATGAGAGCGAGGCAGAAATCGTCTCAAACGCGATGGAGGTCAAAGCGCGCGGAGCCGAAGTTATCGGGATAAACTACCGCGACAATCAGGTATTCGAGCAATTTCTACCGGTTGAAAAAAATGGTTTCTACACCCCAATTGCCTCGATTGTCTATCCACAGTTAATCGCCTATTATATTGCTCTTGAGAAGAAACTTGATCCGGATAAACCGAGAAACTTGGCAAAGTCGGTAACGGTGAAATAGAATTAAGAATATAGAATAAAGAATTAAGAATAAAACTATAATTCAT
>Ga0265296_1005094_pt1 | contig 11032 bp, 8 predicted proteins | sample MunlanPumphouse1_FD_189073 | JGI IMG/M metagenome (GOLD analysis project Ga0265296, IMG submission 189073) | Groundwater microbial communities from a municipal landfill in Southern Ontario, Canada - Pumphouse #1 | ecosystem: Environmental > Aquatic > Deep subsurface > Groundwater | place: Canada...
CCTCGGATGCGCCGACCACGACGCGGAAGCGCGGGTCGCGCTGGAACTGGGCCACGTTCTCGGGGGCGGGATAGTTGGGGAAGGCGTCTACATCGCCGGCGCTGACGGCGGCGAAGGCGGCGGTCGGATCGCTGATGAATCGGAAGACGACGGTGTTCAGGCGGGGCGGCGTTCCCCAGTAGTCGTCGCGGCGCACCAGGGTCAGCTGGCTGCCGCGTTGCCAGCTCTGCAGTTTGAACGGGCCGGTGCCGACCGGCGTGACGGCGTTGGTGGCCGCGCTGCTCGGCGAAACCATCACCGCGTCGCCCCAGGCCAGAACATAGGGCAGGGTCGCCATCGGTCGCGACAGGCGGATGCGCAGAGTCGCCGGATCGACGACCTCGACGGATCGGATCGGCTCGAACAGGGCCTTCTGGGCGTTGGTCGAGCCTTCGGCGGTGATGCGGTCCAGCGAGAACTTGGCGACCGAGGCGTCGAAGGGCGATCCGTCCGAGAAGGTGACGCCGCGCCGCAGGTGGAAGGTCCAACTGAGGCCGTCGGGCGCGGCCTCCCACGACTCGGCCAGGGCAGGCGCGACGGCGCCGTTCTGGGTCAGCTTGGTCAGGCCCTCGAAGACGTTGCCGTAAACCACCTCGTCCACGGCGGCGGCGGCGCCCGAGGTCGGGTCGAGGTTCGGCGGCTCCAGAGGCAGGCCCAGCACCAGGCGATCGCGAGACGGCGCAGCGGCGGCGCCATGCGCGGGTGCGAGAACCATCAGGCCGACCAGCAGCGTAGCCGCCAGCAGCGTGCGGCCCAGCCGATCCCATGCCCTACGCCCTACACTCCGCTTCACGCAGTCCCGCCTCCCGTTTTATGATGCAGCATCGCCCAGATCGTGCGCCGCGTCAGGGCGTGTTTCGCAGAATGTCGCCCAGACGTCCGATCAGTTCGTCGATCTGTGCGCGGCTGATGATCAGGGGCGGCGACAGGGCGATGACGTCGCCGGTGACGCGGATCAGCAATCCCTCGTCAAAGGCGCGGTGGAAAACCTGGGTGGCGCGGGCGCCCGGCGCGTCGGCGCGCGGGGCCAGCTCGACGGCGGCGACCATGCCGAGGTTGCGGATGTCGATGACGTGCGGCAGGCCCCTGAGGCTGTGCACCGCCTCTTCCCAATAGGGCGCCATGTCGGTGGCGCGCTGGAACAGGCCCTCGCTTTCATAGACGTCTAGCGTCGCCAGCCCGGCGGCTGCAGCGAGCGGGTGCCCGGAATAGGTGTAGCCGTGGAAGAACTCGATGCCCGGCCCTGCGGCGTTCCTGACCACGGCGTCGTAGATTTCGCCGCGCACCCCGACCGCGCCCATGGGCACGGCGCCATTGGTCAGGCCCTTGGCGCAGATCAGCAGGTCGGGGATGACACCTAAGGTCTCGGACGCCGTGGCCCCGCCGATCCGGCCAAAGCCGGTGATGACCTCGTCGAAGATCAGCAGGATGCCGTGCTGACGCGTGATCTCGCGCAGCCGCTCCAGATAACCGACCGGCGGCACGATCACGCCGGCGGAACCCGACAGGGGCTCGACGATGACGGCGGCGATGGTCTCGGCCCCGTGCTCGGCGATCAGAGCTGTCAGTTCGTCGGTCAGATGCGCGCCCCAGGTTGGCTGGCCTCGCGAGAAGGCGGCTTCGTCCAGGTTCAGCGTATGCGACAGGTGATCGACGCCAGGCAGGGTGGGGAAGCCGCGCCGGTTGTTTTCAAGACCGCCCACGGAAATGCCGCCGAATCCGACCCCGTGATAGCCTTTTTGTCGCCCGATCAGGCGCGTGCGTTCGGGCTGCCCATTCGCCTGCTGATAGGCGAGAGCGATCTTCAATGCCGTATCGACGGCTTCGGACCCCGAGCCCGCGAAGAAAACATGGTCGATGTCGGCGGGAAACAGCAGGCCCAGACGGGCAGCCAATTCAAACGCCTTGGGGTGGCTCAGTTGAAAGGTCGGGGCGTAGTCGAGCACCGAAGCCTGTTGGCAGATGGCGTCTACGATGGGCTGTCGGCCATGCCCGGCGTTGACGCACCAGAGGCCGGCCGTCCCGTCGAGGACGGGGCGCCCCTCTGGCGTGAAATAATGCATGTCCTTGGCCGAGGCCAACAGCCGCGGTTGGGCCTTGAATCTGCGGTTCGCGGTGAACGGCATCCAGAAGGGATCAAGGTCGTTTGCGGCCTGTGTGGTCATGCGTGCATCCTTTCGGTGCGCCCAGTAGCGGCTGAATATCGACCGCTGAAAAGCCTGTTATTCTTGCGGCTTAAGTCATTGAAATGACGAGTGGAGAGCTGGCGCCGATCAGGATCGTGGGCGCCGAGATCATCGCCTGCGGCACGCTGACGCGGAAGGCGCGGCGGCCTTCCGCGTCGTCTTGCGGGATTAATATTGCAGGCTGAGGCGCGCGCCGATGGTGCGGGGCCGACCGGGCTGGGCGATGTCGGCGCTGGTGAAGAAGTTGCGGGTCAGGTCGTAGTCCTGATCGAACAGATTGCGGGCCCAGAAGGTGACGGACCAGTTGGCGTCCTCAGGCCCGACCGTCACGCTGGCGTTGGCCAGCCAATAGGCCTCGACGTCGTATTTGGGCCCCAGCCACGAGGGGTATTCGTCCCGATAGCTGTAATTGGTCTCGGCCGTGACGGCGAAACCGCTGACGGTCCAGTCGTAGGAGATCGAACCGCCGTAGCTGAGCGCCGGGAAGGGAATCTCGTCGCCGGACTTGTCGATGAAGGCGGTGACGCGCGGCGTCTGCTGGCACTTGGGAATGTCGAGGTCGACGAAGTCGGTGTACTCGCCCTGCTTGTAGCTGATGTTCTGGGAAATCCGCAGACCCGCGGTCGGGCGGAAGACGCCTTCCAGTTCTGCGCCGTAGATCTTCGAATCGGCGTTGGTGAAGCGCCCCACCGGGCCGTTGGCGCCGCAGACCGCCGACAGCACCTGCTGGCCGTTGTAATCGTAGTAGTAGGCCGCGCCGTTGATCTGAACCGCCCGCGACGGATCGGCCTTGAAGCCGACCTCGTAGGCCCAGAGGATTTCCGGATCGAAGGGTTCGATGCCGCTGCGGTCGCCCGTATTGTAGGTGGTGAAGCCGCCGGACTTCGCCCCTCGGCTGACCGAGCCGTAGATCAGCATGTTGTCGGAAGGTTTGAACTCCAGCGCCGCCTTACCGGTCAGGGGCGTCATCTTGGTGTCGACGCTGGTCGGCGGCAGGGCGGTGGCGCCGCCGAAGGCCGAACCGAAGCCCTCCAGTTCGCGCGTCTCCTCTTCATAGCGCAGGCCGAAGATGGCCTTCAGCTGATCGGTGAAGGCGTATTCGGCCTGGCCGAACAGGCTCCAGGACTCGACCTTCTGGTCATAGGTGACCTGGGCGTAGGTGCCGTAGATGTCGATGAAGTCCGAGGAGTAGCGCTCATTCAACTCCTGTTTTGAATAGTAGAAGCCGGCCACCCAGGTCAGGGCGCTGTCGTTGTCGGACGACAGCCGCAGTTCCTGGGACATCACGTCCACGTCGCTGCCGAAAAAGGTGTCGGCCTCGACCGAGGCGCTGGAATCCCAGTCGCCGTATTCGTCGCGCTTCAGGGTCTCGAAGCTGCTGATGCTGTTCAGGTTCATGCCCTTGAGCGCCAGATTGGCGTTCAGCGACGTGCCCCATGACGAGTTGTCGCGGCCCGGCTTGGCGTTCACGTCGCGGCCGATCTCTGCGGCGAAGCGAGGCGACAGGCCCCAGCCGGTCTTGGAGCGGTCCGTGTCGGCGGGGATGGTCGGGCCCGTTCCGCCGCGCGTTCTCAGATCGCTGAGCAGATAGAGGCCCTGGTTCTCGGACTTGTCGATGCCGCCGTGGACGTCCAGCAGGAAGGACAGGGTCTCGCTGGGATCCCAGGCCAGCAGGGCGCGGGCGCCGGTGCGGTCGGCGTCGCCCAGGGTCTCGCCGGTGACACGGTTGCGCTGCCAGGCGCCGCCCTGTTCAGTCGAGATCGCCAGTCGGCCGCGCAAGGTCGGAGCCAGCGGGCCGGAGACATGGCCTTCGGCGCGGAACTGATCCTGGCTGCCCCATTCGGTGATCAGTCCGGCGGACAGGTCCTCGGTCGGGCGCTTGGTGACGAAGCTGATGGCGCCGCCGGTGGTGTTGCGGCCGTAGAGGGTGCCTTGCGGTCCGCGCAAAACCTCGACCCGGTCGATGTCGAAGATCAACCCCTGGGTCATGACCGGAACCGGATAGGCGACCTCGTTCACATAGACGCCGACTGTGGGCGAGTTGTTCGAGGCGTAGTCCTGGAAGCCGACGCCGCGCAGGCGGAACTGGGCCGCGCCGCCGCCGAAGGCCGGCTCGACCTCCAGATTGGGCGTGGCGTTCTGAAGTTGATTGACGTTGGTTATGCCCTGCTGGACTAGGCTCTCGCCGCTGAGGACGCTGAGGGCGATGCCCACGTCCTGAGCCGCCTGTTCGCGCCGCTGGGCGGTGACGATGACCTCGTCGATCGTCGTGGCCGGATCGGGCGGCCCCTGTTGCGCCATGGCGGTGGTGGAACACAGGGCTGCAAGCGCCCCAACGGATACGCTGACCAAAAGACGATTCATCGCCTCATCCCTCCCAAGACGCCGCGCGGACCGTCTGGGCGGTCTCGCTGCAGCTGCGAACGGAACGAAGGTCCCGTCACCCCTTTATCTATCCTCAGCCTCGGGCCGTTGTGCAATGCAGCAGGCCTTGCGTCACCCTCGGCAACCTCCCGGTGTCATTCCCTTGTCACGCATGAAGTAGCTTGTGAAACGAGAGCGTCGGCAAGACTGTTTCTTCAACAGGCCAATTCACTGAGAAATGGAGGAATTATATTTTTCTCGCTCAGTATTCCGATCAATCGCAACGCAACCGTCAAAAAGTCGGTGGAGTGCAGGCGCTGATGACGACGCAGGGCACATCGCCGACGTTGCGGAAGCGATGCGGAAGGGTGCTGGGGAACAGGTATCCGTCGCCGGCTTTCAGCACGCGTGACTGACCATCGACCGTGACTTCCAGACGGCCGGAAATGATCAGTCCGCCTTCCTCGCCTTCATGAGACAGCATGACACGGCCGCTGTCGGAGCCGGGCTGATAGGTTTCATGCAGAATCTGCAGGCTGCTGTCCTGGCCTGAGCCTAGCTGGCGGTAGGAGACCTCGCCGCGTGAAATCTCGGTCAGTTCGTCGTGGCGATAGAAATGCTTGGTCGGGGTTTCGAACTCTGAGCTGAAGAACTCGCCCAGGGACACCCCGGCGGCGTCCAGCAGACGTTTCAGCGAGCCGACCGAGGGGCTGGTGCGGCCGCTTTCGACCAGGCTGACCGTGCTGGACGGCACGCCGGCCTTGCGCGCCAGCGCCCGTTGCGACAGCCCCAGGCGATCCCGTAGGGCGCGCAGACGCGGACCAATGATGTTGTCGCCTTCGTCGGCGTCGCCACGCGCCATCTGCGTCATCCTCGTTTGCGGGTCAGCAGGTCGTAGGCCGCGCGGGCCATCACCTTGGCCGAGTTGGTCATATCGTCGATGCCGACCCATTCGTCCGGCTGGTGCGCCAGATCGAGCACGCCAGGGCCGTAGGCGATGCAGTCCTTCAGCTTGCCGATGCGGTCGATGTGCTTCTGGTCATAGGTGCCGGGCGAGCAGACGAACTGGGCCTTGCGTCCCAACACCGTCTCGATGGCGGCGGCGGTGGTGCTGGCCACCGGCCCGTCGCGGTCGGCCATGCTGGGCGCCACCTCGAACAGGTCGCGCATCTCGTAGCGGAAGCCGTGGCGCTGGGCCGCCAGCCCGTCGAGGATGGCCTTCACCTCACCCTTCACGTCGTCCAGCGTTTCTTCGATCAGGAAGCGGCGGTCGATGATCATGCGGCTGGAATCAGCGACGCAGGGCGCGGGCAGACCGTCGAAGCCCTCGGCCTGACCGCCGTGGATGGAGTTGATGTTCATGGTCGACTGCCGCGCGCCCTCGGGCACGACGGGCATATCGGAATGGCGGCCCGCCATGGCCGGATAGAGCTTGTCCTCGAAGGCCTGCATCACCGCATTCATGTGGCGGATGGCGGAATCGCCGAGGAAGGGCATGGAGCCGTGGGCGATGCGGCCCTTGGTCTCGATCTCGGCCCACCAGACGCCGCGGTGGCCGATGCAGACCCGGTCCACGTTCAGCGGCTCGGGGATGATGACGTGATCCACGCGCGGGGTGGAGAACCAGCCGCGCTCGGCCAGATAGGCGACGCCGCCATAGCCGCCGGACTCCTCGTCCACCGTGCCGGAGATTTCCAGCGCGCCGGGCAGGGGCAGGCCGGAATCGATCAGGGCCTCGACCGCGATGATGGAGGCGGCCAGCCCGCCCTTCATGTCGCAGGCGCCCCGACCATAGACCTTGCCATCCTTCATCTCGCCGCCGAAAGGATCGACGGTCCAGCCGGCGCCGACCTCGACCACGTCGATGTGGCTGTTGAAGTGGACGCAAGGCCCCGGTTCAGAGCCGGTCCAGCGGGCGATGACATTGGTGCGGGGATACTGGTCGCTGTCGCCCGGCGAGCCTTCGCCGCGCACATATTCGACGGTGAAGCCGCGCTTCTTCAGCCGCTCGCCGATGTATTCGGCGCAGGGACGATAGGCCTCGCCCGGCGGGTTGACGGTGGGAAAGCGGATCAGGTCCTGGGTCAGGGCGACCAGTTCGTCGGTGCGACCGTCGATCAGATCCATGACGGTCTGGATGGTGGGGGCGCTCATCGATCGGACCTCACTGTGACTCGGTGTCCAACGCGGCCAGAATCGCGTCGGTCATCTGAAGGGTGGAGACGGGGGCGACGCCGGCCTCTGCGATATCGGGGGTGCGCACGCCTTGGGCCACGACGCTGCGCACCGCGCGCTCCAGCATATCGGCCAGCTCGGCGCGGTCGAACGAGTGGCGCAGGCACAGGGCGAAGGACAGGATGGTCCCGATGGGATTGGCGATTCCTTGCCCGGCAATGTCGGGCGCCGAGCCGTGGATCGGTTCATAGAGGGCGCGGCTGCGGCCGGGGTTTTGCAGCCCCGACAGCGAGGCCGAAGGCAGCAGGCCCAGCGAGCCGGTCAGGGCCGCCGCTGCGTCCGACAGGATGTCGCCGAACAGGTTGTCGGTGACGATGACGTCGAACTGGGCTGGGCGCCGGACCAACTGCATGGCGCAGTTGTCGGCGTACATATGGGTCAACTCCACGTCGGGATAGTCGGCCGCTACCTCGCTGGCCACGGTGCGCCACAGGGCACCCGTCTCCATGACATTGGCCTTGTCCACCGAGCAGAGGCGGCGCTGGCGGGTGCGCGCGATCTCGAAGGCTGTGCGGCAGACGCGGGCGATCTCGGCTTCGGTATAGGCCTGGGTGTCATAGGCGCGGCGCTGACCGTCGGCGCCGACTTCATTGGCGCGCGGCAGGCTGAAATAGACGCCCGCGGTGGCCTCGCGCACGATCAGGATGTCCAGCCCCCGGATCAGGTCGGGCTTCAGCGCCGAGGCGTCCAGCAACTCGTCGAAACAGACGGCGGGCCGCAGATTGGCGTAGAGGTCCAGCGCCTGACGCAGCCGCAGAATGCCCATCTCGGGTCGTTGCGCGCGGGGCAGGTGGTCCCACTTGGGCCCGCCGACGGCGCCGAACAGGACGGCGTCCGACGCCAGCGCCTGATTGACCACATCCTCGGAAACCGGCGCGCCGACCGCGTCGATGCTGGCGCCCCCCGCCAATCCCTCGCTCAGCTCAATTCGCAGGCCGGAGTTACGGCTGAACCAGTCGGCGACGCGCAGGGTCTCGCGGATGATCTCAGGCCCGATGCCGTCGCCGGGCAGGACCAGCAGCTTGAACGCGCGGTCAGATGCAGCGGCCACCATCCACCTCCATGGCTACGCCGGTGATCATCGAGGCGTCGTCGGAACAGAGGAAGGCTGCAGCGGCGCCCATGTCCTCGGGCGTAGAGAAGCGGCCGATGGGGATGGAGGCGAGGAACCTGGCGCGGACCTCGGGCGTGTCCTCGCCCATGAAGGTCTTGAGCAGGGGGGTGTCGCCCGCGACGGGGTTCAGGGCGTTCACCCGCACCTGAAAGGGCGCCAGTTCGACCGCCATGGCCCGGGTGGCGGTGATGACCCAGCCCTTCGAGGCGTTGTACCAGGTCAGGTTGGGCCGGGGGCTGACCCCGCCGGTCGAGGCGATGTTCAGAATGGCGCCCGAGCCCTGGGCCTTCATCGTGGGGACGAAAGCCTTCGACATCAGATAGATGGAGCGCATGTTGACGTTGGCGATGCGGTCGAACATCTCGTCTGGCAGCTCGTCCAGCGGCTGGGGCGTATGGCCGACCCCGGCGTTGTTGACCACGATGTCGATCCCGCCCAGCAGGCGGTTGGCGGCCTCGGCCAATGCGGCCACGTCGGCGGCGCTGGCCACATCGACCTGCACGCCCAGCGTCTCGTCGCCCAGTTCCGCCGCCAGCGCACGCGCCGCCTCGCCGTTCAGATCGGCGACGATGACGCGGGCGCCTTCCTCGGCGAAGCGACGCGCGATACCGGCGCCGAAGCCGGAGGCTCCGCCCGTGACGATCGCTCGCTTGCCCTCCAGCCGCTTCGATCTGTTCTCCCCCAAGACGCCTACTCCCTGCTATCCGTGATGGGCCGCGACGGTCTTGAGGGTGGTGAAGGCGTAGAGCGCCTCGAACCCCTTCTCGCGACCGTGGCCCGACTTGCCGACGCCGCCGAAGGGCAGTTCAACCCCGCCCGCCGCGCCGTAGTTGTTGATGAAGACCTGTCCAGCCCGCAGCCGCTTGGCCAGCCGCATCTGCCGCCCGCCATCAGCGGTCCAGACGCCCGCGACCAAGCCGTAGTCGGTGCCGTTGGCGATGGCGACGGCCTCGTCTTCCGTGTCGAACGGGATGACGACGACGGCGGGGCCGAATATCTCCTGCTGCGCCAGCGGATGATCAGGCGCGACATTGGCGAACAGGGTCGGCGCGACATAGGCGCCGCCTTCGGGCAGGTCGGCCAGTTTCGCCTGGGCGACGATCAGGCCGTCAGCGCGGCCTTTTTCGATGAAACTTTCGACCATGGCCTGCTGTTTCCTGGACACCAGGGGGCCGACGTCGCGGTCGTCCATCGCCGGGCCGACGCTGAGGGCGCTGAAACGTTCGGCCATGCGGCGGACCACCTCATCATAGACGCCGCGCTGCACCAGGACGCGCGACCCCGCCGAACAGGTCTGGCCCGCGTTCTGAACCCCGGCGTTGACGAGGAAGGGCAGGGCCTTGTCCAGATCGGCGTCGTCAAACACCACCTGGGGCGACTTGCCCCCCAGCTCCAGCGTCACCGGCACGGCGTTGACCGCCGCCGCCTGCTGGATGGCTACGCCCACCCCGGTCGAGCCGGTGAAGGACAGGTGGTTGACCCCCGGATGCGCCGCCAGCGCTGCGCCCGCCTCGGCCCCCGTGCCGGTCACGACGTTCAGCGCCCCGGCAGGCAGGCCGCAATCCTCGGCGATATGAGCAAAGGCCAGCGCTGTCAGCGAGGCCTGCTCGGCGGGCTTCAGCACCGCTGCATTGCCAACCGCCAGCGCCGCGACCACCGACCGGCCGATGATCTGCATCGGATAGTTCCAGGGGATGACGTGGCCCGTCACCCCGTGCGGCTCGCGCAGGGTGTAAACCGTATAGCCGTCGAGGAAGGGGATGGTTTCGCCGTGCAGCTTGTCCGCCGCCCCGGCGTAGAATTCCAGATACCGCGCCAGGGCGACCACGTCGGCCCGCGCCTGTTTCAGCGGCTTGCCGACGTCCAGCGCCTCAAGCTCGGCCAGCATGTCGATGCGCGTCTCGACCTCGCGGCCCATCCGCGCCAGCACCCGCCCGCGCTCGACCGCCGTCATCCGCCCCCATGGCCCGTCCAGCGCCGTGCGCGCGGCCTGAACCGCGGCATCGATGTCCGCCGGCCCGCCTGCCGCCAGTTCACCCAGGGTCTCGCCGTTGGAGGGGTTTTCGATGGGCAGGACACGGCCACCGTTCGGCGCGACCCACTGTCCGCCGATAAAGATCTGATCGGTAGGAAAGGGCGCGATCATCAAGTTCTGCTCACCATCACCGTTCGCCGTCGCGAACGCTCCAGGCGCAGTGGGCATGATTATCGATTACGCAACAAGCCCTTTATAGGCGGGGTCTAAGTGTCTGATCTTGCGTCTCGCATGATCATGATTCTGAGCGATTTACGCGATCATGATCATGATCAGCAGGTTTGAATACCGAGCCGCCTGGGCCCGAAGGCCTGACTGGCAGTGCTTGATGTCTGGAATGGCCCAAAGGCCGGTGGCGGTGCTGCCAGTCTAATGCGAACTTGTCTCCACAATAACTGCGCCTGGAAGGCGCGCGTCGGGCGCCCATAGGTCGCGCCATGGGACTGCTTCCTCCGGTAAAGAAATTCGCCGAAGTGGCGGTATCTATCGAGAAGGGGCTTCGTCGATCAGATCGAGGAGTGACTTCAAACGCTCTCGCAGCGCCGGCACGTGAACGCCCGACAAGGCTGACCTTCGTCCTGAGAGGGCCAAAACGGTTTCGAAGACGGCGTCCGAGGCGCGGATGAGGGACACGAGGTTTTCTCCGCTCGGACCGTTGCGGCCCTCGAACCAGTTGCGGACCGCGCGTTCATTGGCGCGCGTGATCCGTCCGACCTCTTTCCGTGCCGAGGGCGTCGCCCCCCACTCGCGCCGCATGGCCGCGGCGATCTGCTGCGAGAAGCTCTCCATCCTACGCCTCTTCCGTGTGAAAAGTTTTTCCTGTTTTGGACTGAAGTTTTCAGTCCAATTTCTGAAACGACTTTCACGTCGGAGGGCGCTTACGGTGTCGGTCCAACCGTGCCGCCAAGGCGGCGAACGACCGGCAGGGCGATGCAGCGACCGAGGGACCAGTGCGGAGGTGAATGCGGGACGCTGGTGCGTGCGGCTCAGTACGTGCGCATGTCGACCGAGCATCAAAAATACTCCACCGAGAACCAATCGGAAGCGCTTGCGGCCTAC